>Ga0116152_10002818_pt1 | contig 14112 bp, 11 predicted proteins | sample AD_UKC119_MetaG_FD_89894 | JGI IMG/M metagenome (GOLD analysis project Ga0116152, IMG submission 89894) | Active sludge microbial communities of municipal wastewater-treating anaerobic digesters from Hong Kong - AD_UKC119_MetaG | ecosystem: Engineered > Bioreactor > Anaerobic > Digestate...
CAAAGATGGGCGATTCGACACCGCGAATGCAGGGTAGATTAACACTAAATCCGCTGAGTCATCTCGATCCGATTGGATTAATTATGATGATTATGGTAGGTTTTGGATGGGCAAAGCCTGTTCAAATTAATCCGAATGAGATGCATAAATTCAAGCGTCCAACATGTATGCGTTTGGTGGCAGTTGCCGGTGTTTCTGCCAACTTCATTTTGGCGTTGATTTCTTCTATTCTCTATACTTTGGTAATAACGCTGGCTCTGTCTACAAAGACTGGACTGGATATCGTTCTTTCTCCGAATAATGAAGCATTTTCCGGGAAACTTGCGATTTTTCTGTTGGCCTTTCTTTTCCAGATGATTGCTGAATACAATATTCTTTTGATGGCCTTTAACTTAATCCCGATTCCGCCATTAGATGGTTTCCGCTTGTTGGAGACTGTTGTGCCGTATCGCCACAGAAGTAAACTGGATAAATTGGCGGTATATGGTCGCTATATTCTGTTAGGATTAATTGTACTAAGCTATTTTATGCCTTTTGATATTCTATCGCTGATTATCAACGTCATTGCATATCCGGCGCGATTCATTATTAGTCTTGTTACGACTTTAATAAGCTCGTTAATCGTATAAATATTGGTTGTTGAGGAGAAAAAAATGAGTAAAAAAATTGTACTGTCCGGTACACGTCCGACCGGAAACATCCATCTCGGTAATTATTTCGGCGCGATTGAAAACTGGGTCAAATTACAAGAAGACGACCAATATGAGTGTCATTTCTTTATTGCCGATTGGCATGCCTTGACGACAGGCTATGATGAAACCGAAGTGCTTCGCAAGAATACATTGGGACTTTTGGCAGATATATTGGCTTCTGGTGTCAATCCCGATAAGGCGAATGTCTTTTTGCAATCTGATCTCAAAGCCCATGCTGAGCTATATTTGCTTCTTGGCATGAATACGCCGCTTTCTTGGCTCGAACGCTGTCCAACATACAAGGATATGATGGCGAATATTAAGGATAAAGACATTGCGACCTATGGTTTCCTTGGTTATCCGGCACTTATGGCATCCGATATCTTGATTTATCGTGCGAACTACGTTCCTGTAGGAGAAGATCAGATTCCACATCTTGAGATTTCTCGTGAAATGGCACGTCGTTTTAACTTCTTATACAACAGTGAGGTTCTTGTTGAACCGCAACCACTTCTTACAAAATCGAAGGTGCTTCCGGGCACAGACGGACGTAAGATGAGCAAGAGCTATGGCAACACCATCGCACTGGCTGATACGCCGGATGAAGTAAAGAAAAAAGTGATGAGCATGATTACAGACCCTGCTCGAATTCGCAAGGACGATCCGGGCCATCCTGATATTTGTACTGTTTTTGCTTTCCACAAGGTATTCAACGAAGACAAAGTGGAAGACATCGAAACGCAATGCAAGGGTGGTTGCATCGGCTGTGTCGCATGTAAACGCATGCTGCAAGAAAAGATGAGCGAATTCCATACACCGATTTACGACAAACGTACAGAATTGCTTTCCCATGAAGATTCATTGATTGATGTCCTTCGCGAAGGTGCAAAAATTGCATCTGCTAAGGCTGAAGAGACAATGGAAGAAGTGAGAAAAGCGGTTCGTATCGGATTCTGAGTATTTCGCGTTTTCCAGAAATAAAGAGTAAATAATCGAGGGGGTGAAAATGTTGATGCCGACGAAACACGCGGTTCCTGAACTAAAGATTCAACAATTTGAAGGCCCTCTCGATTTACTTTTTCATTTGATTGAAAAAAACGATATCGATATATACGATATCCCGATTGCGGAAATAACCGATCAATACATGGCGTTTTTGGATCAGATGAGCACACTCGATATGGACGTGGCATCGGATTTTTTGGTAATGGCGGCGACGCTCATTCATATTAAATCGCGTATGCTACTACCGGATAAACGAACTCTGCAAGCTGAGGAAGGCGAGGACCCGCGTGAAGAATTGGTCATCCGACTATTGCATTATCGTCGATGCAAGATTTTGGCTTCGGATTTACGTGACCGATTCAGTGATTATTCGAAATGTACATATCGATTACCTGCAACGCCGCTTTCGTTAGACATTCAGGTCAAGCCGCCCGTACAGGAGTTCGACAACACTTTAATTGAGAAAGCCTGTGAAGATGTTTGCGAACGGAATAAAAATCGTTTTGCCGATATTTCGATGAAAATAACCCATATTTTGAAAAGAGATAAGATATCGATTCGTGATAAAATCAGATTTGTGTGGGGGCAATTAACGTCTCGGGGCAAGCTGTTTTTTCATGAGCTTTTCCCAGCAAAAAATGTATCCAAGATGGATAAAATCGTCGGATTTCTTGCTGTTTTGGAATTGCTTCGCAGTAACAAGATAATGGCAAATCAGGAGCATCCTTTCGATATTATTGAACTTGAACGTAAAAGTGACGAGACCGACGGAGAAATCCTCATGATGCATGATAGCAATAACAAGGAGCTGGCTTCATATGACTGAAGATATAAAACCATCTTTTTCCATACCGATTCAGGAGCTTCCGGCGTCACTCGAGGCGATTCTTTTTGCATCGGGCGACCCGATTTCTGCGACACGTCTATCCGAAATCACAGAAGTGCCGAAGGAAGCGATTATTGAGACTTTATCGAAATTATCGAAGGAATATGAAACGAATCCATGGGGCGGATTGTTAATTCGACGCATGGACGAGGAGTATGTAATGTGCACGAAGCCTTCGACGAAGCCGGTTTTGGAGCGGTTGTTTGAGCCGAGAAATCGTCCGCCTATGTCTCAAGCGACCTATGAGACACTTGCTATCATTGCCTATAATCAGCCTGTAACACGTGCACAGGTCGAAGCGGTGCGTGGCGTAAACAGTGATTCCATCGTATCTCGTCTTCTTGAGCGCGGCTGGGTCGAAGAGAGCGGAACCTTGGATGCACCCGGACGTCCGACGCTTTTTTCCACCTCGCGTCAATTTCTTATGGAGTTTGGTATCGATTCCGTGGAAGAAATGCCGGCTATGGATTTGATGATGTACAGCACGATTAAGGATCTCGAGGATTCTCTTGCCAAAGCAGCCGGCACAAAGGATGACCGTCAGATATCACTTGATAATTTGGCATATGCGGAAGAAGCCGAATCCGTGGAAACGAAGAGTACGACTGAAACGCAAGAGAATGCCGCAAATGACATTGAGGATTTTTCAATTTAATAGTACGATACAGAAGAAGAGGTGATGAGTATGGGTTCATTGGACAAGGTGTCTTCTTTTAAAAAGGAGATGGAAAAGAGAACAACGAAAAGTAATGTACCATGCCGACAACGAGTGACGAGTCTATTTGACGCGGATAGCTTCGTGGAAATCGACGGACTCGTTCGTTCCGTATCCGCTTCTCCGGCATTTGCACGAGAACCGGTAGACGGCGATGGTGTGGTTACCGGTTATGGTACGGTTGATGGACGATTAGTTTTTGGTGCTTTTCAGGACGAGACCGTGTATGGCGGTTCAATGGGACGCGCCCATGCTGAAAAAATCGTAAAGGCCATATTGCTGGCAATTGATGCGGGAGCTCCGTTTGTGTATTCTTTGGCATCGGGCGGTGCTCGTATCGAAGAAGGCGTTGAGGCTCTAGAGGGTATGGGACATTTGATTGCTTCTCTTTGCGAAGCAAAATATGTGATTCCGCTTCTTTGCATCATTAATGGACATTGCCCGGGTGGATTAAGTCTCGCTGCGGCAAAAGCTGACTTTGTCGTTATGACCGATGCTTCCGGTCTCTATATTAATAGTCCGGTGGTAACCGCCAATCACGAAGGAAAGAGTATAAAGCCTTCTGATATCGGTACTGCAAAATCACATCAAACGAAGACTGGGCTTGCTTCCTTTGTTGCCGAAAATGATGATGAAGCGTGTTCTGTAGTTCGAACAATTCTTTCATATATTCCGGTTGAAACCGGCGATGAGATGACCTTTATTCGTGCCGCAGAAGCGATGGATGATATGAATCGCGAATCCGAAGCCCTAAATCAAATGGCAGAAAAGTCCGACGAACAACCGGTTGATGTTTTTGCTGTGGCAAAAGAAATCGTTGACAGCGGCGATCTTTATCCAATTGCATCCTCGTTCGGCGATGATTCTTTAACCGCTCTCGCACGTCTCGATGGAATGACGGTCGGCATGATCGGCAATCTTTCCACCCGTATGTCTTTGGAGGGGGCAAAGAAGCTAACGAAATTTGTTCGTTTCTGCGATGCTTTCATGATTCCGATTATCTCATTAACGAATGCAGAAGGCTTTGCAATCGGCCTCGATGTCGAAGATTCTTCTGTGATTGAAGCTGCTTCTGCACTGACAGATGCTCTTTATGAGGCGGATGTGCCTCGTATCGGATTGCTGGTTGGAAAAGCCATAGGTACATCCTATCTTACGATGAACAGCAAAATGTTATCTGCGGATGTTGTCTATGCATGGCCGACCGCCGAAGTCGCAGTTATGTCTTCGGATACGGCGGCGATGGTGCTTTTCACGGAGAAGATTAATGCTTCAGATAATCCGACAGAAATGCGCGCCAAGATGATAGCCGACTATAAGTCCGAGATTTCTGACCCGACAGTCAGCGCACATCTTGGGCAAATCGATGAAATTATTCTGCCTTCCGCATCTCGTCCGCGCATTATCAGCGCTTTGGATATGTTACTTGCATCCTATCCTTTGGAAGAAAACTAAGTTGGAGGAATCATTATGAAAAAGTACAAGATTACTGTAGACGGTCAAACATACGAAGTCGAAGTCGAGGATATGGGATGTAGCACGAATGCGTCACCTGTAGCGGCTCCTGTTGCGGCACAGGCTGCACCGGCTCCGACGGTAACCGCATCGGCTCCTGCACCGAAAGCCCCAACAGCTGCACCTGCGGCTTCTGCATCCTCTGCTTCCGGCACGAAGCTTCCTGCACCGATGCCGGGAACGATTCTTTCCGTTGCAGTTGCGGTCGGTGATGAAGTGAAGAAGGGCCAAGTATTGATGGCTCTCGAAGCAATGAAGATGGAAAACGAAATTGTGGCTCCTGATGCAGGAAAGGTTGAAGCTATTTTCGTATCCAAGGGATCTTCCGTGAATGCGGGCGACCCGATGATTTCGTTTATCTAAGGCGCAATTGAAGGAGGAATAAGTCATGGTAAAAATTACCGAAACCATTCTTCGTGATGCGCACCAGTCGCTGATTGCGACCCGTATGACTTTCGAAGAAATGGAACCGATGCTTAGTGATTTGGATAAAATCGGTTATAACGCTCTTGAATGCTGGGGCGGTGCAACATTTGACGCCTGCGTTCGTTTCCTTGATGAAGACCCATGGGATCGCTTGCGTAAAATTCGCAAGGCATGTCCAAATTCAAAGCTTCAAATGCTTCTTCGCGGACAAAATCTTCTCGGATACAAGCATTATGCCGATGATGTTGTTGATGCCTTTGTAGCAAAATCAATTGCCAACGGAATCGATATTATGCGTATTTTTGATGCACTTAATGACTATCGAAATATTGAACGTGCCATGAATGCTTGTCGCAAAGAAGGCGGTCATGTACAAGCGTGTATTGCTTATACGACCAGTCCTTTCCATTCCAACGAATTGTTCGCAAAGCAGTGCAAGCAGCTCGAAGAAATGGGCGCGGATTCCATATGCATCAAGGACATGTCCGGACTTTTGCTTCCGTATGAAGCTTATCGTCTTGTTAAGGCTATCAAAGAAGCGACAAAGCTCCCACTCGAGCTTCACACGCACTATACCTCTGGCAGTGCTTCTATGACATACCTAAAGGCCATTGAAGCCGGTGTTGATATTATTGACTGTGCACTTGCGCCGATGGCACTCGGCACATCTCAACCGGCAACAGAGCCTATGGTCGCTTGTGTCAAAGGAACCGAATATGATACTGGCCTTGACCTCGATGCTTTATCACAAATTTCGGCATATGCATCCACACTCCGCGCGAAGTATCTTGCGAATGGTCAAATGAATACAAAGGTATTGGGCGTAGACGTCAATACTTTGAAGTATCAGGTTCCTGGTGGTATGCTTTCTAACCTTGTTTCACAATTGAAGCAGGCCGGAAAAGATGACCAGCTCTTGAAGGTTCTTGAAGAGGTTCCTCGCGTCCGTGAGGATTTCGGCTTCCCACCGCTCGTTACGCCATCCTCACAAATCGTCGGTACACAAGCTGTTATGAATGTCATCACTGGTGAGCGATATAAAATGGTTCCGAAGGAATCCAAGGCTTTGGTAAAGGGCGAATATGGACGTACTCCAGCTCCGATTTCCGAAGAAATCCAAAAAAAGATTCTCGGTGATGAGAAGCAGATTACAACACGTCCCGCTGATGCATTGGCTCCTGAGCTTGATTCTGTTCGTGAGGCATGCAAGGCCTACATCGAACAGGAAGAGGATGTCCTCACGTGGGCGATGTTCCCGCAGGTTGCCGAGAAGTTTTTCAAAAACCGTCAGGATAAAAAGTACGGAATTGATAACGTAGTAGGCAATGGCTCAGAGAAATACCAACCTGTTTGATTTTTCTTGGGATTCTGTCATATAACACAAAAATGAAAGTTCGTAATAACGAACTTTCATTTTTTCGTATTCAACGGAAAAATTGTGTATAATGGCATTGTTTAGGGTAAATTTGAGAACAGTGAAACACTGGTAAAATGATTCGGAGACAAAAGGTTCTGAATTGAATAGTAGGGAATAGAGATTACTATCTCATCGGAGGTACGTTCATGTCGATTCATGAAGGCGAGAAACGCGAGAATTTGCATTATAGCTTAGTCGAACAAATTGAGAATAATATGGACCATATGAGTAAAGGGCAGAAGGCTATTGCACGATTTGTCCTTTCCGACTATGAAAAAGCCGCTTATATGACAGCTGCGAAGCTCGGTGAAAGTACAGGCGTCAGCGAATCAACGGTGGTCCGTTTCACAATGGAACTGGGATATGACGGATATCCACATTTCCAAAAGGTCTTGCAAGAAGAACTGAAGGTGAAGCTCACATCAGTACAACGCCTGAATGCTTCTAAACGTTTTGAAGATGACTCCCAGGCCTTGCACTCTATCCTATGCGCCGATATTGATAATTTAAAGCACACGAATGAGTGCGTTGACGAAGAATCGTTTGAAAAGGCCGTAAACACAATACTTCATGCAAAAAGGATTTATCTGATGGGCCTTCGAAGCTCATCACCGCTTTCTTCATTTATGCATTATTATATGACGCTTCTTTTCGATGATGTTGTTCATATTCATAGCAGCAGCGCAAATGAGGTATTCGAACAAATCCTTCCCATCGGGCCCGGCGATGTTATGATCGGCATCAGTTTTCCTCGCTACTCAACTCGTACTATTTCATCCATGCAATATGCGCGTTCAAGAGGCGCAAATGTCGTCGTCATTACGGATAAGGGCGACACACCGATGACAGAACACTCGGATGTTGCTCTTTTTGCTCGTTCGGATATGGCATCGTTTGTAGACTCGTTAACAGCACCGTTATCGCTTATTAACGCTCTCCTAGTGGCACTGGGTATCCATCGCCGCGAGCATATCGAACAGTCTTTTGAAGCATTAGAGAATCTATGGACCGAGTATCAAGTATACGATACCGGGAAGGACCGTGTCCTGCCGGAACGTGAAGATACAGACGTATAAGGAGGCCAAATGAAAGAAATCATTGCAAACAGTAAACTAACGGCATCTTCTGCTATACGTATTGCGCTTACGAATACACGTGAAGATGAAACGCTACTCAAGGCAGAATTGTTGAAGGATAATATCCACGCTACGGCATGCGATTTTGGCGGTGAGTTCATTTCTTCTGTATCGAAAATTATCGAAAGAACGGTTGTTGCTGCTCAACGCGAGGGCATCATCGGTAATGGTCATAATGAAGAAGGTGCATTGGCTGGTGCGGCTCGTGAGGCTGTCTCACAGATTTCATCTAAAGCCATAGGGCTAAATGTCGGTGGTAAAATCGGCATCGCCCGATATAATGACCACATCAGCGTTTGCGTTTTCTTCGGCATTGGCTTATTGCACCTGAATGAGATTGCCATTGGACTCGGTCATCGCGCTATCTGATTAGAATGTAAGCAAAATCAATCACCTGTAGATCACCTATCAATCACATGGAGGACGCTATGGAACACTATCAAATTGCTATCGACGGACCTTCCGGTTCCGGTAAATCCACTCTTGCAAAAAAAGTCTCTGCGCAATTAGGTATCCTATATCTTGATACTGGGGCGATGTATCGCACATGCGGATTGGCGGCGATTCGTGCCGGCGTGTCTCCTAAAGATGAAGCTGCCGTTGCGATACTTTTACCGAATATTAAGATTGATATATCCTTTGTTGACGGATGGCAGCACATATTTCTTGATGGCGAAGATGTTTCGGACGCCATACGTACGCCAGAGGTTTCTGTCGCAGCATCTGATATTTCCAGCTTGCCCTGTGTACGAAAAGCAATGGTTGATTTGCAAAGAAAAATATCGGGTGATCGTAACGTTGTTCTGGATGGTCGTGATATAGGTTCTCATGTATTCCCACAAGCGAAATATAAGTTCTTCCTTACTGCAGATGCAAAGGAAAGAGCTCGACGTAGACTCATCGAGCTCGAGGGCAAAGGGATAACGACACAGACTTTTGAAGAAGTGCTTCGTGATATCGAATATCGTGACCATCAAGACTCCACGCGAGCGGCGTCCCCACTCGTGAAAATGCCGGATGCAATTGAAATCGACACGACGGTTCATTCGCCGGAAGAAACGCTTTCTATCCTGTTATCCCACCTTGGCGCGGACGCCAATATCGGGGAGAAGAAATGATATGTCCAGATATACGATTGAATTAGCAAAATCCTCTGGTTTTTGTTTTGGCGTCGATCATGCGGTAAAGACTGCATATAAAGTCCTCAACGAAAACGCGGGAAAACGCGATATCTATATGCTCGGCGAAATCACGCATAATGAACTCGTAGTCAATGACTTGCTGGCAAAAGGTATGAAGCTAGTGCATTCCTGTGACGAAATCATACCCGGTAGTATTGTTGTGATTCGCGCACATGGCGTTAAACCAGCGATTCTCGATGCACTCGCTGCACGCGATTGTGAGATATACAATTGTACTTGTCCGTTTGTGTCGAAAATACACAACATTGTTCGTGATGCTGATGAAAAGGGCCAAAAGATCTACATAACCGGCACGAAAGGACATCCTGAAGTGGATGGTATTTGTGGTGAAGCGAAATCCGATGTTTGTGTCATTTCTTCGGAAGAAGAAGCAAGAGCACTGCATTTTGTCGATGCGAATTCGATTTTAGTGTCTCAAACAACATTTTCAGCAAATGAATTTCAAAAAATTCGTGAAATAATCAAAAATGAAATTGCAAACGAGCGAATTTTTGATACAATATGTAGTACGACTGAAAGTAGGCAACGGGAAGCTGAAGAATTGGCGGCACGTTCTGACCTGATGATTGTTATCGGTTCGGCACACAGCTCCAATACGAAGAAGCTTCTTGAAATCTGCCAAGGTCGATCTGCGAAGACTGTTCTTGTAGGAACGGCAAGCGAGATGAAGAATCTTCTACCGAGCATTATTTCGGATGAGATTCATCATGTTGGCATTACTGCTGGAGCGTCGACGCCAGATAAGATTATCAGGGAGGTTATCCGAACAATGAGTGAGAACGAGGTTAACGCGAATCTAGAACAGGCAGACATCAATTTTGGAGATTATATCGAGAGCATTCCACAGCTTAGAAAGAATGCAACCGTGAAGGGAGCAATTACTTCGGCTGATAGTGAATTTGTCTACGTTGATGTTCATGATAAGTCTGAAGGAAAGATTCCTCGTCAAGAGTTCGAGAATGATCCTGACTTTGATTTGGAAGCGGCAATTGCCGAACACAAAGAAGTGGAAGTATATGTACGTAGCGTACGTAATTCTGATATGGGTAAGGAGATTCTTCTTTCGAAGTCTCATGCTGATTTTGGTAAGAACAAGGCTCTTGTTGAGAGTGCGTTTGAAAACAAAGAACCGGTTAAGGTTAAGATTACCGGTGTTGTAAAAGACGGTGTTATCGGCAACTACGGCGGTGTTGATGTATATATCCATCGTACACAGCTCGAAATGTCCACTGTCGAAGACTTGGATGCATATAAGGGAAAGACAATTGAGATTTTGATTACACAATTCGACCCTGACAAGCGTCGTTTGCGTGTATCCGGATCCAGAAGAACTCTTTTGAATAATGAACGTCGCGAGAAGGCTAACGAAGTTTGGGCCGCAATTGAGAAGGGTGCTGAATACGACGGTGTTGTGAGAAGCCTTACCGATTTTGGTGCCTTCGTTGACATCGGTGGTGTTGATGGATTGGTTCACGTTTCCGAGCTTTCATGGAATCGTATCCGTCATCCTTCGGAAGTTGTTTCTGTTGGTGATACCATTCATGTATATGTTAAGGATTTTGATGCGGAGAAGAAGCGTATTTCTCTCGGCTATAGAAAGCAAGAAGACGATCCGTTCTTTGATATCGAAGAGCGTATCCCAGTAGGATCAATTGTTCGTGGTAAGGTCGTTCGTATGTTCCAGTTTGGCGCTTTCGTCGAGCTTGAGCCAAATCTTGATGCTCTTTGCCATGTTTCTCAGATTTCAAACGTTCGCTTGAATAAGCCACAGGATGTTTTGAAAGAGGGTATGGAGGTCGAAGCAAAGGTTTTGGACGTTAATGCTACGGCACGTCGTATCAGCATCAGCATCAAGGAAGTAAATCCGATTGATCCAGAAGTTACTGCGGAGAATGAAGAGATTTACGCCGCTCCTGCTAAGGAAGAAGCTCCGGTTGCTGAAGTTGAGGCAACAGAGGCTGCTCCTGTTGAGGAAGCTGCTCCGGTTGCTGAAATTGAGGTTGCAGAGGCTGCTCCTGCAGAAGAAGCTGCTCCAGAAGCAACACCGGCTGAGTAATTCTTTATCACATATTTGAGTTTAGTAAAGGGATGCAATAATGCATCCCTTTTCGTTTTTCTTTAATCGCTGAGAAAGTAATGGAGAACCATACGAGCAGCACGTTGTTTTCGGGATAGTATACCTTCGTCCGTGCTTCACAATGTATTCGCTATTCAAAAGTAAAAATATCACTAATTTGCTATATGTCTTTTGGCGCTCAAAACTATTTGGATTATCAAATGTTTGAAACACACGCTTTTCGGCTGGTTTTGAATTGAGGCAATACAGGTGTAAATGTTACAAATATACTACAAAGGTTTGCTAGCCTCGTTATTTCGGTTATAATACTTATGTGGGAGTTTATGAAGTGAAATTTACATGAATCTACTCTCAGGAGGTTATTTTGTGAAACATAGTCAAATGAATACTCAAGACAGTTTCGGTAAGAGGAATAATCTGACCGCAGTTCGATGTGTGAAATTAGCGGCAGTTTTTCTTGCTACGGGAATTGTATTGGTTGGCATTCCGGAATTGCGTCAAAATAGTGCTTCGGACGTTTATTTGCAGGTTCCTGCAGAAACAGTTTCCATTGCAGAATTTGAAGAGTTTAATCCGGAAGGCATCGTAACATTAACGGATCGTGGAACGAATAGTGGCATTTTAGGCACATCAATCGATGGGGATTTATCTGCACAAAATGCTGTTATTGATAACACATTCACGATTACACAACAAATCAATGAAGAAGGTATCCCGGAAGAATTGCTTGCCATTTCGGAGTTTACTTTGGATACTACCCCCGTTTATGTATCAGCAACAGAATTGAATGTACGCTCAGCACCTTCAGCGGACGCTGAAATTATTGCAACTTTGCATTATTCCGACACCGCCATTCGCGTCGCATATGGTTCTTCTTGGTCTTGCATCCAAATGGAGGACATGGCGGAAGGCTATGTGGTCTCTTCGATGATTACCACTGACTTTATTGCTACGCCAACCCCGACGCCACGTCCAACGAATACACCGACTCCTACACCTGTTGTTACCGAGACTTCGGCAAGCGGAACGTATTATGCTATTGGTGAAGTCAATGTTCGTACCGGTCCGGGTACACAATATGATACAACTCGTAAGCTAGTAGCGGGAGAAGCCATCGAAGTCGTTGCGAAAACAAGCAACGGTTGGTTCAAGACTGTAGTTGGGACGTATGTGAAATGCTCTCTGGTGTCTTCATCACAGACGCCCGCACCGCAAACTGGTACTACACCTACCAATCCGACACCGACAACACCTGGTACATCTACTATTTCTATTCCAGATCCTTCTACGTGTGATATTGCCACATATGCGAAGGCCTTTATCGGTGTTCCATATCACTACACGGGGTGTGATATTTCAGGCATGGATTGTTCTGGCTTTGTAATGTACGTTTATGCGAATTATTACCATATCTCTTTGCCGCATCAATCGGCATCGATTGCTTCCATGGGAACAAATGTTATGGGGCAAGAATTACTTCCGGGGGATGTCATTTGTCATGACTATAATGGAGACGGTCGTGTCGATCATGTAAGTCTCTATATCGGAAATGGCGAGACTGTACATGCTAGTAGCTCAAACAGAATGGTCATTGGTGCTACGTACCCGATGCAGTCGATGACGTCGATTCGAAGATTTTTCTAATCAGTTTTTTCGCGCAATAAGTAACGGACGGTTTTCAGTATAAACTGATAAACCGTCCGTTTTGTTTTAATGCGTAAATGTGTGCTACGAGATGATGTCGCTAGCGAGCTTTTCTAGCGCTTCCTCATACAGAGGAATTAGAATGAAAAGGGATTCTTTTGCGATATGCTCGTTTGCTTGATGACATTGATCTTCTTCCCAAGGATTAGCAGGGCCGAAGGCTACGATATTGTCCATGGTACGAGCGTAGGTTCCGCCGCCAATGGCGATAGCTTCGACCTTCTCAGACATATATCGATCATGGGCTTCTTTTTCTTGCTCAATGCAGGGGAAGAGGTCACGATAACTATCATAAAGCTCGACAAGTGTGTGAATGGTAGGCGAATTCTTTTCTTTGTACAGTGGTTTTTGATGACCGTCAATCGTGACAGTGAGTCCATATGCGGCGGTTTCTTGCGTAATCGCCTTTAAGAGAGCGTCACCATCAACATTTACCGGATATCGAATATCGATATGAAGGACAGATTCATTTGCATTCACTTCGATTACACCAATATTGGATGTAATCGCTCCGCTTTCGTCTGCCGGAACATCCGCCAAAAGCGGGGCACTGGAAGACGATGCGATGTCGGTGACGAGCTTATCGTACGCGAAATGTAGTAACGGAGAGGCATCAATGAAATGCTTCGGAAGCTCATTGATACACATCTCAATGGCATTCTTTCCGAGCGTTGGACGGGATGCATGTGCACATATACCATGATAAAGCAGTTCTTTCGTTGCGCCGATGTCCAAACGAGTACATAGGGCAGGTACCATGTTGTGCGCATTACCGCCATGAATGGTGACATTGGGATTTCCTTCTCCGCGAAATGCGATTTGCATAATTCCTTTTTCGGCGAAGAGGCAGGGAAAATCAGCATCGGGCGTGAAACCAGCGTCTGGAATTTCTTCTGTTTCGACATAACGTTCCATACAGGACGAGCCATGTTCTTCATCTGTTCCAACGATGAGTCTATAACGAGCATTTGGCGTGGGATGTTCATTCTTAATTCGTAACAAGGAAAAGTAGGAAGCTGAAAGTGGTCCTTTGTCATCGACGACACCACGTCCATATAGCATACCGTCTTTCTCTGTCAGCATAAACGGATCAGTGGTAAAACCATCACCGCTTGGGACAACATCCAAGTGACAAAGTACAGCGATTAACGGACCGGATTGTCCCCATTGGGCATAACCCGCCTTATTATCAATGTTTTTCGTGATGAAGCCGTCATTTGCGGCTCGTTCCAGAAAAAAATCTAAGGCCATCTTTGGTGCGATTCCGTAGGGCGCTTCGGGGTGCGCTTCGGACTTGACACTTGGAATGGCGATGAGTGCGGATAAGTATTCTAGCA
>Ga0116152_10002819_pt1 | contig 14104 bp, 9 predicted proteins | sample AD_UKC119_MetaG_FD_89894 | JGI IMG/M metagenome (GOLD analysis project Ga0116152, IMG submission 89894) | Active sludge microbial communities of municipal wastewater-treating anaerobic digesters from Hong Kong - AD_UKC119_MetaG | ecosystem: Engineered > Bioreactor > Anaerobic > Digestate...
ATTATTTTACCATTCTAAAAAAACTCCCTGGCACCGGCGATTCAAGCTGCATCACTTTGCCGCTCACCGGATGAACAAATGCCAGCAAAGTAGCATGCAGACCCAATCTTCCGATGGGATTCTGACCGTTTCCGTAGCGACGATCGCCCACAATCGGAAAATCGATATCGTATAAATGCACGCGTATCTGATTTCGACGGCCCGTTTCGGGCAATACTTTCAACAAACTAAAATTCTCATTCTGCTGCACCAATTCCCAATTTGTAACAGCATGTTGACCGTCATCGGGACGCAGACTTGAAAAAACCTGCAGATTGGCATTCTCTTTCAGCCAGCTTTCGATGCGGCCCCGGGGCTCTTCAATCTTTCCACAAACCAGCGCCGCATATTCACGTTTGTGATTTTCGTTGTGCCAGTATTCCTGCAAAACATCCCGCACCATGGTATTCCGTGCAAACACAAGCACCCCCGAAGTATCGCGGTCGAGCCGGTGTACAATAAAAATCTTATTGTTTTTATTTTCAGTTTTCACATAATGGCTCAGCAAACTGTATGCGGTATTGGTTTTTTCTTTTTCAGTACCCACAGTCAACAGTCCCGAAGGTTTATCAATGGCAATAATACTATCGTCTTCGTAGAGAATTTTAATTCCTGGAATAGCTGTAGCCGGCTTTGAGACAGGACTTCCGATAACGACCAACATCCCGGCATTGAGAATAAAATCATGTCGTGTTACCGTCTTTCCATCAATGGTTACACGTCCGCCTTGCAGCATTTGTTTAAGTCCTGTGCGGGGTTTTCCGGGAAACACTTTTGTCAGAAACGGCAACAAGGTATCCGCATTTTTTACCGTAAACTGTAATGGCTTTGACGTTGATTTCATAAGATTTTTCAGACTGTAAACTTACAAAATAAATCGCCATGCCAATACCCGTACAAACCAGAACATGTATAATCAAAAAAAATCCCCGGAGAAAAAATCAACGGGGATTCAAAAAAAGGCAAATGCGTTTTAGAATACCACAGTCTTCACCATTTGCATTCCGTTCACTTCAAGACGAATGAAATAAGTTCCTTTTGCCTTCACCTGATTCAAGGAAAGTGGGAAACGGTGGGCACCAGCATCGAGATTTGAAGTAGTTATAACTGTAATTTCGCGTCCTGTAATATCAAGCACAGACAGCTTTACGTTGGCATTGTCATGCAATGTAAAAGAAATATTTGTTTCATCTCCGGCGGGATTTGGATATACAGCAAAGCTATTGTCAACAATGCTTTCATTGACTCCAAACCAGCTGTTAGGATGAATATTGATATCATCAATAAAAACATTATTGCCACCGTTTGAATAAAATTCAAATTTGACTCTCAGGTTTGCATAGCCAGACAAAGTTCCCTGCGGCAAAATAATTTCGTGAGTGCCCCACTCAGCTTCGGATGCGGGATTAAAAGCAGTTTCGGCAGGAGAAGCAGAAGCAAGGGCGTTTCCGGTCAATGATAATTTATTCACCCAGGTTTCGCCACAGTCATTTGAAAAATAAACAGTAAGTTTATCATACACCGTATCGGCTGCAGCAAGAAGAGAACCAGCAACAAATTTTGGAGCATAAGCGCAACGAAACTGCAGTTTGGTATGTTCACCCAATCCCGACAAATCATAAGCCGGTGTAATAAACGCATCGTAACTACCGGCAACATTCCCATCAAAATTATTGAGGTAAATAGCTTTTGCTCCTGTGCAGGCACTGGCCGACTGAGCCCAGGCAGCGCCGGTATCATTATGGATTGTAAGGTCGCTGTTGAAATTGATGGTCTCGAAAGATTCAATCAAAGGAGCAACCGTAACTACAGAAGGATCCATTACATGAATATAGGAAACACGAGTTAAAGAATCACTGCCAGTGGCATTGTAAACTTTGAGTGTTACAGCATACACACCCGGTGCAGCATAAGTAACAACAGGCGTCTGATCGGTTGAGGTAGAAGGTGAACCACCAGCAAAAGACCAGGTGCGGCTTGCAACAGCACCGTTGTATGAAACATCGTGGAATGTGACAGTATTTCCCGCGCAAATGGTATATGCCTCTGCATGGAAATCAGCAACTGGAGCGCAAAGGACAGCATTTGTATCGAACACACCGGTTGCAACAAGGTTTTCGTAAGACCAAAGATTTCTACGGTCATTCATCAGTGTAGTATTGATGCGGTCGAGCTGACCCAACGAAAACATATTGGTACAATAACCCCACTGATAATCCATGTAGTTTTCAATCATATCCGGTTCATCGGGGCTATCGGTGGTACAGGAATTAATGCTGCCGGGAACAAAACAGGATAAGGAGGTGTTTTGCGTAGCAGCAGCAACGGGCGGCGTATCATCTACTTCATCACCTGTTTCGAAAAGAGGAGGCATTCCGCATCCATCAATACCCAATGCAGCATACATGGATTGAAAAGGATGGTACAAATTGAAATAATGACCGGTTTCATGCGTAAAAGTCCTGTTCATCAAATTGAGACCCATGCCAGCCATATCAGCTGCAGTACCGATTGTTCCTATACAATCCTGACGAATAAGCACCCCGTCCATTAAAGTGTCGCCACCAGTGAGCGCCTGTGTAAGCGTGTTGCTGGGCGGGAAAGGCGACATACCTCCGATGAAAGCACCATCCGGAAGACTCATCCCTTCGGGATAAATAAAATTGACGGCAAAAATATTCATGTATTTGCTTGGTGTCCAGCAATATTTTGCCATGGTATTGAAATAGGCAAAATTGGTTTGCGGATCGAAATGATGAATAATCCCGGAAGTACAATTTCCGTTAGTGTCAATACGGGCCAGACGGAATTCAATCTGACAATTGGCTGCACGCGACTTGAACAGCGGGAAAATATCGGCTGTATCAGCGTTTTGCAGGTTGTAATCGGTATTCAGTTTTTCCAGTGCATCATACACCTGATCATCTGAAATATTTTCAGCACCATAGGTGTGAATGATGTGAAAAACGACCGGAATGATGCGTTTGCCGCCAATCAGCGTGTCGGTTTTTGCACTGTTCATGAGTGTTTCAAAATCCGCCTCATAAGCCACATAGCGGTCAATCAGTTCCGGATCAGTAGCTACAGCATTTTTCAGCAAAACATCATCGGCTGGATACAATACACCACTTTGAGCGAAGGTTCCGAACGCCATAAAAATCCAAAAAGAAAAAGTCAATAATTTTTTCATATCCTCCAAATTTTTTCGGCAAATATAAAAAAATCTACGAAAAAATAAGTTTTGCCGCCGATATAAGCAATACCGCAAACAAAACCACACGAATGAAACCGGCGCCCCTTTTCAAAGCTGTTTTTGCACCAAAAACAGCTCCGATAATACTACCCGCCGCCAATACCAGACCGGGTATCCAATCAACCTGATTGTTATAAATAAAAACAGCCAGCGAAAACGGGGTAAAAACAAGAGTTAATGCCAGTTTTAAGGAATTTGCATTGAACAGGTCGTAACCAATGGAAAGCACCAGCGCAAACAACATGAAAATACCAACGCCTGCCTGAACAAATCCACCATAAAAACCGATGGCAACAAACAAAAGACAATGATACCATTTGATTGTGAAAGAAACATTCTGAGCCGGTTTACGAGAAAAAGCGCGGGGCTTCCAAATAGTCAGAACAGCAAAAACAATCATTACATAGCCAATAAATTTTTCGACAAACTCATCAGGGATTTCAACCACAAAAAAAGAACCTGCAATGGCTCCGGGAACTGTAAAAGCAGCCAATATCAAAGCGTTGCGTACGTCAAAATATTTTTTCCTGCTGAATGAAAGCACGCCGGTGAGTGAGCCGAGCAAAATAGATATCCGGTTGGTCCCATTGGCGACATTGGCGGGCATGCCAGTAAAAATCAAAACAGGAAGAGACAGAAACGAACCACTACCAGCAATGGTGTTGACAAACCCCACAACAAGACCTGTTGCAAACAACAACGGATAATACCACCAGAGCATAAAACAATTTTATAAATGCAAAAGTACTTTGATTTATCAAATACGTAATACAAAATGCGAAATCTGAAATATCAACGAATGTGATATTCACTTGAAACAACTTGTCATTACTTGCCGGAAAGCTAAAACAATAAACAAAACAATTAAAACAGAGAGGAAATAATGGCTACAAATCTCTTTTATCAGAAGCCGCCATCATCTACATCATTGCCGCCATTACCGTTGGCATTGCTGCGTTTTTCTTTCGATTTATAATCGCCGGAGAGTTTCCAGGTGAAACCAAGCATAAAAATACGGCCTTCCATTTTGCGCTGCATATACATTTCATAATCTGCTTCCATAAAATCCATCCGGAATTTCATGGTGTTGAACAAATCACGTACATTCAGCGAAATGGCCAGTTTGTCGTTTAAAAAACTTTTCTTCACTGCACAGTCTGCCATAATCATGGCATCACGGATGCCCTGTCCGGTTTCGCGCGGCGATCTGTAGAAAACAGAAAAACTTCCTTCCCAGCCCTTGGCAAAACGGAACGAATTGCTGTTTCGCAATTGCCATCCAAAAGCTGCAGCGGTAATACTCGTTTCAACATTACTTCCATCAACAATATGTCGATACCACGAACCACTGATTGTTGTATTCCACCATTTCAGGGGCTTATGTGTATAAATCATTTCAAAACCATACGAAGTAGCCGAAGTATAATTTTCGGGCATCATTAAATACACCGAATCATTAAGATTCATGCGATAACGAGAAATAACATCTGTGATGCGGCGGTAAAAAACCGTTGGCATAAAAGTTCCTCGTTTTGAATACCATGCATAACTCATTTCAAGGGCATTCACATATTCCGGATCAAGAAAAGGATTACCCGTACGAATATTCGGCCACGCACTGTAATCGCGGTATGGATTCAAATCCCTGAAACTCGGACGATTGATACGCCGGCTGTAGGTCAGCTGAATTTCCTGCACTTTGGAAATCTTATAGCTCAATGCCCCGGTAGGAAACAAGCTGTAATAAGTCTTTCTGTTATCAAGGGAATCTGCTTCACGTGCATTTGTAGAAGCTGATTCTATGCGGCTTCCGATCGATAGTCCCCACTTCTTGATTTTTGTTGAATAGTTTGCATACAATGCTGCAATATTTTCATTGAATAAAAAATGATTGGATGTAGTATCGTTGAAAACCCAACCTGATCCGCCAAAATCATAATTATAATAACGGCTGTCAGCATCGATTGAGCGCATAGATCCATCAAATCCCGCCTCGAGTTTTGTGCTGTCATTGAAAGGATAAACATAATCGAGTTTCAGCGTTTTCACACTGTTCAGGTTTGGTGCAACAGTCTTTGACCATTCAGGTATTTCGGATGTAACCGTTGCAAAATCTTCTTCGAGAAATGTAATCCGGTTAAAAGAACTGTCCTTCCGATTGCCTTCACTCATTGAAAAGTCAAGTATAATTTCATGTTTGGGCTTTGTAAAACGCTTTTTAATGTTCAAATTGGCATCCCAATTATTCATAGAAGCATTTTCGAGCGAATTGTTGCTGTAAATCTGGGTGTAAATATTTTCGGGATTCATTGTATAATTCATGGTTTTCTGATCTTCCCGATCACTGAAAATAAAAGTAGATGCCGATGCTGCAACAATAAATCTGGGTGTAAAATGATACTCGCCGCCAAATTTTATATTGTGCGACTGATTGCCATGAATCTCATCAATATCCTGACGCAGAAAATAACTTTCAATCAAATCATAAGTGATGCGTTCACTTTCTCCCGTCACAGTTCGCTTCCTGTTCTGATAATTATAATTGCCGAACAATGTCCATTTATCAGTAGAATAACTGGCCGAAAAAGATGCGCTGTATTTATCTTTTGTGCCGGCATTCAACGATAATAACGTATTCAATCCGGTTCCTTTTTTCTTTTTAAGAATAATGTTAATGATACCGGTCATTCCCTCGGGACTGTATTTGGCAGAAGGATTTGTAATTAACTCAACCGATTCGATGCTGCTGGCCGGAATCTGTTCCATGGCTGCACGGCGATCTGCACCTGTCATGGTGCTTGGCCGGCCATCAATCAGAATTGTAACATTTTCGCTCCCACGTAAACTCACATTGCCATCCTCATCAACTTCAACACTGGGCACCTCCTTCAAAACATCGAGTGCGGTACCACCGGAAGTGTTGAGGTTTTGAGCCACATTAACAACCTTTTTGTCGATACTAAGCTCAATCATTGGTTTTTCAGCCACAATATCTACGCCCGACAAAGACTGAGCTGATGGGGCAATAAGGATTTTCCCAAGATCGAAAAGGGGTCCAGAGCCAGGCTTGAGCTGAACCGGGCCAACACTTTTATTGGCATATCCCATAAAATTGATGCGGAGCATAAACCTGCCCGGGGTCTTTGACACAAAACTGAATTCCCCCATGGCATTGGTAATACCACCACCAGCTATACTGCTGTCGCGCATAGAAACAAGGGCTACCGTTGCATATTCAACGGGTTTTCCACTGACAGAATCAAGAACAATTCCTGTAATCTGAAAATTTGCATCAGGCATATTGCCTGGCTGAGCAAAACCAAATGAAAAAACCATCAGAGATAGTACAACCATTAAAAATGAAAAACGAAGCATAAAAACAAAATTTTCTTATTAGACATTGATTTCGGCTGTTTCTTGCGCCAAAATGCAAAAATACCTAAAATATTACGAAAACAGGCCCAAACCTGATTTCCATCATATTAATGCCAATGAGACAAAAAACAATACAGACCAAAAAAAATATTGTTTATTGTACAAAATCAAAAATTAGTTTGTATATTGCATTCAAATTCAATGATTATGATTAAAAATATATCTTTTTTTGCCGTCATCATCATTTTAGCAATGACGTCATGTAAAGACGATAAAACAGAATACACCCCATTTGAACCGGTAAATAATCAGGCCGCACACACCAGTGCCTATTACAACGCAGGTCTGGGCGACAATCCCGGCGTTCCATCCGGGACACTGTATTCATTCCCTTCAGGCATCGAAATTATTGGATATATTCACGGAAACGCACCCACAGTGCTTAGTGCCCCTGTTTTTGACAAAATCAAAAATCCAGGAAGCATGCCCGATTATTCTGATCCAAAACTCAATTATCTGAGTCTGGGTTACGGATCTCTTGTCAACCTCTATTTTTCAGTGTACAACAACACAAATACACAAAAATCAGTCTCGATTCCCAAAGGAACCATTTGTTACGAAGCCAATCACACACCCGCAGACCAGCATGGCATTCTCGTGAAATCAGTCAGTTTCAACGTTCCGGCACACGATACCACTGATGTGCATCTGGCCTTGTTCTGCGTCAATGCCCATCATGGAATTGCCACAGCCACCGATCCATATAAAATTGGTGTAATTACCATTCATCCTGATTTAATTACTGTTTGCAATATTCTGGATGCAAAACCCACCATTGATCCAAACGACTATGGCACTATCCAGTCCATCCTCTGGAAAATCACCGACAATAGCGGATTTGGACAAGCCGACATTGATACACTCAATGCTATGTAAGTTAAAAGCTTACCTTGGTTCATTAAATCATTATGATTCATCATCATGGATGAATTATTGATAATTTGGCTTTAAATGGGCCATTTTATAAAAATCAGCAGTTACAAATCAGAAAAGACACATTCGTCTTTCAAAAATAGCTGGATCCGTTGAAGCAATGAGTACAAATTTTATCTTTGGGTAATCCAATGGCTTCAATCAGGTCTTCTAACCGTTGAAACTTCAGCGAATCGAGTCCCAGCCGAAGCCGGATGCGTTCCACCATTTGTTTGTATTCCTCCGAATCCGGATTGGAGTACACCGCCATATCGCGTTCTTCCTTACCTTCCAGTTCGTGCATGGCGATATATGTTGCCAGATCCATATTGGAACGTGAACGGCTGAAGTTAAGAAAAGGACATGGATAGGTTAACGGCGGGCACGCAATGCGCATATGCACTTCGCGAATGCCGGCTTTTCGCAGATCCTTCACATTATCTTTAAGCTGAGTACCACGTACAATAGAATCATCAAGGAAAACGCCTGACTGATTTTTAATTACAGCTGTATTCGGAATCAATTTCATGGTTGCTACCAAATCGCGCTGCGCCTGACTTTGGGGCATAAAACTCCTTGGCCAGGTTGGTGTATATTTCGAATAAGGACGCTTATAAGGAATGTGTGTAAAATTTGCATAACCTGTGGCATGACCAACACCGGAATCGGGAATACCAGCCACAAAATCGGCATTCACACTGTCATTTTTTGCCAAGGCTTCACCACAACGGTGGCGGCATTCATCTACATTGATACCTTCGTATGAAGAAGTCGGGAAACCATAATACACCCACAAAAAAGCACAGACCTGCATTTGGTCGTTGGGCTCTTTTAACTTTGTATAACCATCGGCAGTGATTTTCCCGATTTCACCCGGACCTGCATAGTGAAATGTTTCGTAGCCAAGATTTGGGAATGCGCAAGTTTCGAAAGAAGCGGCAAAGGCACCACCTTTTTTCCCAATCACTATAGGCGTGCGCCCAAGTTTATCGCGGCCGATATAAATACAATCCGAAGTCATTACCATCAGTGAGCATGAACCCTGGATCAGCTCCTGTACATTGCGGATACCCGAAACAAAGTCTTTTTCTTCAGCAATCAACTTGGCAACAAGCTCCGTTGGATTGATGTTTCCCATGCTCATTTCAGAAAAACCATACTGCTTGTCAATGCAACGTTTTTCAAGTTCTTTAATATTCACAATTTTGGAAACTGTTGCTACAGCAAATCTTCCAAGATGCGAAGTCATTACAACCGGTTGAGCTTCGGTATCGCTGATAACCCCAAGTCCGATATGACCATTGAAAGCGGGCAATTCATCTTCGAATTTATTACGGAAATAACTATTTTCAATACTGTGTATTGCGCGCTGGAAGCCAGCTTCCTTTGAGTAAAAGGCCAACCCTGCCCGTTTGGTCCCCAAATGTGAATGATAATCGGTTCCATAAAAAACATCATTGACACAATCGCCCAAAGAAACACTTCCGAAAAATCCACTCATTACAAAATGAAGTTAAAATTAAAGTGTAAAGGAACAAAAAGAATGTACTCAAAATCCCATTGTTGATAACAGGTTTATAAATAAATGACGTCGGCTGAAAAACACGCAACTCACTCAAAAACAAGAGTTTTTGAAATTCCGAAACCGGAAAAAATGACTATGGGCATTTTATAAATCATTATAACGAAATACATTCTGTTTTCACAAAAAATGCAGCATTTTTCAGATGCTGCATTTCAGAAAAAAATCTTCAAAATCTATTTCCAGCGGCGATACTGTTTTATCAGACTCACACAATCGTCTTCGTTGTATTCATTAACTGTTGTGGTAAGTTCAAGAACCTTGGTTTTCGGAGTCCAGAAAATCACATTCATAAAATCTTTATTTCCATAGGTGCCATTGGTCGATTCAAAAGATTCGCTATCAATGGTTTGACCAACATTAAAGCAGATCGGGCTTTTCTTGTTCATCTGATAAAGCCGTACAGCTTCGAGTGAGGCAAAATTCATTGTAACCTCACCGTTGAGTTTTCCGTTTTCTTCGTACAGTCTTTTCTGAATATCGCTTGCAAGAGGAAAATTATCAGCAAATTTTTCACCATTGAGATAGTCATTGATTAATTCATCAAAATCCTGCTCCGACACATCGGTAGAGTCGTCCATCTGGCTAAAGATGTTTACATAAGTAATGGTCAGTTTACCTGTGTTTTTGCCGGTAATTTCAAATTTATATTTCTTTTTCTCAACTGTTAAACAGCTGCTTATCAGAAATGCCAAAAAGGCAACGGCGACAAATTTTAAAATTTTCATAGGTTAGTTGTTTGTTTTATAAGACAAAAATACGATTTCTTTTCAATGATGCAGATGAAATATTATTTTTTTTATTTTTTATGCAGAATTTATCGTTTCAGATTATTCGCATGAACCATCCGTATTTCTTTTTGTTTAAGAATTTCATTGATTGAAGTCCAACCAGCCGTATGTAAATGCAGTTTGTTTATATTGGCAACCGTAATAAAAAAATCCTGATGAAGTTGCGCCAGATATTGCTGTTCAGTTTGTCCACGGGTGGGAAAAATGATGGCCGAACGGCCAACTGCAAATAAATCCATCATGGTGCTATACCCTGCATGAGAAATAATAACAGCAGCTTCTGAAAGCCATTTAGCCAACTGCTCATCGGAAGGGGACATTATACAAGATATGTTTTCACCAGGGTCATTGATTTCGGCACCAGCTATAATAACTGACAACCCACATTCAGCAAACACCTGTGATAATTTTCCAGCCATTTGCCTGCGGTGTTTCAAAGGACCCGAAGTAATGACCAAAAGCAATTCATTTCTCACTGTTGAGTTGTAATCATCCAAACGATCAAAACGACTTAGCGGACCTATATATTTTGCGTTTGACACTAAAGTCTTCGGGTGACTCAGTTTACCAGCAAGTCCTGGGAAATTTTTATAATCCGGCACCCAGACTTCGCTAAAGCGGGCCAAAGATTTTTTAATAAATTTTCGTAAAACCGGTAATCCAAAACACAGCCACCATGGCGCAATGGGCTCCAGCTGATGGGTTATCAATACCGATCTGATATTATCGCATCTGAATCCATATCGATTATCCGACACAATAAGATTATATTCATTACTGGCACACAGAGCCGAACACATATTCTGTTCTGATTTCTGCTGTTTGATCATTTTCGGAATTAAACCGATAATCTGAAAAAAACCAGTTCCGTTAAACCCGTAACTAACAGGTTTTGTTTTATCTGTTATAAAAGAAAGATCGGGAAAACGTTGCTGCAGATAGCTGCAAATGCCAGGAGAAGCAAAAACTGTTACAGCTTGACCTTCAGCAATAAACTGTTGTATCAGAGGAATACAACGAGCCGCATGACCCAGTCCCCAGTCGAGCGGAGAAATCAGAACACCGGTGTTTTTTTTCAAACAACTAAACCTTTAAAGACAGCTGAATGATAAATGTCCGGGGTGGCTGAACATCGCCGGGGCGCATCATGTATTCCCTGTTGAAAATATTTTTTGCGGTGAAATTCACATGAATCATATCATTGATTCTCCATCCAATCCGCATATCAAAAACAAGAAACCCTTTATCATTCTTTTCCCTGTATTCTTTCAATCCAGGCAAAATCATTGCGTATTCACCAGTAGCAGGGTTAAACAACGGGGTAGTTCCATCGGGGCCCCTCACCGTATCTTCAAATATTTTATCGATATTGATGATATGACTTTGATACTCGAAATTGGCTCCCAGAGTCAGTTTCTTATATTCAACCGAGAAGTCGGCTTTGGCGCTGTGATAAAAGCGATACTTAAGAATATTGTCTTTGGTTGATTTCATAGAATCGGCGGTAGCATCGAGGTCAATGGGGTTGTTGTAAGTATATCCCAACAACAATGTGGCGGGTAATCCTATGAATTTTCCTTCGCCGGTTACTACGATTTCAAATCCGGAAATTTCGGCATTACGGACGTTCTCTGCTTTGAAGCCAACCCAATTGAGAAAATAATTGGGTGAAGTAGGCGGGAATGGAATAAGAATGACACTGTCGGGATTATGATAGTTGAACATAAATTCAATCATATTTTCGTAGCGGGTATAAAAGCCAGCCACATCGGCATAACCATTCCAACCCCACAAGCGGAAACCTTGTTTAAAAGCAATCTCTGTGCTATAACCGGTTTCGGGTTGCAGATTGGGATTTGGAAAAACCTTTAAATCGCCGGTGCTCGTGGCTGTATATCTTTCCGCAATGGTAGGATAGCGATAGCCCATACCAAAAGATGCACGAAGGAAAGATTGTTCAGTGACAGAATAATTGACTCCCGACCGGAATACCGGTTTGAATTTCATATCATCCTCATCAATACGATAACCTTCGATGCGCGCACCAAGAGATACACTCAGACGATTGAACTTTTTATCCGCCTGAGTGAAAAATCCAATACTGGAGCCAAAATGACGCGTATCGCCATAAATCTGCGCCACACTTTCATTATAATTGGCACAAAGACCATTGGTCCAGTTAAGCGATTTTGAAGGATATCCTTTATAAAAATTATACTCACCGTAATACATATCATCGAAATTATCCTGACCGGTATTATTGGTGTTATGCACCTGAAAAAAACGACCTTTCAAACTATGCTTTGTACTGTCGTTTTTATACCAGATAACGGATGGATACAAATTGACGTAGGAATTATTAACTTCCTGCTGGAATGATTCATTGCATTTATAAACGCCACTATCACCATCGGCCCATAAAAGAAAAATATCGCCGATCCTGCGCATGTAGTTGGCCGATAATTCATAGGAAAGACCTTTAACTTTTTTATCACGATAACGGATAGAACCATTCAGACGATAACGTTCTTCTTCGTTGTTGGTGCGATAACCATTATTCGAAGAAACAAATCCACCAAAAGTGATATCAAAATTGCCTGCCTGGCGGCTATGCAGAAAACGGGTTGATCCAAAAATGGGAGCATTATTACCCCACCATGCAATTTCTTTACGTTCAGGTGTTGTATATTGTCCGAAAATACTTGTAATATAGGTTTTGGGAACAACCCCCGGATAAGCCGTGCGGTAATTAATCACACCATTGAGAGCCGAAGAACCATACAGTGCCGAGCTGGCACCTTTAATCACTTCGACCTGCTGCACATTTTCAATGGGGGCGAAATCCCAGCGCGCCTCACCCGACGCACCTGTAATCATGGGCATATCATCGACAAGAAAAAGCACACGGCTACCAGCACCATAACTATAGCCACTTCCGCCGCGAATCGATGGCTGCTTGTCCATAATATTCAATCCGGGGATTTTCTGCAAACCCTCTTCAAGCGAGCTTACATTGGTATTCCTGATAAAATCAGCTTTAATGACTTCCATCGAAACGGTGACATCGGAAAGTTTCTGTTCATATTTTCCGGCACTGACAACAACTGCATCGAGAATTCTGGATTCGGTTGTCATTTTCATATCGAGAACAAGAGTCTCACCTTCTTTCAGATTAATCAGTCTGATTTCCTCAGTATAACCAACAAATCTGAATGCAATGGAATGTGTTCCTTTATCAAGGGTCAGAGAATAATTTCCGTCAATATCCGTAGCAACACCGGTAGTTTTGTTCACCACCACATTGACCCCTGGCAGGGTCAAACCTGTTTCTGAATCGGTTACTGTTCCTTTAAGAATGGTTTGCTGAGAAAAACCATAAAACGGAAAAATCAACATTAATAAAACAAATGGAGTAAAAAATTTCATAGGCCAATTGAATTTTTAGACTAACTTTGCTCACCTATTGCATCAACAGCCCTTTGTAAGGGAGTTTGAAGAACCAAAAGTAATTAAAATTTCTAACTGTAAATTGAATAACAAACTTTTATATCTAATTGCACTGAAATGCATTCCGCAGGTAGGCGATATTGTCGCCCGCAGACTGATAGAAACAACCGGCGATGCCTCTGTTGTTTTTAATATGACAGATGAGAAAATTGAAAAATTACCCGGTCTGACTCCAAAAACCATCCGAATGATCCGGGAAAACAGGACCAAGGCATTGCAAAGAGCCGAAAATGAAATAGAATTCATTGATAAACATAAAATTCAATGTCTTACTTCGTTTGACGACACATATCCATCTCGGTTGAAGCACTGCCTCGATGCACCTTTGTTTTTATTCTACCGAGGAGCTTCGGCCGTAGAATCGGATTATATGACTGCCGTTGTCGGCACACGCAAATCAACCGTATATGGACGGAAAATGACAGAGCAACTCGTATCAGGTCTCAGTCTGAAAGGCATGACTATTGTAAGCGGGCTGGCCTATGGAATTGATACAGTAGCCCATCAAACTGCTGTCGATTGCAATATCCCAACCATCGGCATCATGGCTCATGGTTTCAAACATTTATATCCCGAAGAAAACAG
>Ga0116152_10002821_pt1 | contig 14101 bp, 10 predicted proteins | sample AD_UKC119_MetaG_FD_89894 | JGI IMG/M metagenome (GOLD analysis project Ga0116152, IMG submission 89894) | Active sludge microbial communities of municipal wastewater-treating anaerobic digesters from Hong Kong - AD_UKC119_MetaG | ecosystem: Engineered > Bioreactor > Anaerobic > Digestate...
ACCCCTAGGGCAAAACTGATACCCGGCATCTATATACGATTTACCGTCGGGTTTCTAAGAAATTGAGATAGAAAGCAAGAACTGCCCGACAGTTAGTTGTGAAAAATAATCGTAAAAACTTCTGTCAAAATTCTGTCAAATCAAAAATCGATAGTGTATAATACTCTATATTGCGGGAGTAGCTCAGTGGCAGAGCACCGGCTTCCCAAGCCGGGTGTCGAGGGTTCGAACCCCTTTTCCCGCTCCAAAAGTATTTTCGTGCCGCGGTAGGGCAGTCCCCCCTGCGATGGACATAAATCGTTTTTACATAACATATCCCGTATTGGGGACGGGGTTTCAAGTTGATAAAGGGAAGGGGGTTTGGAGTTTGAAAAAACACATTACCACGATCATCAATCCCAATCTGAAAAGAGACCAGGAAGCCATCAACTGCCGGGAGTGCGGTACTTCCTGTCAATCCGCATGTAAGACCTCCTGTACGGTAGGCAACCAAAACTGTAAAAACCAGTAGGAATTACATAGAATTCTTTAATAGGGGCGAAAAGCCCCTGTTTTTGTTTAGCAGCCTATTTACAGGATTTTATCATGGGGTGAAACGAGGAGAATTTCTTGCAGCGATTAACCGGCTATGATTTTCAGGCCAATATCCATTTGTTTCAATGGCAGCAACAAAATATTTTGCTGGATGTCAACAGTGGCGCCGTCCACCTGCTGGACGACATGAGCTGCGCTTTTATAACCCGCCTGATGGAGTACAACGGTGATATGGAAAGGGTTGTGCAGGAACTGACAGGCGTTTATCCAGCCGACGAGCTGCACGATATAGTGGAAGAAATCAGCCAGGCGCATCAGCAAGGAGCGTTGTTTTCTGAAGAAGAATTGCCGCTCCTGGATTTCTCCGGTTTTCATGTCAAGGCGCTTTGTTTAAATGTGGCCCATGCCTGTAACATGAAATGCCGCTACTGTTTTGCCAGTCAGGGCGATTTTGGCATGGAAGCTGGACTCATGCCTCTGGAGACCGGCAAGCGTGCTTTGGATTACCTGATGGCACAGAGCGGTCCCATTCGCAATCTGGAAGTTGATTTTTTCGGCGGCGAACCATTGCTGGTAGCGGATATGCTTCGGCAACTGGTGGCTTATGGCCGCGAACTGGAACGCCAATGGAACAAACGCATACACTTCACCCTGACCACCAATGCGCTCTTGCTCACCGATGATGTCATTGAATTTGTGCTGGCAGAAGATATCAGTGTGATTCTCAGCCTGGACGGACGACCGGAAACCAATGATCGACACCGGATTCTCAACAATGGTGCCGGGACATATGAGCTTATCCTGCCCAACATTAAAAAAATGGTCAACGCCAATCCGATCAGTTACTATATTCGTGGGACTTTCACCAAAAAGAATCTCGATTTCAGCGAAGATCTGCGTCACATGGCCGATCTCGGTTTCGATGCGATATCCTTGGAACCGGCGGTGGGAGAAGACAACGGCTTTAGCATTCAGGAAGAAGACCTGGAACAAGTGCTGGCGGAATATGGACGCTTGACCGATCTTCTCAATGAATATCGTCTTGCAGGACGCAAGCTCGATTTTTTCCATTACAATCTTAATTTACAAAGAGGGCCCTGTCTGGCCAAGCGTCTGTCAGGATGCGGGGCAGGCAATGAATACCTGGTTGTGATTCCCAACGGTGATATTTATCCGTGTCATCAATTTGTCGGAGAAAAAGAATTCATCATGGGCAATATTTTTGACGGTCATTTGGATGAGGGGTTGAAAAAACGATTCTCCCAAAACCATTTACAAAACAAGAGCGAATGCAAAAGCTGTTGGGCCAGGTACTATTGCGGCGGTGGCTGCCATGCCAATGCCTACCATGCCAATGGTGATTTCTCCAAGCCCAGCCAGGTCAGCTGCCGCATGCATCGGAAAAGAATTGAAGGTGCAATTTTCCTGGAAACCATGGAAGGGTTGACAAACACTTAATAAAATTAAGAAAATAGAAGGAAGATTTGGATTTGTTGTAGAAATAGGGAATGAATCTGAGAAATAATATAACAATGGAGATTGAATATGCAAACTGTTTCAAGAAATCAAAAGCTGCTGGCAGCAGGCGTTGCCGTGTTGACAGTGATGTTGATGTGTGTTTGGTTTTTAGGATTTAAGACTCCGGCGTATGCCGTCTATATTAACGGACAACAGCAATTCATCGTCAAAGATCGTGGCCAGGTTGAGCTGGCGATAAAACAAATCAGCAAACAGCTGGGGGCGGAGCAAAACAAAAAAATCGTTCTCAGCAGCAAGATTGAATACAAGCGTATCTTTGCTGAGAGAAAAGTTCTTTTGGCCGAACAAAAAATTAACCCGGCATTGCAAAAAGGACTGAAGTTTCAGACCAACGGTGCAGTAATTGTCGTCGATGGCAAAGTCATTGCCAGTATGCAGGACAAGACTGCCGCTGCGTCCCTGCTGCAAAAACTAAAAGCAGCGAACAGCTGGGTAGGGGAAGATGAAAAACTCATCTCTGCCGCTTTTGCAGAAAAGGTCACGGTTCGGGAAGCCAAGGTTTATGCAGGGGAGGTATTGGCACCCCAGGAAGCCTGGAATTTAATTACCACGGGTACCGCCAGCCCTGAAAAATACAAGATCAAGGCAGGGGACAGCATTTGGAGCATCGCCCGTGCCAATGACATGTATGTGGATGATATCCTGAAGGCCAACAACCTGGCGGAAGATGACGTGCTGCAACTGGGCCGGGAAATCGTTTTGGTGAAAAGCAAGCCATACATAAATGTCATTGCCAAAGTTGAAGGCAAGGCCATCGAAACCATTCCATTTGAAACCAAGGTGATAACCGACAACAGCGTCAACAACATAAAAATTAAAAGCAATGGGGCCAACGGCAAAAAAGAAGTGGCCTACATCGTTGAAAAAATAAACAACCGTATCGAGAAAAAGGAAGTCTTGTCGGAAACGATTCTCGAGAAACCCAAAGACAAGGTTATGGTCAAAGGGACCAGGGTATTGCAGGTGGCCTCCCGTTCCGGCAGCAATACCGGTACACTGGCCTGGCCGGTAGCGGGATATATATCCCAGTATTCCAGAAGCGGACATGTGGCCATCGATATTGCAGGCAGTACAGGCTCACCCATTCAAGCAGCCGAGTCGGGAACGGTGACCTTTGCCGGATGGGGTGAAGGTGGTTATGGCAAATGCATAGTTATCAATCACGGCAATGGCCTTTCCACCCGCTATGCCCATTGTGCAAGCCTCGCAGTTTCGGTGGGTGACAGCGTAGGCCGCGGTCAAACGATTGCGACGCGTGGCTCAACCGGCAGAAGCACCGGACCGCATCTGCATTTTGAGGTTTTATCGGGCGGCAGTCAGGTAAATCCGCTGAATTATCTACGCTGATTATTTTCCTGCAACCCTGGCCTTGGGTCAGGGTTGTTTTTTTACCAACACACGAAAAGGAGCGATTAAAGTGTACGATGTTATTATTTTAGGAGGCGGGCCGGCCGGGTTAACCGTTGGTCTTTATACCGGGCGGGCCAAATTAAAGACGTTGATTCTGGAGGCCAGTCATATCGGAGGCAATGCGGCCTGGATCGACCAATTGGAAAATTATCCCGGATTTCCTTTTGGGGTTTCCGGCGGAGAACTGATGGACAACTTTCACAAACAAGCGGAGCGCTTTGGTTGTGAGACTCGTATGGAAGAGGTTATCAAGCTGGAATCTCTGCCGGAAGGCAAAAAAGTGACGACTTATGAAGGCGAGTACTGGGCCCAAGCGGTCGTCATCGCCCTGGGAGCCAAACGCAGAGAACTGGAAGTACCCGGCGAACAGGAGTTCAAGGGCAGCGGCGTTTCCTACTGTGCCACTTGTGACGCCGCATTTTTTGAAAACTACCCGGTGGCGGTGGTGGGTGGCGGCGACACAGCTGTCAATGAAGCGCTGTTTCTTTCCGGAATCGCCTCCGAGGTATTTCTGATTCATCGCCGGGAGGGTTTCCGTGCCAATCAGACCTCGGTTGACAAGATGCTGGCCAATGACAAGATAAAACTCAAGACCAATAAAGTGGTGACCCGTATCGAGGGAGAAGGACTGATGCAAAGAGTGATTCTGCAGGATGTCAACACCCGGGAAGAAGAGGTCCTGCCGGTGGAAGGTCTTTTTGTCAGCATCGGTCTGGTAGCGGCGGCTGAATTTCTGGAAGGCGTCGTTGCCACCCAGGAAGGCTATGTCATCACTGATGAAGAAGGACGAACTTCTGTAGAAGGTATCTTTGCCGCCGGTGACATTCGTGTGAAAAAAACCCGTCAGGTGGCAACGGCGGTGGGCGATGGTTCCCAGGTGGGAATGATCGTCAGTTCCTATCTGAAGGAATAGCTGATATACCAGTATTTGCTTGCCCCTCGCAAGCGCTGCCCATAGTATAATCTATGGGTAGAGGGGAGGGGCTGGTATGTGGGAGAACAGACCAAACAGTACGTTTGTCGTGCTTTTCATTGTGCTGGCGGTTGCCTTGGGTTGCTATCTGTACAGAAGCGACATTCAGTCCGGACAGATCTGGCAGAAAATTTCCCGCCTGGCAGTGGGACAGGAAATCAGATTCCGAACAGCCCGGTTTCAGGAAATGAAGACCGATCATTTTGTCATAAAATTTACACAAACCGACGCAGATTATGCTGCTATTATTGCCAATAGTGCAGAGCGGGCATATCGCCAGGTGAGTGATAGGATGAATATCGACGTTCGACAGAAAACGACCATTGTGGTCTATCCGGACAGCCGAAGTCTGGCCCGGTGTTTTGGCTGGGACAAAAACGAAAAAGCCCTGGGAGTCTACTGGGCGGGTACGATTCGTATCCTGTCACCGCATGAATGGCTGCAGCAAGCGTACAATGAAGCTGAATTCCAGACGGAAGGGCCGTTGGTGCATGAATATGTACATTTAATCGTTGACGATATGACCGGGGGGAATTATAATCGCTGGTGGACGGAAGGGGTTGCCCAGTATATAGAAAAACAAATCACCGGCTTTCAGTTCGCAGATCCCCAGGATGTTACTGCGGGACAGTTATATACTTTTCAGGAACTGAACAAGAATTTTGATGAACTGGATCAGCAGATGTCTTATTGGCAGTCCCGTCAGGCGGTTGAATTCATGGCCTCTCAATATGGGGAAGAAGTGATTTATACGGTAATGGATTATTTGGCACAAGGTGATACGCTTTACCAGGCGATTGAAAAAGCGACCGGTACTGATTTTGAAAATTTTGCATATCAATGTTATCGATATATGGAAAAGCAATAGAGAGGTGTGCTTCTTGAAGGACAATATGGTTATTGTGGGGGGACAACCATTATACGGCAATGTGCGGATCAGCGGAGCCAAAAATGCCGCGCTGGTTTTAATTGCGGCCAGTATTATGGCGGAAGGAGAAACGGTCCTTGACAACGTACCCCGAATTTGTGATGTCGAAGTGATGATAGATATTCTAAACCAGATGGGGGTCAGGACCAACTGGAACGATAATGGCAGTCTGTCGGTTTGTCCGCCGGCAGGTGATATGAACATTAAAACACCCGATGAACTGGCTAAAAGGCTGCGGGCTTCCAATTTATTTCTGGGTGCGCTGTTGGGCAGACAGGGAGAGGCAGCGGTTTCCATGCCGGGCGGCTGTGATATCGGTTCCCGACCGATGGATCTGCATCTCAAAGGGGCGCAGGCTCTTGGTGCAGATATTGAAATCGAGCACGGCTATATTTATGCTCGTACCAAAGATTCTTTTGGCTCGAGAGTATATCTGGATTTTCCCAGCGTAGGAGCGACCGAGAATATAATGATGATGGCCAGCAAGACCCCCGGACAGACCATTATCGAAAATTCTGCCAAGGAGCCGGAAATCGTTGATTTGGCCAATTTTTTAAACTCCATGGGCGCCAAAATAAGAGGTGCCGGTACAGATATCATCAAGATTGAAGGCGTACCAGTCCTGAAGGCCGTCCATTACGCGATCATTCCCGACCGGATCGAGGCTGGTACTTATATGATCGCGGCTGCCATCACTGGTGGGGAGATCCAGGTGGAAAATATTATTCCCACCCATCTTCATCCCATTATCGCCAAGCTTCAGGAAACCGGAGCGGTAATCAGGGAAACCGAGCAGGGTCTGCTGGTCAAGGCCGGAGAACGAATTCTGCCGGCGGATATAAAGACCATGCCTTATCCCGGATTTCCCACCGACATGCAGTCGCAGATGATTGCGCTGTTGTCATTGGCGGAAGGAACCAGTGTGGTGGTGGAAAACGTATTTGAAAATCGTTTCCAGATTATTGATGAATTTATCCGTATGGGCGCCAAAATCAAACTCGAAGGCCGATCTGCCATCGTGGAAGGCACACCACATTTATACGGGGCCCGGGTCAAAGCCACTGACCTTAGAGCCGGGGCAGCCCTCGTTCTGAGTGGTCTGGCTGCTTCCGGGACAACCATTATTGACGACGCCATCCATATCTTCCGCGGGTATGAAAATATCGAAGAGAAGCTAATGTCACTAGGTGCCAAAATCAAATAAAAAGAGCGACTAAACTGTGTTCATGTCAGGAGGCTGATTCTTTTTCAATAATGTTAAAGAATCAGTCTTTTCTTGCAGGATTATGACAAATCAACGGGAAATATTAAAAAAACTAATAAATATGCTAGCGCAACCAGGAAAGGAAAAAGATTGGCAGTAACAAAAAAATAAGGAGGTCAAGCGGATGAACAAAGAATACGATTACAAGCAAAATACGGTGTTGGATCCTTTTCGTGATGGTGTTAAAAAATACGCAGACAGGGTCATGCTCAGGAAGAGGACCGACAAAGGCTGGGTTGATTTATCCTGGAATCAGGTCAGTGCCCAAGTGGATGCGCTGGCATCATACATGATTAATATGGGTTTGCAAAAAGGGGAAATCCTCTCTATTTATTCCCCAAACAGGCCGGAATGGGTTGTGGCAGATTACGCAACCTTCTCCTGTGCTGCCGTTAACGCGTCGATCTATCCGACCAATTCTGCTCCCGAAGCCGCCTATATCCTCGATGATACCCAATCAGTCATTTGCTTTTGCGAAGGCAAGTTTCAGGTTGATAATGTGCTGGCGGAGAAAAAAAACCTCCCTTCACTGAAAAAAATTATTGTATTTGAAGACCTTGATTATAAAGACGATATGGTTATCAAATTCACCGATGCCCTCAAAGAAGGGGAAAAGAATCTCAGGCATGAAGAGATTTCGGCCAGGTCTGCATCCATCAAACCAAGCGATTTAATGACCCTGATCTACTCCTCGGGTACTACCGGACAGCCCAAAGGCGTTATGCTGAGCCATTCCAACCTGATGTTTATCAGCACAACTTTTAAACGAATTGAAATGCTGCAAGAGGGAGACCTGCTGTTATCGCTGCTGCCGCTGTCTCATTCCGTGGAAAGGTCAATGAGCTATTATGGCGTGGTACTGGCTGGCGGAATTATCGCCTATTCGAGGGGAACGGAATTCTTCGCCGAGGATTTGTCTGAGATCAGACCTACGATCGGGGTCTTTGTCCCACGTGTATTTGAAAAAATATACAACGGTATATTTGCCAAGGTAGCTACAGCTCCTCCCGGAAAACAGAAAATATTTGCCCGGGCTGTTGCTGTGGGGAAAGAAGCGGCTCCCTATTTTATGGCCAATAAAAAGCTGCCCTTTATCTTGGGACTGAAATACAAAGTCTTTGACAAGCTGGTTTATGCCAATCTGAAAACAACCATGGGTTTTGAGCGAACCCGGGTATTTGGAAGTGCGGGCGCGCCGTTGCTGTCAGAAATACATGACTTCTTCTGGGGACTTAACATGCAGATTAGAAAGGGATACGGTCTTACTGAAACATCGCCGGTGCTCAATGTCGATGGCGATCCGTCCATCATGCCAATCAAATCAGACGGTTGGATTACGCCCTTCCCCGGCGCAGAGGTAAAAATCGCCGAAGACGGCGAGATCCTGGCCAGAGGACCGGGGGTCATGCTCGGCTATCTGAACAAACCGGAGCAGACCAATGAAATGTTCACCGAGGACGGCTGGCTGAAAACCGGAGATATCGGACTGCTGGACCGTCAGGGATATGTAAAGATAATAGATCGCAAGAAAGACATCATCGTTACTTCCGGCGGAAAAAATGTAGCCCCTCAGGTTCTGGAGAATACGTTCGCCTCCCATTCCTTTATTGAACAGATTGCCGTGCTGGGGGACGGGAAAAAATATATTGTCGCCCTGATTGTTCCCAGCTTCGAAACCTTAAAAGAATGGGCAGCGAAAGAAGGGCTGAACGGACTGGGCAACGAGCAACTGGTAAGTGATGAAAAAGTGATTCGGAAATATGAAGAGATTATCAATGAACTGAACCAACATTTCGGGCGGGTGGAACAGGTAAAGAAATTCAAACTCATGCCCCAAGAATTGACCGAGGAAAGCGGTGAACTCACGCCTACCCTTAAACTAAAACGTAAAGTGATCATGAGCAAATATCAGCAGGAGATTGAATCTCTGTACGTTGAGTAATTTCGGGTTTAAGCAATCGGGCTTACGTCTGACGGAGGCCCGATTGTTTTATGCTACAATATTTGTTAATAAGTGAAATGTAAATCGAACAGCGAGGAGATATATTGAGATACCGCATCATCTCGGTAGGAAAAATAAGAGAAAAATTCTATCGCGAGGGAATCAAGGAGTATCTGAAAAGGCTGAGTCCCTACGGCAGTTTCGAACTGTTGGAAGGACTGGAGGAGAAAGTTTCTTCTCATCCCGGGGACAAAGAGATCAGCCGGGTTTTGGAAAAAGAAGGCGAAGGGATTTTGCGTCTGATCGGGGAAAATGAGATATTAATTGCCCTTGACCTGTGCGGAGAAACCTTTGGTTCGGAACAGCTTGCGGATCAATTAAAGCATTGGCATGAAAGCGGACAGTCCAGGATCAATTTTGTAATCGGGGCCTCCCATGGCTTGGCTCCGAAAGTAATAAAGCGGGCCGATCAGTGCATATCCTTTTCAAAGATGACCTTTCCGCATCAAATGGCGGTATTAATCCTAACCGAACAAGTTTATCGGGGTTTTAAAATCCTTAAAGGTGAACCGTATCATAAGTAATTACATTAAAGCCCCGGAGCATTGATATGCTCCGGGGCTTCGCGTTGCTGGGGTTTTAGAAATCAAAGATTTCGACTGGGGCTTCCAGAATGGAAGTGTCAGCCATTTTGATGATCTCCAGGACATGCCATACATTTGGTACGGTGTTGTTCAGATAGTACCGGGTGGACAGAACTTTGCCATAGTAGAAGTTGTAGTCATAATGATCGGGACCCAGTTCTTCCATTCTCTTTTTACAGATGACGGCCTGGTCCAGAAGCAGATAACCGCAATACAGCTGAGCGGTAGCGGTCAGAATGCGGCGGGCATAAATCGGCATCAAACCAACTTTGCCGGCGCCCATGAATCCGCCGATGGTCATCTGGATCTCACGATAAGCGGCCAGCGCTTTTTTCAGGGTTTCAATTTCTTTTTCCATACCGGGGAAGTTGCCCTCGTATTTGGCAATAAATTCATCGATTTCACCCAGCACGGATGCAAAGATAGCGCCTTTGCCCTGCAGCCATTTGCGGCCGATCAGATCCATGGATTGAATGAAGTTGGTGCCTTCCCAGATGGACCAGATTTTGCAGTCACGGGCGGAGTTGGCAGCCGGATAATCTTCGCAGTATCCATATCCACCATAGGATTGCAGTGATTCTGCGGTCAGCATCCAGACTTCATCAGAAGGATAAGCTTTGCAGAGCGGGGTTAACATATCCATTTTGCCCTGAGCCCATTTGCGTTTTTCCGGATCGGGATCGTTTTCGCGCATATCATCATAGAAATAGCATTTGGACAGCAGTGCCCGGCAGGCTTCGGTGGTGGCTTTGTTGAGCATGTACATGCGTTTTACGTCTTCGTGTTTGTTGATGGTGGTGCGGCCGGCTTTGGGATCGGTCATCAGACGGCCCTGAATTCTTTCCTTGCCATAGTCTTTGGCAGCCCAGTAGGCATTGGCGGCAACTGCCAGGGACAGACGGCCGGTATCCAGACGAGCTTCGTTCATCATATGGAACATTTGGGCCATACCCTGACCTACGCCTTCTTCGTTGGGCGGATCGCCGATCAGATAGCCGTAGCAGTTGTTGTTCTCGCCCGCAACCAATGCGCAGGTGGCCGAACCCTTCATACCCATTTTGTGCTCAATGCCAATGCACTGGAAATCGTTGGGGGTCAGGCTGCCGTCTTCATTGATCCAATATTTCGGAACGGCAAAAAGGGATAATCCTTTGGTGCCGGCTTTGGCGCCTTCGACTCTGGCCAGATAGAGATGGATAATATTTTCCATATCATCACGGTCGCCGCAAGTGATAAAGATTTTTTGCCCTTTGATTTTATAAAGGCCGGGGGTATCGGTGGGGAATGCTTTGGATAGCATATCGCCGACATCAGATCCGGCAGTAGGCTCGGTCAGACACATGGTTCCGCCCCAGGTACCATCCAAAAGTTTGGGCAGGAATTTTGCCTTGACTTCGTCGCTGGCATAATGATTCATTACGGCCACTACGCCGCTTCCGGTTGCGGTATAGGCAAACAGGGCAGGGTTGGCAGCGGCCTGAATTTCTGCCAGGGCGTGGAACAGCACCATGGGAAGTACGCCTTCGGCTTCTTCGTCATAGTTGCTGGTGGCCCAGCCATTGTCATGCAGGAAACGAATCGCTTTGTGGAATGACTCAGGAATATAGACCTGGCCGTCTCTCCATTGTGCCCCGATGGCATCCGCATCTTCGGCAGTGGGAGCGATTATGTCTTCAGAAATTTTGCGGACCTGATCAATGATGGTGTCGAAGTCATCCAGGCTATAATAATCGCTGTATTTGGGATAAGCCAGAATTTCTTCAACCGGCAGCCATTCCTTCATTATGAATTTGGTATCTCTGGTGTTGAATGAAAACCTATAGGACATTTCTCACGCTTCCTTTCCAGATTTTTTCAGGTAGAAATTTATTACACGGAGTATTTCGGTATAACGGCCTCCTTTCCAGATTTAAGATTATCAAGCAAATGAATATCATTTCTATCATAATACAATTCGCTGAAGATTAAGAATATCCTGCCTGGCGTATTCATTTTTAGTACTTTTGCTTTAAATATTAGACATTTTTCATATTACAAAGGTATTATTAAAGTCAATAAAGTCAATATTTTTAATTTTGCATTAAATAAAATGAAAGACTCCATACTAGCAAAAGAATCTTTTAACGACAGAAAACTTATTATTTATGGGGTTTAATTGCTGTAAATTAATTACTTGAACCTACTACAGAATTAATATGCAAAAAGGTATAATGATTAAAATTATGGTATTCTGTTTGGGCCGAATGAACCGGCCTGGGTTGTACACAAAGGACAGAAAAGTCCCTTTGAATATAAGGAGGATATGCAATGGCAACAGCGGACAACGAAACCAATGAAATCATATCATCGGGCAATTTTATTCAAACCATCATTACGGAAGATCTGCAAACCGGCAAGAACGGAGGCAGGGTACATACGCGCTTTCCCCCCGAACCCAACGGCTATCTTCATATTGGTCATGCCAAGTCAATCTGTCTGAACTTTGGCTTGGCTGCCAGTAACGGCGGGATCTGCAACCTGCGCTTTGATGATACCAATCCCAGCAAGGAAGATGTCGAATACGTTGATTCGATCCAAGCTGATGTCAAATGGCTGGGTTTTGATTGGGGCGATCGTATGTTTTACGCCTCCGATTACTTTGAACAGTTGTATCAATTTGCCGTGCAGTTGATCAAGGCCAGCAAAGCCTATGTATGTGATCTGAGCGCCCCGGAGATTAGAGAATACCGCGGGACGCTTACTGAACCGGGAAAAAACAGTCCCTATCGGGAACGTCCCGTTGAAGAAAACCTGGATCTGTTTATCCGCATGCGCAATGGCGAATTTGAAGACGGCTCCCGGGTTCTGCGGGCCAAAATCGACATGGCTTCTCCCAATCTGAATATGCGTGACCCGGTGCTTTATCGAATATTGAGAGCCACCCACCACCGTACCGGAGATGATTGGTGCATCTATCCCATGTACGATTATGCGCATCCCTTGTCGGATGCTGTGGAAGGAATTACTCATTCCGTCTGCACCCTGGAGTTTTCCGATCATCGTCCGCTCTATGACTGGTGCCTGGATCATGTCGATTATGATGCCGCCACCCACGGAAGACCCCAACAAATTGAGTTTGCCCGCTTAAACCTGAATTATACGGTCATGAGCAAACGTAAATTGCGTGAACTGGTGGAAAAGAAATATGTGAACGGCTGGGACGACCCGCGTATGCCCACTATTTCAGGTCTGCGCCGCCGGGGCTACACCCCCCCATCAATTCGCGACTTCTGCACCCGGATTGGCGTGGCCAAGCGTGACAGCACGGTGGACATTGCCTTGCTGGAGCACTGTGTACGGGAAGACTTGAATCTCAATGCTGCTCGGGTTATGGCTGTGCTGCGTCCTTTAAAAGTCATCATCGACAACTATCCGCCGGAACAAGTGGAATGGCTGGAAGCGGAAAACAATCCGGAAAATCCTGATATGGGTACCCGCCGGATTCCTTTCTCCCGGGAAATTTATATTGAACAGGAAGATTTTATGGAAAATCCGCCGAAAAAATATTTTCGGCTGACGCCAGGGGGAGAAGTAAGACTCAAGAGCGCCTATATTATCAAATGTGAACAGATCGTCAAGGACATGCAGGGCAATATTATTGAACTGCACTGCAGTTATGATCCGGATTCCAAAAGCGGCGGAGCGACCAGCGGCCGAAAAATAAAAGGAACTTCCCATTGGGTGTCAGCCACGCATGCCATCCCGGCTGAGGCGCGCCTCTATGAGCATCTTTTTCTGACCGAAAATCCGGATGATGACAGCGATGGCAGCGACTACAAGAGCAAGCTCAACCCGGATTCGCTGCAGGTCCTGGAGCACTGTATGGTTGAACCTGGATTGGCACAGGCTTCCAGCGAAAATCGTTACCAATTCCTGCGTCAGGGCTACTTTTGTCTTGACCTTGACTCGCGTCCCGACAAGCTGGTGTTTAATCGCATCGTATCGCTGCGTGACAGCTGGGCCAAAGCACAAAAATCATAACCAATGTTAATAAGAGCGAACCGGTCCGGTTCGCGCTTTCATTAAGCAGGAGATTTTATGCAAAGGGAGATGAAGCCATGGAGCTGGAAAAAGAGCTGATGCGCTTTGAAAAAATAACCAAGATATATGATATGGGTGAAGTGAGGGTGGAAGCCCTCAAGGAGAGCTCATTTTATGTTTGCCGGGGAGAAACCATGGTAATACTAGGGCCAAGCGGCTCCGGCAAAAGCACCTTGCTTAATATTATGGGAGGCATGGATACGCCGACCAGCGGACAATTGTTTTTTGCCGGCCGCAACCTGAGCCAGGCTGACAGTAAAGAACTGACCCGATACCGCCGTCGTGACATAGGCTTTATTTTTCAGTTCTATAATCTTATCCCTGATCTGACTGCTTACGAAAATATTGCCTTGGCCGCCGAACTGGTGGATGAACCCTTGCCGGTAGACGAAGTACTGGAGGAAGTTGGGCTGACGGAACGACGCAATCATTTTCCGGCCCAGTTAAGCGGAGGCGAACAGCAGCGGGTGGCGATTGCCCGGGCGCTGGTCAAAAGGCCACAATTACTTTTGTGTGATGAACCGACCGGCTCGCTGGATGATCAGACCGGCAAAATGGTGCTGGGATTGCTGACCCGGATCAGCGGCAAGGAAAATATGACCGTCGTCATCGTTACCCATAATACCAGTATCGGACAGATTGCTGACCGCACGCTGCGCCTGCGCAGCGGGCAAATCGTTGAAATGATTGTCAATGAAAATCCTCTGCCGGCGGAAAGGATTGAGTGGTAATGTCGACCCTGCGCCGCAAGCTATTGCGAACCATCCGCACGACCCGCGGCCAATTC
>Ga0116152_10002824_pt1 | contig 14100 bp, 9 predicted proteins | sample AD_UKC119_MetaG_FD_89894 | JGI IMG/M metagenome (GOLD analysis project Ga0116152, IMG submission 89894) | Active sludge microbial communities of municipal wastewater-treating anaerobic digesters from Hong Kong - AD_UKC119_MetaG | ecosystem: Engineered > Bioreactor > Anaerobic > Digestate...
AAAAAAAAGTTATGGTTTAATGTTCAGAATTTTTTTCTGTATATCCAAGGATATCCAGCATATGCTCAACTGATTGTTCGTTTCGGAACACATAATCGACAAAATTTCCTTTTTCGTCCCGGTCGATAATCACGTGCCTGGGCGAGGGGATAAGGCAGTGTTTTATTCCGCCGTATCCGCTGATGGAGTCCTGGTATGCGCCTGTATGGAAGAAGCCCAGATAAAGAGGTTCGCGGGCATTATCCGAAAACCGGGGTAACATAATTTGCTGGTTCAGATCTTCAGAGTTATAATAGTCGGAGTGATCGCAGCTAATACCACCGATATTGACCCGGGTGTATTCGTTATCCCATTTATTGACTGGCAGGAGGATAAATTTTTCATGGATTGACCAGGCGTCAGGGATGGTATTCATCAGGCTGTTATCCACAATATACCAACGTTCGGTATCATTTTGCTGTTTTTGTTCGATAACTTTAAAAACAATGGCGCCGCTTTCTCCAACGGTATATTTTCCGAATTCGGTAAAAATGTGTGGCTCTGCAATGTCATCTGCACGACAGGCATCTTTAATATTTTTAACAATTTCGCGTATCATGTATTCATAATCGTATTCAAAGCCCAGGTGGTTGCGGATGGGGAAGCCTCCGCCAAGGTTAAGGGAATCGAGCGATGGGCACTGTTTTTTTAGTTCGATGAAAAGCTTTACGGCTTTCTGAAATTCTCCCCAGTAGTAGAGGCTGTCTTTTATGCCTGAGTCGACGAAAAAATGAAGCATTTTCAGCTCTACCTTGGGGTTGTCTTTAATACGTTTGCGGTAAAATTCGCTCATCTCCGTGTGTCGGATTCCAAGGCGTGAGGTATAATAAGCCGACTGAGGCTCTTCGTCTACTGCCATTCGGAGACCAATGGCAACTTTTCCGTTCCCGACTACGTTTTCAAGGCGGGTAAGTTCTTTCGGACTATCCAGAACAATAATGCTGTTTTTAAAGCCGGTTTTTTGTAAACGAAGGATTTTTGTAAGATATTCTTCCGATTTATATCCGTTATGTACCAGAATGGTGGAGAGGTCGAGCTGGCCTTTTTTATAGAGTTGCTCAATCAAATCGATATCGAAAGAAGACGAGGTTTCAAGGTTGACTTTATGCTTCAAGGCTGCGCTAACCACATGGTGGAAGTGGCAGCATTTGGTGCAATAACAGAAATGGTATTGGCCCTGATAATTATAGGCCTTGATGGAACGATTAAAAAGATTGCGTGCTTTTTTTATCTGATCCCCAATGCGGGGAAGATAAAACAGGCGAAAGGGTGTCCCATACTTATCAATCAGATATTTTAGCGACACGCCGTGGAAAGTAAGATAACCGTCCTGCAAATCAAATCCCTCCTGGGGGAAATAATAACTTTGCTCAACAAGATCGAAATAGGTATTCTTCATTTTTGATTACGTCATAAATACAATTAGATTCAACAATAAACGAATTATGCCTTTGAAAAATAAATATACAACATCCAGATAATATATCAATATCCAATTAAAATGAATACCTTGTATTGTCTGTCTGTCGCAGTATTAAATTCAATTATCTTAACAGATAATACGACTAAAGTACAAAAAATAGAGACTTAACAGGAAGAAAAGGAAAAAAAGGGAAAACCAGAAATATATATTATATAATCAATTGAATAACAATATATTAAATCATAAATGCAGGAAGTAGAATTATTCATTCCCGAACGCTGGTAAAAATCTTTTTTCGGTAATCATACCCTGCTTTCTGTAAAAAAAATTATATTCATGCCATTATTCACTTTTCGATGTCAGGTAGCGCGGGAAGGCGAACCTTAATCGCGAAATGTGCGTAAGATAATGCTAAAGTGATATACCTGATGGGAAAAATGTTCCGCCTGTTTTTTTTTAGGCTATGGATAGCCTGCCCTGCATTTTTGTTGGGTCAGATCGTACAAAGTCAGGAGATTACGGGCGTAGCTTTTTCTCGTGTCGGTTTTGTTAAGGATACCGTTGCAATTTCTCCTGATGAGCTGTATTTTAATGTGATAAAAATCACCAATCTGTCAACATCCGATCAAATGATCCGATTAGCGGTGACCTTGCCCAACGAATGGAAACTGATGTCGGAGGTACCGGTTTGGATTGAATTACCCGAAGGAAAAACCAAACCCATCCCTTTGCGGATTACAATTCCCAAAACAGCACCGGCCGGCTTGTATTACCCGGTGATTTGCCGGATATTCACTCCGGATAACGGCGTGATAGCTTCCGATACTTCCTGCGCGGTTGTGTATGCAAATCGTTCCTGGAATTTATCTGTAGAACAAAGTACGGTCTATTTTCAACCCGGCAGAATCGATGCTCCTTTTTCATTTTCGGTTGAAAACAGGGGAAATATCACTGAAGAAATTGTACTGGAGTATGAAGTTTCTGAACAACTGAAGCTTGCTTCCGGCATGAACAAACCCGCCGGAAAGATTACACTGGCGCCCCGAAGCGATACTACGCTGAATTATTCGGTTCTTTGCAGCAAATATTATTTGGTAACTCCTTTTAACAATGGGCAGGTTACGCTAACCGCCGCAACAGATTTGGCTAACAAAAAGCAGCAATTCAAATATATCCGGTTACCTGCTGAATACGATAACTACGATAACGCCCGAATTCTTCCTTTAAATGTAATCGGAACTCAGGTACGAATGTATAACACATTTACGCTTCCAATGGTAACTACTTTTTTGCGTGGCCGGATTCCTGTGAAAAAAAACCAGTCGGTAGGTTACAGGATTTATACCCGTGATATTCTTAAAGTTACTGATTTCTGGCAGGAAAACGACCTCGAACTTTTTTATCGTACGCGCAATTTTGAAGGGGGTTTTGGATCCTCTTCCACGCATCTGGCTAAAAACCTGTTTTTGCGAAATGGCTTGTATGCCGAATACGAGCAAGCAATGGGGAAATATAACATACTTTATGGATTTATCAACCGTGGCATAATCGATCGCAGTTCCGGATATGCGCTTGGCCATGAACTCACCGTAAACAATTTCACCATGCTAAACAGTGCCGGCTATTCAAATAATGCAATTTTAAAGGCGGTTACCAAAAGTGTCAGAAGCCAGACTGCTCTGACTTTTGCGCCCCGGAATACCATCAACTATCAGGGAACTTATTATCAAACACTTAATTCGGGAACCGAAGGGGCTGATGCAACGAATTACGAACATCGGATGAACTACAATGGCACGCTTACCAAGCGCATTACCCTTAATGGTTACAACGAATATCGATCGTTGCTTTCCGGTGTGAGTGCACTTCGTATGAACAGTATCCGCACTTCAGCAAGTGTTGGTTATGGAAAAAAGGGGGGAAGTGTTTCCGGAATTTTTGCCTTAATCAGCAATGAACTGGGTTCGCCTGAGGCTGAAAGCCCTGAATTGAAAACGGATAAGGTTCAGTATACCCTTCAGTTTGCCCTCCCGTCAATATACCGAACCCGCCTTATTGCCGGAAGTGGTTACAGTCATCTCCTGCAAAAGAACGCTGGTACCGCACTTTGGGAGAGTAACGAGTATAACTTGTTTGTTAAAAGTGCTATGAACAGTACACGATTGCAATACCGGGCAACCATTCAGCTGGGCTTTCTCGATGCTGTTATCAGTACCCATGCCCTGAAAAGAAAGCTGCAAAAGCTGGCCTTGTTGAACATTTCCCGCAAAGCAGGGCAGCATAGCGGATATGCATTGAATATTAATTATTCCGACGGGATTATCCTGGGTGTAAATTTTAACCGTGCCCTGGAGGAGCGTTTTACGGCTTCGGTAAATTTCCGGCAGGCGTTGTACAAAGAATTTCTGGCGCTGAATGTTTCAGCCGGATATGACCATTCCACACTCCGGCGCGATGCCCTGATGCTGAATGCTGCACTGGAAGGCACGCTGGATAATCAGCTTGATATGCGTATACGCTCTACTTTTCGGTCGGACAATAAAAGTATTCTTTCTTTTTCTTCCATAGAGGCATCGCTTAGTAAAGGGTTTGACATTGGAAGAAGAAAAACGGAATTTTATGATTTGACTCTTGTTTGTTTTAAAGATTTAAACGGAAATGGGAAAAAAGAGGTTAGAGAGCCGGGTGCCGATAACCTTCAGGTGTCGGTAAAACTGGTTCGGGAGGATCCGCTTTTTGATCAGGCCGGTCATTATGTAAAATTCAAAAATGTAGCCTTGCTTTCCGGAAAAGAGGGCACTGTGGAGGCCCGTTACCTTCCGGCAGGGGAATACGAAATTCATCTCCTTCCCCTTGCTGACATGGGTGGTTTTTTTAACTTCTCCGGGGCACATCAAACCCTTTATCTGAAAGAAAACAAAACTTTATTTGTCGCTTTTATTCAGGCGGCCAGAATTTACGGCGTAGTGGAAGCCCGAAAAAGCAGTTTTTCGCAAACGGGTATCATCGACCTTGGGAACATCCGGATTACAGCCCGCGATGAAGAGGGAAATGTCTACAACGTGCTTACTGATAAATCGGGGAATTTTACCTTGTATGTGCCGAAAAATCGCAGCTATGTGGTATCGGTGAACGAAGTTTTGGCCAAGAGTTTTATCCTCCGGGAAAATAATATTGCTGTATCGATGAAAGCGAAGGACAAGGAAGAGGTGAATTTTATTTTTGAAGAGAAAAAAAGAAGAATCAATTTTTAAGGAATTAACATTCGATGAGATTTTATATCTTTAACTTTTTATCGACAGTTTGTGAAATGCACATGTAGCTATTTTGCATCCGGAATCAGGGTATTATATATAGCCACATGAGTCAATGAAATTTAAAGGATGAAAGTATGAAAGCAAAAAATCGTTTCCTGTTCAGTATCGCGCTTTTTATTCTGGTATTTTTGATTTGCACGATCCCTTCTGCCCGGGCACAACGTTTTGAAGTGGCTCCGACACGGTTGAATTTTAATCTTGAACCGGGGCAAAACGGACAGATGATGTTAAATGTTAAAAACCATACCGATAAGAAAAAAACCTATTTGTTGTCGTTATCTGACTGGGAAGTGACCGAATCGGGCGCTGTCAATTATATGAATCCGGGCAGCAGCAATAAATCGTGTGCTGACTGGATTACGCTTAATCCGCCTTTTTTTGAACTTCAGCCCAACGAAAGCAAAAAAATTGCTGTGATTATTCGCGTCCCTGATACCCCGGAGGCCAATGCCACTAAATGGACCATGCTTTTTGTTCAGGAAGCGAAAGAACAAAACGAAACGGCTGCGGCGGATAAAGGCACAAAAGCTGGTGTTACGGTGAATCCCAGTGTAGGCGTGTATATATTTCAGTCTCCAGCCTCCTATAATAATGTGGCCGCCCTTATTCAGAATTTTCGTGAGGTGGAGAAGGGGAAAATCGTGGCTGCCGATGTAAAAAATATGGGGGATGTGATTGTTCAGGGGAAGGTATACCTTATTGTTTCCGATTTGCAAACCGCCGAAGAATACCAACTGGAACCCCGTGAATTTACCCTCTTGCCGGGCGTAACCAAAACCATTCAGCTCAGCTTGCCCGATTCCATGGCTCCGGGTCTATATACCCTCACTGCTGTGCTCGATTATTCGCCCGACAAAGACCTCGAAGGAGTTATTATGGATTATGAAATTAAATAACTATGCCGCATAAAACTATTCCCGCATTCGCATTTTTGCTGATGCTACACGCCGGGCTGCTGGCGCAAAGCGATAAAGATACCATTTTTTACGACGATGGCGTCTCGCCAAAATACATCTATGAAGTTCTTGTCGACGGAAATCAAACCCTCCGCCACGGGGCCTTTTTCTTTTATTATCCCGACGGTGTTTTGCGGCAAAAAGGAGATTATGTTCAGGATAAAATTCATGGCACCTGGCATCTTTATAATCGTTATGGTATTGTAAATCAAATTGTTAATTATAATAATGATGTGAAAGAAGGGCCTTTTGGCATTTATTATCCCAATGGGGAAATTAAACAGCAAGGGCAGTATCTTAATAATGCAATCCATGGTGAATTAAAGACTTACTATGAAGACGGAACGCTTCAGGAAGAAGTCAATTATCTGGAAGGGCAGCTTAATGGACTGGCTGTTGGCTACTATCCTAACGGAAACAAACGCTTTGTTAGAAGCTATAAAGATGGATCTGTTCACGGAACGTTTGAGTCATGGTTTGAAAATGGTTTCCCGCAATTGCTTACCTCTATGGTGGATGAAAAGTACGATGGCGCATACCGCGAGTTTTATGAAAATGGTGCGTTAAAAAAAACAACAACCTATTCCAAAGGTGTTGTCGACGGTGACTATTCTACATTTCATCCCAACGGAAAAAAGGATGTGATTTGTTTTTACAAAAAGGGTGATATCCATGGAAACTATTTGCGTTATTACGATAATGGACAGCTTCGCGAAAAGAGTAAATTCCGCCATGGGATAAAAATTAAGAAAAGCACGTTGTTTTACCCCGATGGTGCACCGTATATTCTCGGTAAGTTTAAGAACGACCGGTACGAAGGAGTATGGAATATCTTTTATTCCAACGGTCAGACAAAACAAACCGGCCTGTATGAAGCCGGCCTCGCTCAGGGCGAATGGTTTTTTTATTATGATAACGGACAGCTTAAAATGCATGGCTTTTATGTCGACGATAAGGAACAGGGTTTATGGACTACGTATTATCCAGACGGGAAAATCAAAATAAAAATAGTGTATGAACAGGGTGAAATCGTGCAGATTCCAGAGGCCAATGATCCGGAAGGAAATCCGGTAAACCCGGATTTATTGCTCGAAGAAAAATAATAATTTTCGCTTCGTATCTTCATCCGCTGGTTCCGGACAATAATTCGGGCCCTTTGTAGTTAATAATCTTGTTACTGATCGTTGATTTAACCTGTTTATATTATGATACGCATTGCTATTTTTTTACTGCTCTCTTTTGTTGCTTTTTCACTTCACGCACAGGAATTCGGGATCGGACAGTGGAGAGATCATTTCCCTTATAGTACCACGTTGTCGGTAGCTCAGGTTGGCTCGCGCGTTTATTGTGCGACACCGTATGCTGTTTTTTATTATGATGAAGAAGACCTGAGCATTGGCCGAATGAATAAGGTGACTACTCCTGGTTTGAGTGATGTCGATATTACCGCCATGGAGCAGTGTGATGAAACGGAAGCGCTGGTAATTGCCTATGGTAACGCAAATATTGATATTCTCGACGGAACAGACATTTATAATGTCTCCGATATTAAACGCAGCACGCTTGTTGGCAATAAAACCATTAATAATTTGCTGATTAAGAACAAAACGGCTTACCTCGCCTGTGGGTTTGGAATTGTTTTATTGGATATTGTGGATAAGGAGATAAAAGATACCTGGATCATTGGCCCGGAGGCTTCGTACCTCAATGTTTGCGATATTACTTTTAATGCCACCGATAATCATTTTTACGCTGCCACAGAATTGGGTGTTTTTCGTGCCGATGCCGCTAGTCCTAATCTGGCTGATTACAATGCATGGGAAAAAATCACCTTCCTTCCTGTGATCAATGGGAAATATAATGCCATACAAGCTTATGAAGGAAAGGTTTTTGCCAACCTGAGTACGCCTGAATATAGCAAAGATACACTCTATATTTTGCAGGGTGACCAATGGGAATATTTCGATCTTACTATTACCAGCGACCTTAAAAATCTTCGCGTTTCGCGCGAGGAGTTGATTATTGCCTACAGTTTGAAATTTAAGGCATTGGATAAGAATTTAACAGAAATAATCAGTATCTATAGCCTGGGCGAAGGGATGACTCCAACGCCGATGGACGGTATTGCCGATGCCCATGGGAATTACTGGATTGCGGATGCACAATATGGGCTTATTTATTCGAAAGACCCCTGGAATCACACGTTCTATGTGCCCAATGGCCCGGATGCACCATTTTCTTTTACTATTACCTCCAGTGACCGCACGGTGTGGGTCGCTTCAGGAGGGTACAACCAATCGTGGGCTCCCTTAAATAACAAAGGGCTTATTTATTATTTTGATGAAGAACAGTGGAATTCGTTAAACCTTCGCAATTTTCCTGCCTTTGATACGCTTCGGGATATTTCAAGTATTGCCATCGATCCTTCCGACCGTCAGCATATTTATATTGGCTCTTTTGGCTATGGATTGCATGAAATGCGTAACGGTGAAATTATTGCTTCCTATGGGGCGGAAAATTCACCTTTATATCCTCCTACGGGTTACCCCGGAAACCGGGTCAGAATAAGTGGGCTTAGTTACGACAACAGTAGCAATCTTTGGGTTTCTGTTTCTCTGGGTGGTGATGCGTTAACGGTTCGTAAGCCGAATGGGGAATGGGTGGAGTTGGGTTTGCCAACCTATGCCAACGGTACGGAAGTGGCTGGTATTACGATCGATCTCCAGGGCCAGAAATGGATCCGAATGCGGGAAGCCAATGCCGTGCTGGTTTTTAATGATAACAATACGCTTGATGATACTTCCGACGACAGGATTATCAAACTTTCCAGTGCTGCAAATAACGGCGCAATCCCCGGCGATCTGTTGCTCTCTCTGGCCTGTGACCTTGATGGGGAAATATGGCTGGGCACAAACCAGGGTATCGGCGTGATTTATAATCCAGAGAATATTTTTCAGGATGGATCGTTTGATGCCCAGCAGATTCTGGTGGAGTACGATGGCCATACACGGCCCCTTCTGGAAACCGAATCGGTAACCGCTATTGCTGTCGATGGAGCTAATCGGAAATGGATTGGAACGGATAAAGCCGGGGTTTTTCTGTTAAGTGCTGATGGAATTACAGAACTTGCTCATTATACTGAAGATAACAGCCCGCTGATATCGAATACAATAACTGCTATTACGATCAACGACAGAGGCGAAGTGTTTTTTGGAACCGCCAATGGAATTGTTTCTTTTTTGGGAACGGCAACCCCCGGGAAACCGGTATATAAGGATGTTTATGCGTATCCCAACCCGGTTCGCCCGGGTTATGAAGGTACTATTGCGATTACCGGCCTGATACAGAATGCTTATGTAAAAATTACGGATGTAAGTGGTAATTTGGTCTATTCAACCCGTGCCGAAGGGGGGCAGGCAGTTTGGGACGGAAAAACTATGCATGGAGATAAAGTAGATACAGGCGTTTACCTGGTATTTATCAGCGATAATACGGCCGAACAAACCATGGTGACAAAAATTATGGTTTTTAAATAGAAAAACATTGAAACCCATACGTACGAGGGGAATTATTCTCCGGCTGATAAAATATTCAGAAACCAGTGTTATTCTTAAAGTTTATACCGAAGAAGCAGGTCTTCAGTCGTATATACTTCGTGGTGTACGAAAAAAAAACAATAAAACCGGAATGGCTGTAGTACAGCCTATGACGTTGGTAGAATTGCTTAGTGCTGTTTCTGTGAAATCTTCGCTTCATTCCATCCGTGAAATTCGTCCGCTTTCTGTGTACGAATCGATTCCATATAACCCGGTGAAAAGCAGTGTTCTGTTTTTTTTGAATGAAATCCTTTGTCAGGTGCTAATGGAAGAAAGTGAAAACAGGCCACTTTTCAGTTTTTTGTTTTATTCAATGGAGTTTTTTGATCAATACGAGGGTCCGCTAGCCAACTTTCATTTGTTATTTTTGCTTCAGCTGAGCCGCTACCTCGGAATTTTCCCTCAAAATAATTATCATTCCGATTGCCCTTACTTCGATAGGATTCAGGGCTGTTTTACCCCATATAGAAATTCTGCTCTTACTGATGTAGATACAGAAGATTCAGGGAAATGGCTGTCGCAATTACTCCAAACAGCCTATGATAAACTTTCCACACTAAGGGTACCCTATAACACCCGATTGGCCCTCAATGCCCATCTAATCGCGTATTATCAATATCATATTCCGGGATTCCGTGAAATAAAATCACTCGAGGTTATCCAAATGGTGCTCAACGATTAATAATCGTCGTCGGCTTCTTCCTCTATTTCCTCTTCGGCTTCCTCCTCAAAATTCTCTCCCAGATATTCCAAATCCGCATATTTGTCTTCGAATTCTTCTTTTACATCCTCTTTGAGAATTCCGTCGTCATCATAATCGTCGTCCTGTAAAATAATATCTACAGCCTGAGTTACAGTCATCCTGACCATATAATACTTATCGTCGGTTTCAAACGGTAAAGCACTGACAAGACGTCCTTCCTTGTTGGTAAAACGGATCAAATGCTGGCTAAATCCTTCCGGATAAACCAGTTTAATCTGTTCCTGAATTTCTTTGGGGAGTTTTTCGAAATCCTGTATAACCCTGAGTTTTTCATTCGTATTTTTGGTACTCATAATCCGGTAAATAGTTTTTTGATTTTGAATATCAGATGATCAGAATCACCGTCCATCCGCAAAAAAGTGTGTGTTTTATGGCTGTGAAAGTACAAATAATGATGAAAACCAAAAGCAATCGTCAAAAAAAAATAAAAAATTTATGTCTTCTTCTGGCTCGTAGCGGCCGTTAAGATTCCAAATCATCTGATTAACAAGTAAAAACCGGAGAATAAAGCAATGACCCCCGGACAAAATAATCGGGTAGCGTCAATGGAAAAACGGAACAAACCCATGCTTTGAATGGATGAAAGGAAAAGGAGATGGAATGATAATTTCCCATGTCGTTGACCTCTTGTTATTTTTTTATGGCTTTTGCGGTGGATAGGTTATCCTCTGAAGCGATTTGAATCAGATAAAGCCCTGATGGCCAGGTTTCGGTTGCTAAGATTTCCCGGCCTGAAAAGCGTTTTTTGTGAAATAGTATTTTTCCCGTGGCGCTGTATATAGTAAGCTTCGCGGCCCTCTCCTGTAGCGTTGTTTCCACGGTGAGTTGATCCCGGAAAGGATTGGGATAAATTTTTGCTGTGGGGTTACTTTGTGCTGCGATGGCCACTGTTGTATCACAGAAGTTTATGTGCCAGTTTATTGCATTCCAGGTGTTCCAGATTGACAATGGGGTTCCCCCTCCAGGTACACGCCATAGTGAGGTTTCCGGCCCACTAGCTGCGATAAATTCGTCAATTTGTGGGGCGGTGATGATATCCCATTCCGTGGCACAAATATGATGTATCGGTTTGGTTGCACCCAGTGCCCGGTATTCGTGGTTGGTCGAGTCGATCCAGAAAGTGATGTTATTTAAATAGTACTGACCCCATATTTCTACATAGGTTTGTGGAAAAAAGGCATCCACAAAAGGATTTACAATATCGATGCGGAACCAGTGGTCAATAGGGTTGCCCCACGTGGTACAGCCCAGTATAAACGTAGTATCTGTAACTCCGTTATCCACGGCAAGTTGTTTATAGGAATGAAAAGCAGTGAAGAGGTTATAGAGGTTGACCGAGTCCCCGTCAAACTGATGTTCCACATCCACAACATATCCGTGATAGCCTGTTTCTGCTGCTTTATATACGGCCTCTGCCTGCCCGAATTCTGAACCCGGATAATTGTACGACCATCCGTAGACTTCCATATTCCTGGATTCGTACGTGGCAATTAATTCCTTGTCAACCAATGTATTCCACCACACCGTATCCATAATTCCGTCGGCAACTTTTACATAGATTCGTTTTACTCCAAGCGATGAAAGGGTGTCGGCGAGTTCTGCGTGGCTGAATCCGGTTTGCTCAATATACCAGATCCATGCACCCAGCTTGTTGCAGTCGTTTTCCTGCGCTGACGAAAGCCTGGAGTAGAAGGTAAAAATGAGGATAAGGAATACGGCTGGTTTCATCCGGTAAAGGTAACTGCATTTACTCAATTTTTAAATTTTGCAAACAATTTTTTCCGGTGGGGTGATGGCCGCACTGTTTTTGCGACTGGCCGTTTAAAGGAATGATTTTAATTCTGGTAAAACTGTGATTATTGGCGATCTCTTGCGTTTTAACCCCATTGCAGTCAGCAGGCTTTTTGCGGTGTTGTGTATTTTGAAAAAAATTGAGAGGAATAGTTAACCCAATGTAAAACAAAGAGTTACTTATTTAAAATTTGTTACAGGGGAAGTGTTATACGACTACGGGGTTTAAACAGGCGGCTAAAGAGTAGTGTGGCCAGGGTTCCGGCCACAAATGCGGGCAACAGTTCATAGAAATCAAATATTCCTCCGTGAAGGTTTTTCCATACGAATACGGTTGTTGCACCGGTGAGAATACCCGCGAGTGCACCGGTTGCGGAAATTTTCCGCGAATAAAGCGATAGAATAATCACCGGGCCAACGGCGGCACCGAAGCCTGCCCAGGCATAGGCCACCAATGAAAGCACATTCGATTCGGGGTCGGAGGATAGCAGCCATGCCACCCCTGCGATGGCCAGTACGGTGAACCTTCCTGCCCAAACCAGTTCTTTATCGGAAGCCTGTTTTTTTATCGATTTTTCATAGATATCACGAGCCAGACAACTGGAGGAGACCAAAAGTTGTGAATCGATTGTGCTCATGATGGCGGCCAGAATAGCGGCCAGAACAAACCCTGCGATCCAGGGGTTAAAAAGTAATTGGGATAGTAAGATAAATATTTTTTCCGGGTCATCGAGTGCTGTACCCCTGGCGTGAACAAAGGCAATTCCAAAAAATCCCACGGCTATCGAGCCGGCCATCGACAGTACCATCCAACTCATGCCAATTCGTTTGGCAGAAGAAATGCGTTCTGGTTTTTTGATCGACATAAAACGCACAAGAATATGCGGCTGGCCAAAATACCCCAGTCCCCAGGCGGCCAGCGAAATGATAGCAGCAATTCCTCCACTGTGAGCCAGTTTCAAAAAATCCGGGTTGACCACACGAACCAGATGTAAGGTTTCCTTAAGGCCGCCGAGCTCCGTCACTACTTGTACCGGAACCACGACGAGCGCCAGCATCATGATGATCCCCTGAAAAAAATCAGTCCAGGAAACGGCATTATATCCACCCAGAAAGGTATACGAAACAATGATAAGGGTCCCGGTAATCAGGGCGGTTTGATAAGGGAGGTGGAATGTAGCTTCGAATAGTTTTGCCCCGCCCACGAGCCCTGCCGAAGCATAAAGGGTATAAAAAATCAGAATAATTAGCGAAGAGACAATGCGTAGCCGGTGGTTGGAAAACCGATGCGCCAGGTATCCGGGAATAGTAATCGCATCACCAAAAGCAGCGGAGAAAATTCGTAATCGTTTTGCAATATAGTGCCAGTTCAGAAAAGCACCGGTAATCAGTCCGGCTGCAATCCAAATTCCACTTAGCCCGGTGGTATAGATTAAGCCCGGCAGGCCAAGCAGAAGCCATCCGCTCATATCGGAAGCGCCGGCACTTAGGGCCGTTACTACCGGGTTAAGCCCGCGGCCTCCAAGCACATAATCGGAGATATTATTTGTTTTGTGGTAAAAATAAAATCCTATGGCCAGCATACCCAGGATATATACAGAAAAAGAGATGATTACGGGAATGTTCATTCGCTATGGTTTAGGTTTTACTTCTGGTTTTCTGCGTAAAGATAGAAATCATTTTTTTAGATTTCAACCGTGTGGAACGTAAACCACCAAATGGATGTCAGAGAAGAACCCTTTTTAAAAATAGGATTTATTTTGGCGTAAAGGGGGCAATTTCTGAATACCGCCCGATAATACGCAGCCCGTCGAGGGTCAGATGGGGGTGGTAATGGTCGTAAACCGAAGTGAGCGGCATAATTACTTTCGCCATTCCGCCGGTAAAAATAACCCGTGCGTTGGAAGCCATTTCTTCTTTTGCGCGTTTTACCAGGGTCTCCACCATACCCTGATACCCGAAAACGATTCCTGCCCGGATGGCGTCGATGGTATTGGTACCTAATACACTAACCGGCGTAGTCAGCGAAACTTCGGGCAGCTGCGCGGTGTCACTAAAAAGGGATTTGACAGCGGTTTTTAATCCGGGGGCGATGGCAATACCTTTGATTACTGCATGTTCCGAAACGCAGGTTAGGGTAAGTGCAGTGCCAAAATCGACAATAATTACGTTTTCACGATATAAATCCCATGCAGCTACGGCGTTGGCCACCAGG
>Ga0116152_10002834_pt1 | contig 14075 bp, 17 predicted proteins | sample AD_UKC119_MetaG_FD_89894 | JGI IMG/M metagenome (GOLD analysis project Ga0116152, IMG submission 89894) | Active sludge microbial communities of municipal wastewater-treating anaerobic digesters from Hong Kong - AD_UKC119_MetaG | ecosystem: Engineered > Bioreactor > Anaerobic > Digestate...
CGAGGGACAGGCCTATCCCGGCATGCGCACGGCGATCACGCAGAGCGGGCGCTGGGTGTATTTCGTGCTGGGCAGCGATGGAGAGGAATAGGGCATGACGACGAAGAAGATCGGCGCGGGCGAGGCCCTGCAATATCTCAGCGGCTGGGCTGTCGGCGACGAGCTGCGCGATACGATTACCAAGACCTACCACTTCGCCGATTTCAAGCAGGCCTTTGCCTTCATGACAGGGGCTGCGCTGAAGGCCGAGCAGATGGACCACCATCCCGAATGGGCGAATGTCTACAGCCGCGTGCAGGTGACGCTGACCACGCACGATGCCGACGGCGTGACCGACAAGGATGTGGAACTGGCAAGGTTCATGGACAGGCTGGCCGCGAAGCTGGCCTAGTCGGTGCCCCCGGCGGCGGCCTGCTGTTTTGCCAGCTGCTTTTCGAAGTCGGCCTGCATGGCCTGAATGTAGGCCGGGAAGGCCGTGTCATCGACGAAGGCGAGCAGATCGCCGGCTTCCTGCCGGGCGCGGGCCTTCCAGAGGCCGCTGAATTCCGGATGGTTGGCGAGGAAGACGTCGGGCTTCCAGTCCTTCGTGATCTCGAACGTGTGGCGGTAGTCGTCGACAATGCCGTCATATTGCGGGTCCGGCGCGAGCCGGTTGGCGGCGACCGTGGCCGAACAGAAGAGCAGGACGTCATAGGGCTTGCCGGCCTCTTCCACGGTCAGCCACCACGAGGTGCAGCCGCGGGTGTGGCCGGGCGTGATGCGGGCGGTGAGCGTCGTGCCGCCGAGGCTGACGGTCTCGCCGTCGGCGATTACATGGTCGACTTTCACAGGCGGGGCATCGACTTCGTGCAGGTCCTCCGAGCCGAGATAGAAGCCGCCTTCGAGTGCCGACCGGTCGCCCTCGCTGGCATAGAACGGCGCGCCGGTCACCTGCTTCAGACGGGCAAGGCCGCCGGAATGGTCGAAATGCGCATGGGTGTTGAGCAGGATCTTCACGTCGGCCGGGTCGAAGCCGAGCTTGCGGATGGAGGCGAGGGCCATGTCGGCATTTTCCGGCAGGCCGCCGTCGATCAGGATGTCGCCGTCCGGCGTGGTGACGAGGTAGAGGCCGAGCCCTTTCGAGCCGATATAGTAGATGTTGCCGATGACCCGGAACGGCTCGGCCGGCTCCAGCCAGGTGGGAAACATCTCGCGGATGGCGTCCGGCGTGGACCAGGTGCGGCCTTCAGGTTGCGCCTCTGCCGGAGCCTGAACCGCGGGCGGAGCGTTCGGCGATGGCTTCGCAGGCGCGGCGCAGCCTGCAACCAGGGCGACAAGGGCCGCACAGGCCAGGACCTTTTTCATGGACGACCTCACAGGCTGATGGCGAATCCTAGCGCGAGCCGCCCGCGAACCTCAAGCGCAAAGGCGTTGCAGGGGGCGAAGCATTACAAAAAAATGCAAACATATGAGCTGAATAGTCGGACGCGGTCGCTAAAACCATATTTGTACAATGTTTATGTTGGGCCGAAACGTCATTGCTCCGGCCAATATTTCTACAATTTAATGCAAAGCAGTGTCATCTAACTGTCATTGTCACCAAGCTCAGGGACAGACGCGCGGGATCGCTAACACTATAAGCGGCCCATGATGTGGTCAGATGAAATCGAAACAAACCTTCACCGCCTGAGGCGCTACGCCGCCCTGGCGAGCGGAACCGTGTCCGTTGGAGACAACGTTGTCAATAGTGCGGTCGAGTTGCTGCTTGCAGAGGGTCCGCCGGATGAACCGGCGAGCGCGGCCAAGCTGTTCGAGCGGGTCGACCGGGCCCTGCGCGCGCACCTAGACCAGGAACCGGCCAGCCTTTCCGGCTTTGGCCGATGGCAGCTGCTCGAGCCGCTGGAACGGCGGCTGGTCCTGCTGGTGGTGATGGAGGGCTTCCCGACCGAGACCGCCGCGCGGATTGCCGGCGTGCCGGCGTCCGACGCAAGAGCCGCCCTGTCGCGGGCGCGGATGCGGTATGTCGACCGCTTCCCGGCGCGGGTGGGCCTGGTCGGCGTCAACACCGCGGTGCGCGAGCGTGTCAGCGTAGCGGTGCGCAAGTCCGGGCACAGGGTACTGTGGTCGCTGGAAGACGGCCGGCCGGTTCCGGAGAGCACGCTGGATGTGCCGAATGTGATCCTGCTGGTGGGCCGGGCCGACGACGCGTCGCCGGTCGTGGCGGACCGGGCGGCGAACTATGCGCAGTGCAGCTGCCTCGCGGGCCTCCGGCGGGACCTTGGCTCGACATTTACCGGGCCGGTGGTTGTGGCGCGCGGGTCGGAAAGGCGCGAGCGGCTGGATGCGCGCGTCTGGCTGGTGCCCGTCTCCGACCTCGCGGACGATGCCGGGTTGCGCCGGACACTTTCCAAGGCGCTTCTGTTCACGGCCTGATTGCGGCTTTCCGCAAGGGCGCATCTTGGCGTGCCCGGCCGCCTCCTGTTAGCTGCGCGCCAAAGCAGACAGGAGGAGACCGCCATGGGACGGGTCGAAGGCAAGAAGGCGCTGGTCACCGGCGGCGCGCAGGGGCTGGGCGAGGCGACGGCGCGGATGCTGGCGAAGGAAGGCGCGAAGGTCACCGTGACCGACGTGAACGGGCCGGGCGCCGAAGCGGTCGCAGCGTCCATCAACGCGGCGCACGGGGCCGGGACGGCGTTCGCCTTCCAGCACGATGTCACCGACGGCGCGCGCTGGCAGGAAGTGCTGCAGGCAGCCCACGATGCGATGGGCGGGCTGAACATTCTCGTCAACAATGCCGGCATCGGCTCGCTCGGCTCGGTCGAGGATGAGGATTACGATGTATTCCGCAAGGTGCAGGCGGTGGACGTCGATTCGATCTTTCTTGGCTGCAAGTATGCGATCCCGCTGATGCGGCCGCATGGGCTTGGCTCGATCGTCAATATCTCGTCCATCGCAGGCATCATCGCGAGCGGCAACTACATTGCCTACAACACGGCCAAGGCGGCGGTGCGGCACATGTCGAAATCGATTGCGCTGCACTGCGCGAAGACGGGCGGGCAGATCCGCTGCAACTCGGTGCACCCGGTGTTCATCAACACGCCGATCCTCGACCGGACGAAGGAGATGTTCGGCGAGGAGGAGGCGCTGGCCAAGCTCGGCCGGCAGATCCCGCTCGGCAAGGTCGGCGAGCCGGACGACATCGCCTACGCGGTGCTGTACCTCGCCTCCGACGAGGCGAAGCTGGTGACCGGCATCGAACTGAAAGTGGACGGCGGCATTTCCGCGATGTAGGCCTGTCGGACCCGCTCAGGTCGCGGGAGGGGCAGGAACAGGGACTTCGTGATGCGTATCGCCTTTGCTGCGCTGGCCTGTGCGCTGTTGCCGGCCTGTACATCGCCGCCGGATGCCGGCCCCACGGCCGAGCCCATCGTCGCGACCGAGCGCGCCTTTGCCGCGGACGGGTACGAGACGGGGGTCAAGGCTTCCTTCGTGAAATATGCCGCGCCCGGAGCGATGATGTTCGCGCCGGGGCCGGTGAACGTGCACGACTATTTCGCCGGCCAGCCGGATGCGGCGCCGAATCCGGACAGGCCGCACCTTGTCTGGTGGCCGCTCGCGGCCGGGATTGCGGCGTCGGGAGACCTCGGCTTCACCACCGGGCCCTATGGCCTCGGTGACAAGCGGTATGGGTGGTATTTCACCGTCTGGCAGCGCCAGGGGGACGGCAGCTGGAAATGGGTGCTGGATGCCGGTGTCGATGCCGATCCGTCGGCCGCTGCGCCGCAGGACAGCCCGGTGGCCTATCTTCCGGCCTCGGAGGAAACGGCCATGTCGCCGGATGCGGCGATGGCCGAGGTGAAGGCGATCGAAGCCGGGATGGCAGCTGCGGCCGGGACAGACCTTGCCGCCTCCTATGAGGGGCAGCTGTCCCATGATGCGCGGCTGCACACCGAAGGGGCCGCGCCCGGCACGGCGCCGGAGACGTGGGCGGCGGCCCTTGCCGCCCGGCCTGCGGCGATGAGCCTTGCGCCGATGGGCGGCGGCGCCTCGGCAGCGGGAGACATGGTGTGGACCTGGTCCGAGGCGCACTGGCAGGCGGATGCGCCGCCCGTCCGCGGTTTCGTTGTCCGCGTCTGGCAGAGGCGCGCGGACGGCTGGAAGATCGTGTTCGACGAGCTTGTGCCATGGAACGGGCCCGATCCGGACGCCGCAGCGGAGTAGCGCCCGATTTGCCCTTGCGCATTCGAATGTTCATGTTATGTTCCAATCCTTGATTGGGAGGCTGACATGATCGGATATGTGACACTGGGAACGCATGACCTCGAACGCGGGGCGAAATTCTACGATGCGCTGTGCAAGGAGCTGGGCGTCGGGCGGATGATGGAGAATGAGACCTTCATTGCCTGGGGCGTGCCCGGCGGCGGGGCAGGGATCGGCCTGACCTATCCCTGGGACAAGAACCCGGCGACCGTCGGCAATGGCACGATGGTGGCGCTGGAAGCGAAGGACCGGGACCAGGTCCAGCGGCTCTACAGGATTGCGATGGCGGAGGGCGGTGCGGACGAAGGCCCGCCCGGCCCGCGCGGGGAAGGGTTCTATGCAGCCTATTTCCGCGATCTCGACGGCAACAAGCTGAACGCCTTCTGCATGGAATGATGACTCAGGCCGACAGCGGCCGCTTCGAAGTGACCAGCAGGGCGTAGACGCTCAGCACACTGAACACGGCAGCCGAGGCGAAGAAGGGAAGGCGGTGGTTTGCCATGTAGAGGCCGGAGCCGAGCAGGGGGCCGACGATGAAGCCGGCTGGCGGGGCCGAGGCCAGCAGGGAGGCAGCGGCCGCCTGTTCGCTGCGCGACACCGACAAGCTGCCCAGCGCGTTGGCGGACGGCACGGCGAGCGCCGCGCCGATGCCGACAATGAGGAAGCTGAGCCCCATCAGCGGGAAGGACTGAAACACGTCCGCGCCGACATAGCCTGCGGCCAGCAGCGCCAGGCCGATGGGCAGGATGCGGCGCGGGTCCGGCCGGCGCGCCGAGATATAGCCGACCTGGATAATCAGGATGGCGAGCGATGTGCAGGCCATCAGGATGCCGGTGTGCAGGACGACGGCCTGCTTGGCGGTGCGCGCAGCAGTGTCGGTGAAGGCGAACCGGTCGGCGACGAACCAGCCGATCGTCTGCTGGATCATCCCGACGGCGACGAAATAGACGAACAGGAAGACGAGGTGCGGCAGCACGCGGCGGTCTTGCATGGCCAGCGGGGCCGGGCGCGTGTGCGCATGCGGCAACGGCCGGGTCGGCGGCAGGGCGAAGGCGAGGATCGCGGCAACGGCCAGGTTGAACACGATCGTGCCCCAGAGCGGGGCCAGCGCGTCGATCCGGGCGAGCAGGGCGGCGCCGGCCGGGCCGAGGATGGAGCCGAGGCTCATCGAGGCCCCCAGCATGCCGAGCCCGGCGGCGCGGGTGGCTGGTGTTGTCGCATCCGTCATCGCCGCCATTGCTGCCGGCTGCAGGCCGGGCGCCAGCAGGCCGAACCACAGCCGCGCGAAGGCAAGCAGGAAAAAGGCGCCAAGCCCGGTGACGAGACCGGCGAGCGCGGCGTCGAGCGCAAACAGGAACGCCATATTGGTCAGCCCCATCGCGGACAGGGCGAAGACCATCACCCGCTTGCGCCCGATCCGGTCGGCGAGCCGCCCCCAGATCGGGGTGAACACCGTGTACATCACGGAGGAGAAGGTGAGAATGCCGGCGATTTCCAGCTCAGCGAGGCCGGCTTCCCGCGCCAGCGGCGCCACGACGACGAAATTGATGGTCATGCCGGCGCCCATCGACACCATTGCGAGCGCGATCATCAGCTGCTGGAAGCGTGACAGGGGCAGCAGCGGCGTTTCGGAATCCGTCATGGCGCGTCTGCCTGTCCCAATGTTCTCCCCGGCAGACGAGGCTAGGGCCGGCGCGCAGTCTTGCCAAACCCTTCCCCCGCGACAGGTGCGCGACTTGCCCGGCGGGCATGCTACAGTCTAAGGACAAGGGGAAGAACAGGCCGACTCGTCGGCCGCATTACAGGTTTCCGCGCATGCATTCCCTTCTCTGGGCCATCTACTCCTATTTCCTGCACCCCATCCTGTCGCTGCTGCTGATCGTGATCCTCGTCTACGTGGTGATGAGCTGGCTGCTCGTGGGGGGCATCATCTCGATGCACAACCCGACCGTGCGCCAGATCCAGTCCGTGCTGGACAGCGTGATGCTGCCGCTGCTTCGTCCGATCCAGCGCTATGTGCCGCCGCTTGGCCAGCTGGACCTGTCGGTCTTCCTGCTGGCCCTCGGCATCCTGTTCACGCGCGACTGGCTGTTGCCGACGATCATCAGCTTCACCCGCCCGGCCCTGCACTACTGAGGCGGGTGCCTTGCTCCACCGCCTGACAGTCCGTGTGCAGCCGAAAGCATCGGCTGACCGGATCGAGGACTGGGGAGAGGACGATGCCGGGCGGCGCTTCCTGAAAGTTCGCGTGCGCGCCGTGCCGGAAGACGGCAAGGCGAACGCGGCTGTCGAAAAACTGGTCGCCAAATGGCTGGGATTGCCGAGGTCTGCAGTCAAGGTGGTGACGGGTGGCAAGACTCGGCTAAAAGGCCTCGACATAGACGGGCCGGCAGACCTTGCCGCCCGGCTCAGCGGGGAAGAGGCATGAGCGCCATCCGGGTCAGTGGAACCGAAATCGCCGCCGACGTGCGGGCCAAGGTGGCGGCGGCCGTGTCCGGCCTGCCGGCCCGGCCCTGCCTTGCGGTGATCCTGGTGGGCGAGGACCCGGCCAGCGAGGTGTATGTCCGGGGCAAGCTGAAGGACACGGAAGAGGCCGGCATGGTCTCCGTGCATCATCGCCTGCCGGCGACGGCGACGCAGGCCGAGGTTGAAGACCTGATCGCCGGCCTCAATGCCGACGATGCGGTGGACGGCATCCTGCTGCAACTGCCCCTGCCGAAGGGACTGGACGCGGATGCCGCGATCGAACGCATCGATCCTTCCAAGGATGTCGACGGGCTGACGGAAGTGTCGGCCGGGCGGCTGTCGTTGGGCAAGCCGGGACTCAGGTCCTGTACGCCGTCCGGCTGCGTGATCATGGCCAAGCGGGCGCTCGGCAACGACCTCTCGGGCAAGCATGTCGTGGTGATCGGCCGGTCGATCCTGGTCGGCAAGCCGGCGGCGCTGCTGTTCCTTGCCGAGAACTGCACGGTGACGATCGCCCATTCGCGCACGAAGGACCTGCCGGCGGTGTGCCGCGAGGCGGATATCCTGGTGCCGGCGGTCGGCCGCCCGCAGATGGTGAAGGGCGACTGGCTGAAGCCCGGCGCCATGGTCATCGATGTCGGCATCAACCGCATTCCCGCCCCGGAAAAGGGGGAGGGAAAGATGCGCCTCGTGGGCGATGCGGATTATGCAAGCTGCGCCGAAGTGGCGGGCCATATCACGCCGGTACCCGGCGGCGTCGGGCTGATGACCCGGGCCTGCCTTCTGGTCAACACGCTGTATGCGGCCTGCGCGCGGCGCGGCTGGCCGGTGCCGGAGATCGGATGAGCCAGCCTCACGCCCCGACCGAGACGCCGCTGTTCAGGGCATTGTGGGAGGCCCAGGAGGGCCGGTGCGCGCTGTGCGGGCTGTCGATGCCGTCGAACCGGTTCGATGTCGCCCATTCGACCCTGTGGCGGCATCAGCGGCCGACCTATGACCATATTGTCGCCGTGGCGCGGGGCGGGGCGGACGATGCGTCCAACCTGCAGCTGGCGCATGCGCGCTGCAACCGCATCAAGGGGGCAGGGCCGTCCCGCAACCAGCGCCGGCGGAAGGGCTAGGCGAGCCCGGCCTCTTTCACGGCGCCGGCATAGGTGCGCGAGACGGGCGCTTCCTTGCCGTTTTTCAGGACCAGGACCAGCTTGCCGCCGTCCCGGCGGGTATCCCGGACGCCGTCTTTCGCGACCCACCAGGAACGGTGGGTCTGGGCGCCGGGGGCGCCGGAGAGTTCCCGTACCGCATCCGCCAGCCGCATCAGGATGAGCTCCTCACCGACACTGGTGTGGATGCGGAGGTAGTGGTCCTCGGAGGAGACCGCCCAGAGTTCGGCCGTCCGGTACTTGACCGGCAACCGGCCGAGGAAGCGGGAAGCGGCATCGGCGTCCGGCTCGCCTGCAGGCCGTTCCGGGTTCCGGGCACGATGCAGCAGCACGCCAATGGCCGTCAGGACGAGCGTGACCGCATAGACATAGAGGTACTGCATCGGCAGCAGCGGAACGGGGATCCAGGACCCGAAGGCGCCCATGAACAGGTAGAGCGAGACCAGCACTGGCAGGGCGATGACGGCGGAGGTGACGAGGATCTGCACGGGCAGGAGGCTGCCGGCGACCTTGCGTTCGAACACCAGCGGCACCGCCCAGACCGAGGCGGCCCCGCCGACTGCGCAGGTGATGGCCCACATCAGGAAGCGGATCCAGACGGGCTCGTCGGTCGTGTAGACACCGAAGAAGGTGAGGGCGGCCGCCGCCGCGAGGACGACGGCGAGGTCGCGCAGCCGGTCCTTCAGGAATTGCGGCATGGATTGCCCTCGCATTTCACGCTTCGCGAAGCGTTCTGGCCGGATTTCACGAAGGATTCCAGCCTTCCGGCGTAGATCGCGTGGCGCGCGGCCGGCGGGCCGGTCATCTGGGGCTCATGCAAAGGAGACCTCTCATGACCGACCTGACCCGGACCCGCCGCCGTTTGCCCCTGCCGTCGCTACACCTTGCCGGCTGGCGCGTGCCGGTTGCCGCACTCGCCATCTATGCCGTCGCCAGCTGGCTGATCCTGCGTGCCAATGGCAATCCGCCGATCCATTTCCGTTTCGACCCGACCGGGCTGATCGAGTCCACGCTGGCGATCAGGCTGCATGTCGCCGGGGCGCTGGCCGCGTTCGGCATCGGCGCCGTGTTGCTGAGCGGGGTGAAGGGAACACGGATGCACCGCTTGCTGGGCTATACATGGGTCGCGGCGATGGCGGTTACCGCGATCAGTTCCTTTTTCATCTTCGGTCTCAACGGGCACAATTTCAGCCCGATCCATGGCCTGTCCGCCTGGACGGTGATCGTGCTGCCGATGGCGGTGGTTGCCGCGCGGCGCCGGAATATCCGCAAGCACGCCACCGACATGCGCAACCTGTTCATGGGCGGATTGCTGGTCGCCGGCCTCTTCACCTTCCTGCCGGGGCGCATGATCTGGTCGATTTTCTTCGGGGCGTGACGTTCTCGCCCCTTACTGCGTTCCGGAAACCCCGCTACAGACAGGGGAGGCGGCTTCCGGAGGCAGGACATGAAACGAACAGCGGTTCTGGCAACACTGATCGGTCTCGCAGCCTGCCAGGCGCCGGGGCCGATCACCATTCCGGGCATCACCCGCCCGCCGCAGAGCGCCGACGAAGCGCTGGAAGCTTACTACCGGACCCTGCCGGACGATTTCTATCCCCAGGCCCCGCCTGGCCTGCCGCTGCCCGCGGACGACGCGGCGCTGACGCGCATCCTCGTCGGCTCGTGCCTCGACGAGGAGAAGGGCGAAAGCGAAGCGCTGCGGACGGTGGCGAATACGCCGGCAGACCTGTTCCTGATGATCGGCGACAATGTCTATGGCGACATGAACGGCCGCGCCTATGTCAACAACCAGGCCGAGCTGGACGAGTTGCGCGAGAGTTTCCGCGACCTCGCCGCCCGGCCCGACTTCCAGGCCGTGCGCAAGGCACATCCGATGATGGTGGCCTGGGACGACCATGACATGGGGGCCAATGACGGCGGCCGCTCGTTCCCGTTCCGGCGCCTGTCGGAGCGCATCCATGAGCGCTTCTGGGGCCTTGCCAACAAGGATGTCGGCGCCTGGCCCGGCACCTATTATTCCCGTATCTTCGGGCCCGTCGGCAAGCGCACACAGATCATCATGCTGGACACGCGCTTCTTCCGCTCCGACCTCACCCCGACGGACGAATACGGGGCCAAGGGCAAGGAGCGCTATGTGCCGTCTGCCGACCCCAACCAGGACATGCTGGGCAACGACCAGTGGACCTGGCTGGAAAACCAGCTGCAGAAATCAGCCGACTTGCGCTTCATTGTCTCGTCCATCCAGGTCATTCCGACGGCGCATGGCTGGGAAAGCTGGGACAAGCTGCCCGAAGAGCAGCAGCGCCTCTATCGCCTGATCAACGAGACCCATGCCAATGGCGTCGTGTTCATCTCCGGCGACCGGCATACCGGCTTCCTCTACCGGGAGGAGGGGATCCTTCCGTACCCTGCCTATGAGCTGACGGCATCGTCGTTCAACCAGTCGTTCGCGACGGAAACCGACGAGATGGACCCGAACCAGATCGGGGCCGGCTATCCGCCTAACAATTTCGGTTCGATTGACATCGACTGGGAGGACGGTTCGGTAACCCTTTCGATCCATGCTGAGGATGGCCACACCATCGAGCAGACCCGAGACAAGTTCAGGTAGGCAGAAAGCCCTTACCGTCCGAAATGACCGACACGCGTAACGTATTTGCCCTCATTGTCGCTGTCATGATCCTGCAGATCGCGGGAGGCCTGACAGCGGTGCTGACGCCGCTGGGTCTGGAAGCCATGGGGACGCCGCCGCAGGCGATCGGCCTGATCGCGGCGCTGCACGCAGCCGGCTTCATGCTGGGCGCCTGGACCGCGCCGCGGGCGCTGGCCGGGTTCGGCAACATCCGCCTGTTCGCTGCCGCTTCGGCGCTCAACGCGGTCAGCGTGTTGTGCATGTCGCTGCTGCACGGGGCGATGTTCTGGGCCCCGCTCCGCCTGATGATGGGGATTTCCTTCGCCTACATGTTCACCAGCGTCGAAAGCTGGCTCGGCAGTTCGGTGCCGGAAAAATCCCGCGGCCATGTGATGGGAATTTACCATACCGGCGCCAAGCTTTCGCTGATCCTCGGCCCGTTCTTCGTGGCCGGCCTGTCGCCGCTGGATACGCGGGCGTACACGTGGGCCGCGATGTTCCTGACGCTGGCGCTGGTGCCGGTGTGCCTGACGCAGCAGGAGGAGCCGCCCGCGCCGCAGCGCAAGGCGATGCCGCTTCGCGAGATCTACGCGCTGGCGCCAGCCGCTGTGATCGGCGTGTTGATGGCCGGGGTGATCAATACCGGCGCGCAGTCGCTGCTGCCGGTCTATTTCGAGGATTTCAAGCTGTATGGCGGTGGCACTGGGGCGGCGGCCGTTGCCAGCGGTGCGGCCTGGCTGGGCGGTCTGATCATGCAATGGCCGGCCGGCCGCCTGTCCGACCATGTCGAGCGGCGACTGGTGATCGCCGGCATCTGTACGCTGTCGGGGCTGGCGGCCCTGCTGATCGCAGTCTTCGGCAAGGCGCTGGGAGAGGTCGGCGTGATCGTCGTGCTTGGCTTCTGGGGGGCGGGCTCGCTGTCCTTCTACGGGCTGAGCGTTGCCCATGCGATCGACCGCACGCCGCGCGAACTGATCCCGCATGTCATGTCCGGCCTGCTGTTCGTCTGGGCAGGTGGGTCCATTTCCGGGCCTCTCATCGCCGGCTTCGCGATGCGCGGCTTCGGCCGGCTCGGCCTGTTCGGCCTGATGGGCGTGCTCCTGCTGCTCGTGGCGGTGATGATGGTCTGGCGCGTCCGTGCCAAGCCCATGCCCGTGGGCGAAAAGCATGAGGAATGGAGCCCGATCCTGCCGACGCCGCTGGCCAGCGTCGAGATCGACCCGCGCATGTCGGAACAGTCCGAACAGGGCGAACTCGATCTAGGTCCAAAGACTGATACTCAGCCTGTTGCCGCTGAAACTGAGGCTGATATATAGCCCCGCACGACGCCGCCGCAGGGAGCCTGCCGGCGTGCCAGTGCAGACAAGGCGGGAAGCACATGAATATCCACGAATACCAGGCCAAGGCCGTGCTGAAATCGTTCGGCGCGCCGGTTGCGGACGGGGTTCCCGTCCTGTCTCTGGACGACGTCCAGAAAGCTGTCGACACCCTTCCGGGGCCCCTCTGGGTGGTGAAGTCGCAGATCCATGCCGGCGGACGCGGCAAGGGCAAGTTCGTGGAGCCTGACGCCGGCGAGAAGGGGGGCGTGCGCCTCGCTTTCTCCAAGGAAGCCGTGTTCGAGAACGCCAAGCAGATGCTCGGTCACCACCTTGTCACCGCCCAGACGGGCGCCGGCGGCAAGCAGGTCAACCGTCTCTATATCGAGGACGGCGCCGATATCGAGCGCGAGCTGTACCTCTCCATGCTGGTGGATCGCAGCACTTCGCGCGTCGCCTTCATGGTGTCGACCGAAGGCGGCATGGACATCGAACAGGTGGCCCATGATACGCCGGAGAAGATCCTGACCCTCAGCATCGACCCGTTTGCGGGCGTGACCGATGCCGACACGGCAAAACTGAACGCCGCCCTGAAACTGGACGGCGTTGCTGCCGAGGATGGGAAAAAGCTGTTCCCGATCCTCTACAAGGCGTTCACCGAGAAGGACATGAGCCTGCTTGAAGTGAACCCGCTGATCGTGATGAAGGACGGGCACCTCCGTGTGCTCGACGCCAAGGTGTCGTTCGACGGCAACGCGCTGTTCCGCCACCCGGACATCGTGGCGCTCCGTGACAAGACCGAGGAAGACGAGAAGGAAATCGAGGCGTCCGAGTGGGACCTCGCCTATATCGCCCTCGACGGCACCATCGGCTGCATGGTCAACGGCGCGGGCCTTGCCATGGCGACGATGGACATCATCAAGCTCTACGGCGAAGAGCCGGCCAATTTCTGTGACGTCGGCGGTGGCGCCGGCAAGGAGAAAGTGGCGGCCGCGTTCAAGATCATCATGAAGGACCCGAACGTGAAGGGCATCCTCGTGAACATCTTCGGCGGCATCATGAAGTGCGACGTGATCGCCGAAGGCGTGATCGCGGCGGTGAAGGAAACCAACCTCGCCGTGCCGCTGGTCGTCCGCCTCGAAGGCACCAATGTCGACCTCGGCAAGAAGATCATCGCCGAGAGCGGCCTCAACGTCATCCCGGCCGACGATCTCGACGACGCCGCCCAGAAAATCGTGAACGCAGTTAAAGGCGCCTGAGACCAGATATGTCCATTCTCATCGACAAGAACACCAAGGTCCTCACCCAGGGCATGACGGGCAATACCGGCTCGTTCCATACGAACCAGGCGCTTGCCTATTTCGGTACCCAGATGATCGGCGGCACGCACCCCAAGCGCGGTGGCGAGATGTGGAAGGCCGACAATGGCCAGGAACTGCCGATCTTCGCGACCGTGGCCGAGGCCAAGGAAAAGACCGGTTGTGACGCCTCCGTGATCTATGTGCCGCCTCCGGGCGCGGCGGCGGCCATCGAGGAAGCGATCGATGCGGAAATCCCGCTGATCGTCTGCATCACCGAGGGCGTGCCGGTGCTCGACATGGTGCGCGTCAAGGCGAAGCTTGAGAAGTCGAAATCGCGTCTCATCGGGCCGAACTGCCCGGGCCTGATCACGGCGAACGAATGCAAGATCGGCATCATGCCGGGATCGATCTTCAAGAAGGGTTCGGTCGGCGTCGTCTCTCGCTCCGGCACGCTGACCTATGAGGCCGTGTTCCAGACCACGCAGGTCGGCCTTGGCCAGACATCGGCCGTCGGAATTGGCGGCGACCCCGTCAAGGGGACGGAATTCATCGACGTGCTGGAAATGTTCCTTGCCGACGACGAAACAAAGTCCATCATCATGATCGGCGAGATCGGTGGCAGCGCGGAAGAAGACGCCGCGCAGTTCCTGATCGACGAAGCCAGGAAGGGCCGGAAGAAGCCGATGGTCGGCTTCATCGCCGGACGCACCGCGCCGAAAGGCCGGACCATGGGCCACGCAGGCGCCATTGTCTCCGGCGGAAAGGGCGATGCGGAGAGCAAGATTGCGGCCATGGAAGCCGCCGGGATCCGTGTATCGCCGTCACCGGCGCGGCTCGGTACGACCATGGTCGAGGTACTGAAGGGCTAGAACAGCCCGGTAAATATGAGCCAGGACGGCCCGTGGGCAGGACTGGCGTGGCCAGGATCTGACCCCGCCCAGGCCGTCCTCACACAGCA
>Ga0116152_10002835_pt1 | contig 14069 bp, 34 predicted proteins | sample AD_UKC119_MetaG_FD_89894 | JGI IMG/M metagenome (GOLD analysis project Ga0116152, IMG submission 89894) | Active sludge microbial communities of municipal wastewater-treating anaerobic digesters from Hong Kong - AD_UKC119_MetaG | ecosystem: Engineered > Bioreactor > Anaerobic > Digestate...
CGCAGCGTATCCGCCAGTTCTTCACCGGGAGTCGTAGCGGTCCACGGCTTTACCAACCCCACACGCTTGCACAAGACGATGAACTCGCCCCCGTGTTGTGTGCCGGGTTCACAGGAAGCGTGGATCATCTCGTGCAGCAGAATGTGCAACGGGTCGTCCACCTTGGGTGAAATGAAGATGTGGTTCCGCTTGCCTTCAGCAGTAGGCCAGTGCTGGCCGATGACGGAATCCTTCTTGCCCCGCCCGCCAGGCCACCCTACGCTCACCAGAATGTCTTCGGGTGCCTCGGGTAGCAGAGTCTCACGCAGCTTTGCGTACGCGGCGTTCAGCCACTCTTCACGGTTCACTCAGCACTCCGAATCTCCGGGGTGTGGGCGATCTCGTATTCCTCCAGATTGTTCGTGTCATCCCAAATCACACCGACCCACCCGTCGATCACGTAAGCCACGTAACCGAGGGCACTGTCGGACTCCTCAACCCAGCTAACCCGGTCGCCCTCTTTGAACTCCCTCATCGTGTAAACACCAGCCTTCCCCTGCGCACCAGGCGCTTGTCGTCGTTGTGATCCAGAATCTCGAACCTGCCGTCACCCACGTAGGCGGTGACCCGAGCCATGCGGCCACGGAACTTCACCCGCTTGCCCGCCACACTGTAGTCGTAGTCAGTCAACAAGCTCCGCCTCACAGACTACCGTACGAGAAGTAGTATAGCGATCTATGATGAAACCAAGCCCCCGTGCAGCAAGAGCGTTAGCTTCCGCTGGGGAGCCCGCTTCAACCTCGTACCACACGTTGGCCACCTCTTTAACCTCTACCGTGTAAACCCTCATGGCTTCTCCTTTCTGTTACCTCTAGTATGCCGGGGGTGGGCGGTGGGTGTCAAGTGCTAGGCAAAGCACCAGCACCAGCACCAGCACCAGCACCCACCACACGCTCACGACAGCACTTCCTCGGCGGTGTCTAAGACCCGAGACTCATAGGCGAAAAATTCCGGCCCCTTCACTTTGTACCGCTTGGGCACCAGACCTTCGCAGAGCACCACGACCCCCTCATCGACAGGACTCCCCTTGGCCAACGGGATTGGGTCTTCAAGATAGTATTCACACTGGTAGAGTGCGTGGATTTCCCGAAAACGCCGGTCCATCCAGTCTTCTGCCACGAACTCACTCTTCGGACCCTCCCAGAGCTTCGGCACAAAGGCAATCCCGCGCTCTGCGCACCACTCGCGGGCCGCTGCGTCACCCAGGTCGATGCCGTGGTTCACCACTCGGTAAGCGACGAACTTGGCCTCCCCCGGCCTAGCATCGTAGGTGTAGCCCTTCTGGATAGGTGTAGACGAACCCGGAGCATACCCGTAGATCTCCCCGTACAGAGCAAACCCATTCGGCACAAGGTCCTCGTAGGGTGCCATAACCTTCGTCCAAATGTCTCCATCGGCGTACCAATGGTCCGACGACTCTTTGCCGGTGCCGCTGACGGTCTTGATGACCTTACGGCTGCCCACAGCCCAGGCCCAGTAGGTCTGTGCCGGACGGCGCAACAGCCTCTGCCACCACGTACGCTCACGCTCTACCTCGACCTTAGCTGCACGCACACTCGTGCCGTGGATCTTCTGGGAAACGATGACGTGCTTGTTGCCGGGAATCGTGTGCTGCTCCCGGAGAAATTGCGCCGTATCAATATGCTCAGGAAGTGCGTAGGCGACCTTCCCGAACAGCTTGTCTTGCTTCGGCGTCTTAGGGGTGTTCGGGTTGCCCTTAGCTGGCGGCTCGTACTTGACAGAGATTGTCTCCCCGTTGATTGTGTCGAACTCCAGACCCTCGGTCATGTCGTCTTCCCAGACGGGCAGCAACAGGGCGCTGCTCACATAGCCTCGAAGCTTGATGGCCTTGATTCGGCGGTGCTTCTCCAGGTAGCCCGTGGTCACCGAGGGGTCAGCGTTGAGGGTGCTATCTCTGTGCAGGTTGTGCTCGGCAGCAAACTCTTCGCTCAACTGAGCCTCCGCAGGAAACATCACCATGAGACTGTCAAGCGGGGTGCTCTTGCTCACCAGTGCCAAGTAACCGTCTACCGGTACACCCCGGAGGTTGTCCAGACCCTCCAGCACCTGCAACTGCCGTACCCGGATCACCTTGGCCGCGTAGTTCGGGTTACCCCTCACTTCATACTTCACTGTAAACCTCCTTGTACCAATCGGGTTCATTCGTGTCGTGGTCGCCGTCCTCTACTTCGTGCGCGGGTACAAAGCGGGTTGCATCTGCCGCCCACCCCTGGAAGTAGCTTTGGTTGTCGTCCCAGTAGTGTTGCACGTAATAGTCTCTACTCTTGCGGTAAGGTGCGAACTTGGTGACCGTCATGCTATTTCACCAACTTGGGCTCGTGAATTTCGTCCCACATCCAGAAACCCCCGGACTCGCTCACCCAAGGGGTGTCACCCTGGTTGGTGAACCGAGTGTAAGTGTTACCGTCGTCATCGGCCACGCGGGAGCCAAGTTCCACGGGCTCCTTGGGCTTGACGTACACCTTACTGTGGATTTCCTCGGGACTGATGAAAAGTTCAACTCCTGGGCGTGCAAGGAAAACATCCCCCTCGTAATCCGGCTGGGGGTCCATCACCGTGAATTCCAAGAGCACGGTGTCACCCTCCTCCAACTTCAGATCAGCCATTCCACTGCCTCCTGTTCTGTTGCGAAATCCCGTACAGCGCGCACGGGGACAGCCATGTACCTACCGCTCGGCAGCTTCACCACCTTGCCGAAGTCTCGGTGCGGGTGAGTGTACACAGTGCCCTTCTCCGGGTTGTAGGTGTAGTCAAGGCTCACCGTACCCGTCTGGCGGGGGTCAACCACGGGCGTAGCCACCAACAGGTCCACCTCCCACGGTGCCAGGCGATCCACGATGGTTCGCCTGATGCAAAGATCCGATACGCCATGGATTAGAGGGGTGTTGAGTCGCCGCCAGTCCCCGTCTGCAACTTTGAACCGCCGTGTGACCGGGTTTCCCAACTCCACTACCGTACCCACAGGAGCGTCGTCGTAAGCTGCCAACCCTTGCAGGGTCTCGCCGACAGCGTAGGGGTCTTCAACCTCCAGCCCAGGGAACTTGGTCAACTTGTAGGGTAGTCCCGCAACCCACCGGGCCACCAACTTCGTCGGCTCCGCACCGGGGTTGCCGTCAGCCCAACCCCACCCACCATCGTCGTTACGGACCATGGCGTGATCCTCACGTTTCGGGGCGATCACAGATCCAGGGGGCAGCCAAGCCAACGTCTCCGGGGTGATGACCTCACCCAACTCGAACCGGTGGATTCCGTAGCGGGGCACCATGTGACCGTCACCTTCCTGAAGCCGTTTCTCCAACCAGTACCAGCCCTTGTCGTTCTTGACTAGGGTGGTGTCCTCGCCAGCCGCCACCGTACCAATCGGGGCGGTCTTGTAGTCCACGCTCTTACTCATACTTGTGTCTCCCTCCATGCTTGTTGCAGTTTCGTTCGGAGTTTCCCCCAGTATTTGCTCCCCCATGAGGGGCTATACCCCATACTACGGGCCACCGCCGTGGGTGTCAACCCCGTTAGCACCCCTGCCAGCAAGTGTTTTTCGGCGGGGGTCTGCGCGACACGGGTAGCCCAATCCAGGTCCGAGGGGTAGTTGTCATCCCGGCTCGGCTCCAGAAAATCCGGGTAGCTGTGCTGCACGGAATGCACCAGAAGCCTGCCCCTGCCACCGTGGTTGGTACGAGAGCTTCCCAGTCTGGCTCCGCGTCTCGCATCGTTGCCCCGGTTGAGCATGGATTTTGCGATGTAGCCACGGCTAGGATTCTGTTGTGCCGACCGCCAACCCGCAATCCACACTTCTTGAAACACGTCCTCGTATTCGGGGGTGTTACGGTAGACCATTTTGCGGGCTAACGTTCGAAGGGAGTATTCAGACGGTGGCAACTCGCTTTACCTTCCGGAAGTAGGCCATCGGGTAACCCTCCCGCGTGTGCCACTTGAAGTAGGTTCCCGGAATTGGGTCAACTGCCTCCTTCATAAGGTAGGTCACTCCCGTGGCCACCACAGCCTTGTTTTCAGGGATGTAAATCCACTCGGTGTTGTCTTCAAATGTGATCCTCAGCATTATCAACCACCTCCAATGTGTCGTACTTCTCGATTACTTCGGCTCCGTACCACGTTACCAGCACCCAGCCCCCGGAGTATTGCAGGTAACCTAGAGCAACGCGGTTGCCACCTCTACGCAAGTAGAGTTCGGCTCCGTCCAGCATTAGTTGCTCCCCGACCTCGAACAGATCGTCTCGGCTAAACCGCATCGGCTGCTTCAATCCTGTAACTCAGGCTGAGTAGGAGGGAGTCTACAATCCCTACCTGTTCCCCAATGACCAATTCTTCTAGCCTGTCGTACAACCTCTTAGCCTCGTCAATCGACAGATGTAGAGTAATCATTCTTCGTTGTCCTCCGTCCAGTAGATGTTGTGTAGTCCTACGAACTCTAGCACCGCTCGGCACCTTGTGCAAGGCTTTGCTAGCTTCGATTTTCCGTCTTTGTCCACTCGTGCGCTGTAAAGACTGAGCTTGGCGTAGGGCACAGTGGTGTTCAAGCTTCGCAGCGCTGCTACCTCGGCGTGGTAGCCCGCCTCACTCTGGGGGTTTGTGCAGATTTCGGGCCGGTTCCTTTTAGTGTTTACACCTACGGCTAGCACTCGTGATCCGTGGGCGATAACGACCCCATGTCGGTGTGGCTGAGTGCTCGTGGCTGCCACAGCCAACGCTCGCTCCAAGTGCCTGTCAACCCTCAACGAGTCTCCTAATAAGGTACCCGTTGGTCATCCGGTTCAATTCCTCCGTAGACGCTTCGGGGTTCGTGTAGTAGCAACCAACCCAGTAAATAGCCGTGTCGAAAGCGGCCCAGCCGGTAGGTGGGTGACATGGCACAGAGGCATACCAGAACCGGCCACTCTTGTAAACCTTGGGCTTCAACTTGTTCATAATTCAACTTCCTTCCTTCGTAGTTTGGTCATGAACTCCGAGCGTACGTAGTGCTCGTCGTCTAAGGTTTCTTTCGCCTTCAAGTTGTAACGTACCACCTTGTCTGCCGTTTGTCCAACCCGGTTGAGCCGCCCACTGAACTGTTCGTTCTGCACCGCCGAGTCACCATACCTCACCAGAGATTACCTTCCAAATGGTCGATTTACTTACCTTGTACTTAATCGACAGGTCTCGCGCCGAGTAACCCAAAGCGTCCAACTCGCGAATTTCGGAAGCTCTTGCGGGGTTTAATTTAGCCCTTCCGTTGGTCACTCCAGGGTGGCGAGTAAGTTCTACGTTGGGTTGCCGCCCCTTGCTCCACATGTCCTTAACATTGTCCGCGTGTGTACCCAAAAACAAATGCTCGGGGTTAACACAGTTTGGCGTATCGCAAGTGTGGCAAACAATCAACTTTAGAGTGGTACCGGCACCAAAAGCTATTTCGTAGGACACCCGGTGAGCAAGTGCGTTACCTCCCCCTACCCTGAAATATCCGTAACCTCTCCCCACAGATGCAGCAGTCCAAAACCAGCAATCTGATGTTGTCTTGTCTACCTTACTCCAAAATCGACTGTCCTCAAAGCGTCCCCACGAGGTATCTACCAACAATTTACAACCCCCAAATCTCGTTCAGCGCTCCGTAGGCTTTGTAACAATGTGGACCTCACGAAATGCTCGTCATCTAAAGTCCCTCGGGCTAATAACCTATATCTTACAATTTTGTCTGCTCTCTGGCCCACGCGGTTAAGCCTCCCATTAAATTGTTCCGCCATAACCGACGAGTCGGGGGGGTTAAACAGCACCTCAATGTGGCAGTTACGCTGTGCCCCGTCCGTACCCTCCGCGACAGCGCCGTAGGTGCACACCAGGTACAGGTACTCTTTGCCTAGGTTGTCCACCAGCCAGTCTCGATCAGCTTTTTTCATACCGCCGATCAGCAGCTTGGCCCCCAGCCGTGGTGCAGCTATGCGGGCGAACTTAGCTGAGTCTGTTACGTACAGAATCGCCTCTCCGGGGTGGCGCTGTTGGATCTTCAGCGCAGCGTTAAGCTTCGGGCTCTCCGCATCCGGCACAAACCCCACCTCACCCTCTTCGCCAATGTCCGGCATTGCCAGGGCCATTTGACGTAGGCGTAGTCGTTTCTCCATGGGCAGTTTGGCCACCGTAGGGTTGTCGTTCATCCAAGCGATAGACGTTTCCGCCATCTCATCCCAGACAGCCTTGTGCTCTGGTGAGAGGGTAACGTACACGTTGTACTCTTCATACGGCTTCTTCTCGGCCTCCACTTTCACCACACAGGGCAGGCTTCGCAGAAACGCTCCGGGGTTTTTCTCGCCCACCACTTTTTGCACTGTGGTTAACTCGCCCCGCTCGTCTTTGCCGGTCACCACTTCCTCTACGGTGCACCATTCAGCCACCCAGCGCTGCTTGCTGCGGTCCACTGGGCCAGGGTGCTCCGGCCAGAGCCAACGGCAGGGTGCCCAAATACCGTCGAAATGCGACCCCTGCGGCGTGGCGCTCATGGCGAGCTTGTACGGCGTTTTCGGCAAGATTTTCAGGGTCTCAAACATCAAGCCGTACCGATTCGCGGACGCATGACTTTCATCTAGTACCACCAGATCCGGCTTGGTTTTGTGCCAAACCCAGCGTGCCTTACGGCCCTTAGTGACAGTTATCACTCGCATTGGGCGGGGGCACCCGAAGGAGAATTCACCGTTTTCCACAGGCACATGCACCGAGTTGTTCGGGTAGGCCAACACGATTTCGCTAGCCTTGGTTGTGCCGCTGAGGGTGCCGCCCACGTATGTATGATCGACCTTGGTTTCTTTGGGCGGTGCAGCGTTGGCGGACAGGTAGAAGAACTCCCTGCCCACCAGGTAGGCTCCCGGCTCGCCCGCTACCAACGCCGCGTGATTCTCCGGTGTCTTGGGTGTAATGGGTCGGGTAGGGTGCGGCCACCCTTGGCCTTTAAGCGTGGCCTCCCACCCCTTGTGTGTGCCGACAGGTGCGATGACCAGCAGTTGCTTGGCTTTAAGGCGTAGCGCCAACTCTACGGCTACAACCGTTTTGCCCGTGCCTAAGTCGCTTGCACACAAGCAAGCTCTTGTCGGCTCCGAGAGCATTCGTTCGACGCTCTCAACTTGTTCAGGGGTGAGGGTTAAGCGTGACAAAGGTACCTCTCAGGTATCCCCATACTACGACGCCCCGTAGCTTCCCACCGAACCCATGCAAGACCGTTTCGCGCCTCTTCTACAATACCCACCTGTCGCCCCGGCTGCCCGTTCCACAGGTGCCGCACCCTGTCCCCACAACTAAACACGCTATTCGTCCTCCTCGCATAGTCTGTACAAAACCCCACCCCATATTCCAAATGGGTTACTCGGTCGATTCGCCTTACACTCTGCCATAACCGGGCAGTTTTGGCAAACCTCTTTAGCTCGTCCGATTTCTTCGGCGGGCGTGTCGTAAGTGGGGAACCACAAGTCAGGTTCTTCGGAGGCCAGGCAGGCCCCGCTCAGTTTCCAGCGGTTGCCGTTTCCCACAGGTCGTAACCTCCCTGCACAACCACCTGAGCAAGGTCTGAGTCACCGCTGAGCACCATCAGTTCCCGGCTGTCCGGCCACACGCTGACAGTTACGCTCTTGGAGCCTTGCAGCGCCGTCCATACGTCCGTAGCTTCGTCGTAGGTCCACTGCACGGTAGTTTGTAGCTTGGGCTCAGGCGTTTCTACTGGCACATAGAAGGTTCCGTGTGCCTGAGAGTGTCGGCGCTTGGCAGTCCTCCAGTCAGAGGTGCCCATGGCCAACCCCAGTTGGCGAACGTTGACGTTCGACGTTACGATTTCCCGGTCAATTTCTAAGTCGGAGGCGTTTTTCAGCGCCTCCCATTCGAGTTCTTTCTGTTTGTCGAACTCCTTTCGGAGCGTCTTTTGTTGTGCGAACAGCACTTGTAGTTTATTCATGTTTCCCTTGTCCAACTGTAGATGAGGAACAGAATTGTCCCTATGATCGGAACCCAAACTTGCATAGCAGCAAACCTCCTAACCCTAGTAGTGCCAGAGTGAGAGGGAAGAACGCCATGGGTTGCCAACCGTAGGCCAACATTCCAAGGATGCCCAAACCTAGCATGAAAGTGCTCAGTGTGTCAAGCACTACTCCAAACCCCCGGCGATAGCGAACGCGACCAGCAGGAAGAGGAACAGCAGGGTCGCCTCAGTAATCAGCTTGGCACGCATCGAGAACCCCCTGCACCATCTCGCGGATTTTGTGGGGCGAGCGCTCACTTTGGTAGCGGGAGCTTTGAGTCAGAGCGTAGAACTCTCGTACCGTGTCAAGTAGCCACCGGGCTTGTTCCTCGGCCAGTTCGGCGGCTAGGGCTCTCTCATTGGCTTCGCGCTCCCAGTATTCCAGAGCTTCCAAAGCCTCGGGAGGGGTATCCCAAAGCTCGCCCAACGTTTTCGGGTAACTCATTCCACAACCTCCACTACGTCATCGTCAAAGAAAGGTCGAACCCAGTATCCGCCCTCTAGGCTAACGAACCTGAGTTTGAAGTCAGGGCGGGAATCGGTAACCACCAAGCAACGGGGGTAGAACGTCCAGGGGTCACGAACCGAGACGACCATCCCCGGCTTCAGGTCTGCAATGTTGAGCATGTCAGAAGTCCCCCGGGGTGAACTCAAACTTGCCAACCTTGTTGCCGTTAGTGTCGAACAGGGAGCCACGCTCAGCACCCATCATAAGTGCGTCAATAGTGTTACGCAGGATTTCCGCGAGTTCGTGCTCCGGATAGGGGTCGAACGCGGCGTTGGTGGTTTCGATTTCGAGCTTGAACATGTTGAGTGTTCTCCTTTCAGGCGGTTTTAGCGTTGATCGCACCAGTCGTTGATCGGCTGGAGGATGTCCTCCAGGTTGACCGTGTAGTCACACACGATTTCGTAGTCGTTGTCCATCACCAGGCGAATCCAGCTCCCGTCCTCGGTGATGAGGTATGCCTCGTCCAGGTTGAACACCTCGTTTAGGATCGCGTGCTCGCCATCGACCCTGACGCGCTCGTAGCCGTCGAAGACGACCGTGATGGGCCTGCCCGCATCCTTCATCGCGCGGATGACCTTGCGGGTGATGGTAGCCTCGGTGGGACGACCTTGCATCGAGCGCTTGGCCCAGTCGGAAAGCCTCATACTACTCTCCGATCCCGTAGAAGTACCCGTTGAAGTGAACCCAGCCGTTTTCTCTCAAGTAAGCGATGGCATCATCCACTTGATCGTTCGGGACGTAGAAATCATCCCACCAGTTGAGGATTTCATCCGCCAGGTATCGCAGAGCCTCATCCCGAGTTTGGAATGACTCTTCCCTAGTGCCCGGCATGTTCCAGTAGGCTGTGAACGGCTTGCTCATTTCAATCCCACCCCCTCGTCTTCATCTCGATACGCTCCTTCTTGATGTGGTGTCCGACCACCAGGCAGACCGCAAGCCAGCCCAGTGCCAGGGTTGCAGCCGCAACAGCCTTAGTCATTTTGTGTCGCCCTTTCGGTAAGTGGTTTGAGTGAGCCCGTAGCGCAGATGCCTCCCGCACACCCGTAGGGGTCGTGCCCTGCCTGCGAACAAGCGGAACCAATCCCGAGAGCAACGCCCGAACTCATCGGCACAATCAAGTACCTTCATCCCCACAAACCTCCTACGATTGCTTTACGGCGACGGGTGGACACATCACGAAAGCGATCCCGGGAGTGTAGGTGTTCCCAAGGGCACCGACCTCCCGGAGTGATATCATCCAGCCACGAACGATAACATTCAAAGCAAGTGACAGCCCGGTTCGAGTATGGCGCTCGCTTGATGCCGAGCATTCCGACTGCGACCATTAGTTTTTCCTTCCGTTGAGAGCGTCAACAATCAGTTGAGCGGTGGCACGTTTCTGTTGCATCCAAAGACCGTCTACGGAGCTTTCCGGTGCGTTTGTGAGCGATTGTCGCCATGCCCGCAGTTAGTGCAGCGTCCACGCCGGATCATGCCTTTGCGGCGCTTCCCGGTGATCCGCGCCATCGTGGCACACGGGTCGTATTCGGCGTGCTCATTTCTGAGCCACCTTCCAGAGTGCGAACAGTGCTAGCACTAGCAGCTTGTCTGCTAGGCGGTCAGGTGATGTTGCTACGAGGGTTCTCATGCTAGCTCACCCCTGCGGCTTTCAGGAACCGTTGCCGGTCGAAATAGGGGTTCTCGCTGGCGAAGTAGTCGGCCAGGTCGTTCGTCACGTCCTCCAAAGCTTCCCGCTTTCCTAAGCCATACATTTCACGAGAACCCTCGTAAAACCCCGCATTTTTTGCCAGAATCCCGGCGATTGCCTCGAAATGCTTGCGACTCAGAGCCATGTCAGTTACCTCCTGTGAGAATGCGGTTGTAAGCCTTGTTGGCTTGGTTGCGGACAGTGTTACGACTGGAGCGGATGCTGCGCCTGCGCAGCGTCTCGGCCTTGCCCTGTTCGGTCGCCTTGCGGGTCTCGTACTGTGCCATTTCGTTAGATCCTTTCGGTTGGTTAGGCGTTGGTCGCGCCGCAGTAATTCTCATAGGCGTAGGTTAGTTCGCCAGGCTTGATCGGGTGGGGCTCTGTGTTCCGCATGGTCAACGCCAACCCTTTCCGAGCTTGTGCCCGGGTTGCAGCAATGCCGGACCGCCTGAGACGTGGCGCAGGGCCTCCAGCTCGCTACGCCCCGTGCGTTCCATCCAATAGGCAACCGCTTTCCTCCCAAAGTCTGTTAGGCCGGCGCGTAGTCGGTCGGTCTCTTGCATGGTGTTCCTTTCGGTCTGTCGAGTCAGATTCTAGTGGTTGGTGGTGGGTTCTGTCAAGCGATGGTAGCCGGAGATTCGGCCCGCTTTGGTGAGCTTGAAGTCATGAGAGTGCAGCTTGTATTCCGGGTTGTCAATCCCGTAGACCAGGCTGGAATCGTTCGAGATGCGGAACCACTGCCCCATGTACGTATCCAGCGCGATTGACATGATCGGGTTGCCGTAGTAAGTGTGCCCATGGTGGCGCGTCTTGATAACGCGCCCGCTAACGCTGTTGTTGCTCATTGTTAGTTCTCGCTTTCGTTGTCTCGGATGCTTCCTTCGTCGGTTGTGCCGTAGTATCCCGGGCTTCGCCAGTTTCTCAACACCTGGCAAGCTTCCCACCACAGACTGGTGGAATGCAGTACGTCCCCGTTTCCGTCTAGTACGTCATAGCGTTCGTTCACAGTTGGACCACCTTCAGAACCAACTCATCTGGGAACGCATCCCAAGCTTGTTCGACGGCATGATCGCTGTCGTCGGCCATCCAGATCCGCCAACCCAAGTTGGTTAGTACAGCAAACTCGTTCACAGCCCGCCCCCGCAAGCTCCGCAGTATTCGCTTTCGCTCGAAAGGATCACCTTAGGGAAGTCTCCGGAGTCGAACGTGTTTTCGTCGTTCCGGTCGATGCCGAAAGCGTAAGCAATTTCGTTCAGGTTAGCCTCTACTGGCATCCGCACACCTTCCGCCAGTGCCCAACCGTCGTAAGCCTCGTCCGGCCCGGTGGGCAGTTGGTCAATGATGCAGTCTGGGCAGTAGGTGTCAGCTTGGAACGTGTATCCCACAATGCCCCATGCCTTTTGTCCGTACATGTTCGTTTCCTCTCGTTAGGTTGTGCCGAGTGCCTGTCGCCGGATTTGAACCGGCCCGCTACCTTACCCTCGTGTTGCTTAGGGTGCTAGGCAGGGTATGCCTTACAGGCTGTAGTGCGTTTATGGATTAGCGGCCCACCCCTCCGGCAACTGGTGCGGTTGCCAGACCTGAGCAATATGCTCCCGGTAACTAGCCACCGAGGCACCGCATCGGCAGAACCCTGTCAGCCCTACTAGATGCGCCGAGATCACTTGTTGAAAGTGTTCGGGCGAACCGTGCTTGGTCATGGCGGTACTCCTCTCAGTCAGCGTAGAAATTGCGGATGAATTGCGGACACTGCGCCAGCACGTCCAGCGCGGCGTTTTCGTAGAGGTAAGCTCTTGTCTCGTTCGGGTTCATCGTTGCTCCTTCGTTTTGTGTTGAGTGCCTGCCGCCGTCTTCGTGGCGAACATGGTTGTACCTTCGGGACATGGTCACCACGCCCTCACAACGTAGTCCGGCCCAAGGCGTTCGGCGTGGCGGTCTGCCGTATCCCGTCGGGAGTAGGCAGCCACCGCTTCGTTCTCCCGGTAGCGTCCGTCGCCGCGCCACTTGAGTACGTGGAACGCGCCATCGGTTGCCCATAGTTTCATCCCGCAGTAGCCGCAGACAAGCTCGCCCTTACGTGTCTTGGCGCGAGGTGTTGCGTAGATACCTTCACGGCTGGTCAGTTCTGTACGGGTTTTGAAGTCGCGGGGCGCGCACAATCCGCCGACGTAGTAGCTATCGGGGTGAGCGTAGAGTTTGGTCATGGTTACATTCCTTCCAAGAATGCGTAGTTTTCGAGCTTGGCGATGGCGGAGTCACGATAGACCGCCCGGGACGTGGTGAGCTTGGTCAGCGCGTCTTTCACGGTCACAGCGTTGGGCCGGAGCATGTAGCAGTTGTCTGCTACAAAGTAGGCATCGGCCATGCTTCCGACCTGGCCGAAAGCGTTGTACAGGTGGCTCATGGTGCTAGATCCTTTCCTGCGCTGCCATGCGGCGGGCGCGTTCAACAACAATGTTCAAGGCTTGGAGGTAGTCGCCAGGAAGGGTTCCACGGTAGGCGACACCTGACTGTCCACGCCGGTTCGTATCGCCCCGTACGCCGGTTGAGTACGTGGGAAAGACTGCCCGCATCGTGTCAGTCATGGGGGAGACTTCCACGGTCGCCCACACCTGCCCAGATACGTTGGTAGCGGAGACGACGGCGCGTGTTTCGTGCGGGAGCTTCGCTAGTACGTGAGCGAACGCCGCGACGCATCCGGCGGGGGTTGTGAGGTGTTGCATTTCGGTGCCTCTCTAGGTGGTGTCGAGATGACTGTAGCACGGATGCTGGCGAGTGTCTACTAGATTCACGTGAGATCATATAGCGATATAGCGACCTAGTCTAGGTCAGGATCTGCTAGGTTTTGAGGATGAGAATCCTTGTAGGGTGTGATCAGCATTAAGTTACGGTAGCGTAGGTTACCCTAGTCAGGGCATTTTCTCAGGAAACTCTCAATACATGTCTTATACATCACATATATACATATATATAGATATATAGAGGTATATATGTGATACATACACGTACGCGCGCGACCCTTAACCTAGCGTTACTTCGCAGTCCGCCCATACCACGTTGGCTACAGCGCGGGTCGGGTCAGCGGCGCCGGGAGTCTCGCCGTTAGCCAATTCCGATAGGCAGTCGAAGCAGACTGCAATTTCTTGGTTGTGTCGCTTCATGGTCAGTATCTCTCGATAGCGCGGCGGACACCGGCCACGGTCACGTAGCTACTGCCAGAATTGCCGTAGCAATCCGCCTTGACCCGGTACCATCGGCCCGCTACCCGCACCATGTAGCGCGTTGGCATGCCACTGCCGTAGCCGGTCACAGTCTGGCCGTAGCGCGGCTGCGGCGTGATACGGATATCGGCAGGGTAGATCACGTCCGTCTCCCACACTGGAGCGTTAGGGCGTTGAATGGTGAACATGGTTCGGTTCCTCTCAGTTGATTGTGCCGGAGTGCCTGCCGAGAGAATCGAACCCTCGCTAGTGCCACCATGGGCAGGCTGTAGGTTTCAGGATAGGCGGCGTACCGCGTTCTGTAGCGCCGCACCGAGTTCAGAGGACTCGAACAGGGTGACGAGACTGTCGGGCACCCACACTTGCCAGACACGGTCAAAACGACCTTTAGTGACAAGCAAGGCACCCTTGACGCTACTCGCCCGGTACTGAGTAGCGCCGAAGAAGTCGGCGTACGGTTCCACGGCCACAGTATCGGTGCTGTAGGCGTTCTCAATCTTCATGGTTCGGTTCCTCTCAATGGTTGTGAGTAGCAGGTCTGGCAAGCCATACGCGCAGCGACACGGGAGCAGTAGGGGTGAGCGCATCAATCGCAGCGCACAACCG
>Ga0116152_10002836_pt1 | contig 14069 bp, 12 predicted proteins | sample AD_UKC119_MetaG_FD_89894 | JGI IMG/M metagenome (GOLD analysis project Ga0116152, IMG submission 89894) | Active sludge microbial communities of municipal wastewater-treating anaerobic digesters from Hong Kong - AD_UKC119_MetaG | ecosystem: Engineered > Bioreactor > Anaerobic > Digestate...
AGGTATGGGAAACATAAAAAAATTCTGGCTTCGGTTTTGGGTGGTTTTTCTTTTCCATATCGTCATCAAAAGTTTCGACCTTTCTTTTCCCAATGGCCCATTTGAATTAAACATCCGTAGCCTCGTTTTTTCTGTTTTTTTTATTGTTTACGGATTAACTGCCTGGCAGATTGGTGATTATATGAATATTTATTTTCGCAGGTGGGTGAATACAATTGAAAGGGAAAGGAGTAGAATTCTTGCTCATATTTTGCTGCACATTATTTTGGGCTACCTCCTGGTATTTTCTTTAAACTATTTATATCGGCTGGGTGATGTTCACCTTTTTAACAAGGGTGATTTGTGGAAAAATATATTATGGTTTAATCCCGAGTTAACAATCTCTCTTTTAAGTATGTATCTGATAGTTTTAGGTTTTGATAGTTATTTTCAGGTACAAAAAAAGCTGCAGGATGAATTGTTAAAAGCCAAAGAACTGGAACGGGAGAACCTGCTTGCTCAGTACAGGGCGTTAAAAGCCCAGATCGAACCACATTTTTTATTCAATAGTTTAAGTGTTCTTTCGTCACTGGTTTATGAAGACGCTGATCTTTCAGCCGATTTTATCATGAAAATGTCGAAAACCCTGCGCTATATTATTGAAAAGAACGAGTTTCATTTGGTTCAGCTTTCTGAAGAACTTGGCTTTCTTGAAGCATATTTTTTTCTCATTAGAACACGTCTCGAAACTGGGGTTATTTTGGAAGAAAGACTTGAAAAATCTTTTGTAGAGAACACTTTCTTACCGCCGGTTTCTCTTCAGATACTGGTTGAGAATGCAATTAACCACAACAAATACAACCCTGATGATCCGTTAAAAATCACCATTGAATCAGAGAATGATTTCATTGTAGTCAGGAATAATCTGAACCCGAGAATGAAGGCGGAATCATCAACACAAACCGGACTGATGAATCTTTCAAAACGATACGAGTTGGTTTCACAAAAACAAGTGATTATCCAGAAAACCGATGATGAGTTTATTGTAAAGTTGCCGACACTTAATCATTCAGATTATGAACGTTTTAATATTTGAAGATGAAAAACACAGTGCACAAAGACTGGTTCAGCTTTTGCAAAAATACGACGAGAACATCCAGATACTCGATATTATAGGTTCGGTTAAAGATGGAATTCAGTGGTACAGAAGTCATTCGCTGCCCGATTTGGTTTTTCAGGATATCGTATTGAACGACGGCAATTGTTTCGAGATTTTTAATGATGTGAAAGTTGATGCCCCTATTATTTTTACAACAGCGTTTAATGATTTTGCTTTACGTTCGTTTAAAGTTAACAGTATTGACTATGTAGTTAAACCTTATGATTATGAAGACATTAAAGCGGCTATTGATAAATACAGAAAATTTAGGGAGCTGTTTTTAGTTCCTGAAAAGGAATTGCTTAAACAAATTTTATTTTCGGAGAAACCGGAAGTTAAAAAGCGATTTTTAATAAAAATAGGCGATCGGTATCGTTCGCTTAAAAGTGACGAAATAGCCCGTTTTGAATATGACGAAGGACTAACTTTTGCAGTAACTTTTGATAACTCACGTTTTCCTGTAAATTATTCAATCGATCAACTTTCACAGGTGCTTGATAGCGAGTTGTTCTTCCAAATAAATAGAAAATATATTGTAAATAATGAGTGTATCCGAAACATACACACCTGGTTTAGTAGTCGTTTTAAACTCGAACTGAATCCGAAAACAAACGAAGATATCATTGTAAGCCGCGAACGGGCAAAAGATTTTAAAACCTGGCTCGACCGCTGATTAATTGGAAAAAGCGCCCGCTAGCTTTTCAAGTCCTTTTTCCAGTACACTTCGTGGACAACCGATATTTAAACGTAACCAGCCATCTCCACCTGTACCAAACCTGCCCCCGTCATTTAAAGCAACTTTGGCTTGTTCGGTAGTGAACTTCGAGAGTTCCTGGTTTTTCATTCCATAATCTCTGAAATCGAGCCAAACAAGATAAGTGGCTTCGGGTTTCATAACCTTTACACGTGGAAGGTGGTCTGCAATAAACTTTTCAAGAAGCTGGTAATTCTCCCACAAATAGGTCAGCATTTGATCGAGCCATTCATCGCCATTGGCATAAGCGGCTTCAAGCGCTACTGATCCGAAAATATTTCCCATTCCCAGGTGTCCAACTCCCAATTTACGTTCGTAAGCCGCAAACTTTCGTTTGTTTGGTATAATTACCAGTGAGGAGGCAAGTCCGGCAACATTAAAAGTTTTACTAGGTGCCATACAAATCATACAGTTTTGTGCCACTTCTTCCGAGATGCTTGCAAGAGGAATATGTTTTTTCCCTGTATAAATAAGGTCAGAATGAATCTCATCCGAAATAATCATGATGTTGTGCTCCATGCAAATATCTGTTAAGGCTTTTAATTCTTCTTGAGTCCAAACCATTCCTCCCGGGTTTTGCGGGTTGCACAATAGTAACAGACGAGTGTTTTCTGTGATTTTCGATTTTAAATCTTCCAGATCGAAAGTGTAACGCCCGTTTTCAATCATCAGTGGATTTTCAATCATCGTACGACCGGTTCCCTTCACGCAATCAAAAAACGGGAAATAGACAGGCGGTTGTACAATCACTCCGTCACCTGGGTCCGAAAAAGCTTCAACAGCAATGGTAAGGCCGGCTACTACTCCAGGACTGAAAGAAATCCATTCTTTTTGAATGTCCCAACTGTGACGACGTTTCATCCAGCCAATAATCGCCTCGAAATATGACTCAGGGTTAAACGTATAACCATAAATTTCATGAGCTGCACGTTCTTTTATGGCATTTACAATAAAATCCGGAGTTTTAAAATCCATGTCGGCTACCCAAAGTGGTAAGATATCCGGCGAACCAAAGAACTTTTCGAGGGCATCGTATTTTAGTGAGTTGGTTCCTTTGCGAGGAACGATTTCGTCGAAATCGTATTTTTTCATTTGTTAAATTTCAATTTTCCGAAGGTAATTCAATTCACCTTCCTTTTCAACTTTCAGTACAAAATCAAAACGGTTTAAATCAAGACAGAGATAAAAATCACTTTCCGGTGACCAGCCTTGTTTCGAAGGATCGAAGAATCGTGCGCCATCACCATTTTTTATTTTTTCTTTCATAGAAACGAAATCAGATGACTTGCCTTCCAGTTCATTTTTAATGTATTCGGCACACAAGGTATCTTCATCGGTGGGGTATTCGCAGGCATATCCCATACAAACCAGCGAAACCTGTTCCGGATTTTTTTTTCGGATGTAGCGTACAATGGCTCCTGCATTTACAAAACTTCCCGTTAATATTTCATCTGCATTTATTGCATTTACAATTCCCTGGGTGCCTGAACTCGTAGTATGAACCATTGTTTTTGCATTTATTTCTGCATTTATTAAGTGGCTTGGAGAATTCCCGAAATCAAATCCTTCCGGTTTTTGCTCATTACGTTCACCTACATATAAATAATCTGGATGTTCTTTTTTAAAAGAAAGTGCCAGGTTGAGGTCACCAACCGGATAGATTTTTTCTATTCCTCTTTCAAAAGCATAACACGCAGTAGAAAATGCTCTGAAAACATCTATTATTATGGTAAGTCCGCGAGCCTGACGGGCCCCTTCCAGTAGTTGGAATATCTCTATTTTCATTAGAAATGACAAATTTTCACGAAAGTATAAAAATTATTTAATATTTAAATTATAAAACGGCATGGTATTTGATATATTATATAGTTAAAAGTACAATAAGCCTTTATGTAAAGGATTCTGGCTACTTTATTCAAATTATTTTTTCAACTATTGTTAAATTTACGTTTTCTTCACTCAAGATTAATATATGTTCTGCAGCAGATATGCTGAATAACATATATGTTTGCAGTGTCATTCATGTTAAACTTAAAATTGAATGGTTATGAAAACAATTAAATTTTTATCTACAGTAATGGCGGTTGCAGTTGTAGCAATTGCAAGCGCGGTTGAAAAACCAAAAATGAATGTTGTTCCCTTAACTCCAGACAAGGCAGTTGTTTCGATTTACAACGACAATTCTGCTTTGTTTGAGTTAAGTATTGTTGCAGAAAATGGAGACTTGGTATATTATAAACAAAGTACCAAGCCATTGAATAGTTACCAAAAAGTATTTGATTTTACTCAACTCGAAAATGGTAACTATACTCTAACGTTGAAAGTTAACGACACCAGCTTGTCGAAAGACTTCCAGGTAGCTTCTAAAGGTATCTATGTTGGTGATTCTAAACTTCGTTTTGATCCGTACTTCGCTTTTTCGAATGACGTACTGAAACTTTCTTACCTGAATTTCGACGGCGATAATTTCAGCCTGAATATTTACGATGAGAATGGTTTGGTTTACAGCTCAAAGCTTGGCAAAGGATTTAACATGGTAAACGGTTATGATCTTTCGGGTCTTACTGCCGGAAACTACGATGTTGTACTGAGCTCAATGGACAAAGAATTTACTTATTCTTTGAAGAAATAGATTAGAAAATGTTATTGGTTTAAAAGCCGATCAGTTTATAACTGATCGGCTTTTTTTATGTATATTTTTTACTCTTCGATTCCAAAAAGAAAAGGCTGCCCTACTGACAGCCTTTTTAACCTAAACCAACTAAACCTAATAAACCACAGATTACCAGAACGGTAATCTGGATTGTCTTTAATATTTTTACTTAAAATATAAGATCGCTTGACACGGCAAAGATAGGATTTTTTTTTGCGTTGAAAAATACACTTTAAAATTAACGATCAATAAGTTATAAATGATTTGTTTGATTAGTTTTGAAATGGATTAACTATTGGTTATGAAGAAGTTTATATTCATTTTATTTTTCTTGTTTTTAGTTAAGATTGATTTAACAGCACAGCCCAAATATGAATTCAGAGCAGTTTGGGTCGCTACAGTATCCAACATTGACTGGCCTTCGAAACCCGGCCTATCGGTTGAGCAGCAACAAAAGGAAGTCATTTCTATTCTTAATATGCATAAAAGTCTGGGAATGAATACGATTATTCTTCAGGTGCGACCATCTGCAGATGCTTTCTATCGGTCTGAATTCGAACCCTGGTCACGTTACCTTAGTGGCAAGCAGGGAACATCAACCCAGCCTTTTTATGATCCGCTTGAATTCTGGATCGATGAATGCCACAAAAGAGGCATGGAATTGCATGCCTGGCTCAATCCTTACCGGGTAGCACAAAACATAACAGAAGAACTATCGGTTGATCATATTGCATTTCAACATCCTGAGTGGATCATTTCATATGGCAATAAGCTTTATTTTGATCCGGGAATACCAGAAACACGCGAATTTATTGTAAAGGTTGTCAAGGACATTGTACAACGCTACGATGTAGACGCCATTCATATGGATGACTATTTTTATCCTTATCCAACCAGAGATCCTTTTCCGGATACGACTTCATTTCGACTTTACAATCGTGGATTTCAGCCGGAAAGTATTGCTGACTGGCGACGAGAGAACGTCGATATCGCAATTAAAATGATCAATGATACCATTAAAGCAGCAAAGCCCTGGGTAAAATTCGGAATCAGTCCTTTTGGCGTGTGGCGCAATATCGCTGATGATCCGGCAGGTTCGGATACCAAAGCAGGAGCTACCAATTACGATGATTTATATGCTAATATTGTCAAATGGCAGGAAAAAGGCTGGATTGACTACTGTTTACCGCAATTGTATTGGTATATCGGTCATCCGGCCGCCGATTTCGAAACACTGTCATACTGGTGGAAAGACCACTCTTATGATCGTGCCATGTACATAGGACAGGCCGCTTATCGTGTTGATCCCAACTCGGAAACACCGGAATGGAGGGACCCTGATCAACTACCCAAACAAATCCGAATGTTACGATCCATACCTGAAATTACAGGTTCGGCATTCTATAGTTCAAAATGGTTTTTTAACGATCTGCTTGGTTTCCAGGATAGTTTGCGCAATGATTTTTATCAAAAACCTGCTATTATTCCTCCTATGAACTGGCTCGATTCTACTCCGCCAGAGACAATTACCAAACTAAAGAAACATGGCAGAAAAATAAAATGGGAAACACAGTCCACGGATGATGAAATGGATAAGCCATGGCAGTTTGTTGTTTATTTGAATGAAGAAAGCAAGGCATTCGAACCAAATTCAGGAAAAGATATTTTCATTATTCAAAAGAAGAATCAAATTAAATTTGATAAGATTAACCGAAAAAGGAAAAAGTACGAAGTACGGATTTCAGTACTTGATCGAATGAATAATGAGAGCAAATTATCGTTACCTGCCATCATAAAATTGTGAATTATTTTCTTCTTTCTCTGGATTTCTCATAATTTTACTGATCCGGCCTGTAGCTCAGTTGGCAGAGCAGCTGACTCTTAATCAGCGGGTCCAGGGTTCGAATCCCTGCAGGCCGACTTAAACAAAGCTCAACAATATATAAGCTAACTTCATTGAGTATAACCTAATAGCCTTAAAATGAAAAGAACACTTTTTTTTATCACAATCGTACTTGTATTTACCAATTGCAGTAATAATAAAACCGAGTGGAAAAACCTGCTTACAGATAATTCTTTAAAAGGATGGCATATTTTTCAGGATGATGGTTCGAAAAAGGGTTGGATAGTTGAAAACAACGTTTTAATCTTTAACGGGATTTCTGATATGGAATCGGGGACAGGGGATGCAAGCCTTTTGTCGAATAAAATATATGAAAACTTTGAGATTAAGTTTGACTGGCAGGTAGAACCTGGTGGAAATAGCGGTTTTATGTGGGGAGTGAGCGAAGAAAAACAATTTAATTATCCGTATCAAACAGGGCCTGAGATTCAAATTTTAGATCCGGAAATTTATAATAACCCCCAGATTGCTCTTGGTGGTGATATTGAAGTACAAAATGCCATCGAAGATCTGGCTGCGCACAAACATTTTGTAGGTGCGCTATATGATCTATCAGCACCTGCAAAGTTGGACGTTGCAAAACCGGCCGAAGAGTGGAACTCATACCATATTAAAATAGACCACAAAATCAACCGTGGCGAGGTTCTTTTAAATGGTATTTTGATTAATTCTTTTCCTCTCGAAGGACCTGGATGGGAAAATATGTTGGCAGAAAGCAAGTTTAGTCGTCCTGATGAATCCCCGTATCTTGGCGATGCGCGGTGGTATTATTTTGGTAAATACCCAAAAGGGCATATTTGTTTTCAGGATCATCCGGGTAAAGTCTCTTTCCGGAATATTATGATTAGAGAACTTGATTAGATTATTAGTTTAAAATTCAGAATAATTGAATAGAGAAAAACTATATCAGGTGAAAATTTCAAAGAAAAATCTGTTTAAATAGATATCCTTAGTATTCTTGGCGGTTTCGCTTGCTAGGCAAAATATACATAAATGCATTCTAATGGAATTGAAAAATAAGAAATACGGTCTTTTGAAAAACGAAATAATGCTTGGATATTCCAATCTCAAAATGGTTTTTTTAATTGCATTTCTGGTGTTTTTTCACATCAATCTTAAAGCCGGAGGATTCATCCGTATTAATCAGCTGGGATATTTACCAAAGTCCATAAAAGTGGCTGTTTTTCTATCCGATCAAAAGTTGGATATACTTGCTTTTAAGGTAGTTAATTCAGCAAGTAGTGAAGTGGTTTTTGAAGGAAAACCCCAGTTGTCCGATGCTACCGGTTGGGGAATGCAAACAGCATACCGGCTTAACTTTTCGCAGGTGGAATTACCTGGTACATATTTTATCGAGTTAGGGGAAGAAAAATCACCGGCATTTCGAATTGATTATGATGTTTTTGACGGGACAGCAGATTTTGTGTTGAATTACATCCGACAACAACGTTGTGGTTTCAATCCTTATTTAAATGATTCGTGCCACACTCACGATGGTGTAATTGTTGATCATCCAACCAAAACAGGAGAGAAAATTGATGTGACAGGAGGCTGGCACGATGCTTCGGATTATCTCCAATATTCAACTACTTCCATCAATTCGGTTTTTCAGATGATGTTTGCTTACCAGAGCTTCAAGGGAATTTTCACGGATAAATTTGATAAGAACGGGAAAGCGGGGAGTAACGAGGTTCCGGATATTTTGGATGAAATTCGCTGGGGTCTTGACTGGATGCTAAAAATGAATCCGGCACCTGGTGAAATGTACAACCAAATTGCCGACGACCGGGATCATGTTGGTTTCAGGCTACCCAATAAAGACGAAGCTGACTATGGTTTTGGGGAATATCGTCCGGTTTATCTTGTTACCGGGAACCCACAGGGTTTGGCTCAATATAAAAACGAATCAACGGGTGTTTCATCCATTGCGGGAAAATTCGCTTCAGCTTTTGCACTTGGTTCTGAGTTGTTTAAGGAAATAGATTTAGAGCAGGCTGAATTACTCAAACAAAAGGCGTTGAAAGCCTGGGATTTTGCGCTTTCTGATATTGGTTTTTGTCAGACTGCCTGCAATGTTTCACCTTATTTTTACGAGGAACGAAATTATGTTGACGATCTTGAACTGGCAGCCGCCAGTCTTTTCAATTTAACCGGAGATAAAAGTTATTTAAAGGAAGCAAGCAAATGGGGAAAAGATGAAGCGATTTCGCCGTGGATACGCACTGATACTGCGCGACATTATGAGTCGTATCCTTTTATAAACCTCGGGCATTATTTTTTGATAAAAGAGAATATGCCGGAGTTTGCAGACTTCTACCGGCAAGGCCTTGATTTATTGTATTTACGGGGGAAGGATGATCCCTTTTTAAATGGTTTGCCATATTTATGGTGTTCGAATAACTTTGTGGTGGCAGCGCTCACTCAGGCCGAATTATACGAAAAGACAACCGGGGATACTTCTTTTTCTGAAATGAAAGCGGCACTTCGCGACTGGTTGTTTGGATGTAATCCTTGGGGAACTGCGATGATTTGCGCCATGCCCGGAGTGGTGGATTCACCTCTGACACCGCATTCTTCGTATACCGTATTGTTAAAAGAACCTACTTATGGCGGTTTGGTGGATGGACCGGTTTACAACTCTACGTATCAAAGTTTGATAGGAATAACGCTAACTGAAGAGGATGAATATGCCCCTTTTAACAAAGGGAAAGCCGTTTATCACGACGATGTGGGTGATTATTCAACCAACGAACCTACACTCGACGGGACTGCGAGTTTAACCTATATTCTGGCAGCGCTTCAATCTGAAGGGAAAAGACAAGCCGCGGAGAAGAGTAGTTTCAAAAAAGATGATTTAGGGGCGATTATTAGAGTAAGACCAAACGAAAAATCTATTTATCTCACTTTTACTGCTGATTCATTTTTCGAAGGAGGGGAACATGTATTAAATGTACTGGATGAGAACAACATCAAAGCATCTTTCTTTTTTACGGGAAATTTTCTTCGGAACAAAAATTTTGAGAGTATAATTAAAAGGATTATTTCAGAAGGACATTATGTGGGTGCTCATTCCGATAGTCATCTTTTATATGCTCCCTGGGAAAATCGGGATTCAACATTGGTTACCGAGACTGAATTTGTGGAGGATCTTCAAAATAATTTTCGCGAACTGGAAAGATTTGGAGTGAGTCAGGAGAAAGCTTCTTTTTTTATGCCAGCATACGAATGGTATAATCGTGACATTGTTGAATGGTCGGAAGAAATGGGATTGCGTGTAATCGGATTAACTCCGGGTACCGGAACAAATGCTGATTATACGACTCCGGATATGTCGAATTACCGTTCTTCGGATGAGTTGTTTTCACACTTAAAAAATTTCGAACAGGGGAACGATTTGAATGGTACCATCCTATTAATACACCCCGGTACCAGCGCTGAACGCCAAGATAAATTTTATTTGAAACTTAATGATGTAATTCATTATTTCACCGACAAGGGGTATGCTTTTCAATCATTTTTTATTAACCCGGAGCCAGCACATTAAACGGATACCAGGGTAAATTGCGTAGAATCCAGAAAGCAATAACGACTGTTAAAATTACCCAGGGAGTATTTTTCAAGTAAAGCAGGTTCGGGAGTTTCCATTTAAAAAGGCGGTTCAGAAACCTGTGTGTATAATGGTAAAGTATGAGCAAAGCTGCCGGTAAAAACAGAAAGTTGTAACTCACTACTCCAGCAAAATCAAGATGGAGCAAACTGTGTAAAGCCCTTTGAGAACCACATCCCGGACAATAACCTCCTGTAAGTGAATGAAAAGCACATTTAGGAAAAATTTCCTGCTGAACCGGGTCGAGCACAAAAAAAAGTACTGCTACTCCTAAAATAAAGAGAAGCAGTATTCCATTGAGTGTTTTACTCATTTACGTTCAGAAATTAAAATTGCCCAGCGACAATCCGGCGATAATGCCAAAAAACGATAACAAAGTTATAATAGCAATCCATGCGAAGCCCACTGCAAATGAAATCCATGCCCATAACTTGGCATTTTTACTGGCATTAAGAGCGCCAGCCTGGTCTCCTGCATTCCATTTCGAATTTACCTGTGCTGCAAAAATGATGGAAACAATTCCAAAAATTTTTCCACAAAAAATAGTGACAAGAATTGCAAAAACAAGGTAATTCGGCGGAGGTGCCTGTGGTTTTGTAATTTGTTCGTTCATAATGATTTTGTTTGTTAGACTGATATCAATTTGTGAATGATCAAATTTAAGTCAAGTGAACTTAAAATGAAACGAGCATGACTATATTTTTGATATAAACGACAATTATTAATCGCGATAGCTATCAGGACATGTGAGTTCCATCTTATAGTTTACAACTAAACGAGTTTAATAAGATGAAATAAAAAGAAGAACAAGCTGCTAAATAGCAAACGCTTGTTCTTTGATTATATGTGTGAGGAATTGCCACCTAAACAGTAGGAGGAAGAAAGATTTATTCACTTCCTCCTTTTGCGAGCATTTCCAGTGTATGATGAACCAGTACTTTCATACTGGATGGATTACTACTTACTTTAAGCAGGTCGAGCAGATTTTTTGTAGGAAAGTCTTTTGGCAGCAACTTTTTAATACTTAATACATGAATAATATGATGTGCACCATTAAGTACAAACACTGAATCATGTTTATCCAAAATCAGTTGAAGCAAAGGTTTAAGCGAGTATTTCCCTGTATGTATCAACCCTTCAGAAGCGATCCAGCGTATATCACCGCTGTCATCGTTCAGGCTTTCCAAAAAAATTGGTATTGATTCAGGAGATCCGATCTCTGCGATTACTTTCATGGCTTCCCAACGGTAAATATGTTTTTCACTATCAAGTAATTCAAGAACATATGGCAAGACAGGAGTTCCTGTTTTTACCAGTGAGTTACGGGCTTCTTTTCTTATTAATCCTTCCTCGCTACAAAGTTTTTCAAGTAATTCCTGAATTTGTATTTTTTCTGTTTGAGGTATTGTTTCAGTTTTCATGACTTTAATTTTTATTTGTTGTTATCTATTTTAATGTTTATTAAATGGTTGTGCCATTCTTTTAAGTTTGCTAAAGGCAATATTTTCATGATCGAGAACTTTGTAAATCCTGATTTTTAGGAAATCGGTGATGAGGAAAGCGACAATGGCATATCCCCAGACCAACAATGCCAGTTTCCATGAAATAGGAGTGATGAACCATCCGTAAACGGCAACCAATGTTGCCAGTATTTTGGTTGAAACAGCCGACCAGAACATTACCGGACTTGGTTTGATAGACCAAAACGGACCTCTTGTACGTGTGACAAAAACGGTAAGGTGTCCTGCAACGGCCAGTTTTAGAAATATAAACGTTTGTACCTGTGCTGCCGGTAATTTCAAAACCGATTCGCCGATATAAAATATAGCAAATGAACTAACCACTCCAATTAATCCCAGGAAAGTTGCCATGCTGAGCAAAACACGCATATTCCAACGTTCCGGTTCAGGCGAATATTTAACGTTGTCGTAAGCGATAGCCATGATCGGGGCATCGTTGAAAAGCGCAAGCAGCACAATCATAATAGCCGTTACCGGGTAAAAATTGAAGACCAGGATAGCGAGTGTGATAAACAGCAGTACCCGAATGGTTTCTGCAATTCGGTAAATGGCATAACTGTTCATACGTTGAAAGATCTTGCGGCTTTCTTTTATCGCATCAATAATAACCGATAAGCCGGGTAGAGTTAGTACAATGTCGGCAGCCGATTTGGCCGCGTCGGTAGCGCCAGCGACAGCAATTCCCACATCTGCTTTTTTTAGTGCCGGAGCATCATTCACTCCGTCACCGGTCATTCCAACAATGTGTTTACGATCTTGTAATAGTTCTATAATCCGGTATTTGTGTTCCGGGAAAACCTGGGCAAAACCATCGGCTTGTTCCACGATCCGGGCCGCTTCTTTTTCATTCTTTTTCAGAAACAGTGAAGCTTCACTTATACGGGTTTTTAGATTCACTTTTTGTGCAATCTGTTTGGCAATGGAAGTGTGGTCGCCGGTAACCATTTTTACATTCACACCCATTTCTAAGGCCGTTTTAATGGTGTCGGCGGAATCTTCGCGTGGAGGATCGAACATGGGGATCAAACCAACAAATTCCCACTTTTCTTTTTCATTGGTTCTGGCTATTCCAAGTGTGCGATATCCTTTTTGCGCCAGCTCATCTACTTGTTTGTTAACGATTTTACCAATCTCTTCCTGTTCTTTTTTAGGTAATAGTGCTAAGATAACCTGTGGTGCTCCTTTTGAAACAGTAAATGTTTCATTCCCGGAAACGACGCTAGCTTCGCTTCTTTTAATTACAGGGTCGAATGGTTTGAACCCCGAAATGGAAAATGATTTTATTTTCTGTGCAGGAGAACCCTGTGAGTTCGTTTTGGTAATTATGGCCGTATCGATCGGATCATTGTCTTCTTCGCGCGATGCCAGCGAAGCATAAACCAGCACGTCATCAGCAGTGTATTTTCCCTGTGGTAAAACATCCGACAGGGTTAATTCGTTTTTGGTGATCGTACCTGTTTTGTCTGAGCATAAAATATCCATTCCGGCCATTTCTTCAATAGCAACTAATTTGCTTACAATGGCTTTCTTTTTGGCCAGTGCGGCTGCTCCAACTGCCATGGTAACCGACAAAACAGCAGGCAAAGCTACCGGAATTGCTGCAATAGTTAACACAAGAGCAAACTGAAGTGTATCCAGAAAACTTTCGTGACGAAAGAAGGATACCATAAAAATCAGGGCGATCATAAATGCTGCCATAACAATCAGGTAGTGCCCGATTTTAACCACAGCCCGCTGAAAATGGCTTACTGTTTTGGCTTCCTCCACCAGTTTTGCTGTTCGTCCGAAAAACGTTTCACTGCCTGTTGCAACCACTACACCATCCATTTCTCCTTGTCGCACTACCGATCCGGAAAAAGCAACGTCTTTCGGGTGTTTATCAACCGGAAGCGATTCCCCGGTCAAAGCGGATTCATCGGTGGAAAGATAATCACCCGAGAAAAGTTTAATATCAGCCGGAACTACATCTCCCAGCCGAACACGAACCACGTCACCCGGAACCAGTTCGCGGGCTGGTATGCTGCCCCATTTCCCGTTTCGTTTTACACGGGCGTTCAGTGCCAGTTTCTTTTTTAATTGCTGAATGGCATCGCCGGCTTTGTATTCCTGCCAGAATCCGACAGTGGCGTTTAACAGCAGCAGAACAAAAATGATCCAAAAATCTTCCCAGTGGCTAATAACTGCTGATAAAATAGCCGCTACTTCGATCATCCAGGGGATTGGTCCCCAGAAGTATCCTAGAAATTTAAGAATGGGATTAACTTTTTTTTCTTCCAATTCGTTATAACCGTATTTGTTATAACGTTCCTGAAGAGATGAACCGGCCAGGCCGTTTTCACCAGAAGAGAATGTTTCAAACGTTTTTTCTATGGAAAGCTGTTTCAGCTCGCCAATGTCATTAATTGTATTCATTTGTAATTCTCCTTGTTGGTTTAAAACCAGAATTCAGTTATCAAAAATTTGCAGAACGTCGTTGATTGTTTGTCAGCGGATG
>Ga0116152_10002837_pt1 | contig 14067 bp, 9 predicted proteins | sample AD_UKC119_MetaG_FD_89894 | JGI IMG/M metagenome (GOLD analysis project Ga0116152, IMG submission 89894) | Active sludge microbial communities of municipal wastewater-treating anaerobic digesters from Hong Kong - AD_UKC119_MetaG | ecosystem: Engineered > Bioreactor > Anaerobic > Digestate...
CCCAAACTTTGGAGAACATTCTGGGATCAGGTTGTAAAATATTTTGATTCTAAAGAGGCTCAACAAATTATTTCACTGGTTTCATTTTTTCTAGGGAGAACGCCATTTGATACGCCAGCTATCTATACGTTACTCTCCTATATTGAATTTCAACATGATGGGTATTATAATGTAAAAGGTGGGATGTATCGTATTGTAGAAGGGATTGTGGATGAATTAGAAAAATGTAACGTTTCTATTCAATATCAGACTGAAATTGTGGATTTTGAAAAAAATAAAAAATCAATTACTGCTTTTATTGATCAGAATGGAAAAAAATGGGATGCAGATGCTTATGTGATCAATTCTGATTCAGCATTGTTCAGGGGAAGTGTTTTAAAAGATCCCAAATACTCATTTGAGAAATTGTCTAAAAAAACCTGGACAATGGGTTATTTAACTTTTTATTTAGGTATTCAAGGGAAGTTAGAAAACGTTAACCACCATAATTACTATTTAGGAAGTAACTTTCATGATTATGCGAACCATGTTCTTCGGGATCCTGGTGTGATTGAAAAACCATACTATTACGTGAACGTTGTTTCAAAATATAATGCTGAATGTGCCCCTGAAGGTTGTGAAAGTTTATTCTTTGTTTGCCCTGTCCCTTCATTACAATATAAACCTGATTGGAACGATAAAGATATGGTGGTTCAAAGTATTATCAATGATTTTTCTGAAAGAATTGGGGTTGATATCAACAGCAGAATCATCAGCAAAACCATATATACTCCTACGGAATGGAAGGATCTATACCATTTACACTACGGAAGTGGATTAGGATTATCTCACAACATTTTGCAAATAGGAGGATTGAGACCTAGTAATAAGGATAAACATTATAATAATATTTTCTACGTTGGAGCATCAACTGTTCCGGGGGCTGGTCTACCCATGTCTGTTATCGGATCAAAACTGGCTTTTGAAAGGGTTGAAGATTTTTACAAATAGTTAAAATTCATCTATTTGTGTTATCCATTTATAAACCTTATCATTTTTACGCACAATATCACTTACAGGGATTGAGCATAGTTCTCCTTTTTTAGCTTCCTGGACTGTTTTCAGATCCACCCTGATCTCAGATATCGTATTTTCATATACGCCTGTAGTTGGGCCAATAATCAATATTTCGTCTTGAGATTCAAGTTGATGGGTTTCAATAAGAACTTCAGCAACATTTAATTTGGAAAAGTAGTTTGTCACTTTTCCAACATACAGTTTTACTCGTGTTGCTTGTGAACCATAACGTTCAGTCCACTCACCCATCTTTCTTCCCAAATAATAACCATCCCAGAAGTCTCTATTGTATACACTTTTTAATCTATTTGTCCAATTTTCAATCTTTTCTTTTGTATATGTTTGATCTGCAATTGATTGCAATGCCTCCTTGTAGCATAATGTTACTGTTTTTACATATTCAGGAGATCTGCCTCTCCCTTCAATTTTTAGTACGGAGACACCTGCTTTAATCAATTTATCTAGAAATGAAATTGTACACAAATCTTTAGGAGACATAATATATTGGTTTTCAATCGCCAACTCAACTTCTTGATCCAAATCCTGAACTTTATATCCTCTACGACAAGGTTGAAGACATGCGCCTCTATTTGCAGAGTAATTAAAATTATCCAGACTTAGATAACATTTTCCTGAAACAGCCATACAGAGAGCTCCATGTATAAACATTTCAATAGCAACCAATTGTCCAGAAGGGCCACAGATTTTATCCTCTTTGATTTTTTTTGATATCTCTGCTACCTGAGATAATTCAGTTTCACGAGCCAATACAATAACATCAGCATAACGTGAAAAAAACCTTACAGCTTCAATATTGGTAATATTGCATTGCGTTGAAATATGAATCTCAAGTCCCATTTTTTGGGCATATTCTAAAACGGCAAAATCGGATGCAATTATGGCTGATACCTTGCATTTCTTTGCCCAATTAAGAAGTTCTTTTAAATCTTCAATTTCATTATTGTAAACAACAGTATTTACGGTTAGATATGATTTCACATTATGTTCCTGACATATTTGTGTAATTTTTTCAAGATCATCATGATCAAAATTAGCAGAAGATCTTGATCTCATATTCATTTTACCTATTCCAAAATAAACAGACCCAGCTCCGGCCTGAATAGCAGCCATTAACGACTCGTAAGAGCCAACTGGAGCCATTATCTCGATTGGGTTTTCGTTAATTTTTATCATAGGTGTTCATTATAAATTGAACCATACTTTTTACATCAAAACCTAAATCTTGATATAAACTCGCGATATCTCCATGTTCAATAAAATGATCAGGAATCGAAATGTGCGTCAATCTTTTCGTGTATTTTTTTTCTGACAAATATTCAGCAACTGCAGAGAACAATCCACCATTTTCAGTACCATCTTCAATAGTCATGAAAGTGTCATGAGTCTCCATTAATTGATCAAGGATTGATGTATCTAATGGTTTAAGAAATCTCATATTGATCAATGTAGGGAATATATTTTTCTCTTTAAGGATATGAATGGCATCTAAAGCATTTATGGTAAGTGGTCCTAATGTTAGAATTGCCAGTTTTTCACCCTCAACTATGCATTCACTTTTCCCAATTTCCAATTTTTGCATCGGTTTTTTCCAATTAATAATTGATCCAGAACCTCTGGGATAACGAATCGCAAAAGGGCAACCTCTTTCTAAATAGGCCGTATACATTAAATTCCTCAGTTCGATCTCGTCTTTAGGTGATGAAATAATCAGATTAGGGATCGCTCTTAAAAATGCCAAATCAAATGAACCGTGATGAGTGGGACCATCTTCTCCAACAATTCCTGCTCTATCAATACAAAGAATTACAGGTAATTTTTGAAGAGCAATATCATGTACAATCTGATCATATCCTCTTTGAAGGAATGAAGAGTATATATTACAAAATGGAATCATCCCAGAAACAGCTAATCCTGCAGAAAATGTAACTGCATGTTGCTCTGCAATCCCCACATCAAAAACTCTTTCAGGGATGGAATCCCTCATTATGGTCAATGAGCTTCCTGTTAACATTGCTGGAGTGATTGCTACTACTTTCGAATCGTTTTGAGCCAATTCGAGTATTGTTTCACCAAAAACATCTTGAAATTTTGGTGGTGCAGGGATGTTGCTCTTTTCAAAAATCTCCCCTGTTTCTGGATCAAAGAGACCAGGAGCATGATATTTTACCTGGTTTTGTTCTGCGGATAGCAACCCCTTCCCTTTTGTTGTGATAATATGAAACAGTTTTGGGCCTTCTATATTTTTTAATTTAGCGAGTATTTGAACCAATAATTGAACATCGTGTCCATCTGTTGGTCCAAAATAATCAAATCCCAAATGAGAAAACAGATTGCTGTCTTTTGCAATATTTCCCTTTATTAATTGAGCTAAACCACTAATTGAGCGGGTTATTATGTTGGGTCGATACTTCTTTAATGTCAATATTTGCCATAATTTCTTTTTGAACTTGATATAATAATCAGAAGTTGTAATTTCCAGCAAATATTTGCTCATAGCCCCAGTACTTTCGTCAATAGCAATATGATTATCATTGAGGATGATCAGAATATTTTCATTTGTATCCCCTGCATGATTCAGAGCTTCGAAGGCCATACCACCTCCCATGGCGCCATCACCAATCACAGCAATATGAGATACATCATTCTTCCCAATAAGACGATTTGCTACCGCCATCCCTAATAAGGCTGAAATTGAAACAGAGGTATGACCAGCTCCAAATGCATCGTAGTCACTTTCTGACATTTTGGGAAAACCACTTATCCCTTTATATTTTCTGTTGGTTTTAAACTCCTCTTTTCTTCCGGTTATGATTTTATGAGTATATGCCTGATGTCCGACATCCCAAACCAACTGATCATTTGGGGTATCAAAAACATAATGAATAGCAACCGTTAACTCAACTGTTCCAAGACTTGCGCCTAAATGTCCTGGATTTTTGGCTGTTTGAGTGATAATAAAATCTCTTAATTCATTACATAGTTGAGGTAAATCTGTAATGGGGAGTTTTCTTATATCTGAAGGATATTGAATAGTATCTAAAATGGACATACTTTACAAAATTTATTTCGTTAATAACGAGTTATAGAAAGTAATTATTTCATTTGAAATTGAATTATTATGATGATGTAAGGCCACGTAGTTTCTTGCATTTTCTCCAATTATCTTACAAATCTGAGGCGATTTGACACATAATGAAACTTTCTCCAGGAACTCTTCAGGGGTGTTTGCTATTAATATGTTTACCCCATCGGTTATATCAAGTCCTTCTGCACCAATAGATGTGGTAATGATTGTTTTTCCTAATGCCATTCCTTCAATAATTTTAATCCTAATACCACTGCCTGACAACAATGGTACAATCATAATATCTTTGGATAACATAAATTCCCTAGCATCTTCCACTACTCCTAAAATTTTAAAAGCTTCCGATTGTAGATGAAAGAACTTTTCCGGGATAGATCTTCCGGCAATAGTAAATGTAATTCCTGGAAAAGCTTCAAGAATTTGAGGCCAAACAAAATTTAAAAACCATTCAATACCTTCCTCATTGGGAAGCCAGTTCATACTTCCAATATGGAACAACTCCGGGGTGTTTGAAGGCAAATAATTTTCATCCGGTTCATAATTCTCAATATCAATTCCAAAAGGGATCACTTTTCCCTTAACATTTGTATTATTAGTAAAAAATTGATAATCTACTGATGAGATTGCCATAAAACCATCCATCTTCGTGAGAACTGACATTTCATATCTTTTCAGAGTATACGAAAGCCATTTTAATGCTCCTTTTTTAAAAAGGTTCTTTTCGTTTGAAACCAGCCTTTCCCATATCTTATGCTCAATATTATGAAGTCTCACTACAATTTTAGCATTAGAATAGGTTCTTATTGTTTCAATATAGGGTGTCATAAAAATAGTTTCCAACTGAATGATATCAAAAGTTTCATTTTTTAAAACATCAATAAGTTTGGCCTGAAATATTTTGGAATCAAATCTTTTTATATGGTATGATTCATGATAGATTAATGATTTTAAAAAACCAAGTACAGAAATGGATGTATTCACAAACACTGATTCAAAATGTGTGATACATTTATATTTTTCAAATTCATCATCTTTAATTACCGGATGTTTTGGTGTCGATATGGCCAAAACGTGCACTTGATGCCCTTCTTTAATAAGTCCTATTGCAATATTATTCATTGCAATACATCCTCCATCTATTAGAGGAAATGGGGGCTTATGACATAACTGCAGTATTTTCATTATACCTCATTATTTTTAAAAAACTTGAACATTCTCCATTTTGAAAACCATTTAAGATTTTCATCAATTGACAATACCGATGAGTCAATTGTAGCTTTATAAGAAAGAAAGGCACATATAGGAAGTAAAACAGCTGTTGAGAACCACATTCCCATATAAACGGGTATAAGTTCCCCTTTTGCTACTTTTTCTCCGATAATGGAAATTACAAAATAGAATATAAAAAACAAGACCGTTACAACCAGGGGTATGGCTATACCTCCCTTTCTGATAATAGAGCCCAAAGGCGCACCAATAAAAAAGAATAAAAGACAAGCAATGGCCAATGTAAACTTACGATGAACTTCTATTTGAAATGACCAAAGACTATAATTCTTCCACTGAATATCATCATAAGCAAATTTTACAGCATTAATAAATCCTCCAGCACCCATTTGAGCAAAATTCATAACTTCAATTTTCTTTTCTATCGATAAACTATCAAAAGTGTAGTTTAGAAGATGGGTTTTACCAGCCTTAAAATGAAAATCTGGTTTGATAATGTTATTATAGAAATATAAATTGGAAAAGAAGTTCACTGATGGAGCCTCCTCCATCATATTGATTTGTTTTTTTAAGGTATCAATTTTGACTTGTAGTTCCGCAATGGGTAATGATTGATTGTTCCCTTGATAAAACCCCTCATCTGTCTTTTGAAATTGAAATGAAGAGATATCAAATCTTTTGTATTGTTTTTTAAAAACGGCTCTAACCAGTGGATATTTAGACTTCGTAGTACCTGAATGAATACTACTTCTACTTTCATCCCAATAAAAACCATCATATAATGTAAAAAGCATATATTTCTTGTCATCTGTCATTTGCATTTCCCCTTTTCTGGCATAGGTTACTGTTGAATTTCCTTGTCCTTTGGAATGGTCATAAATAAGGACATCTTCTATGGATGCATTATCTCTGTTTTTTTTCCCAATTCTGATTACATAATTATCTAACCCGTCATAAAATATGCCCTCTTCAATAGTTAAAGCTGGTTTGGTATCGCGAATATCTAATAGAAGAGCTCTACTTTTTAAAAAAGCTATCGGGCTAATATTATTGGCAAACCAAAAAGTAAAGCATCCAATAATTAATGATAAAATGAGTAATGGGATAAAAAGTTTACTTATTGGTATCCCTGCAGACTTAATTGCTACTATTTCATACCTTTCTCCAAGATTTCCAAATGTCATTAAGGAAGATAACAGTATCGCAAGAGGTGCTGCAGTTGCCACAAAAGTAGCTGAGGCATAAAACAAAAGTTCCAGAATAATTGTGATTTCTAATCCTTTTCCTACAAGATCATCGACATATTTCCACAGATATTGCATTAATAAAATAAATATAGCAAAAAAGAAAGTCAGAACAAAAGGTCCGACAAAACTTTTCATGATATATTTATAGATAATTTTCATATCGTTTGTAAAGATTTAGTAATCTCCAATAGTAACAGGAATTTGTTGTAGGGCTTTTTCAGCCTGTTGGTCATTTGGTGGTGATCCGTGCCATTTATGAGTTCCCATCATAAAATCAACACCCATTCCCATTTCGGTCTTCATTAAAAGAACAATTGGTGATTTTTGATTTAAGCTTTTCTTTGCAGAATGTAGAACATTTACTACTTCAGACATACTGTTTCCATTAGCTGAAAAAACATTCCATCCAAAGGATCTGAATTTTGCATCTAAATCTCCCAAAGAACAAACAGAATCAGTGTCTCCATCAATCTGTTTTTGGTTATAATCAACAATAGCAATCAGATTATCGACTTTATTGGATGCTGCAAACATGATAGCTTCCCAGTTCTGCCCCTCTTGTAGCTCTCCATCTCCAGTAAGAACGTATATTATTCCACTATCGTTGTTCGCTTTTTTTGCCAATGATGCCCCAACAGCAACAGAAAGTCCTTGTCCTAATGAGCCTGATGCAACACGAATTCCCGGTAAATGGTGAGAAGGTGTTGGATGACCTTGTAACCTTGATCCCATTTTTCTAAAAGTTCCCAATTCTTTAATAGGGAAATAGCCTCTTCTTGCCAGAACACTATAAAAAACGGGTGAAATATGACCATTGGATAAAAAAAACATATCTTCTTGTTTTCCATCAATTGAAAAATGGGAAGGTTCAATATTTAGTATATCAAAATACAATGCTGTTAAAATATCAGCACAACCTAATGATCCACCTGGATGTCCTGATTTAGCTGAATGAACCATTCTAATAATGTCCCTTCTTACTTGCTGTGCTATCAATTCTAATTCTTGAATAGATTTTTTCATGAAAATTTAGTGTTAATTTTGAATTTCGTTTTGATATTTAATCATAAAATATACCCCAAGCAACGATAGCAATTCCAACTGGGTGTAGTGAAATGCTTCTTTGGAAATCTCAATTTCCCCTTTGATCGTTCCTGAAACAATAGGTTTAAAAGTTATGATTACCTGATGTTTTTCATTCGTCCAGCACCATTGATTTTTCCAAAAATTATGAATTTTAAAATAAAAAACCTGATCATCTAGTGTAATGGAAGTTTCTTTCCTTAAATCGAGGTAACAAATGGCTTCATTTATTTCAAATTTTCCTTTACGTAATGTAATATAAGGATTAAAGAAACCGGATCGTTTGACAGAATAGGACGCATTATGTGTAGTAATAGTTGATAATGTTTCTTTGATGTCATCTTCTATTAGTGTACCATACACGTCATCCTGGAAAATGATTTGATACTCTTTTCTTGAAAAATCTGGTTTATTAATATCCAATTTTTTCGTTTGATGTTCAATTATTGATTTCATTTTGAACTAGTAAAATTAATTTTATCTGAAATTTGGGTTGCCATTTCCTCCATTTCTTGATTTGACATCTTGATTCTCTCTTTTTTAAAATCTAAATCTTCTGTACTATTTAGTGGAACTAAGTGTATGTGAGTATGTGGTACTTCGAGACCAATAACAGCCACTCCTATTCTTAAACAAGGCACTGTAGCTTCTATTGATTTAGCAACTTTTTTCGCGAAAACGATCATCTCAGAAAGTATCTTATCATCTAAATCAAAGATATAATCATTTTGGATTTTAGGGACTATCAGTGTATGCCCTTTCGCTAAAGGGGAAACATCTAAAAAGGCAAAAAATTGATTGTTTTCAGCAATTTTATAACAAGGAATTTCGCCGTTAATAATTTTAGTAAAAATTGTATCCATTTTTTAACGTGTTACATCAATGATTTCAAAATTCATAGTTCCGGCGGGAGCTTGTACTTCGATCACATCGCCTTTACTTTTTCCTAACATTCCCTTTGCAATTGGAGATGTAACAGAAACCTTACCCGATTTTAAATCTGATTCTGATTCCGGCACTAATGTGTATTCCATTTCCACATTGTTTTTTAGATTTTTAAACCTCACTTTTGAATAGAGTAATATTTTTGTGGTGTCAATTTTTGATTCATCTAGAATTCTTGCATTTGCTATAAGTTGTTTCAACTTTGAAATTTTAAGTTCTAGAAGTCCTTGAGCTTCTTTAGCAGCATCATATTCTGCATTTTCTGAGAGATCTCCTTTATCTCTAGCTTCTGCAATAGCAGCAGAAATTTTTGGTCTTTGAACGGTTTCTAGCTCCATTAATTCTTGTTTTAATGCCTCTAAGCTTTCTGCGGAATAATAAACTATTTGATTCATGATATAAAAAAACTGTTGGTTTATAAAGAAATTAAAGAGGCTTTGTAAAAGCCTCCTTAATTAAGAAAATATAAAAAGGTTATTAAAAAACTACAAGCTTAATTTTAAGCCAATATAGTGATTTCCTTTCCATCTATTAGTAAAACGGTAACCATAATCAATAAATAACATTGATTTTACACTATTTGTTATTTTATCTTTAGCGAGTGGTACCCCGAATGTAACGCCTGCAGAAGGACCAGTATAAAATGTTGTACTGGTTGCGAGATCAAACTGACCGCTTTCGTAAGTATACCCAGCACGGAACATAACATATTGTTGATAACCGTATTCAACGCCTAAGGCAAAAATGTCATTAGAATAAGCATTTGCGGTAAATGAACCAGCAACTGTAATTCTATGGTCGGCATCAGCACGGGTAAGGCCTAGGTTCTTTTTTTCTTCAGCATCCATATCAGCGTAATCATCACCAAAGAAAAGGAAATCGTAGGATGTTCCTAATACCAAACATGCTGGCAAAACGGCTTCAGCAGATCTTGTTTCAACAGTAAGCTCTACATCAGAGTTAACTGGATTAGCTCTGAATGATAAACCATCTCCGCTATAGCTTGTAGGCATCCCTAAATTTTTCAAGGTAACACCAATTTTAAAGTTTTCATATGGTCCAGATACATACTGTACACCAGCATCAATGGCTACACCAGTTGAAACTAAGTCAGATATTGATTCGTTTACAATTTTTATACCTACTCCTCCACGAATAAACTGGTTGAATTTGTAAGCATAAGATAAACCGATATAGTTCAGTTTTGGAGAGAAGATAGCAGATGTTCCATCAGGCTGAGCTACTGTAGTAACAGGAATGTCACCAAAGCCCATATTAAAAACGGAAATCCCTAATGTCCCCAAACTTCCATGTTTTCCTTTTAAAGCTTGAACAATACCGAAAGCATTAATAGAGATTCCGGCACCTGAACCTGATAAATATTGAGTTCTCGTAACACCTGCTTCTGTTTTATTAATAAATGATATACCGGCTACATTGGAATACAGTGCTTCTAAACCTCTGATTTCAGCAACGCCGGCAGTTCTCCAACCATTGGTTCTTGCCCATGGGTCAATGAGCAAGTGTTGTGCTCCTGCTTGACCTGAACGGTCTCTATTTCCGGCAAATGTTGAAATACTTGCCGAAAATAAACCGATTAATATACAAATTACTATTGTTTTTGTTATATTCTTCATAAATTTCATTTTTTACGTTACCAAATTTTTATTAGAATGCATTTAAGTCAGTTGGACGCATAGCGCAGAAGAATTTCAATGTCCTTTCACCGATGTTAGGAGCTTTTACATGAATGATATAAATTCCCCCAGCAATTGGTATGTTTGCATTATTCTTCAAATCCCAGGTTACAAATGTTGTTTCTGCATCCCCTTTAGAGATCTTTTTAACAAGAGTACCACTTACTGTGAATATAGAAATATCACACTTTTCTGGTAGATTTGTAATTTTCACATACGTTTCCAATGCAGTTGACTCATAAGCAGAGAAACCATAGTATGGGTTCGGTACGATATTGATATTATCTAGAATTGAATTATGAACAGACACCTCCTGAGTTGTTGGAGCAATATTTTTAGTAGTAAATGAGTACATTGGGTAGCCTTGGTTTGGTAGTGATTCTGCAGTATTTTGGTCACTAATCCAACGATTAGAGAATCTCATATAAGGTCTTGATACACGAATCTTAACTTTAGCATCATTAGATAACCAATTTTGTTCTTGATATGGTGTTGGCATAGGAATACTAGTCCACATAACATTATTGAACAATTGCATTTTTAACTGACGGCGTTTATTTTGAATAGCTCCAACTGTAGCATCATTATTCAATGCAGTAACTTGATCAAATTTAGCTTTTAACCATTTACCTTCATCGTAAGGACCACACTCATACCATGGGTAGTAGTTTCCATCTATACCTGTAAAGAAACCTCCGTTATTATCTGAATTACTACTTACAATATTTCCATCATCATTCCAGTTACGGGTTCTTGAACCAAATCTATAGATAGAAGATGCGGTATTACCAACACTATTCATCACATAGATATAATGTTTTCCACCCCATACAATCTTAGCATCATATTGAGGATCTCCACCAGACATCGCATAAGCTTCTCTATAAGCATTATAAGTGGCTTCATTGATCGCTTCCCCTTCTGGAGTCACAGCCCAAACACTACTTGGATTGAATAGCATATCACGACCATTATGTTCTGGTAATGAAGAGTCCTCCGTAAACATAATATTTAATCTTTCACCAGTTTCTACATTGATGGCATAACCTGGGAACCATCCAAAACCTGTTCCTGTACCATCTGGATTTCCATTTTGATCAACTGATTCAGCTTTTCTTGGTTCATGTCTAAGTGCTCCTCCTTCAGATAATGTTTTATCATCACATGCTTCTAGTACAAGAGATCTTGTCCACTTTGTTTTATCAGGTGTAAGAACGATATCAACAGAATATTGGTTGGTCATAGTAAAATTATAACCAGGACAATTTGGGGAAGCAGATAATAACCAGAATGTAAAATAAGGTTGAGATGGTTCTACCATTGGATCATCTGGTGATACGTATTTAGCTTGAGGACCACCATCGTATGGTGAACTTAATACGTAAGGCGCCCATGTTTTACTTACAATATTTTCAAACTGAGCTTTTGGATCTTTCCAAGCTCTGGTAGCACGACCATCCGAATCAATATTAACAGGAACATGCATATCCTCTTGTTTCCATTTATCATACTCATCTTGTGCTCCATCTTGAGCGCTGTCATCAGTCCATGGTCCAATGGCTTGGACACCGCTTCTAATCCAATTTGAAGGTGTTGTTCCTTCTGTATCTTGAACTCCCCATAACCATGGTTTGGAAGGATCTGAATACTCAATTGTCGATCCAACAAAATCAACAGAACCGTATAGATATTTATTCCTATAATTTAACCCAGCTGGGCTTGCTTCCAACCAATCTTTAATTTCTTCTTGATGAATATTAAAGTCTGTATTTTTGATTGAAATGGCAATACCAAGTGGTAAAAACAATTGTTCATTCGTATTGGATATTGACTTGTGAGATGGAATTGATCGTTGAGCCGTTCCATCCGTATTTGTATATCCAAGATCAATAATTTGTTGGTCAGTAACTGTTTGATCGAATTCAAGAACCCAAGTTGAATTACTAGTTACATCAACAGCACCTGAATCGTTTTGAACAAACTTAATAATATAATCCAAAGGTTGAACCTTTAATGGGTCAATCACCTTAATAGCAAGAGGGCCAGCATTGTTTTTATAGGTAATATTATTTACCGCCCAGTTATTTTGATCACCCCCGGACATGATTTTGTTAACAGTTTCGTCAGTTAAATCAACAAAGTTTCCACCGTTACCTTGACCTTGAATTCTGGTAATAAGAGGAGTTGTTCCATATTGGGCATTAAGAACAGTACCTTCAGAATGAGAAGTAGATGGATGAGGAATAGCTGATACTGGTTTGATCGCTTTTCCACCTGCGGCTTTTCTACCGGCTAAATAAACTGTTTTTTGACCATATAAACCGTAAGCAATATCTGGATCTGTAGAATAACTTGCAAACTCGTTGTAAGCATAGGCTATAACAATAAAATAATACTGTTTATAGTTTACCAATTTTTTTGAACCTGTTGCAAATGCATCTTCTGAAATTTTTAAAGTATGGAAAATACCTTTGTTTGATCCATTCACTTTTTCAACAGGAACAGAAGTACCAAGGGCATCATTAAATTCGTAGTTAATTAATTGTCCTACTGGTGTACCATTCTCTTTTAAATTTTCAATATCACATTGAGCCACTAATCTTGATTTTTGCGTATTGAAAATTTCAGAAACACTAACATCTTTATCTTTTAATTGGAACACTTGGTATCCTTCAAAACGATATTTTTTATCAGCTGGAGTAGTTGTTCCAGGAATATTATCAGGAATTTGAGTGTCAACTTCTTCGTAAGATTCTAGATAATTATTACTTAATGGATCATCATTGGTTATGTAAAGGATTAACTCTTGGTCTAACTCACGGATTGTCAAATCTGGAGCATCAGGACCATCCAGAACTTTGAAACAATTTTCAAACAATGCTTGACATTTATCGTCCGCAATTTTTAAAAGTTGAACGGAAGCCCAAGCACCACCTTGAGAGGCTCTAGCCCATGGAATACCCACAGTAATATAGTTTACAGCGCCAGCTTTTAATGTAAATGGACCAGCAGATTGCATAAATCTTCTATCATAAGGAGCATTACCCACATTTTGTTCTGTCCAGGTACCATCACCACCGGCAATTGCGCCAGGAGTAACACCTGCGGTACCCCATTTACAAGGGTCAGAATCACCAGGGAACATGAAATCACAAACAACGCCACCAGTTTGGTGTGCATTACCACCCCATTGCATTCTTGTACCATCTTTCCAGATACCTTGAAGTAAATTATAATATTCGAAAGCAACATCCGGGTCGCCACGAGGAGAGTTGTTATTATCATGATATACAAATCTTCTCATACCGAAACGTTCGTTATCTACAATGCCATCACCAAAGTTAACACCATTGATCGCCATTTGGTCATTGTAATAACCGGTAATCTCTTGGCTGTTTACAAATTTTTCACAATATCCTGTACTTCCGATAGAATCTCTGAAGAAATGGGGGTTATCTCTATCGTCTGGATCGATATAAGGACCTTGGAAAAAGTCAACACCAACAGCCGGTGGTTGAGAACCATAATGTTGAGCTAAACCTTGACCATCCACTTCATCTCCATTATAACAATATCCGAGACCTCTTAATACATCACAACCTACGAAATCATCTTCTGCAAATCCTAAGTCTGGGTCAACCCATTGAGAGAAAAAAGTATTTGTTAATGCGAAAGTTGAACGGTTGATAATCTCATAAGAGTAGAA
>Ga0116152_10002838_pt1 | contig 14064 bp, 10 predicted proteins | sample AD_UKC119_MetaG_FD_89894 | JGI IMG/M metagenome (GOLD analysis project Ga0116152, IMG submission 89894) | Active sludge microbial communities of municipal wastewater-treating anaerobic digesters from Hong Kong - AD_UKC119_MetaG | ecosystem: Engineered > Bioreactor > Anaerobic > Digestate...
ACCATAAGCGTTGATTATGAACGATTAAATTCTTATTCCTTCAGTTTTCGCACCATTATAGTTCGCAATGCGTATTATTTTCTTTGGTATGAATATAAAACTTCGAAAACGAAACATTCGCCGACCCTTTTCCATACCACACAAGATGACTGTGCATATTTGTTATGTTTGTAACACGGATATATTTTTTCAGAAAGATAAAACAAACGGCCATTCTTTAGAATGTGCCGTTTTTGTTTACGATGATTTTGATTGACCGAATTGATGTCGTCAGCAGATTTTACCGGGATTCAAGATAACATTCGGATCAAAAGCGACTTTTATTCGTTTGATGAGGCTGATTTGAGCCTCACTCAAGGCCATGGGAAGATATGGTAATCGTTTGATGCCGATACCGTGCTCTCCAGACAATGTACCCCCTAATTCGATGACTTTTTGATAAAGTCGCTTGAGATGATGCTCGACTCTCTCATCCCATTCCCCAGAAGCTTTTTCAGCACTGAGAAAAGTGACATGCATATTTCCATCACCGGCATGTCCAAAGTTCACGGTTTCAATCCTTTCCTCCCTTGATAACTCGTCAACGAATGTCATCAATTGGGGAATTTGATTGATTGGAACCACCACGTCTTCCATGCAAAAATCCGGATAAAATGCCGAAATGGCTTCCGCTATCGATTTTCTCGCCTTCCATATTTTCTCTCTTGTATTCCGGTTGTCTGCCACAAACACCTCCTGTGCACCGTACTTGAAGCACATCTGGCCGATCCTTTCATATTCATCGGCTACCTGCTCACGGCCAGTTCCTTCTATACCGATGATCAGATGGGCGGCAGAATCTGAATAGGGTAATGCGTTGTTTAAAAACCTCTCGGCTAATTTCAGGGAGCCGTTGTCCATAAATTCCAACGATGCTGGAATGGTATGGGCTTCAATCATAATCCTCGGAACAAAGGCGATAGCATCTTGAACCGTTTGAAAGGGAACCAGCAGATCCACTGAAAATTCCGGTAGTGGAATGAGTTTCAGGATAATCTTTGTGATGATCCCCAATGTGCCTTCAGAACCAACCATGAGGTGAACGAGGTCGTAGCCCGTCACGTTTTTAACCAGCTTTCCTCCAAATTGATCAATCGTGCCATCGGGTAATACCACCTCAACGCCCATTACAGAATTGCCTGTCGGTCCGTATTTCACCACCTTATTACCACCGGCATTCTCAGCCAAGTTACCACCAATAAATGAAGCGTCACTGCTACACGGATCTCCTGCATATAAAAGTCCTTTAGAAGCAGCCGTTTTTTGGATTTCGTCAGTCACCACACCGGGTTCAACGGTGATCGTCAGAGTCTCTTCATCGAACTCGATTATCCGATTCATCCTTTCCATCGAAATCACAATGCCGCCTTTGATCGGCACGGCACCACCGGAAAGTCCCGTTCCTGCACCTCTGGGAGTGACGGGAATCAGATATTGATTGGCAAATGTCATTACTTTTGAAATTTGTTCCGGTGTTTCCGCAAAAACAACTGCTTGAGGTAAATGTCTGTATTTTTCGCCTTTGACTTCATCGTGGGAATAAGCTTCAAGCCTCTCATGTTCAGTGTTAATACAGTGTTCTCCCACCAAATGGGTCAACTCATCGATGAGTGTTTTCGTCAGTTCATTGTACATGTTTTTCACTCCCCGTTTCATCGGTTCCATCCGACAGCCTTTCGCTAAAAATTTCAACCATTTTAGGAACAATATCATAAAGGTCTCCACAAAAGGCATAATCAGATACTTGAAAAATTGATGCATCAGGATCTTTATTGATCGAGACGATCAACTCTGACGTCTCCATTCCGGCAATATGCTGTACAGCTCCGGAAATTCCGATGGCAAAATACAATTTCGGAGAGACCACTTTTCCGCTCAAACCCACTTGATGGGGGTAATCCATCCATTTGGCTTCGATGGTCGGTCTGCTTGCGCCGATACCGGCCTGAAGGAGAACCGCTAATTCTTTAAGCAGTTCAAACCCTTCTTTCCGCTTGAGACCTTTTCCACCGGCTATAATCACATCTTGGTCTTGAATATTGACAGAACCCGAATCAAGCGGTATCCACTCCAACACCTCTATAGATGTTTGTTTCATGGATTCACTGACTGCAAAGGGTCGAATCACCCCGTGAGAGGCTTCTCTCTGTACAATTTTAAAAGTCTTTGGACGGACTGTGGCCATTTGAGGTTGATGATGAGGGGTTTTGATTGTCGCCATGATATTGCCCCCAATAGCCGGTCTGGTTTGCAGCAACAAGCCGCTGTCAGGTTCAATATCCAATCCTGTACAATCAGCCGTTAATCCGGTATGAATGGTCCCGGCTACAGCCGGCATCACCGTTCTTCCACCTGTCGTGGCCGGAGCTAGCACGATTTGCGGCTGTTCTTCCAAGATGATCGCACTCAGTACCTTTGTATGGATTTCTTGATTAAAAAGGTTAAAACAGTGATCTTTCGCAATAATCACACGATCTGCACCATAGGAAAAAAATACCTCGGGTTTTTCTTGTAGGGTATCGCAAAAAGCGACGATCGAGACCTCACTACCCAGTTTATCCGCCAGTTCCTTTGCTTTGGAGGTTAACTCATAACTTACAGGATGAATGACCCCATTTCTGATTTCCGTATAGACCATTACCGATTGACTCATATGAACAACTCCTATCTGTTTAATACGGATGATTTGATTGTTTCTGCTAATTCAACAATCCCTTTTTCGATGGCATGACCGCTGAATCTCCTGGTTTCTCTGGTCTTTTGAGGGGTTGTTACCCTCACCACTTTTGTGGGTGAACCCATTAACCCTAACTCATCGGAACGGATGTCGAGATCGTCCGCTGTAAGCGTAATGAGAGTTGCACGCCTGGAATCCATTTTCCCTTTGAGTGTGGGCATACCGGGTCGATTTAAATCACTGAGTACGGTTATTAAGCAAGGATAATGAATCCGCTGCCTTTGAAAACCATCTTCTACCATCCTTTTAACCACCACATATTCTTCGTTATCAGAGATTTCTGTAACATAAGTTGCACAGGGGATGGATAACATGGCAGCGACTTCCGGACCAACTTGTCCTGTTTCGCCATCAGTCGCTTTTTCACCGGCAATAATGAGATCATATTCACCGGTTTTTTTAAGGCTTTCAGCCAACACTTTAGCCGTTGCCCAACTATCCGCTCCGGCAAATCTTCTGTCTGTCAATAAGATCGCCTGGTCAGCGCCCAATGCTAAGGCTTCTCTTAATGCGAACTGAGCATTGGGTGGCCCCATGGTGATCACGGTGATATGGCATGGAATGCTTCGCATTCGTTTGATCTGCACAGCTGCTTCAATCGCATTGAGATCCAAGGGGTTGATTATTGTTCCGGATCCTTCTCGAATCATTGTTCCAGTTTGAGGATCCAACTTGACATCATCGGTATCTGGAACTTGTTTGATCAGTACGGCTATTCTCATCTGTCATCTCTCCCATCTTTTTCTTGTGCTATTTGTGCCAATGCTATTTCTATATCATCTTTGCCCTTTCTCATTGGCGCTTGTCCATGATTGATCTGTTTAAACTGATTTAGAAAAAAGGGGCTTTCAAACATCCCCCCCATATAGATGATACTCTGAACCTCATCCTTAACTTTAGACTTCAAAGCCATCATCCGACTTTGAAGATTTCCAATTCCCTCAATAACAAACTGTTGCGCCAGTTCAAAGGACTGACTTAAAAAGGTCGCAGACAAAGCCGCTGTGGCCTGTCTTTGTGAAGGTTCATAAAAACGATACAGGGCATCCCGTGGTTCGTGTTCAAAAACATCCCGAAAGATCACAAAAGAAGGATCATCTTTTCGAACGCCATCGTGATAGGCAAGATATTCTTGAAATAAGCGTTTTACCAGCCAAAAACCACTTGCCTCATCACCTAACAGGTATCCCCAGCCACCGACACGATAAAAACGGTTCCGTTTATCCTTTCCCACGATGACCGAACCTGTTCCGCAGATGACAAGTATAGCAGACTCATCAAGGGCATTCGCCAGCAAAGAACCATGTGCATCGTGATAGACTTCTATTTTTTTTGTTCCCGGAAATACCTCTTTGACGATTTGTTTGGTCATCCTTTTTTGCTGATCAGCACCCACTCCTGCCAGGTTTATGATGATCGTACCGAAATGACTCGCCATAGCCGGCAGTTTCCCTTTAATTATCTCTAAGGTTTCTTTCAGGTAGTCAAATCCTGTGGAGGTGGGATTGGAATTTCTACACATCTTAAAATGAGAGATAAGGTCTCGCTTTTCGTCGATCAATGCAACACGAATGGTACTGCCCCCACCGTCTATTCCCAGATAATAAGCCATATCAGCCTTTGAATTGAGATACCGCTTTTCGGATAAATCCCTCATGCTTTTCCAACAACGCTTCGGCACGGGGGGTATCGACCTCCAAAAGCAGACGGACGATCGCAACTTTGACCTTCCAATGACATTCTTCCAGAGTCATTCGTGCTTTACTGCTTTCCACACCGGTAATCTCACAGACCATATTTGTTGCCCTCACTTTCAACTTTTCGTTTAAGGTGAGGACGTCCACCATGTGATTACCGTAAACCTTTCCCTGTTTGATCATGGTAGCTGTGCTAATCATATTGAGTACCATTTTTTGTGAGGTTCCAGCTTTCAAACGTGTTGAACCGGTAATCACTTCCGGGCCGGTTACGATTTTGATCACATTATCTGCATACCCTGATAGTTCGGGATTCTCTACATTGGCAATTAACACTGTTGCAGCTCCTTTTTGGGAAGCGTATTCAAGTGCACCTTTAACAAACGGGGTACGTCCGCTGGCTGTAATGCCAATTAAAATATCTTTCTCATTGACTTCTAATCTATCCAGTTCTTTCTTTGCCTCTACTTCACTATCTTCAACGGCTTCAAGGCTTCTGTAAACAGCCTCCTTTCCTCCGGCCATCACATAAGAAAACTCTTCGGATGTGGCATTAAATGTGGGAACAGTTTCAACTGCATCGACAATCGCAAGTCTGCCGCTTGTACCAGCACCCAAATAAATGATTCGCCCGCCCTTTTTATGTGCGGCAATACATTTTTGTACCACGCACTCAATATCAGGAAGGGCTTCCCGAATGCAAAGCGGGACGGTTGCATCCTCTTCATTCATTGTCTTTAGTATTTCTTCTACAGACATAGAATCAATATTGACTGTCTTTGGATTGCCACGTTCAGTATCCAGATTCTTCAATGTCCTCACTTCCCTAATTTATTATAAATGTCATAACATTATACCAGTATTTATGAAATTAAGCAAATCCACACCAAAAAAATATTTTTTTGATTTATTTTCCAAATCAATCAATTTCTTTATGATGCTAGAAAAAATGTTATAATATGTGAAACGTCATGGAAGATTATGAGGAGTATCGATGGAAAAGGATAATAACGATTTCCGTATATATGCAGATTCAGCTCCATTTGCGACTTTGATTTACAATGATTCACAAAAATGGATATATGCCAACTTAGAATCTCAATTATTGACAGGGTTCAATGAAAGCGAACTGCTTTCGCAGTTTTTTTGGGAGATTGTAGCTCAAGACTATCAACCCCTCATCAAAGAGAGAGGTTTGTCAAGACTTGAAGGCCATTGGCCAAAGGACAAATATGAGATGCAAATCATTCAAAAGAACGGGGAACCAAAATGGATTGAAATTCACATGAACAAGATACAAATGGAAGGAAAGATGGCCATTATTGTGGGTGCAATCGATATCGATGTAAAAAAGAGAAACGAACTGGAGTTGATTAAAAGCCGCAAACAATATAAAATTCTCTCCGACAATCTCATTGAAGGCGTCATTCTGCTCAACAGCACATATACAATAGAATTCATCAATCCATCAGGACAACAAATATTCCAAAGAACCTCGGATCAAATGATTGGAAAGAATATTACCCAAGCCTGTTTTTACGAACACCGCTTTAAGGTCATAAAACTTTTACAAAAAGCCAAAACATACGGTATATGCTCAGATGAATTCAACTTTAGCCATGAAAATTCTCTGTTATTGTTTGAAATTCATGTCAAATACCTTGAAAATGAAGACAAATACCTTCTGGTCATGCATGATATTACCGATCGAGAAATGGCGAGCAAAAACGAAAGCAATCTGGTAACACTTCAAAATACATTCATCAAGCTGGTCTCAGAAATTGTTAAATCCGGTATAGAAGAAGATACCTATTCAAGAGTCTTAAAAATGGCCATAGAAATTGTTCCCGGTGTTCAAGCCGGAAGTGTCCTGCTAAGAGATGGTGACTGTTACAGATTTGCTGCTGCCATTGGGTACGATTTTTCTTTGCTGAAAAAACTCACATTGAAGGAGGATGAACTCCTTCAAACCAGTACTCACGACATTGGGATTATCAGAAATTTGAAGCAGCAGAATGAAAAAAACTTCAATGATGACAGGGGCTATGTTCTGAATACTGCAGGAAGGACAGAAGAAATCAACGAAATGCTTTCGATCCCCATTGTCATTGATTCAAGGGTTGTAGCCTTTTTTAACCTGGACAATCTCGAAAGGAAGCCTAAAATAACCGATGAATCAATCAAAATGGCCCGGCTTTTTTCAGATGTGATAACGGCCATTATGCAAAAAAACCAATACGAGCAGACACTATCCATGAAAAACATCGAATTGAAAAAACTTTCCAACTACGACCCATTAACTAATCTGGTCAATCGACGATTCTTATCAGAAAATATTTCACAATTGTTTCAGGAAGTAAAAAACACAGGCACCATCCTTTATTTACTGTATATCGACTTGAACAATTTTAAAAGCATCAATGATAATTACGGCCATGAATTTGGCGACCTGCTTCTTGCTGCTTTTGGCGAGAGGATCAAAGAACGGGTCAGAAATGCAGACATGGTTTCCAGGATCGGCGGTGATGAATTTCTGCTGCTTTTAACATCGTTGACGCATGAAGATATCATCAAATTTTTAAACCGATTTATCGACGAAATCAAAGAGCCCTTTATCGTCCAATCGAAAAAGTTCTATATCTCGGCCAGTATTGGAATTTCAAGATTTCCGGCGGATGGTGAAACCTTTAAAGAATTACTGAAGAAGGCGGATATGGCTATGTATTCAGCAAAAAATGAAAAGAAGCCCTATGAATTTTTTACCGCTTTTCACGATCAATAATCCATGACCTTTGATCTTTTACGAAATCATACTTTAAGCTTCTTGATAGATTGTGTTATAATGAATCAATGGTTTTCAATTAATTTTCCAGAGAGATGAGATGAATGGTTCAAAAAGATTTTTTTGATTCCTTTAAATACTACAAGAACATTTATAGCAGTGCTTTGTTGGTCTATTTAAAGGATTTGGACGACAAGATACTCGTTTGCTCGGATTCTTTTGTTTCTTTCGTCAATCAGGGCGAAAAATTTATGAACGAAAAAACCCTTGAAGGAAAAGCGGTAAGCGAAATTTTTGAAACTGATGCAAAAAAAATCATAGAAACAGACCGACAGATCAAAGAATCAAGAAAAAGAGTAACCGTTGATGTGCACCTGCAAGCCAGAAACGGAAAGCAAAAATGGCTGAAACTTGAAAAGATGCCTTATTATGATTCCCAAGAAAAACTAACGGGTATTTTGGTGTTTGCTTTCGACATTACCGAGCAAATTTCCATCAAACTGCAAGCGGAACAACTTTATATCATATTAAATGCCCACCTGGTCACCGAAGAAATCCTGAAAAACACCTCCGATTTGGCTGATTTTCCTCAGCTGTTATCCGAAGCCCTTTCCTCTGCTCAATTATTTAAAGCGGTGATGATCGAATATCTATCCGATCAGCAGGACAATCCAGCCCAAGGTTATGCTTCATGGCACTCTCCAAACGGTAAACACCATCGTGTACAAACACATGACAACATGTGTGAACAATGCCGTAATCTGATTTCTAAACGGGATTCAGCAGTTTATTTCGTGAAAGAACACGATTCAGCATGCCCATGGTCCGCAGAATTTGAGCATTCAAAGATTTTTGTTTCGAAACTTCAATACGGCTCAAAGCTGTATGGAACCCTTTGCGTTAAACTGGATGAAACATGGCTGTTCGAAAGCCAAACCAACGAACTGTTGAATCAATTGGCCGGAAAGATTGCCTTTGGTTTTTATACCCTTCAAACTCAGGCACAAATCGCCCAAATCCAAAATGATATGGAACGCCGACTCAGCATGTACAAGATTGCCTTAGATTCCATCAACGATGGGGTTTGGGATTGGAATTTAGAAACCAACAAAGTCTTTTTCAGCGATAAATATTACACCATGCTGGGTTATTTACCCGGTGAATTTGAACCATCCTTTGATTCGTGGAAACGGCTCGTGCACCCGGAGGATTTAGAAGAGGCCTTGCGGATTATCAATCTCCACTTTGAAAGCAAACAAGAAGCCTATGAAGTTGAATTTCGAATGAAGACCAAGTCAAATCGTTATCAGTGGATACTCGGTAGGGGAAAAGTGTACGAAAGGGACCAAATGGGGAATGCAAAGAAAATTGTCGGAACCCATGTGGATATCAGCGAATTAAAGCAAAAAGAAGAGGAACTGGCTGAGAAAAATCAGCAGTTAAAAAGTGTCAATGAAGAATTGCGTTCCAACAACGAAGAAATTATTCAGATGAACGAAGAGCTTGAGAAGCTTTATAGTGACCAAGAGGCACTCAATGAACAACTGAATCGAATTTTGAAACTGATGGGTCAGATTGCCTTGTTTGAAACCAGCGAGGAGGAATTTCTTGAAGAAGCGTTGGATCTGGCTATGAACCTTGTTCCAACATCCAGCAGGGGAAGAATCCGAATGCTCAAGAACAATCGTTCAAGCTATTGGCCACGGTCGGATTACCCCATGAAAGCATTCAGGCTGTTGAATTGAACAGCGAAAGCGTTTGTCAAATGAACAACTCAAAAATCATATCAAAAGATGATATCCACAACTATTATCTTTTTCAATCAGATCAACCTCCGTCAAACCTGTTAAAATTAAACGAAAGTATTATCACACCCATCAAATGGAACAACGTCGTGATTGGAAGCATTGAAATTGATAATCTCTATGAGTCTGATGTGTTTAAAATTTCGGATATTAAAAAGATGGACAGTTTTGCCAATTTATTGTCTGTGTTCTATCGCCTGAGAAAATATATCAACGAGGAGGGGAAATTTCAAACCGATTTGATCTTGACGCTGGTTAAAGCCCTGGAATACTACGATGAATACACTCGTGGGCATTCCGAGCGTGTGGCCAGATGGTCCGTTCAATTGGCAAAGGCTGTCGGTGTTCCCCTTGAAGGTCAAAAAAAGATTTATTATGCCTCTTTAATGCACGACATTGGAAAGATTTTTGTCCAGCAATCCGTATTGAACAAAATCAGTCCTTTAACCGAGCAAGAATATCAACTGATCCAAATCCATCCGGCAAAAAGTGCTGAGCTGATCAACAAGGTAGAAGGAATGGAAAGTTTCGCCAGAATCGTTCGCCATCACCATGAAAAGTACAATGGAAAAGGTTACCCTGATGGACTGACCGGAAAAGCTATCCCTTATTTTTCAAGAATCATTGCCGTTGCGGATGCCTATGATGCCATGACCAGTGAAAGGCCTTATCGCCGACCTTTATCCAGTGAGGAAGCCGCCAATGAATTGAGAAGATGCAAAGGCTCCCAGTTCGACCCCACACTTGTCGATCCCTTTATCGAACAGGTCATTTTAAGAAAGACAAGCAATAGCGATGAACCACGTTGATATGAGATCGTTTTCATTCTTCTTCAGTAAGTGATCTAACCCCTTACTGTTATCGAAAAACCTCTTTTTTTTATCAAACCTTTTTGATACCTCGAATCAGCTCCGTACAATCTAAACGAAAAGGATGAGGTTTTTTTACGTCAATATCTTTCGGAGCGTGATGAAATGTATAAAAACATTTTACAAACTATCGGTGCAACCCCATTGGTCAGAATCAATAAACTGAATCAAAAAAGCCAAGTAGAACTGCTTGCGAAGATTGAAGGCACCAATCCCACCGGTAGCATAAAAGACCGAATTGCCCTAAAAATGATCGAACAGGCCGAAGCCTTGGGAACATTGGAGAAGGGCAAAACCATCATTGAACCAACTTCCGGTAACACCGGCATTGGTTTGGCGATGATCGGAGCTGTCAAAGGCTATTCAGTCGAAATTGTTATAAGTGAAAAAGTTTCTATCGAAAGGCGAAAAATGATTGAAGCCTTTGGTGCTAAAGTCACACTAACAGCAGCAGACGGGGGAACGGATGCGGCCATCAAAAAAGCAAAAGAGCTTGTTCAGCGCTATCCCGACAAATATTTTATGCCTTATCAGTTCTCCAATGAATACAACAAACTAGCCCACTATAAAACCACTGCCGAAGAGATATGGAAAGATACCAACGGGACAATCACGCATTTTGTTTCTGGAATCGGCACTTCAGGAACACTCATGGGAGTCGCCAAGGGACTTAAAGAAAACAATCCGAACATCAAAATTGTGGAAGCCCATCCGGTAAAAAATCACTATATACAAGGGTTAAAAAACATGGAAGAAGTCATTATCCCTGAACTATATGATCCGTCTATTATTGACGAATCCATCATGGTTGAAAGCTGCGATGCCATTCAGATGGCCAGAAGAATCATTCTGGAAGAAGGTATTTTTGTTGGAATGAGCTCCGGTGCCGCAATGATTGCCGCTTTAGAAATCATTAAAAAATTGGATTCGGGAACAGTCGTTTGCATCTTTCCCGACCGGGGAGAAAAATACCTCAGCACCAATATGTTTTCCGACTGTGAGTAAAGACCATTTCCTTTTTCGGGAAATGGCCTTCGTTATTGACAAACTAAACGATAGGCAGTGCTTTCAAACACAGGCACTTCAAAAATGATTATGTCCGATCTTCTCTGGAATAAGGAATTCCCAAAGAAGCAGGTGCACCCACTTTTCTTTTCAACGTATCCGTTGAGGTAAAGAATAGAACAACAATGGTCAGCAGATAGGGAAGCATTTTCAAAAAATCAGGCGAGATATGTGTTCCAATTGCCTGCATTCTCAATCCCAATGCTGTGATGCCTCCAAAAAGATAAGCCCCCAACAAGGCTTTATAAGGATCCCAAGTTGCAAACAGAACCAAGGCAATGGCAATCCACCCTCTTCCAGCTGTCATGTTCTCGATCCACATGGAATTGTACGCTAAAGATAAATAAGCACCACCGATGGCCGTAATCGATCCCCCGATAATGGTGTAAAGGTATCGGACGAAAAATACGTTAATACCTCTGGCATCAGCAGCCTCAGGTGCTTCTCCAACAGCCCTTAAGGTCATCCCCCCCCTGGTTTTATAAATATAAAACCACATCAGGGGAACGGCAATAAAACTGATATAAACCAGTAGATCGTGTTGAAAAAGAACCCGGCCTACAACAGGAATATCTGATAAAAAGGGGATTGAAATTATATCAAAGCGTTTTGCAAAGACACCGATATAATCCTTACCCCACAAACCGCTTATTCCGCTTCCCAACATCGTAATGGCCAAGCCACTGACAATTTGATTGATTTTTAAGGTCACTGTGAAAAAAGCATGGATGAGTCCAAGAACAGCACCTGCAATCATTGCAACCAAAATAGCCAACAACAGACTGGATGTGTTATAGGATACAACAAACCCCCCTATTGCACCAATAAGCATGATCCCCTCTAAACCCAGGTTCACGATTCCCGAACGCTCCGTAAAGATTGTTCCCAGCACAGCAAAAAGCAAAGGGGTTCCGGCTCTCACCGTTGCATGGAGTGTTGAAACAATAAAGGCCAAGACATCATTCATGTGCAGGTACCTCCTTGGCTTTTTCTAACCTCAAACGATAGGCAGCAATGGCTTCCCCGCCGAGCAGACAAAATAGCACCAAGCCCTGAAAGATAGATATTAAGGATATGGGGAGTTTATAGAACATCTGTAATTGATCGTTTCCCACCAGCAAACCACCAAACAAAAAAGAAACAAAGATGATAGCAATGGGGTTCAACTTCCCTAACCATGCTACGATAATGGCCGTGTAGCCATATCCGGGAGAAAAGCCGTGCATCAGTCGGTGCTGCATTCCCATCATTTGAATGCCTCCACCCAATCCGGCAATGGCACCGCTCACAACAAGAGAAATAATCGTATAAGATTTCACTTTGATCCCCGAATACGTGGCGGCCCTCACGTTATCACCAACAACTTGGGAATTAAACCCCCATCTTGTTTTTCGGTTAATGTATTCAAGAACGATGGCTAATGCAATGGCGATAAAAACACCAATATGCACATTGCCGTCAAACAACGTGGGGAGCATAGCCGATTGCCCAAACGCAGCAGTACCTGGAAAACCAAATCCTTTGGGATCTCTCCATGGGCCATAGACTAAATAATCGACCCAGAAAATCGCCACATAATTGAGCATGAGCGTGACGACAATTTCATCCGTTTTCGCATAGGCCTTCATCAATGCCGGGATTAAAGCCCAAAGCGCCCCGGCAATGGCACTGAAAATCGCCACCAACGTGATGAGTACCAATGGTGAGTTGATGCCACGAAACAGAAAAAGAGCCGCCCAAGTTGCTGCCATAGCTCCCATGTACAACTGACCTTCTCCACCGATATTCCAAATCTTCATTTTATATGCAAATGACAATCCCAATGCAACAAATGCCAAAGGAACCATTTTGGAAATTGTACTGTACAAACCGTATTGATTGAAAAAGGGCCAGGAAATCAGCTCCTGATAGGCCAAACAGGTTTCACTGAAAGCAGCGGCAAAGCTACCCAACCGTCCCATGAAGAAAATGGTCAGGATGATGAACATAATCAGTAATGCCACAAAAACACTAATAATGGGAACAACAATCGATAAATATTTGGGAGTACTCAATCTTTTTTCGATTTTAATGGTCATGAATGAGTTCCTCCCTTGTTCCGGCCATCATAAAGCCGATTTGTTCTGTATATTGAGGTTCAGGCGGTGTATAGCCCATGATTTGCCCTTCGTAGATCACTGCAACACGATCAGATAATCTGAATATTTCATACAGTTCACCCGCTAAAAGCAACACGGCCGCCCCTTTTCTCTTTTCTTCCAGCAAGGTTTTATAAACAAATTCCATAGCGCCGATATCCAAACCTCTTGTCGGATGTTCGGCGATTATGACTGAAGGGCGATTGGATAATTCTCTGGCTAAAACGACTTTCTGCAGGTTACCCCCTGATAAATAACGGACCGGGGTTTTGGAAGAAGGGGTGGAAATGGAAAAATTTTCTACCAGTTCAGAAGTTTTTTCATGCATCTTATTGATTTGCATATTCCAAAGGGAAGTCTTTTTCAATTCGGGTATGGTATTCTTCATAAATAGATTGGCCATGACAGACAAATTTGGACAAGTGGCGATGGTTTTTCGGTCTTGCGGAATAAAAGAAAGACCCGCCTGAATACGTTTTCTGATGGAACGATGATGCAGATCAACGCCTCCCATCCGAATACTGCCTGATTCAACAGGTCTTAGTCCGTAAATAGCTTCAGCCAATTCCTTTTGCCCATTCCCGGCAACACCGGCTATCCCGAGTATTTCCCCTCCCCTGATTTGGAGAGAAAGATTTTTGACCGCCATTAGCCCTTTATCGTTTTTAACCGCTAAATCTTTAACCTCTATCTTAACCGGACCCGGTTCCACCTGTGGTTTTTCCTGATCGAGTAACACGTCCCTGGCAACCATTTTTTTAACCAGTGTCCTCCTGTCCACTTCGCTGCGATTCATGGTTCCGGCATTGCAACCATTACGCAAAACACTGATGCGGTCACTGATTTCAAGCACTTCATCCAATTTATGACTGATAAATATCACTGAAGAACCTTCCTGTACCAACTTTCGGATGGCACTGAAAAGCTGACGG
>Ga0116152_10002839_pt1 | contig 14062 bp, 12 predicted proteins | sample AD_UKC119_MetaG_FD_89894 | JGI IMG/M metagenome (GOLD analysis project Ga0116152, IMG submission 89894) | Active sludge microbial communities of municipal wastewater-treating anaerobic digesters from Hong Kong - AD_UKC119_MetaG | ecosystem: Engineered > Bioreactor > Anaerobic > Digestate...
TATCATTTTTTATAGTTTTTTCCAGGTTTTCTGTTCCCGATGATGCTATATTATCCCTGAAAACATAGCGGACTCCAATTCTTGATTCCTTTGAAAAATCCGTATAATCCCCGTCAAATATTTTTTTCCCTTTATATATTATCACTATGTGGTCCGATAATCTTTGAACCTGCTCCAGATAATGGGATGAAAGTAAAATCGTTGTTCCGTAATTTTTGTTCAAATCTTTAAAATAACTCTCCAATGATGAAATTCCCTGGATATCCAGACCGTTTGTCGGTTCATCCAGGACAAGAAATTCAGGGATTATTAATTCTGAAGATGCAATAGCCAGTCTTTGTTTCATTCCTCTTGAAAATTTCTTTACCGGGATGTTTTCCCAACCCCCCAATCCGATTTTTTCAAGAGCCGACAACATTTTTTTCCTGTTAAAATTATGATTGAGCCTGGAAATAATAATAAGATTTTCATAAGCAGTCAGATTTTCATAAAAATTCTGATTATCAAAAACAAATTTGCACTCTTTTTTGTTTCCAATATGCTTTGATTCTTTATTCTTATAAATCACCTTTCCTGAATATTGAGTCAATAAACCGCCGATTATTTTTATGGTCGTTGTTTTTCCCGAACCGTTCGGCCCGAGGAAACCTATAATCTGGCCTTTTTTTACGGTAAGATCAAGTCGATCCAGTGCAAGAAATTTTCCATAGAATTTAGATAATTGTTGAATTTCCAATAAATGATCCATACATTTCCTTTGTTTTCCGGATTTTTATATTACTTTTGGCCATAATCTGCGGCCGATTATCAATAATAATAACGGATCGGTAAAAATTCAAAATAAAAGGCAAAAGAATCAAACCCGCTGTTAGACAAACAATAAAAAACAATAGGAATATTCAGGAAATTCCCCATCCTGATATCCATGTAGAAACCTGAGCCAAAAACAGCGTACAATTCATCCTGTACATAGAGTAAATCCATAAATAAACTGAGTTTGAAATGAATAAAAAGGTAATCAAATAACGGCATTCTGTATTCGATTGAACCGGCAAGACAAGAGTCCTTAGTGGCGTTGAAATCGGGTGATACACCCAGTAACTCTGTGCCCCTGAATAAAACTTCACTGAAATTGAATATGAAATACGGGATCGGATAAAAAACCGAGTTACCAAGAGATATCCCGGAAACAAAATCACATTTTTTTTGATAACTAAAAAACTGCGTATCTGCCATACCGGATTGAAAAAATAAATAAAAATCCCCGACTGTTCTTGTGTCCCAATTCAAAAAGAATATCTGACCGAATGCTTTGCTATTTTTATCCGGCTGAAAACTGAAAAAAGGCAGAACCCATGAATGAATATTTTTATAATTCCATTCCAGAAAAAAACCCGTATTTAATCCGTAATTCATGAATGAAAAACCACCCGGCTCCGATACGGAATAATAGGCAATTTCCTGCAAAAAAAAGGAAAAATTTTCAAAAAACCTGATCCCCTGATAAATTCCTATTCCTGCGGAATTTTCCGAGTCCAGGAAATATTGATTGAATATTCCTCCGGTCAGAGAAAGCATACCCATTGGAATTTCCACCCCAAAACCCAGGGTTAAATGATTGGATACCAATATTTCCCAGGATATCTGCCCTTTTTTTTCTATAAAAACAGAAATTCCCATCCCTTCCGGTTGATCATGAAATTCTGAATAAATATGGGTTACATAATCTTCTCCGGAAAGGGATTGGATATCTTTTTCAAGGAAAGCCGGATTAAACGCTTTGTTTTCTTTTATTAAAAATCTCTTTTTTTTAAAATTCCAGATTTTCTTATTTATATAGATTTTAAAATCCGTAACCTTTTTATTTTCACTGAGAATAATGAGAAGATTAACTTTATTCTCATCAACAGGAGTAAATTCACAATTGACAGAATTAAAATATCCCCATTTACTCAGTCTTAATTCAATATCCAGCAGATAAGAAACTGCATAAGGGTTTCCTTCCGAAACAGCCAGATAATCCAGGATTTCCTCTGTCTTAACAGTACTGTTTCCCTGAATCTCAATTTTATCGAGGAAAAACATCTCCTCTTCCTGGGCATATAATTTTAAAGGATAAATAAAGAAAAAAATCGTAAAAAATAAAAAAACAAAGGGAAAAATTTGTTTTCTATTGAACGGATTTAACATAGAATTTCCCTTTTGCTTTATTAAAAACAATAAGCAAATTTGAATCAAAATAATTTAAAATAAGATTATACGGACCATTTAAATAAAAAATGTTCAAAAGCTCATTGGAAATAAATAAAATTCTGCTGGGCTTGGTCGGATAAACCGAGGGATTGTTTTTATCCGAGAGGAAAAGCAAATAGGACCCGTCAAAATTATAAATCAAAAAATCATTAATTTTATCTTTATTAAAATCATATGTAAAATTTCCAAATATCTGATTAAGAAAAGAACTTAAATCCAGGATGGAATAAGTTTTAAAATCAACCTGCGAAGAATCCTGTGTTGAAGCCGAATCTAAAGACAAATCCTTATTGATATTGACAATCGGGTTCATTATAAAATTACCGTCACCGGACTGAAGATAAACATTGATGGTGGAAAGGTAGGATCTTTTGACAGTCAAGCTGAATATAAAGGAGGAGGAAAAAAACTTCGACCCGATATCTATAAAATCCAATAATCCGTCATTATTCACGTCAAAAAATAAAAAAGAGCTCTCGATTCCCGATATTTCATTAAAATAAACCTGCTTGTTCGGTTGTTCCTGCCACTTCCCCGATTTGTCCCCTTTGAAAATAAGGTACATAGTTCCCAGCTTATCCGTATTTAAAATTGCCCCTATGGAAAAATTAAACAGGATAACATCAAGATTTGTATCCGAATCCATATCGAGAAGGAGAATATGTTTATTGATTGGGGAATATCCGGAACGGAAAGTCAAAAAATTGGTGAGGTCAAGTGTCTGATATTTTTCAAACCCTTTTCCCAGATTAAAAAGATAGGAAATGACCCTGTCTTTATAAATACATATTAAATCGTCCCAACCGTCTTTATTTATATCCCTGTAAATACAATCGGGAATAGAATACATTAAAGTATGAATTGTATTAAAACCTCCAACATTAAGCCTGAAATCATAAACAGCGGATATTTCAACCGGGATTTTCTGAGCTGGTTTCCCGCTTTTGTACCAGATCAGGGAATCGTTTTGAGGAACCAATAAATCAGTTATACCGTCTCTGTCAAAATCATGGGCAATCTCCATTTTCGGAAAACTGTCCTGAAATTCAACCTGGAATAAAGAATCGATATCGCAGTATTTTATCCATTTGTTCCCATCGCTGTTTAAGGAGAGAACCATAATTTCATGGGTGGACTGAAACATAAGATTGGAATAGAGATTTGAATCATAATTTCCCTCAAAAAAATAGAGGAACTTCTTTTCCACCTGCTCATCAAAAATTTTGGTAAAAGCGGACCCGTTATAATCAAAAATCGCAAGATGAATCAATTTATCAAAAATCTGCCTGTATGTAACGACCAATTCTTTTTCAAAATCCTCATCCAGATTTATCCCGTAATATTCTATTATTTTTCCGTTGACCTGATAAGGAATGACCTGTTCATCCGATTGCGCGGGGACCAGATTATTGAAAATCAAAAAAATAAAAATAATACCCAGTAAAAAAAATTTTTTACTTTTTTGTTTCATCCCACTATCCTTTCCTTTATCTATTTTACGAAATATTAATGAATATTTGGAAAATTTCAATTATAATTCCCTTTGCTTCCCAAAATAAAGATCACTAAAAATATAGAAAATGAATTTGACATAATATTTTTTTCAAATAAATGTTAATTATATAAAGAAAACAAATTAAAACAAAGCAGGGAAATCATTAAGTAATTATGGAATCCAATCTTCTCGAAAGAATGAGGCCAATAAATTTTACAGGTTTTTTCGGGCAAAAACACCTGATTTCAAAAAACAAACCATTATCCATTATTATTAAAAACGGAATAAACCATTCAATGGTTTTCTACGGACCTCCCGCCACAGGTAAAACAAGCTTTGCCAAAATATTGGCTTCACATTTTGATTACAATTTCATTTATTCCAATGCCTTAACCCTTAATTCAAATGATATCCGCTCAATAATTGAGGGAAAAACTGCAGCAAACAACCTTTTTCCGGAAAAAAAGAAGAAAAACATACTTTTTATCGATGAATTCCATCGCCTGAATAAACCCAAACAGGACAGCCTTCTGGAACCTATTGAAAAAAACCAGATCATTATTATCGGTGCAACGACTGAAAACCCTTTTTTTGTTTTACAGCCTGCTTTAAGATCAAGGATTTTTATTTACGAGTTTTATGATCTTGATGAGGAGGATCTGGGAAATATCCTGGACTATGCACTTTCCAACGATGAAATTCTGATGAAATATTCTTTTGAGTTTGAAAAAAATGCCAAAAAATTATTAATCAAAAATTCAATGGATGCCAGAAAACTTCTGAACACTTTGGAAATTCTTTTCATTGCCAAGAAAGAAAATAATGATTCAGGAAAAATTTTTATTTCAATCCAGGATTGTATTGATTTCTTCGGCAAAAATTCCATCCGCTATGCCCAAAGCGACTCAATACATGATGCTATTTCCGCATTCATTAAATCCGTCCGCGGTTCGGATCCGGATGCCGCAGTCTATTATCTTGCTTTAATGCTTGAAAACGGGGAAGACCCCCTTTATATTTCCCGAAGGCTTATAATATTGGCGTCGGAAGATATCGGGCTTGCTTACCCGGAAGCATTATCCATAGCAACCTCCTGTTATGAGGCTGTAAAAGTAATCGGACTCCCTGAATCCCGGATAATCCTTTCCCAGGTTACACTTCTGTTTTCATTGCTTCCCAAAAGCAATTCATCCTATCTGGCTATCGATTCCGCTCTTGAATTTATAAAATCAGGGAATATATTAAAAATACCCGACCATTTGAAAGGAAGGGGGGAAAACCTTTTAAAAAAATATTTTTCGGTTGAACAGGGCAGGGAGAAATCCGGGGAATATATCTATCCTCATAATTACCCCAAACATTTTACCAGGCAGAAATACCTTGAATATGAAAAGAAATTTTATACTCCCGTTGCCCTCGGCTTTGAAAAAAAACTTATGCAATGGATAAAAATTCTTTACGATGAAAGGGGGACAAATTCCAATGAAAATATATAAACAGCTGAAATCAAAAAACACGAAATTAACCTTTAGGTTAAGTATTGTAATCGGACTCCTGTCCTTTCTAATCAGTTTTATAATGAACTATCGATTTGAAGCTTCTTTCGGGGACCTTGCACTGACATCCTTAATCGGCTTTTTTATTGGTTTTTTAATAACTTTTTTCATTGTACTTCTTGAAATTTTTGTTTTCCAGTCAAAAAAATACAGAACAATCCCGGGGATACAATATTTATTGTTAAAAGTTTTTATTTATATTGCCATAGGTATGGTAACGGATATAATTATCGGCCTGATATTTTTCCCGGAACATGTATTTGAAATTACCAACATTATTACGACAATTCTTCTCATAGCCTTTTTTTCCGTGATTATAAACATAACTATCTTTTTCACACAATTTTTGGGCAGGGATTTTTTTAAATCCTATTTAAGTGCAAAATATAACAAAGCAAAAATAAAAAATTCCATTTTTTTATTTATTGATCTTTCCAATTCAACATCTTATGCGGAGAAAACTTCTCCCGAACAATTTTTCCTCTGTCTCAATGATTTTATTTTTCTCTGTGAAGAAGTAATCAGGTTTTATGACGGAATTATTTATAAATATGTGGGAGATTGTATAATTACAGTATGGGATTACAATAAAAAAAACCTGGAAAAGTCTTTTCATTGCCTGCATGAGATAAGAAACCACTTTAAAGAAAATCGGAAATATTTCCTTGATTATTATGCCCTTGACCTTGAATTTACAATGGGAATTCATGCCGGTCCCGTTATGGCCGGAGAAATCGGTTTCGAAAAAAGGGAAATCGGCTTTTTATCGGATACGGTAAATACCGCACAACGAATACAGGGAATGAATAAGATTTTAAAAACAAAAATACTCGCATCTGCCGATTATATAAAACTGATCAAGGAAGAAAAACCTGATTTGCTTAAAAATATAAAAATCGGCCTGTTTAAAAATGTACCGATTAAAGGAAAAACATCCCGGATGAATCTCTATACTTTTCTTCCCATCAGTTAAAAAGGATTATACCGTTTGTCCCGGATTTTCGACTGATTTTTTTTTGAGATAAAAATTTAATAAAGGAGCTTATATGATAGTAAACACTGTTGTCAATTACCTTGAAGATCTTATATCCATCCCTTCCCCAACCGGATTTCCTGACAAAATCATCCCGTATTTGACAAAATTTGCCGAAAGCAAAAACATAGCCCATAAAATTTACAGGAAGGGTGCAGTTTGTTTTTCATTTCCAAATTCCCCCGACCAAAAAAATATTGTTTTCGAAGCCCATCTTGATGCCCTTGGTGCTATTGTTTCAGAAGTAAAGGAAAATTCGCTGAAAATCTCATCGATCGGGGGATACCCCGCTATTTATATTATCGGGGATTATTGTACGATACATACTTTTGACGGAAAATCATACCCGGGTACAATTCTGCCTGAAAACCCGTCTGCACATGTCAATCATGAACTCTCCGGTAAAAAATATTCTGTTTCCGACCTTTATATACGACCTGATTTAAAACCCGATGAATCAGTCAAATACAAGGAAATTTTTTCCAATGGGAATTATGTCAGCTTTGACCCGAAATTTTCCAGGCAAAATAATTTCATAAAATCACGGCACCTGGATGACAAAGCTTCGTGCGCCATTTTATTGGGATTGGCCGATTATCTTGCCGAAAACAGCAAAGATCTTCCGGTAAATATTCACCTGTTCTTTAATGTAACCGAAGAAACCGGACAGGGAGTCGCTGGACTTCCGGATGATATCCATGATTTCATAGCCGTTGATATGGGGTGTGTCGGTGAAAATCTTGAAGGGGATGAATATTCCGTTTCCATTTGTACAAAAGATTCCTCCGGCCCTTATAATTACGGATTAACGCAACAATTGCGCAATATAGCCAATATCCATAAGATTCCCTATAAACTTGACGTATTTCCTTATTACGGTTCGGATGGTTCGGCGGCCTTACGTGCGGGAAATGACTGCAGGGTAGGGCTTATCGGCCCGGGAGTTCATGCTTCGCATGGGTATGAAAGGACCCATATTTCCGCAATAAAAGCTACTTATGATTTATGTCTGGAATATTTAAAATCCCATAAAAATTAAGGAGTAACCATGCAAACCAAAGAATATTACGACCAAAAAACAATTAAAATGCAAAGAACCCAGCAAAACCTCATTAAACGCCAATTCGACTGTAAAATTTTGGAATCTTCCCAGGAGGCGGTAAAATTTTTCCTGTCGCAAATTGACAAAACACAATCTGTTGGCTACGGTGGATCCAGAACTCTGGAGCAGATAAAAATTATTGAGCATTTAAGGGAAAATAACTACTCATTGTTAGATAGAAACAATCCGAATTTAAACAAAGAAGAAAAAAATGAAATACAAAAAAAGATATTAACCTGTTCCGTCTTCATTTCTTCTGTAAATGGAATCTCCGAAACCGGCGGGCTTATTAATATCGACCTCTGGGGCAATAGAATAAACCCGATCACTTACGGCCCGGATAAGGTCTATATTTTTGCAGGATGGAATAAAATAGAGGATGACATGGAAAAAACTTTATACAGGGTCAAAAATATTGCCTGTGTCCAAAATGCCATCCGCTTCCGAAAAAACACCCCCTGCACAAAGGCCGGCAGATGCTCCGACTGCAGCAGTCCCGATCGAATCTGCGGAACAACGACCCTCCATGAATGGTGCCCTGAAAAAGGCAGAATAAATATTTTACTGATAAAAGAGGATCTTGGTTTTTGAAAAATTCTTTTGTTAACTGTGATTTACATATTCATTCCTGCCATTCCCCCTGTGGCAGCCTGGAAATGGGGCCAAAGAACGTAATCGGAAAATTACGGGAAAACTCCATTTCAATTGCGGCTATAACTGACCATAATTCATCGCTTAATACCAGGGGTTTTTACAATCTCGGGCTGAAAAACAATATTCTGATTTTTCCCGGAATGGAAATTCAAACGGTTGAAGAAGTTCATATCAATGTCATATTTCCTGATTTTATTACAGCTGATAAATGGGATTCCTGGATTAAAAAATCAATGCAGGATATCAGATGCGATCCTGACATATTCGGTGATCAGCCTATAGTAAACGAAAATGAAGAAATACTGGAATTATATGAGTTGTTATTACTGCAATCGAGTAACTATGATTTTGAAACGATAATAAATAAAGCCTATAATGAGAAACTGATTTTCTTTCCGTGCCATATTTTTGAACCTTCGTTTTCCGTTACTTCCCAATTGGGTTTTCTACCGTCACATATTGATCCCGTATCCGGAAAAGATAAAATCCCTTTTCTGGAAATAGCAACCAGAACCAATCTGGATATTATAAAAAGCAATAAAATTTATGACCGAAAAACAATTTTAACAAATTCTGATGCCCATTATCCAAATGATATCGGGAAAAAATATTTTCAAATCCAATCAAAAAAATTGGAAACATTACTTGATGAATTTTTTCATGATCATAACAGCAAAAAACAAACGGAAATTTATAAAATACTTTATGATTCGCTGATTTCCGGGGAAAATCATTTCTTGGTTTTAAAATTCTTACAATAAACTGAATTTTTCTGTTTTTTCCAGAAACCATATAATGCCTGATTCCCGTGCAGAAATTCCAACTTACCTGTAAATTCGCTGTCAAGCGGTTCAGGCATTTTGTTTTGCAATGGTGTACCGGGTAAAGGCATAAAATAATGAGCATGCATTTTAGCTCCCTCTTTTATCATTTCGTTCATTACCCGTAATGTTTCTTCTCTGTCTGAAAGCGTTTCCCCGGGCAACCCGAAAATAAAATCGACATGCGGTTCCAGCCCGTTCTTCAGAATAATTTTTACAGAGTCAAAGACCTGCTCAATTGTATGCCCCCTGTTAATTTTTTTTAATAAAGAATTCTGTCCGGTCTGCGCACCGATAATGATCCTTTTGTTATCACAAAACTTTTTTATCAAAAATAGAAGGTCTTTGGAAACGGATTCAGGTCTTATTTCCGAGGGAAAGGAACCAAAATACAGTTTTACCCGTCTTTTATACTTCTCCTTTATTGATCTCAAAAGCAATTCTATTGCCTTCAGATTAACCGAGTTCTTATCATCCGATCCGTATGAAGCGGCATTGGGTGTAATAAACCTGATGTTAGACACACCATTTTCAACAAGTTTTTCCGTATGGAAAAGTATATTTTCAATCGATCTATGACGAACTTTGCAACCGTATAATTGAGGAACCTGACAATAATTGCAGGAATGATAGCAGCCCCTGGTTATTTCAATAGGCCCGAAAAAACCGTACTTTTCGGAAAACGGGGGAAAACAATCCAACAATTCCGAAGAAAAATGATGACGATTAAAAACCAATTTATTTTCATTCCTTTTATGAATTATCAATCCGGGGATTCCATTTAAATTAACAGAACCGTGTTTTCCATTGCTTAAAAATTCCAAAATTCCGGCAATACTTTTTTCCCCTTCTCCCGAAATCCCGTAATTCAAATCAAGATCCCTCACAGAAAAAGGCTCACCTGTAATATGAGGACCGCCACCGATAAAAATCGTTTCCGTTTTATTATCAGTATTTTCCCTTAATTCTTTTACCAATTCCTTAATTTCGTCGTATTGGATGGAAAACAGGGAAAAAAAGAATACAAGTCTTTTATGTTCTCCGGATATTTTTTTAACTGTCTCCCTGATGAACTCAATTTCATCATCCAGACAAATCATATATAAAGTATAAATATGATCAAATTTTTCAACCTGGGGCAAAAGGGCATTAAAACTATATTTGTTTTTGTCACTGATAAAAAAGAGAAGGGCGGTTTCCGAAATTGAATTTCCCAGTACCTGTGGTTTTTTACCGGTTTTAAAATACTGTTTTCCAGATATACCCAGATTAATTTCCTTTCTTCTGGTTGCAGATCAACCGTAAACTTAACTTACCGGCTGAAAATACTGCACCTTTATTTATTTAAGCTTTTTATAAAATCAGTATACTGCAAAATTTTTCCCGTGCAATTCATTTGATTAATCAATGAACGGGAAAAACCCGAATCACCGCCGTATAAACCGAAAATTAACCCGAGGACCATTCCCCTTGCTGCAGAATCGCCGCCGGCCAGAACATTTATTTTCAATCCCTCCCTGCTGTTTTCGCCGTATCTTTCCAAAATATAAACAATAGAGGATAACGCTCCTTTAATGTGGCAGGATTGGCCTAATTTTACGATTGCTTCGACCGGATCATCCCCTTCCGTTTCTTTGAGTGCGTTGAAAATCGTTTGCATAAACGGTGAATTTTCCAATTTCCGTGCCCGATTTGTCGCTTCCTTCAAATTCATACCATTATAAACGGAAAAAACAAGATGCCCTATAAAACGTGCACCGGAAAGGACAATGTCTTTCGGATGAGTAATTATTGTCTGGTCTACAATATCAGCTATAAAATTTTCTTCGTCTGAAGAAACCATAAGGTTATAATAAATCAACGGTGCAATCGTGGAAAAACCCCCGAGATCTTCCGAATCCGATCCGCTTTTCAGGTAATCTTTTGATTTTTCCATATTTTCCAGGGTCTGTTTTGAAGCATGATCTTTATATCCCGAATAACCGGTCATTTTTTCAGCCCAGAAACGGGCAAATTTTTCCTTATTGAAACCTTTTTCCCGAATAATCGATTCCAACAAAAATATTCCCTGGTCACCGTAATGTGTCAAATCTCCTTTGGATTTACCTTTATGGTAAGACACTATTCCCGGTGTTGAGAATTCATCAAATTGCCTGAATTTGTTCTGGATCACCTTTGTATCGTATACCCAATGGTAACCCAGAGAATAGGCATCACCGAAAAAACTCATGTAAAGCATAATGTCCAGATTCTCATTATGATTTGTTTTCAAAATGCCCTCCTTATTATTATATTACTTTTTTTGTGATATAATAATAAGGATTTTTTACGCCGATGTCAAAATATTTTTTATTTCCGGAAAATAAGGCAGGATGAGATAAATAAATTAATTCATTATATTTTCATCTGAATTTCGGAAATTTCGGCAATGTACATCCTGTGAAAATCATTGTCGTATAATTTGTTGATTCCCCCATCAATAAAATTTTCAGGGTTAATATCAGAATAATATAATTTTTGACAGAAGAAAATAATTTCCGATTCTATGACATAAGAGGTATAATTATGATTACCGGTTGTAAAATTCACCTCTTTAATTTTATCATAATCCCTTCCGGATTTTGTACCGCAAAAATTCAATTGTTTTCTGAAATTTTCAGTAAAAAAGCTCAGTGAAAAATTGCTTGAATTTTCCATTAATTGATAAGTAAATCGGGTTGGCCTGATGAAAATAAAAGTTACGGGTTTGTTCCAGAGTATTCCGAACCCCATCCAACTCGCAGTCATAGGGTTAATCCTGTTTCCATCGGAACTCACAATCAACCCCCAATCCTTATCAATTTTCTTGAAAATTTTAAAATTAAATTCGTCAAAACCGATTTGTTTAAAACCTTCCATAGATAATCCTTTATATTTTATTAATCAAAAAGCAGAGGGCAGGGGCAAAACCTGTAAAGAAAAATTACCCGGTCAGATTCTAAGTCATTCATGCCCGATGGCAGGCTACAAAATGATTCGGTCCGATCTCTTTGAGTTCGGGATAGGAAGATTTGCATTTTTCTTCTGCCAGAGGGCACCTCGGATGAAAATAACATCCTGAAGGTTGATTGATCGGGGAGGGGACATCACCCAGGACAATATCCTGAAACCCCTTTTTGGTTGTATCTATTTCTGGGGATGCTTTAAATAATGCTTTAGTATAAGGATGTACATGTTTATCCACCAATTCCCTTTTATCAGCGATTTCAACAATCCTTCCCAGATACATTACAATTATTCTGGTGGAAATAAACTCAACAACCGAAAGGTCATGGGCTATAAAAATATAAGTAAGGCCGTATTTTTCCTGAAGATCCAACAATAAATTCAGAATTTGGGCCTGAATTGATACATCAAGGGCAGAAACGGCCTCATCACACACAATGATTTCCGGTTTCAGAGCAAGTGCCCTGGCAATGCCGATTCTCTGCCTTTGCCCACCCGAAAACTGATGGGGGTACCTTTTCAGGTATCGTGGGTCAAGGCCTACCTCTTCAAGAAGATGTTCCACCTCTTCAAATATTTTTGATTTTTCAACTGTTTTATGAATATCAAAAGGCTGTTTTAATATTCCATAAACATTTTTTCTGGGATTCAAAGATGAAAACGGGTCCTGAAAAATCATCTGCATCTGCTGCCGCATATTTTTCAATTCATCAGGGTGTAATGAAAAAATTTCTTTTCCCCTGTATAATACTTCCCCGTCTGTTTTTTCATGCAATCTGAGAATGGTTTTTCCCAGGGTTGATTTCCCGCATCCGGATTCACCGACTATCCCCAGGATTTCCCCTTTGTATAATTCAAAACTTACATCATCAACAGCTTTCAATGTCTGGTTTTCTCCCCTGAATCCTTTTGCTTTAATATCAAAATATTTTTTTACATTTTTTACATCAAGTAGTTTTTCCATATTTAACCTCTTTCAATCCTTTTAACCTGTGTAACAAAAATTATTTTCCGGTTTTAAACGATTCAGTTTTTCGGAGTACCGAGTTCACCGGCGAAATGGCAATAAACAGAGTGGGAATCACCGAATTTTTTCTCTTCCGGAAATTTATCCTCACAAACAGGTTGGACAAATTTGCACCTGTTAAAAAAAGGGCATCCGGAATTCAATTGTACAAGATTAGGGACTGTTCCTTCTATTGTTGACAGCCTTTTAGCGCCCCTGTATTTTTTATTTCCCGGAATTGAATCAAGCAAACCGATGGTATAAGGATGCATAGGGGAACCGAACAATTTATCGGCCAGAGCCTGTTCCACTTTTTTCCCTGCATACATAACGACAACTTTATCGGCCATCTGGGAAACGACCCCCATATCATGAGTAATAAGAAGGATGGATACACCGATTTTATCCTGCAGTTCTTTCATTAGTTTGAGGATCTGAGCCTGAATCGTTACATCCAGTGCTGTTGTCGGCTCATCGGCAATAAGAAGGAGGGGTTTCGGAGATGCGAGTGCCATTGCAATCATAACCCTTTGTCTCATTCCCCCCGATAATTGATGGGGATAATCATTAATCCTTTTTTCGGGAGCCGGAATACCTACAAGTTTAAGCATTTCTACAGATTTTTCCATACTTTCTTTTTTGTTCAAACCGTGATGGGTAATATAAACTTCGGCAATCTGTTCCCCGATTTTAAATACCGGATTCAACGAGGTCATTGGTTCCTGAAAAATCATTGAAATTTTTTCCCCCCGTATGGACCTCATCTGCTGATCAGTACATTGCAAGAGATTTTCCCCGTTCAACAGGATTTCACCAGAAACTATTTTACCCGGAGGGGTTTGTATCAAGCGCATTATCGACAATGCAGTCACGGATTTACCGCACCCCGATTCACCGACAAGACAAACTGTCTTTCCTTTTTCGATAGCCAGATCCAGATCATTCACAGCTTTAACTATTCCTTTATTTGTATAAAAAAAAGTATTCAGATTTTTTATTTCAATTATATTCTCCATTTTTGCACCTTTTCCTCTGATCTATTTTTCTGATCATTTTTTCTAATAATTAATCCCTTAATCTGGGGTCAAGAATATCGCGCAAACCGTCACCCAGAAGGTTAAACCCTAAAACGGCCAATAATATGGCAATGCCGGGAA
>Ga0116152_10002841_pt1 | contig 14061 bp, 9 predicted proteins | sample AD_UKC119_MetaG_FD_89894 | JGI IMG/M metagenome (GOLD analysis project Ga0116152, IMG submission 89894) | Active sludge microbial communities of municipal wastewater-treating anaerobic digesters from Hong Kong - AD_UKC119_MetaG | ecosystem: Engineered > Bioreactor > Anaerobic > Digestate...
GCCGCCAGCAGCAGCGGCACGCCCAGCGCGAGCAGCGCGGTGTGCAATCCCAGGTTCAGACGCAAACCATGGCCTTTCATGAAGCTCATGTCAACACAGTCATGGCTTGTCCGTGACTGGCCCGTCGCCATGCCACGTGCGTGGGTTGGTAAGCCCCGGCGCGAGACTCCTTCGAGAACCTTGGTGATCCTCGTTCTCGGGCGCACCGAGTGAGTTGACACAAACTGGTCACGCGCGGCCATCATAGGTGGCAAATGTGCAGCAACTCGTCAGATGCTCCAGATCGATCCGTTCCGTCGGGACGGTCTGGATCGAACCGATGCCCGACGCCGCAGATGGAGGCGTTGGATTCGCCTTTCGCGCCGGCTTCGGCACGATTGCCGCGCCGGTTCTTTGCGTGGTGTGCACGGTGCGCACCGCGCAGGCTTGTTTCCCTCATGAATACCGAGTGTCGAGGGTGGCCATGTGGCGCCGGTAAAGGGTATGTGAACGCCCGGTAAATCACACCGGGCCGCCCGATTTCATGAGAGAAAAGTAGCTGCAGCATTTGCGTGTCAAGCGCTGACAGCTATCAAAACAGGAATTTTCAATTGAAACGCCACCTCGGCGAAGCTGCGCAGCTTGCGGCTGTGCAGGCGGTGCAGGCCGTTTTCGCGCTCGCCCGGGGCGATGAATTCGTCGATGTAGAACTGGTCGTTGGTGAACAGCACGAAGTTCTGAAAATGCTCGGGCGAGGTGCCGGTGTAGTGCCGCAGGCGGTGCAGCGAGCAGTCCACGCGCGGCGCGGTGAACAGCGCCAGCGGCTCGGGCGCACCGGGCGCCACCTCGTGCGTGCCGTTGGCGATGCGGTCGTCCATGGCGGTCAGATCGGGCAGGTCGAACAGCTCGCGCCCGGGGTTTTCCACCGGGCGGGGCGTGGCTAAGATGTGATCCGAAGGCGCCAGCCCTGTGGTCAGCCGGCTGTGGCGGCGGGCGGATCGGCCGGGGCGCCGGCGGCCAACACCGGAGCTCTGCCATGCACGTTCGGGCCTTTCTGGACCAGTCGATCCGCTTCAGCACGCTGGCCCTGTGCGCGCTGGGCACCCTGCTCGCGCTGGTGTGGATGGCCTTGGCCGGCCCCGGTCCATGGTCGACGGCACTGGGGCTGCTGTGCGCCGTGCTGGTGGGCGTGGGTGTCTATGACCTGCAGCAGACGCGCCACGCCATCTTGCGCAACTACCCGATCCTCGGGCACCTGCGCTTCGCGCTCGAATTCATCCGGCCGGAAATCCGTCAGTACTTCATCGAATGCGACGTCGAGGCCGGCGAACCGTTCACACGGGCGCAGCGCAGCGTGGTGTATCAGCGCGCCAAGGGGGTGCCGGACGTGCGCCCCTTCGGCACCAAGCTGGACGTCGGCGCCAACGGCTACGAGTGGATCAACCACTCCATGCAGACCACCCATATCGAATCGCACGATTTCCGCATCTGGATCGGCGGTCAGCCCGGCGTGCCGCGCGAAGGCGTGGCGCCCTGCACGCAGCCGTACAACGCCAGCGTGTTCAACATCTCGGCCATGAGTTTCGGCGCGCTGTCGGCCAACGCCATCCTGGCGCTCAACCTGGGCGCCAGGATGGATGGCTTCGCGCACGACACGGGCGAGGGCGGCATCAGCCGCTACCACCGCCAGCACGGCGGCGACCTGATCTGGGAGATCGGCTCCGGCTACTTCGGCTGCCGCAACGACGACGGCAGCTTCAGCCCCGAGCGCTTTGCCAGACAGGCCGTCGATCCGCAGATCAAGATGATCGAAATCAAGATCAGCCAGGGCGCCAAGCCCGGGCACGGCGGCATGCTGCCGGGCGCCAAGGTCACGCCCGAAATCGCCGCCGCACGCGGCATCCCGGTCGGTCAGGACTGCGTCTCGCCGTCGGCGCACAGCGCCTTCTCGACGCCGATCGAACTGATGCACTTCATCGCCCGCCTGCGCCAGCTGTCGGGCGGCAAGCCGGTCGGTTTCAAGCTGTGCATCGGCCACATCTGGGAATGGTTCGCCATCGTCAAGGCCATGCTGGAGACCGACATCACGCCCGACTACATCGTGGTCGATGGCGCCGAAGGCGGCACCGGCGCGGCGCCGATCGAGTTTGCCGACCACATGGGCGCGCCGGTGCAGGAGGGGTTGAACCTGGTCAGCAACACGCTGATCGGCGTCAACCTGCGCCATCGCATCAAGATCGGCGCCGCCGGCAAGGTGATCAACTCGTTCGACCTGGCGCGCATGTTCGCGCTGGGCGCCGACTGGTGCAATTCGGGCCGGGGCTTCATGATGGCGCTGGGCTGCATCCAGGCGCAGGTCTGCCACACCGGCCACTGCCCGACCGGCATCACCACCCAGGACCCGCTGCGCGAGCGCGCGCTGGTGGTGGCCGACAAGGCCACGCGCGTGGCCCAGTACCACGCCAACACCCTGCACGCGCTCAAGGAGCTGCTGCAGGCGGCCGGCCTGATGCACCCCGACCAGCTCTACACCCACCACATCGTGCGCCGCATCGACGCCACCCGCGTGCGCCTGCTGTCGGCCATGATGCCGACCATGCGCTTCGGTGCCATCCTGAACGACCTGGAGCACCAGCACAACGTCTATCGGCTGTACTGGCCGCTGGCCGACGCGCACAGCTTCTCGCTGCATCCGCCCACGGCCGAAGAGCTGGCGGCAAGCCCCGGCATCCGGCCGACCATCGCCGGCCGCCCGGCCTCGGCGGTACAGATCGCCGAAGAGCTGACGCGCCGGCGGCTGCCCACACCCGCGCCGGTGAGCCACCTGGTGCCGGAGCAGGCCAGGACCTTCCACAGCAGCGCCGTCTCGCCCTCACAGGTCCCGCCGGAATGGACCGGCTCCGGCAGCGACCTGCTGGCCGCCGCCATGCAGCTGCAGGACGAGCACGCGCACGACGCCCAGGCGCACGCCGACGACCGGCGGCCGTGATCGGCGCGCGCTGAAAGCCGCGGGTCAGCGGCGCCGGATCACTGGAACGCCACCTCGGCAAAGCTGCGCAGCTTGCGGCTGTGCAGACGGTGCAGGCCGTTTTCGCGCAGGCGTTCGATGGCGCGAATGCCGATCAGCAGGTGCTGGGCCACGCGCTCGCGGTAGAAGTGGTTGGCCATGCCGGGCAGCTTGATCTCGCCGTGCAGCGGTTTGTCGCTCACGCACAGCAGGGTGCCGTAGGGCACGCGGAAGCGAAAGCCGTTGGCGGCGATGGTGGCGCTTTCCATGTCCAGCGCGATGGCGCGCGACTGCGAAAAGCGCCGCTGCGGGCTGCCAGCGCCCAGCAGTTCCCAGTTGCGGTTGTCGGTGGTGGCCACGGTGCCGGTGCGCAGCACGCGCTTGAGCTCGATGCCCTGCAGCCGCGTGACGTCGGCCACCGCCTGCTGCAGCGCGATCTGCACCTCGGCCAGCGCCGGCACCGGGATCCACAGCGGCAGGTCTTCGTCGAGCACATGGTCCTCGCGCACGTAGCCGTGCGCCAGCACGTAGTCGCCCAGCTGCTGGCTGCCGCGCAGGCCGGCGCAGTGGCCGACCATGATCCAGGCGTGCGGGCGCAGCACGGCGATGTGGTCGGTGATGGTCTTGGCGTTGGCCGGACCGACGCCGATGTTGACGAAGCTGATGCCCCCGCGGTCGGGGCGCGTCAGATGGTAGGCCGGCATCTGCGGCAGGCGCGGCGGCGCGGCGCCGCGCTGGTCGCCCGGCAGCGGCGCCAGGCCGGCACGCCGCGTGACCAGGTTGCCGGGCTGCACGAAGCTGTCGTAGCCGCTGTCCGCCCGGCCCATTTCGCGCTCGCCCAGGGCGATGAATTCGTCGATGTAGAACTGGTAGTTGGTGAACAGCACGAAGTTCTGAAAGTGCTCGGGCGAGGTGCCGGTGTAGTGCCGCAGGCGGTGCAGCGAGTAGTCCACGCGCGGCGCGGTGAACAGCGCCAGCGGTTCGGGCGCGCCGGGCGCCACCTCGTGCGTGCCGTTGGCGATGCGGTCGTCCATGGCGGTCAGATCGGGCAGGTCGAACACCTCGGGCAGGCGCTGGCGCTGCGCCGGGCTGAGCTGGCCCTCGAAGTGCTCGTCCTCGGCCAGCGCGAAGGGCAAGGGGATCGGCTGGTGGCTGGTGCCCACTTCCAGCGTCACGCCGTGGTTGTCGATCAGCAGGCGGAACTGCTCCTGGTAGTAGTCGGCGTACAGATCGGGGCGCGTCAGCGTGGTTTCGTACTGACCGGCTCGCTGCACGAATCCGTACGCCAGGCGCGAGTCGGGATGCCGGCCGTGCGGCACACGCAGCCGCACGAACGGGTAGCAGGCACGCACGCGCGCCAGCTCGGCCGGCGGTTCGGCCGGGCCGGCAAGGTAGGCCGCCAGCGCCGCACGCAGATGGGCGCAGCCGGCGTCGTGGATCTGCTGGGCCTGGGCCAGGGCGGCCGCCGGGTCGGTGAAGGCAACGGGGGGTGTGAAGGGAGCATGCGAGACCATGGCGCATTGTCCATGGCCTGTGTGACCGCCGTGCGTCATCGCGGGCGGCGCCGCACCGGCGTCGCCCACCGCGCCCCCTTGCATGGGCGAACGCATGCCGTTAGAATACTAAGCATACATATTAAATCCATCGCCCGGGCCGCACGCGGCGTCCGGCCTCACCCCTGGAGACACCCCATGAACGCCACCGACGCCCTGAATCCGCTCGGCCACGCCGCGTCGCTGGGCCGGCTGGAAGACCTGCCGCCCGAGTACGTGCGGGCCATCCACGACCTGTCGGTGGCGCCCCTGTGGCCGCAGCTGCGCGGGCTGCTGCCGCGCCACCAGCCGGTGCGCCACACGCAGCCCTTCATGTGGCGCTACCAGGACGTGCGCCCGCACCTGCTGAGCGCCGGCGAGCTGACGCCGATCGACAAGGCCGAGCGCCGGGTGCTGGTGCTGTGCAACCCGGGCCACGGGCTGGACAAGCTGGTGGCCACGCCCTCCATCTACGTCGGCCTGCAGCTCATTCTGCCGGGCGAGGTGGCGCCCAACCACCGCCACACGCCGACGGCGGTGCGCTTCGTCATCGAAGGCGAAGGCGGCTACACCACGGTGAACGGCGAAAAATGCCCCATGCACCCGGGCGACCTGATCCTGACGCCGGCCCTCAACTGGCACGAGCATGGCCACGAGGGCAGCGGCCCGGTGGTGTGGCTGGACGCGCTGGATCTGCCCTTCATCTACCAAATGGAGGCCTCCTACGCCATCGAAGGCCCGCCGCAGGCGGCGGGCGCCGGACCGGACGCGTCGCAGAACAGGTACCTGCGCGCCGGCCTGCTGCCCTATGCCTCGCTCGGTCAGGCGCTGCGCCCGCAATACCCGCAAATCCGCTTTCCGTGGCAGGACGTGCGCCAGGCGCTGGGCGCGCTGGCCAGCGTGACCGCGCGCGACGAGGCGGTGCAGCTGGCCTACGTCAACCCCGAAACCGGCCGTCCCTGCCTGCCGACACTGGGCTTTTCGGCGCAGCAGCTGCGCGCCGGGCAGGATTTTTCGCCGCGCAGGCGCTCGGCCAGCAGCGTGATCCACGTGATCGAAGGCCGCGGCGAATCCGAAATCGACGGCGTCACCCTGAAGTGGACGCAAGGCGATACGCTGGCGGTGCCGACGCATGCCCAAGTCACGCACCGCGCCACCGGACGGGACGCCTACCTGTTCCACGTGGACGACGCGCCGATGCAGCGCGCGCTCGGTTTTTACGAGGATTTTTGACCTCCAACGCCCGCCAGTCGAGCGCCAGCAGCTACATTTTCAAGAGCACTCCACATGACTTCCTACATCTTCCCCCCCGCCCCCCAGGCCGCCGTGCCGGTGCGCGGCAGCCCGCAGCAGTACGCCGTCAGCCGCATCTTCTGCGTCGGCCGCAACTACGCCGCCCACGCGCGCGAAATGGGGTTCGACCCCGACCGCGAGCCGCCCTTCTACTTCAACAAGACGCCCATCGATCTGGTGCCGAGCGGTGCCACCGTGCCGTATCCGCTGGGCAGCCAGAACTACCACTACGAGATGGAGCTGGTGATCGCCCTCGGCCAGCCGGCCTTCCGTGTGGCGCCCGAGCAGGCGCAGGCCTGCGTGTGGGGCTACGCCTGCGGGCTGGACATGACGCGGCGCGACCTGCAGATCAAGTCGCGCGAGATGGGCCGGCCCTGGGACTTCGGCAAGGACTTCGAGCAGTCGGCGGTGATCAGCGAGCTGGTGCCCGCCAGCGCCATCGGTCACCCGACCCGCGGCGCCATCCAGCTCAGCGTCAATGGCCAGCTGCGGCAGAACGCCGACCTGAAGGACCTGATCTGGAGCGTGCCCGAGATCGTCGCCAACCTGTCGCACTACTACCACCTGCAACCGGGCGATCTGATCTACACCGGCACGCCCGAAGGCGTGGGCGCGGTGCAGCCGGGCGACCACATCACCGGCCGGATCGACGGCGTGGGCGAGATCGCGCTCACCATCGGCCAGCCCGAGTGATTCAAGAAAAACAAGGCTTCAGGGCTTGCCTGGAAAGCGCAAGCAGCTATTAATTTTGTAGTCAACGGAAATCCCATGGCTGAACCACAGCACATACTGGTGGTGGGTGGCGGCATCGGCGGCCTGGCCGCGGCGCTGGCACTGGCCCGGCTGGGCCTGCACGTCACGCTGCTGGAACAGGCGGCCGAGATCGGCGAGATCGGCGCCGGCATCCAGCTCGGCCCCAACGCCTTTGCCGCCCTGGACGCGCTGGGCGTGGGCGAGAACGCGCGCCGCCGCGCCGTGTTCACCGACGAGCTGATCATGATGGACGCGGTCGACGCCAGCGTGGTTGGGCGCTTTCCGGTCGGCCAGGCCTTCCGCGCCCGCTTTGGCAACCCCTATGCGGTGATCCACCGCGCCGACATCCACACCTCGATCCTGGAGGGGGTGCAAGGCTCGGACCGCATCCAGTTTCACACCTCGACCAAGGTGGTGCATATCGAGCAGGACGCCGCCAGTGTGACCGCCATCGACCAGCACGGCCAGCGCTGGCAGGCCGACGCGCTGGTGGCCGCCGACGGCGTGCGCTCGGTGGCGCGTGACATCCTGTTCGGCGACGCGCCGCGCGTGTCGGGCCATGTGGTCTACCGCGCCGTGGTGCCGGTGGCCGACATGCCGCGCGAGCTGCGGGTCAACGCCCCGGTGGTCTGGGCCGGCCCCAACTGCCACCTGGTGCACTACCCGCTGCGCGGCGGCAGCGAATACAACCTGGTGGTCACCTTCCACAGCCGCCAGCCGGAGCAGTGGGGCGTCACCGACGGCAGCAAGCAGGAAGTGCTGAGCTACTTCCAGGGCATCCACCCGTGCCCGCGCCAGTTGCTGGAATGCCCCAAGAGCTGGCGCCGCTGGGCCACCGCCGACCGCCACCCGATCCCGCGCTGGACGGCGGGCCGCGTCACCCTGCTGGGCGACGCCGCGCACGGCATGCTGCAATACCTGGCGCAGGGCGCCTGCATGGCGATCGAAGACGCGGTGACGCTGGGCCTGGCGATGCAGGCCTGCGCGCTGGACATCGGCCGCGCCTTTGCGCTGTACGAGCAAAGCCGCATCCCGCGCACCGCGCGCGTGGTGCTGTCGGCGCGCGAAATGGGGCGCCTGTACCACGCCGACGGCGTCGAGCGCCTGGTGCGCAACCAGCTCTGGGAAGGCCGCACGCCCGAGCGCTTCTACGATGCGCTGGAATGGCTGTACGGCTGGCGCGCCGACACCGCGCTGGCGCGGCCGCGCGCAATCGAGCCGCGCCCGAGCTGACACACCCCATTCGGTAGGGCCCGGATCCAACCCGCCCCGTGCGGCACACCCACACCCCACACACACACAAAAACCGCCCCTCGAGGGGGCGGTTGGAGTCGACACGCCCGGCGCGTCAGAAGATGCGAAGTGATGCCGGGCGCCCGAGAGGAGCACCCCAACGCCACCGATCGAGGTGCCAGCCACAGCCGCAGCCTGGGCTACGGCGAGCACTGGCAACGACGCGCGGCTGTGTTGGGGCGGTCACGGCGGGCATGAGTGCCTCGTTGAAGCTTCTCAAGTCCGGCGGCGCAGACGCGTGGCACCCAGGCCGGCCAGGGTGGCCATCAGCATCACCATGGCCCACTCACCCAGTGTCGGGATCGGGGCCACGGCTTCGCGGCTGGGCACCCGAACTCTGGCTGTCCCGGTGTTGTTGGCTGGGTTGGTGTCGCCAGGGGCGTCCAGAGTCGCCGTGTTGGTGATGGGGCTCGAACCGTTGTACGGATCGTCCAGCTGAACCGTAAAGGTGAACGTCCGGCTGGCGCCGCTGGCCAGGGCGCCCACCGCGCAGCTCACCGTGCTGCCGCTGGCAACACAGCCGTCCACCGACGAGACGAAGCTCATGCCGGCCGGCAGCGGATCGACCACCTGGGCGCCCAGGCTGTCGAGCGGGCCATGGTTCGTCACCGTCAGCGAGAAGACCGCCTGTTCGCCCGCAGCGAGCGTCTGCTTGTTGATCGACTTGGTCAGCGACAGGTCGGTGGCAATCGCCTCGCGGCGCGTGGTGGTGTCCTCATCGGTTTCGTTGTTGTCCATCTCGCGCTCGGTCTCGGCGACCGCGACCACCACGTTGTTGCGCTGGGTTCCGCCATAGTCACCTGCGGTGACGATGCTTTCCGCACGCATGCGGTACTTGATCACGATGGCGTTGGATGCACCGATCGCAATGGTCGGGAAACTGCAGGTCAGCGTGCCCGATATGGCGCCCACCGCCGGTTCGGTGCAGGTGGGTGCCGCCACCGGTGTGCCGCCGATCGATGCCGACAAACTCCCCTGATAGCTGAAACGTGCACTGGGGGTGGTGCCCGCCTTCGGGAAGGTGTCGGTGATCAGCAGATTGGTGCCATAGGACGGGCCAACGTTGGTCACGGTGATGGTGTATTCGGTGTCCGCACCCAGAACCACAGGATCAACGTCGTCGGTCTTGTGAACCAGAACGTCCAGGTCGGCCGCAATCACGGTCGCATCGGCAGTGGCCGAGTTGTTGTTGGTGTCGGTTTCCGTGCTGTCTGTGGCAATGTTGACCACGTTGTGGATCGTCGTGCCCAGCGCCGCAGCCAGCGGCCGCACCCGGAAGGTGGCGGTGTACTGGGTGCCCGACGGGATCGACGCCCAGCTGCAAGCCACGCTGCCGCTGATGGCCCCGTCGGCCGGCGCCGTGCAGGTGCCGGCGTTGGTGGCCGTGGCCGTGCCCAGCATCGCCGTGTTGGCCGGCAGCGCGTCCGTGATCGTCACGTTGGTGGCGGTCGATGGGCCGTTGTTGCGTGCCGTAATCACATAGACCAGTGGTTCCCCGACCCGCACCGGGTTCGGCGTGACCGACTTGCTGACCGTCACGTCCACGCGTGGCTGGACCGTGCTGTTGACGCTGGCACTGTTGTTGCTGCGATTCGGGTCGCCCACGTCAGGGGAGGTGACCGACGCCGTGTTGGTGTGCGTGCGGTCGCTCGCCGTGGTGTTGGCCAGCCGGGCCACGATGGTGACCGTGGCCGAGGCTCCACTGCTCAAGGTTCCCAGGTTGCAACTCACGTTCTGGGTCGGACCATTGGCCGGTGTGGTGGCAGGGGTGCAGGAGCCCTGAGACGCCACAATGGACTGTAGGCCACCGGCAGTGATCAGGTTCGCAAGGTTGTCCGTGAGCGTCACGTTGGTCGAGGCATCAGGCCCTGCATTGCGGACCGTGAGCGTATAGGTCACGTTCTGACCCACCACCACCGGTTCCGGCGTGGCTGTCTTGGAGATCGACAGGTCGGCCTGAGTGGCCGTGCTGGCGTTGCCCCGCGTGACGCAGTTGTTGCCGGGGTTGTTGTCGACAGGACCAGCACCGGTCAGATTGACACAGACGTTGTTGTTCAACGTCCCCGTGCCCGTGTGCCGCACCGGCACCGTGATGCTCGGGAAGTTGCTGCTGGCGGGTCGGCCGTCGCTGCGTGTACAGGTAACCGTGACCGGCCCGTTCTGCGGGAAGGCGCCGCCGCCGCTGGAACTGCACGTCCAGCCGGTTCCGGTGGGCAGGGCATTCAACCGCATGCCCGCCGGAATGTTCTCCGTCACCGTGACGGTCTGCCCGGGAGCCACCGCCACCGGGCCGTTGTTGCGCACGGTGATGGTCCAGTTGTAGTCCTGGTTGGGAACCACCGGCGAAATGGTGGCCGTCTTGTTCACCGACAGATCGGCGTCATTGCTGCCGGTTACCGACACCGAACCGGTGTTGTTGCCGGGCACCGGGTCGGTCTGCCCCGTCGGCAGCGCCACCGTCGCGGTGTTGCTGATGGGACCCAGACCGACCGTGGCCGTCAACGTGATGGCGGGCAGGTTGGTGTACGGGGCGCCGGTGTAGGTACCGGCGTAGGTGCAGGTCAGCGTGGGGGCAGAAAAGGAGCAGCTCCAGGGCGCTGGCGCAGCGTGGCTGACATAGGTCAGACCTGCCGGCAGGGTGTCGGTGACCACCACATTGGAGGGGTTTACGCCGCCCCGGCGCTGAGCCTGCAGCGTGAATGTCACCGGGGCGCCGACGGCCACCGTGCCGGTCGGGCTGGCAGTCTTGGTGAGGGCCATGTCGGTGCCCGCCGTGAATGGCACGTCGACCAGCCCCGTGTTGTTCGCCAGGTCACCATCCGGGTAGGTCGATCCGACCCCGAAGCTGGCTGACACGGTGCCATTGACGTTGCCCATGGCAGGCACGGTGATGGGGGGGTAGGAGCTGCCGGAAGCCAGTCCGTCTGTGCGCGTGCAGGTGATCAGCGCGCCGGGGCTCGGCGGGTTGGAAAGTGGATAGCCGCCGCTGGGCGAGCAGCTCCAGCCCGAACCCGTGGGTACCCCGGTGATGGTGGCACCGGCGGGCACGTTGAACGTCACCGTGGCCGACTGGCCCGACGGCAGCGCATTGGGCCCGCCGTTGGACACATTCAAGGTGTAGCTGTAGGGAGTACCCGCGACGGCACCGGGCGCCGCGTTATGGCTGGCGGTGATGCGCAGGTCGGCCGCCGCCACGGCGGTGATGTTGCGACTCAGGCTGTTGTTGCTGCCGTTCGGATCGGCCGTGGTGGCGCTCACACTGGCGCTGTTCGGCCACACACCCGCCGCAGGCAGGATAACCTGCAGCGTCACCGTGCGGGACGCTTGAAACGGGACGCTGGCGGCCCAGGTGCACTCGTAAGGCGCCACCGAGGTGCAGGTACCGCCGTCCGAGGCGCCAAGGCTGACGAACGTGGAACCAGGCGGAATCGTGTCGCCCAGCTTGACCCCGCTGGCAGCGTCCGGACCGTTGTTCTGCAGCGTCATGGTGATGGTCGCCACACCGCCCGCCGGCACCGGATCCGGGCTCACGACCTGTTGGGCCAGTACCAGATCGGCCGACTGCGCCTGCGCCCAGCCGGCCGTGCCCAGCAGCGCGGTCACCGCAAAAATCGCGCCCGCCAGCGGTCGGCCACGAGTGGCCGCGCGCAGGAAACGGCGTTCCGTCAACTCACGCATGAGAACCTCCTATTCATCAGATTTGAACCATCCGCACAAGGGAACCTTGCCCGTGACGAGGGGCGGGTCGCAGCGAACGGCATTTGTTCCACATTGAAACCGCCCGGAGTCTAGGCAAGAAGTTGCCGCTTCCCGGCAACCATCCGCGGTTTTCGCAACTGCGTCACGAAAACCGATCGCCACGTTGCCATTCGACAACCCATAAAATCCCAGTCCCCCGCGTCGCCCACCACCTGCCTTTCTGCCTTCGTCCGATGGTCACGTTCGCCGTTCTGCCCCAGTATCTGCTGCCCAAGCGGTGGCTGACCCGGCTGGCCGGCCGCGCCGCCGGCGCCCGGCTGGGCGACCTCACCCACGCCGCCATCCGCCGCTTCGTCGCCCGCTACGGTGTCGACATGAGCGAGGCGGCCGACCCGCGCATCGAAAGCTACGCCAGCTTCAACGACTTCTTCACCCGCGCGCTCAAGCCGGGCGCGCGCCCGCTGGCCGCCGCCGATTACCTGTGCCCGGTGGACGGCGCCATCAGCCAGTTCGGCGCCATCGAGCGCGACCAGATCTTCCAGGCCAAGGGCCATGCCTACAGCACCACCGCCCTGCTGGGCGGCGACGCGCGGCTGGCGGCCGAGTTCGAACACGGCCAGTTCGCCACCCTGTACCTGAGCCCGCGCGACTACCACCGCATCCACATGCCCTGCGCCGGGCGGCTGCGCACCATGGTGCATGTGCCGGGCGATCTGTTTTCGGTCAACCCGGTGACGGCGCGTGGGGTGCCGGGGCTGTTTGCACGCAACGAGCGCGTGGTGTGTGCGTTCGACACCGCGCGCGGCCCGCTGGCGCTGGTGCTGGTGGGCGCCACCATCGTCGGCAGCATGGCCACCGCCTGGCACGGCGTGGTCAACCCGCCGCGACCGGGCCGGATCCGGCGCTGGAGCTACGACGAGCCACGCATCGAGTTGCAGCGCGGCGAGGAAATGGGGCGCTTTCTGCTCGGCTCCACCGTGGTGCTGCTGTGGCCGCACGGCACACTGCGCTTTGCCCCCGACTGGGCACCCGGCGGCGCGGTGCGCATGGGCCAGGCCCTGGGCAAGGCGCTGGGCTGACAGCGCGGCGATCCGCCGCCCTTCAGCCGCCGGCCAGCGCCAGCGTGACCGGATCGATCTGGTAGTTCTGCGGCCCGCGGCTGGCGATCTTCAGCGCGCCCAGGCGGTTGCCCAGCGCCGCGCAGCGCGCCAGCGGCCAGCCCTGCTCCAGGCCGTGCAGCAGGGCGCCGCGCCAGGCGTCGCCGCAGCCGGTGGGGTCGACCACGGCCTCGGGCTGCACTGCCGGCACATGGGTCTTGCGGCCGTCCTCCCACAGCTCGCAGCCGGCGCCGCCCAGCGTCACCACCAGGCCGCGCACCCGCCGCGACAGCTCGGCCGGCTCCACCCCCATGCGTTCGCACAGCATGCGGCCTTCGTAGTCGTTGACGGTGACCCAGCTGGCCAGCTCGACGAAGTGCGCCAGCTCGCGGCCGTCGAACATCGGCAGGCCCTGGCCGGGGTCGAACACGAAGGGAATGCCGGCGGCGTGAAACTGCTCGGCGTGCTGCAGCATGGCGTCGCGCCCGTCGGGGGCGACGATGCCCAGACGAACGTCGGCGCGCGCGCTGACGGCCGTGCGGTGCGCCTGCATCATGGCGCCCGGGTGGAAGGCGGTGATCTGGTTGTTGTCGCGGTCGGTCATGATCATGGCCTGCGCGGTGTAGGTGTCGTCGATCTGGCGCACGAAGTCGGTGCCGATGCCCAGCTGGCGCAGCCGCTCCAGGTAGTCGCCACCGTCGTTGCCCAGCGTGGCCATGGGCAACGGCTGGCCGCCCAGCAGGCGCATGGCGTAGGCGATGTTGCCGGCGCAGCCGCCATAGTCGCGCCGCAGCGCCGGCACCAGAAAGGACACATTGAGGATGTGCAGCTGATCCGGCAGGATCTGCTCGGCAAAGCGCCCCTCGAAACTCATGATGGTGTCGAACGCCAGCGAGCCGCAGATCAGGGTGGCCATGGGGGGTGAAGCTCCTAGAAGGTGTTGCCATGCGGGCGCCGCGCCGGCGCCCCGGGGTTCAGGGGTAGAAGGCCACCAGTCGGTAGCCGACGATGGCCGACGGGCTGGCGCTGTCGGCGACGGTCAGGCGCTGGCTGGCGTTGAATTCGCCGCGCGCGGCCAGGGCCGCTGGTGCGCCCAGTTCGGCCGGTGCGATCACGCGGCGCAGCAGCACCTGGTCGGCAACGTCGGTCAGGCTCAGCTCCAGCGACGGCGTGGCCACCGGCAGATCGGCGGTGTTGCGCAGGCTGACGCTGAAACGAAAGCCGTCGGCGCTGGCGCGCTGGAAGGCCGAGCCGTCGATGACGATGGCCTCCAGTTGCCGATGGGGCCGGATCTCGCAGCCCACCACCGCGCACAGTGCGCCCAGGGGCGCCGCCAGCGCCGGCGCACGCGCGGCCAGCCAGTCGCGCCGGCTCAGCGCCGCCTGCAGCGCCAGGCCCAGCGCCAGCA
>Ga0116152_10002842_pt1 | contig 14058 bp, 14 predicted proteins | sample AD_UKC119_MetaG_FD_89894 | JGI IMG/M metagenome (GOLD analysis project Ga0116152, IMG submission 89894) | Active sludge microbial communities of municipal wastewater-treating anaerobic digesters from Hong Kong - AD_UKC119_MetaG | ecosystem: Engineered > Bioreactor > Anaerobic > Digestate...
AGTGCGACTGAATATTATCAGTATTTCTATGCTTTGAGAAACTGGCGCGCACATTTGGCTGACTTCCGGAGGTGGAGAAGGTTAGAGGTGAGAGCCATCCCCTCCGCCACCCGAACGTCCCTGTGACCGAGCTCTTGAAAAGGAAATCAGTCGCGCCGCTTCTTGGGGCGGCGGACAGGCGTCAGGCTATCCTGACGTCTTGCTGCGCGCGGATACTACCATTTCCATGCGCCTGTCAGGGATGAGCCAGACCAGCGCAACGGCGCAGAAAATCGCGAAGCCGACCATCGGCCAGCCTGCCAGTGCTGCGAGCGTGCCAAGCACATAGGCCAGCAAGGATCTCTTGCCTTTCAGATCACTGCCCAGCGCGGCACGAAAACTCTGATCCTGGTCATGCGCAGACACGATCTGGCCCTGCAGGATGTAGTAGGACAGGGCGGACGCCAGAAGGTTTGCGCCATAAAGCGTGACCGGTCCTTGGGCAAAATGGTTCTCTCCCATCCAGCCGGTCGTGAAGGGCAGGAGCGACAGCCAGAACAGCAGGTTCAGATTGGCCATGAGGACCTGGGATGTCACCCGGTTTGCGGCCTGCATCAGGTGGTGATGATTGGTCCAGTAGGTGCCGACATAGGCAAAGCTCAGAACGTAGCTGAGAAAGACCGGCCAGAGCGGCCAGAGCGCGCCGAGGGTCTCGCCATGCGGAACCTTCAGTTCCAGCACCATGATGGTGATGATGATTGCCATCACCCCGTCGGAAAAGGCTTCGAGCCTGCCCTTGTGCATTTTCATCCCTCCCAGCTGAGGTTCACGGCCTGCCTGCCATATTTGTGCGCGGCCAGTTCCTGCATCACGAATGCCGCGACATCGCAACGATCGATGGCCGTCATCCTGCGCTGGCCCTGCCAATCGGTGATCTCGCGCCATTGACCTCGGCCGGGGCCGGATTTCAGGAAGGCCGGGCGGATCAGCGTCCAGTCCAGATCCGACTGGCGCACCACCGCTTCTTGCCGATCCTTGTCGGCGTAGATCCGGCCCAGCAAGAGAGGCAGGACGATCCGGTCATAGACGAACCCGCCGTGGCCCCGGCTATCGCCTGCTCCCATGCCGGTGATGCAGAGAAACCGCGCCACATTTGTGGCCTGCATCGCCGAGATGATGTTTGCCGTGCCCCGCGACAGAAGCGTCACCGGGCCCTTCAGGATCAGTGGCGTGCCAACTGCCGAGACGACCGCACTGACCCCGTGCATCGCCGCACGCAGGCTGGTCTCGTTCTCGACATCGCCCCTGACGACTTCGACACCGGCCATGTCCAGCGCCTCGGGGCGGCGGGCCAGCGCCCGGATCGTCACACCCGCCGTCAGCGCAGCCTTGATGATCTCACGGCCCGTGGGTCCTGTCGACCCGATGAGAAGGATCGTCACTGCCGGACCAATGGAAAGGGCGTGAGCGCCGTCGGCCGTGCCTTGGTCAGATCGCCTGAACGGTCCCCGAAATAGAGCCGATCCTCCCGAACTGCGACCAGATCATATTCGCCCATCGCCTGCATGAGCGGCGGGAGGAAGCCGCAATCCTCGTCGAGCAGATGCTTCACGACGCCTTCTTCAAGCGTGCAACCCATGCCCGCGAACATTGCAACGCCGCCCGCGCTGAGCGCGGTCAGGTCGCGCTGCAGGGCCGGGAAGATGCCTTCATGTGCGCCGTCGACCGCGGCAGATGGCCCGCCGATGACATAGGCGCCGGAGACATCGATACGAAACAGGGGCTGACTGGCGGCCTCATCGGCGAAGGCGAGAAAAGCCACTGACCAGCGGTCACCTTCGATGTGGAATTCCCGCGTGGCATAGATCCCGCCCTGAGCTTCCGGCGACGCGCTGATCCAGTGACCGTCTATGGAAACCTTGTCTTCGGCGAGCGCCGGAGTGAATAGGGCCGCGCAGCCAAAGGCGGCCATGAGTACTTGCCGGATTCGCATTGCATTCTCCTCAATCAGCATCAGCCGTTTGTGGCACGGACAGATCGCATTCGCATAATTGACATTAAAAAACTGTCGATTAATCCTGGCTTATGAATCTGCGACGCCATGACCTGAATCTGCTGGTAATTCTGGAAGCTGTTCTGCGGGAAGGTTCGATCTCGGCCGCCGCGCGGCGCCTGAACCTGACGCAGCCCGCAGTGTCGCAGGGCCTTGGTCGCGCGCGGGTCATGTTCGGCGATCCGCTGATGGTGCGCAGCGGAAGAGGGCTTAGGCCGACGCGGCGTGGCGCAGAACTGCGCGCCGAACTGGGTGTGCTTCTGGCCCATGTCGGAACGCTGATCGAAGGACCGGACTTTGACCCGGCTCGGGCGCAGCGGACTTTCACCATCGCGACCAGCGATCTGGGCGAACTGATCGTGTTGCCGACTGCCCTGGGGCGGCTAGCGACGGCTGCACCGGCCTGCAGGTTTGACATTCGTCCCCCCCGGCACGACTTCGGTGACGACATCCCCGATCTGCTTCTGATGGGGGCCGCCCCGCCGGAAGGCTCGTGGCTCGCCCGCGATCTGTTCGAGGACCGTTTCGTCATGTTGGCGGCGAAGACCCATCCGGCCTTGAGGGGCACCCTGACGGCAGAAGGTTTCGCGGCCTTGCCGCAGGCGCTTGTCTCGCCCCGCGGCGATGGGGCATGGGGCCCGGTGGACGCCGCATTGGCTGCAAGCGGGCTCCGCCGCCATGTCGGATTGACGCTGACACGGTTCACCAGCCTGCCGGCAATTCTTGCCGAAAGCGGGCTGGTCGCGGCAGTTCCCGCCTTGTATGCCGCGTTGCCCGCCGTGAGCAGGGTCTGCGCCGTCCGCCCATTGCCGGTCGAGGTGCCGCCCTTCACGATGCGGCTGGTCTGGCACCGGACCCGCGATGCCGAACCCGCGCAGAAATGGCTGCGAGACGGCATAGTGTCCGCCGTCACTGATGCAACAGGGATCTCGTCCTGAGGCTGACGGCGGCAACTGCGCTGGCCTGCATGGCTTGCGACCTGCCGTCGAAGGTTCGCCCCCAGGCCACCCCCTCTGCCACCAAGACCCGGATGCAATCATTGATGGCATCGAACGGTCGTTTGCCTCCGACTGCAACAGGCGTCGCGAAGCAGCGTATCGACGCGGTGAAATCCTGCTCATTCTACGAGGGAATACGTAGCGATAAATATGTCGATGGGCGACAGCATCAACGTTGGTAGGCGAAGCGAATGAGCGGCCTCGTGATCGGGATCACGCAACGAAAGAAATCATCCCACCGCTCCAATCATGAACATGGCCGCCAGGACAAGCATGGCAAGGAAGACCGTCTCTGCAACGATCAGAACGATCGCGCCGCGTCCGACCTGCAAGACGTTGCGCAAATCGGTCTTCATGCCCACCGCAGCAATCGCGGCCAGCAGGCACCAGGTCGAAACCTTGGTCAGCAAGGCTGCGACGGCAGTCGGGATCAGCCCGGCAGAGTTGATCGCCGCCAAAGCGAGGAAGCCGAGTACAAAGACCGGGACGATCGGCGGCCGTTTGCCATTCGTCTCGCCCTCGGTGCCGCGCCACCACAGCGTGATAAGCACCACCACAGGCGCCAGCAGCGATACACGGATCAGTTTGACCAGCGCCGCTGTCTCTCCTGCCTCGTCGCATATTGAGAAGCCCGCGCCGACCACCTGCGCCACGTCGTGGACCGTGGCCCCGATGAATATTCCCGCTGAATGATCGTCGAAGCCCATCGCATTGGTGAAGATGGGGTAAAGGATCATGGCGATGGTCGAAAGCAGCGTGACGCCCAGGACCGTGAACAGCAGATTGCGTTCCGACTTTTCATCCTTCGGCAGGATGGCGGCAATGGCCATGGCTGCGGATGCACCGCAGATTGCCACCGATCCCGCGGTCAGGATCGCAAAGCGGGGCCCCTGGCCAATCAGCTTGCCAAGGACAACGCCGAACAGGATGGTCAGGGCAACCCCGAGGACCAGCACGCCGATCATCGACCATCCAAGCGACAGGAACATCTCGACGCTGATCCGGGCACCCAGTACCGCCACCCCGAAGCGTAGCACGCCGCGGGCAGTGAACCCGATCCCGGCAGCGGTCGGCCCCGGTTCACCCAGAAAGTTTAGCGCAATGCCGAACAGCAACGCCATCAGCATCGCCGGGGCGGCGTAGTGCTCGGCCACGAACTGCGCCGAGATGGCAACCAGAACGGAGACCGCAACGCCCGGGAAGTGGAGTTTGGCGCGTTCGGCACATCGACTGCCGAACGCATTGGCGAAGAACGCCTTTTGCATGAGGTCAGACCTTCCGTGAATGATTTCGGCCTTGTCGATGCCTGCGAACCGGACAGGAGTTCGACGGCGGCGCAACGAGAGGATCCGCCGCGCTCGTGGCTGATCGCGGGATGGATCCGCATCTTCGTGCGGTTCTTATCCTGGTCCCTGATCGCCAATTGATGGTCGGCCTGCGGAACCTCGCATGCGGCTCGCGTCAGCTGCGGCCTTTCCAGGGCACCAGCCAGTTCTCGGCACGGCGCATGAGGATGTCGATCCCGAAGCCGATGACCCCGATCGCTGGCGTTCCCCACATCACCGCAGTATCGCCCCCCCGACCCGAAATCGGAATTCCCGATGCCATCATCTTCGCCATGGATCTGGCTGGCGCGGATCTGATCCTGAACCTTGGGGGTGTCCAAGCGATTGCCGCCATGGCCCAGGGCTTGTTCGGCGCCCGTCCAGCGGACATTCTTGTCGGTCCCGGAAACAGCTACGTCGCGGAGGCCAAGCGCATGCTGTTCGGCAAGGTTGGCATCGACATGCTGGCCGGCCCCACGGATTCTCTCGTCGTGGCAGACCGAACGGCGTCCGCGGAGACCGTCGCCTGGGATCTCGTCAGCCAGGCAGAACACGGCGGCGACAGCCCGGTTTGGCTGGTGTCCACCGACAGGGTTCTCGCCGAAGCGGTTCTGGCGCAGGTGTCTTCGCTTATCGAAAGCCTGCCCGAACCGAATGCATCCTCCGCGCGCGTCGCATGGAAGGAACGCGCCGAGGTGATCCTTTGCGACAACCGGGAAGAAGCCGCCACAGTCGCGGATCGCTACGCCCCGGAACATCTGCATGTGCAGGCCGAAGACCTTGGCTGGTGGCTGGATCGGCTGTCGGCCTATGGGTCCCTGTTCTTGGGAAAGGAGACTACGGTGTCCTTCGGGGACAAGACCTCGGGCCCGAACCATGTGCTACCGACAAGCGGCGCCGCGCGCTACACTGGCGGCCTGTTGGTGCAAAAGTTCATCAAGACCGTGACCTGGCAGCGCTGTAGCGAAGCAGCGGCCCACGAATTGGCGCTGCGAACTGCGCGCATCAGTCGGGTAGAAGGCATGGAGGGTCACGCCCGGGCCGCGGAGATCCGGCTTAAGCCCTAGGTGGCTGTGTCGGAAGACCTCGTCTTGCGGTCGGCCCTGGTGCTGCCTGGCGTCTGACAATGGCCAGGCGCGACCCGTTCCATATGTCGAAACGAGCCCGGAGACCATCCGCCGGGCCGTGACGATGTAGGCACGAATCCCGCTCTCGCTCCGTAACGACGCGGGCCGGGTGACCAAGCCGCTTCGAGCCAAGATCAACACGACCAAGCACCCGATGTCCGACCTCGGCTGGATGAAACGTGAGGTGAAGTGGGGTGGGGGCGGCTGCGGGTGGCTAGGCAATGATCTCGAACCGGTCGACATCGACCAATCCGTGATCGGTGATCTTCAGATGCGGAATGACCGGAAGCGCGATGAAGGCCATTTGCAGGAAGGGTTCCTCGAGCGTCACGCCCAACGCTCGCGCGGCGGCCCGCAGGGCTCTGAGCTTTTCCTCCACGACCTCGAACCGCTCAAGGCTCATCAGCCCGGCGATCGGCAGTGCGAGTTCGGCAAGGATGCTGCCATCCCTCACGACGACAAATCCGCCCTCGATCTCCTTCAGGCGGTTCGCGGCCAGCGCCATGTCCGTATAGTCCACCCCCACGGCGACGATGTTGTGATGGTCGTGGCAGACAGTGGCCGCAATCGCGCCGGAGCCGATTTCGAAACCGCGCACGAAACCGGTCGCGACATTGCCGTTTCTTCCATGCCGTTCGATCACCGCGACCCTTGCCAGATCGCGGGCGGGGGCAGGGCGCTTGTCGCCGGCGTCGGGAAGGATTTCCTCGGTCAGGTGTTCGGTGATGATCTTGCCCGGCAGCAACCCGATGACCGGGGTTTCGGCGCGGTTTCCCGCGCACCTGAACGACGCTGCGGTGATGGTCGGCGGCTTGACCGAATGGCGGGCGACCGGCGCGATCGTCCCTCGCGCGGCAAAGGCCGCATCGTCAACGACCTTGCCGCCGCAGATGACGGTTCTGGCGCGGCAGGTGGCAAGATCGTCCATCACCACGATGTCGGCGCGCTTGCCGGGGGCAATCTGGCCGCGATCCTTCAACCCGAAGGCCTCCGCCGCCGAAAGGCTGGCGGCGCGGTAGACCGAAAAGGTATCGGCCCCCCGCGCGATCGCTGTCCGGATCATGTGGTCGAGATGGCCGTGTTCGGCAATGTCGAGCGGGTTGCGGTCGTCAGTGCACAGGCAGATGTAGGGGGAATTGCGTTCCGTGATCAGCGGCGTCAGCGCCGCCAGATCCTTGGACACGGACCCTTCGCGGATCAGGATCCGCATGCCCTTGCGCAGCTTTTCCAGCGCCTCGGCGGCCGTTGTCGCCTCATGCTCTGTCCGGATTCCGGTGCTGAGATAGGCGTTCAGATCCTTGCCCCGAAGAAGCGGCGCGTGACCGTCGATGTGCTGCCCGCGAAAGGCGTCCAGCTTGGCCAGGACGTCCGGCGCCTTGTTGATGACACCCGGATAGTTCATGAACTCCGCCAGCCCGATCACCGCCGGATGGTCTTGCAAGGCCATCAGGTCGTCGGCCCCGATCCGCGCCCCGGCGGTTTCCATCTCGGTCGAGGGGACGCAGGACGACAGCTGCACGCGGATATCCATCAGCGTATGGGCGCTGGCATCGAGGAAATAGCGGATGCCGTCGATCCCCGCGACATTGGCGATCTCGTGCGGATCGCAGATCGCTGTCGTCACGCCCTTGGGGCAGACGCAGCGGTCAAACTCGAAGGGGGTGACGCAGGAGCTTTCGATATGCAGATGCGTGTCGATGAACCCGGGAACAAGGTACTTGCCGGAGACATCGATGACCTCGCGCCCTTCGTAGCTGTCACAGATGCCGACGATGGTTTCGCCGCAGATCGCGACATCACCCGCCAGCAAGTCCCCGGTCACGGTATCAAGGACCATTCCGCCCCGCAGGACCAGGTCGGCCGGCACAAGGCCCCGCGCCTGGTCGATCAGGGTCTCTAGCGGTATCGTGGTCTTCATGGTCATTCCACCGTCTGCATTCCAAGGCGGGTCAGTGTCCGCCGCTCGATGAACAGGATCGCGTAGTAGAACGCGACGGAAAGGCAGACGGACACCGCCGCGACGGTCCAGATCATGCCGTAGTCCAGATAGCCCCTGGACTGGTTGAGAAGATTGCCAAGCCCCGTCCCCGTCGCCAGCCATTCGGCGATCATGACGCCCAGCAGCGCGCGCGGCACCGTCAGCCGCGTCGCGGCAAAAAGATAGGGCAGCGCGGCGGGGATCGAGACCATGCGAAGCTCCGTCCAGGCCGACGCCCCGTAGGCGCGGGGCAGGTCAAGCACGGATTGCGGCACCCTCTGGATACCCTGAACAAGCAAGACGAAGGCCGGAAAGAACGTCACCGAGATCGTGATCCACAACGTGACCGACGTGCCGCGCCCCAGGATCAGGACCAGAAGCGGCGTCAACGCGACAAGGGGCATTGTCTGGGTGACCAGCGCGATGGGCATGAAGGTCTTGATGAAACCGGGAAACATCCGGGCCGAGATCGCGAGCAGGAAGGCAAATCCGAGGCCGGCGACCATGCCGACGGCGGTGATGGGCAACGTCTGGGCCAGAGCGGCGAACAGCTTGGCCCTGGCGACATGCGAGGTGTCGGACAGGAAAAGGTAATCCAGAACGCCAAGCGGGGTCTTTGCGATCAGGTCGGGCACGCCGGTCGCCTTGATGAATGCCCACCAGAGAAAGAAGGGCAGGAGTGCCGCGCCCGCGATGACCGCAAGGCGAAGGGCCAGCGGCCGCGCCGCGCCGTCATCGGCATCCGGGAGCGCGGTATTGAGCGTGACCGACCGGCTGCTGCCCAGCGTCCTTGCCGAGATGATGGCGAAGACCAGATAGCTGAGCCCCGCGATCAGCGTCGCGACCAGCCCGATCCCCCAAAGCCGCGCCGGATCGCCCCGGCCAAGCGAGCCGAGAAGGTAGGTGCCAAGGCCCCAGCGCCCGCCGCCGCCGAATTCGGCCAGGATCGCGCCAAGGACCGCGTTCGGCGCGGCGATCCGCAGGCCGCTCAGGATATCCGGGACGGCGCCGCGCAGCCGCACGAGCTTCATCACCATCCAGTCCTTGCCGCCATAGGCGCGTACGACATCGGCCGCGCGACTGTCGAACTGCGACAGGCCGACGACGGTCGCGCTCATCGTGACGAAATAGACCCCGAGCGCCGCAAGCGTGATCCGCGGTGCCATGCCCGACAGGGTCAGGACGAGGATCGGCGCGATGGCAATCGGGGGAAGTGCGAAGACGGCGATGTTGAAGCCGCGCGTCAGCCGCAGGAGGGTCGGGAACAGCACGAACAGGATCCCCGCGCTGACTGCGACAAAGTTGCCGATCACGAAGCCCAGGACGGACGCATGGACCGTTGCCCAGATATGGCCCGGATAATCGCCGCGGTCCGCCCAGAGACGGATCAGGATTTCGCCGAGCCCTGGCAGCGCGCCGCCCGCGATCCAGTTCATGCGCCCGACGATTTCCCAGACGACGATCAGGATCGCAAGGTTGCGGAAGGTGGCGCTGCGAAGGAAACCGGCCCTATTCGCCATGAAGCACCTTCGCGATCCTGTCACAAAGCGCATGGAATTCGGGCGCGGAATAAAGCGCGCTCCGCCGGGGGCGTTCGAAAGGCACCTCGATGATCTCGACCACGCGGCCGGGATTTGCGTGCATCACCACGACATAGTCCGCAAGAAAGGCCGCCTCGTCGATGCCGTGGGTGACCAGAAGCGCCGTTGATCCCGATTCCATCCAGATCCGCTGCAGCTCCACGTTCATCTGGCGCCGCCGGATCTGGTCGAGCGCACCGAAAGGTTCATCCATGAAGAGAACCTCGGGTTCGGTAATCAGCGAGCGCGCGATGGAGACGCGCTGGCGCATGCCGCCGGAAAGCTGGCCGGGCAGCGCATTCTCGTAGCCCTTCAGCCCGACAAGTTCGATCAGCTTCGCGATCTCGTGGCTGTGTTTCGCCGGATCGCGCCCCAGCACCTCGAGCGGGAGGGCGACGTTGCGGGCGACGGTGCGCCAGGGCAGGAGGGCGGCGTCCTGGAACGCCACCCCCGTGACCCCCGCCGCAGTTGCCGCGGCAGGGGGGTGACCGGCGATCCGGACCTCGCCGGTATCGTAGTCCTCAAGACCCAGGGCGATCCGCATCGCCGTCGACTTTCCACAGCCCGAAGGACCGATGAGCGCGGTGAACGAACCCGGCGCGCAATCCAGGCTCATGTCCCGGAGCGCCTCCACATCCGCGCCCCGCCCGCGATAGGTCTTGCAGACGGAGCGCAGGTGGATGCCCTGATCGTGGTGCATCAGACCTCCTCGAGAAGTGTGGTGTCGAACATCTCGCGGGTGCCGTTGATGCCGACCGCCTTCAGGGCCGCAAGGTTCATCTCGATCGCCTCCTCGGACATCGAGAAGATGCCGCCGGGCGATACGATCAGATCCTTCTGGGCGGTGTTGAAGAAAACCTCGTTGTCGATGCTGCGGCCGGTGCCCTTGAACCAGCTTTCTTCCCATTGCGGCGGATAGAGCGACGGGTCGGCCAGGTTTTCGTCCCATCCCCGGCGGCTGGCGCGCAGCCAGGCCACCAGTTCCGCCCGCCGTGACGCCAGCGTGTCTTCAGTCACGACAACCGTGTCGTTGAACAGTGTCACGCCATGATCGTAAAGCAGGAAGGACTGCGCTTCTTCGCCCAGAAGGCTGATCGTGTAGGGCACGTTTGTCGTGAAATCGAGCGATGCGTCGATTTCCCCGCGCACCAGCGGCGTCGGGTCATAGGCATAGGGCACGATGTTGACTGCATTGCGGTCGATGCCATTGAGGCTCAGAAGCGCCTCGACGGTGACGGTGTTCACCGGCGGCACTGCCACGGTCTTGCCGACCAGGTCGGCCGGTGTGTTCACCGGGTTCTTCTTGAGCGAGACGATCCCGATGGGGTTCTTCTGGTACTGCGCGCCGATGATCTTGAACTTGGCGCCCTGTTCTGAGATCGCGCGGATCGTCGTGTCGGGCGTCGTCAGCGCCAGATCTGCGCGGCCCGCGATGATCGTGCTTTCGGGGATCACGTCCGGCCCGCCGGACAGATACGTCAGATCAAGACCCTCTTCGGAATAGTAGCCCTTGTCCATCGCCAGGAAGTAGCCCGAAAACTCCGCGTCGTTGATCCAGGCCGCCTGCATGGTCAGAGGCGATGCCGCGCGCGCCCGCAACGGCAGACCTGCCGAGGCACCGGCGATTGCCGCGCCCTGGATGAATGTTCGACGATTGATCGTAAGTGCCATTTTAACCTCCGTTGAGCCGCGACGCGCGGGTTGTTTTCGTTGTTCAGGCAGACGGTGCCAGGCCCTGCATCACGCGCAGTTCCTGAAGTGGCGGCGTCTGGTCGATCTGCTTGGGATCAAGCAGATCCCAGATCACGCCGCGCGGACGCTTTGCGCGGCGTTCGACCTTGTGCAGGCCGCCCGGCGTCGCGATGTAGTCGACGAGGATATCGGTCGGACTCGGGTGAAGCTTTTCCTGCACGACCTGGCAGTCATGGACCGCCGCGACAACGGGCGTCTCTTCGCCGACCAGCCCAAGATCGGTGAACATCCCCCATTCCAGATCGAAGAACCCGTGCCCCTTGCCGAAGCGCACGCCATCGACCGACACCGCCGATGCGCCGGTAACAAGAAAGTCGATCTTCCCGCGCCGCGCGACATCCTCCAGAGAGATCGGCACACCGAAATGCTCCATCCCGTCAAGCCAGGCGGCGTATAGTTCGTGCCCCTTCGGAACGGAGCCGGGTTCGATGTAGAGAAACCCGCGATAGATCCCGTATGTCGACATGAAGAAGGGCTTGCCCATCTCGATCAGTTGCCGGCGCAGGTCCACCAGGCAGTTGTCCGGCGTGATGAAAAGAAACTCCGCGTCCCGGCAGGCCTTCATCTCGAGAATCCGGTTCGTCGCGATTTCGGAGCCTTCGAAGTCCGGGATGACCTCCGCGAAGTTCTTGTCGAACCGCGTATCCGGCTTGGCCACGTCCTTCAGCTTGCTCCAGATCTGCTGACGAATGATGTTTGATTTTGACACTTTGCGCCTCTACTGTTTCAGAGTGCTGTTTCAGAGTTTCAGGTGTTGTTCCAATGTTTCTAAATTGTGAAACATATGTTTCACTCAGTCAAAGAAAAAATAACTCACTGAAAAGGCTGGGAATGTCCACAAGATTGTCCCTGAGGATCCAGGAGCGGATCAACCGGCTGACGAAAAGCGAGCAAAAGCTTGCGCGGGTGATTCTTGAATCTCCGACACTCATTGAAACACACTCTGCAACTGAACTGGCAAACATCGCCGATGTCTCCAAGGCGACGGCCGCGAGGTTCTTCCGCGCGCTTGGCTATGCCGATTTCGAGGAGGTGAAGCTTCAGGCGCGGGAAGAACGCAACCGGACGCAACCCTACAGCTATTCCGTTTCGCCGCAGGGCGGCACCGTCCTTGGGCGCAAGATCAGCGAACATCTTGAACTTGAACTCACAAATCTCACACGAACCTTCGAGGAGATGGACCCGGACGCGCTGCGCCAGGCGTCCCGCATGATCGCGGATGCCCCAAGGGTCTGGTTTCTGGGGCTTGGCGCGGACGGGTGGTTCGCGCGCTACGCCCGGATCACCTTCGCCCGCCTGCGCCACAACGTGAACATTCTGGGCACCGGAGAGGGGGCGCTGGCCGAAGACCTGGCGATGATGGGGCCGCGCGATGTGCTGGTCGTCACCGCGCAGGGGCCGCAGTCGAAGGACCTGAAGGCGATCCTGTCCTTCGCCCGCACGACGCGCGTGAGCATCATCATGATCACCGACCACAGCAACCTTGCACAGGCCAAGCGGTTTTCCGACCTTGTTCTGCGCTGCCATATCGCGAGCTACGGGCTTGTCGCGACCCATACGACGATGGTCAGCCTGCTGCGCATGCTTGCGGTGTCATATGCGGGCCATGTCGGCGAAACCGCGGTCCAGCGCGCCGGGCTGATCGATGACATCAACGAAGAGTTGGAGATTTTCAGCTAGGTGTTCGACCCGCACTCCGACCCCGTGTTGTAGCATCAGGTCTGCAAGGCGCTGTCCGTTGATCAGCACGATCCGCTGCTGCACCCGGCTTACATGGTCCTGAGCGTCCTTCGAGAAATCGGAGGTCGTCACGAACACCCCCTTGGTCGCACTTTCGCCTGTCAGGGAGCCAACGAACCTTTGAATCTCGGGCCTGCTGACGGTATGGCAGCAGACTTGGACATGGTTACTCTAGGCCGAGCATCGTCGCGATCTATTCGATTGCCTTGTGCTTCGATTGCCAAGTGTCGGGCCGTATGGTTGCGTTTCATGGTGAGGTGGTCAGGCGTGCTGCACGGCTCTGTTGCACAAATCTGCTGAGGGCCGGACTTCCCCTTTCCCCGGACAGACTCATCCCATAGCATCTGTGATGGGCGTGCCGAGCGCGGTGAAGCCGTTCAGGACGGCAACACGGACCTGGAACTCTGCGACCTGACGGTCGAAGTCCCGCGCGGTCAGACGCGGACCCAGGAGCTTGACGCAGTGCATCTTGGTCTCGGCCCGGCTTCGTCGGTGATAGCCGCTCCATCGTCGCCAGATGGTCCGCCCGACGCGCTTCGATGTCCGCAGGATCTCGTTACGCGCGATGGCACCGGCGGTGTCGGGTTTCCACGGCTTGGCGTTCTTGCGGGGCGGGATGATTGCGGCGGCCCCTCGGGCGGCGATGGCGTCATGGCACTTGCGGGTGTCGAAGGCGCCGTCGGCGGTGACGCTGCCGATCTCCTGCTCGGGCGGGATCTGGTCCAGCAGTTCGGGCAGCATGGGCGCATCGCCGATCTCACTGGTGGTGAACTCGGCGGCCCGGATTTCCAAGGACTTCTCGTCGATCCCGATGTGGATCTTGCGCCAGACGCGCCGTTTCGTGCCGCCATGCTTGCGGGCGTTCCACTCGCCTTCGCCCTCGACCTTGATCCCCGTGCTGTCGATCAAAAGGTGTAACGGGCCGTCTGATCCGCGATAGGGGATATTGACCTTCAAGGTCTTTTGGCGGCGCGACAGCGTGCTGAAGTCGGGCACCGCCCAGTCCAGGTCGATCAGGCCCAAAAGGCTCTCGACGAACCCGGTTGTCTGCCTGAGCGCCATCCCGAACAGAACCTTCATCGTCAGGCAGGTCTGGATCGCAGCATCACTGTAGTCGGGCTGCCGCCCACGCTTGCCGGTTGGCGCGGCGTCCCAGGTCATGGCGGGGTCGAACCAGATCGTCAGCGAACCCCGGCGCTTGAGCGCCTTGTTGTAGGCCGGCCAGTTCCTGGTCTTGTAGGTAGGAGGTGTCGGTCTGCTCATGCCTCACAGCTACCATGCTGGATTCACGAGATGAATCCCTCAAGGGATTTGTGCAACAGAGCCCCAGTCCAGTACTTCGTCCTCGATCCATCCAACCCTGTTTGGGCCGAGGATCACCCTAAGCGGGAACTGCCCGGCCTTTTCCAGTCTTGCGATGTGTTGCGGTGAGTACAGGACCAACTCCTTCAGCTGGCGCTTTGAAAGTAGCCTCATCACGATGTCTCCATGACTGAAGAGCATCGCGATGCCCTGGGTTACGACAA
>Ga0116152_10002843_pt1 | contig 14058 bp, 15 predicted proteins | sample AD_UKC119_MetaG_FD_89894 | JGI IMG/M metagenome (GOLD analysis project Ga0116152, IMG submission 89894) | Active sludge microbial communities of municipal wastewater-treating anaerobic digesters from Hong Kong - AD_UKC119_MetaG | ecosystem: Engineered > Bioreactor > Anaerobic > Digestate...
CCATCGCAGACTACAGTTCTGAAATTGTTGGGCCGAGAATGCGAAAATTACTACGGGCTGAACTAAAGGTGCGAAATATGGGAATTAGGTTGCTTGCTGCTGGTGCGTACTCTTCTCGTCCGGGCGCGAGTTCCACAAAAACAAGGATTGAAACACCGTCTATGACGACGCCGCATGGCAATCTCTCATCGTCCGGGCGCGAGTTCCACAAAAACAAGGATTGAAACGTTCATGTAATAACAGTACCAATAAACGCTGCCAGGTCCGGGCGCGAGTTCCACAAAAACAAGGATTGAAACCGGGTATCATTACATCGAGATACCGCGCGGGCTTATGTCCGGGCGCGAGTTCCACAAAAACAAGGATTGAAACGCCGAGGAGAAGGCCGCAACGTTCGCAGGGGCGCTAGGGTTCGGGCGCAAGTTCCACAAAAACAAGGATTGAAACGCGCGTCGCGGTATGCGCTGGCGGCTGCGACGGTGATCCTGGCTCAAGTTCCACAAAAACAAGGATTGAAACCTCTGGGTTCCAGATGAACGGGATGCGAGGGGTGTTCCGAGTTGCAAGGCCTGAAAAAACCCACCAGGGATTGAAACTGCCCAGTCATTACATTAAAATTTAGATGCCGATATCCCTTTATATGATAACCCTCTAAATTTGTTGATGGTGGCAGATCTTGCGGCCCCGGTCTGTCGACTCCTTAAACGACGTCTGGAATAAAAATGAAGCAATCGCGGAAAGGAGGATGCGATAAATGTCAGACATGAAGAAGCTTGCAGAAGCGAACTACCCTCTGGAACCGAAAATAATCATCGACATGTCGGAGAGGCCGGCACACTCTTTGTTCAGCCGCCATCTGACCTTTCAGAACCACGCAGGCCGGCGAAAACGCCTGAAGATCTCATTCCGAAAGACCGGGACTCTGCGCTGGGAGAGCGATTCCTTCCCCGACGGCATCGGCGCCCTGAGGTCTCTTGCAGATACCGGCAACCGCAGCTACTGGGACCGGATCTTCCTGGAAAACCGGGGCGGCAGCACAACTCTGCCCATCGACCGGCTCCAGATCATCATGCGCTATCAGAATCCGCCGGGCATCTCCCCAAGCCACCTAAATCACGCGGAAGTTCCAATCGTAGACTGGCGGATCGGCATGAGTTTGCTCTCAGGATACGATGAGATCTGCCTGGACGAGTTTGCGAGACGTTCTCGGTACGCCTGGTCTGGTATCGAGGAGACCGATCCTGCGGTGATCCGAATGGTGGCCGAGGATCTCGGAAAAAGCGGCAGCGACGGCCAGGGGCAGGATCAGTACGGGAGCAATCCGAAATACCGCGGAGAAATAAGCGATCTGTGCAGCGAGTTCGTCTCCTGGTATTACTACGAAGCCGATATCAAAGTCAACGGCAGGAGTCTCCGCGACATAGTAGCCACCCAGCAGCTCCACGATCTATTCAAGGCAGAGGGCACTTTATACCGCTACAACAGCGGAGTTCATCTGCACGACTTCGTTCACAAAACGACAAATGAACGATACATACCAAAGCCCGGAGACTATCTGGAACGGCGAGGGCCGGGTGGTGCCGAGCATTCCATGATCATGTATCGCTGGCTCCCCGGCGACCCCAGCGCAACGAACGCTCACGACCGCTACAACCGCGCCATAGTCTTCAACGGTCCATGGCCCGTAACCCTGCGGTTGGTGCGCATCCACGAGGATGAGATAAACGACAACAAAGACTTCTGGCTGGGAAAAATCGACTGAAGGCGTCTGAATCTTGCGGTTTCCATCTTTTCACTGCTGCGGCCAAAAAATGCATTCACGAATGCGTTCACGGACCCAAAGAAACCATCGCTCCTTCGGAGCACTGCTTTGTCGCCAATACGAAGAGCGCCGCCAGGGAGGGCCAGAGCCTCTCCTCGTCCCCGCAACAGGTCCACCAGAAACGAGGTGTCGAGGATCGGCATCAGAGATCCGCCGCCCTCATCCTCGCGGACCGGAGTTCTCCGGAGGCCCGCTCGACCTCGCGAAGTCGGGTTTCCGAGGCTTCATCAACGGAATCCCTTGCCTCGCCTTGGCTTGCTGTAACCACGTTCCCTTTTACACAGAAGTCGAGAGAAACATCATATACTGAAAGCACCTTAATTATTCTCCATGTCAGCGCGAACCGGAACCGCCTTCAAAGAGTCAAAAAGCCCTCCTAAAAGCCTCCCCTACGATCTTGAGGAGCCCGAGGACGATGCCGAGATCACCAGGGCATTGATGCGACTCTCAGAGCGGTCGCTCTCCAAGTATGCGGATGAAGAGCCCGATATCTACTGATGAAATGAAAGGAAAGATCGTCGTAATCCCCTTCCCCTTTTCAGATTTGAGGGGCTCCAAGCGGAGGCCTGCCCTTGTTCTCCACGAATACAGAGGCGATCTGGTCGTGGCTTACATCTCCTCAAAGGTGCCCGAACGCCTTTCGCCAACAGATGTTTTAGTATCCTACGAGTCTGCATCGTTCAAGCGCACCGGGTTATTGACCGACTCGGTCATAATGCTCGGAAAACCTGCGACTATTGAGAGGCAGCTCATCCTCCGCGTCCTCGGAGAGGTCGATGACGATCTCAAAGAGGAGATCAACATCAAGCTTTCTCGATGCTACAGGCTTTGAGCTTCAGCATATGGCGGGCGAATACTGCAAGTGTCACATATCATGTATCGCGTCCGAAAGGTCCTCTTAAAAGCTCCCCCATTTACCACTCCACCACCACAAGCCCAGAAACCTCGGAGAAGTGCCTGTCCCTCGTCACGATCTCCCGGTCGCGGGAGAGGGCGATCACCTCGTCAAAGTCGCCGATCCTCCTCCCCTCGGACCGGAGGCGTGCCGATAGGGCTCCGAAGACGGTGCAAGCCTCTTCGTCCAGGGGCAGGACGATGAGGGCGGCGAGGAGCTTCTTTGCCGCCGCGAGGCTCCTTTCGGGATCTGCCGATAGATGGGCGCCCCGATACAGCTCCAGGGCGGTGATCGGCGTCGTGGTGAGGGCGGCACCCCTCTCCTCCAGCTCCGCCAGGAGGGCCAGAGCCTCTCCTCGTCCCCGCAACAGGTCCACCAGGAATGAGGTGTCGAGGATCGGCATCAGAGATCGGCCGCCCTCATCCTCGCGGACCTGAGTTCTCCGGAGGCCCTCTCGACCACTTCGGCCAGGTCGCCGGCGTCTTCGCCTCGGGCGATCTCGGCCAGGGTCTCGGAGAGCCGTCCCCTTTTCGGGTAGTACTTGAGGATCACCTCGGAGAAGCTCATCTTATCCGAGTCCTTGAGGCTCCTCAGCCGCTCGTAAGCGTCCTCGGTTATGCTGATAGTCTTGGTGGACATCGCATACGTCTGTGTATGTACGTGTATTTCAAAGCTCTTCTACTTCGCAGCCCGGTGGCGGCGCCGCCCGAGGACCGGCGCCCAGCTCCCCCCCAAGGAGGCGAGCCGGGCTTTCGATCCCTCCTCCGGTCGGCAGACCCTTCACCAATCCCAGGCTTTGGGGGGATTGGCCAGGTGGGGCGCGACCATCTCGCAGAACTTCTCGCCAGTCATGGGCCAGGGAGCCGGAAAGGTCGGCAGCTCGGTGTATCGTGCGAAGATGCCGTCGATCGATCCCAAGACCCCTCCATAGCTCATCGACGGCCCGCCACTGACCCCCTCGTACATCCCGGCCGCGGGGGCCGCCGTTGTCAATAGAGCTGGCAGACCTGAAGAAATCGGCAGGCATCGTCTAAGTTCTCAAGAGTGCAGCTGGGCTTTTATGGGCAAAAACAGGCTGAAGCGGCATATCGCCGCTGGTCAAAGATCGCGCTCGGCTGTTCGCCTGCGGCAAAGCTCATCAAGTGTAATTCCCTTATCTTTGTTCTTGATCAGATATTCATATTGGGAATCAACGTGCTCCGCTTCACTGTAGTCGTCTTTTTTTACGACTTTTGCGGCTTCCATTCTGCACCACCACCTTTATTTTAATCGCATTCGTATATACTCTTATCTATAATCCGAGTCGCCAGATCGCATAAATGCATCGGCGATGTATATCGTTTTGTCCGATTCATCGATGAAGTACTCTAATCTTTGCTTTCCGACCCTAAGTCTGTACATTGGAGGGGATTTGAAGCCTCTTAGCTTCTTGATATCGGCATTGGGGCGCGGGTTGTAGGGGTTGCTTTTCAATTCTTCGATATGTTCATAGATCTTATCAAATGCCCTCTGATCCAGCTTGATAAGATGCTTCTCGGCTTTTGGCAGTACGATAACCGTATAAGACATCGCCACGTCCCTCCCCTGATCTCACAGCCTCCAGCATCTCTGTTATCTGACCTTTTAAATCAAGTGTGTACATCGGCGCCTTCTCCCCGCCTCTCTGAACGCTTCGAACGTGTTCTCATCCCGCGCTAAAAGAGTCGTTGAACGTTTCGAATCCATGCTATCCCTCTCGGCTACCTCATAGCGATCCGCCTACTTCCCTACCTCGCCCGCCCCCCGGCCGCCCGGCGGTGGCGCCGCCCGAGGACCGGCGCCCAGCTCCCCGATGAGCCGGGCTTTCGATTCCGTCCTCCGGTCGGTGGTCCTTCACCAATCCCAGGCTTTCGGGGGATTGGCCAGGTGGGCTGCGACCATCTCGCAGAAATCCTCGCCGGTCATGGGCCATGGATCTTGGAAGGTCGGCAGCTAGGTGTATCGTGCGAAGACGCCGTCCATCGACCCCGAGACCCCGGCGTAGCTCATCGACGGACCCCCGGAGACGCCCTCGAACATCCCCGCTGCCGGGGCCGCCGTCGCCAGTACCAGGAGCGCCGCCAGTAACGCCATGATTCCTGAAGTTTTCATTATCTCATTCACCTCCTCAAACATCGATATCCGCAATCTGCAATATATGATGGTCGACTTCCGTATTAATCTTTGGGATGGTGCGGCCTTTCTCGGCCAATTCGGCCACCTCAGCACGATTCTACACTTGTCCGCACGCTTTAATCACTCCGCCTTTTTGCGCAAACATCAAGACGAATATCATATACTGAAAGCCCCTCTGTCATCTTCATGCCCGCCCGGGATCGCCCTAAAAGAGGCAAAAACCCATCCCAAAGGCCTCCCCTACGATCTCGAGAAGCCCGAGGATGGGGCCGAGATCGCCAGGGCACCGATAAGCGACTATCAGAGAGGTCGCTGTCCAGGTATGCGGATGAAGAGCCCTCCAAGACCGGGCCCTGATCAACTGAGAAATCGGAACAGACTCGAATAAAAATGGTTTTGGTGGCGAGGACCTCTCGCCATCGATCGTCAGATGCAGGGGAGCCAGTCGACCCCGTGGCCGGGTGGATCGTAATGGTCGTGGCTGTCGTCCCCATTCCCATATCCTGGCCCGTTGCCGTCGTCAGACTGTTCGGGAGCTCCCACCCCACCGGGGCCGTTGCCCTGCGAATCGTCGCTCTTGGCCGAAATAGGCGTGGCTACAAGGGCGAAGATCACAAGAACCAAGAGCAATATGCAACTCAGTTTCGTGTTTATCACCTCTTCAGAGGTGGTTATACCTATATTTAATTATATCTGCAATGTATTGATCTTTGACAAACCGAAAATGCGGATCTAATACTAACTTAAGGAAATAACACTTATAATTTTGTGTAAATATGTTATCCCGTATATCGCCGAATCTACATGACTATACTCTCGGGCTCCATTGGTGGTCCACAATTCGATGAGATCTCTGACGGAATGATGAATGTGATCGAATGCGAACCTTCGGATGAGGCGGTCGTCTGAGGCGGTCGTCTGAGGAGGGCCACTATCATCTCGCCGATCGAGGCTTCGCGGTGGGCCATAGGGCTTTGTCCGAGCCTTACGCCGGTGACGGAGCGGAAAGCAAGATCGCCCAAAAATAGCATGTTGATGGGAGGCGGCGAGGTGGGGGTGGGGAGGTGGCATTCGCTCAAAAGCCGGGCTGATGGCCCTGGCAAAATAAGGGCCTGAGAAGATCCGCGCCCAAACGGCTCAGCCGAACATCCTCTGGGCGCTGGCGTTCATCCCGGCCCTCTCCTGCCCCTCCACCCAGGAGGAGGCGAGGATGGCAAGGCCCAGGAGAAACTCGCAGAGGTAGACCTTCAGCCTCTCTGGGTCCTTGATATTCCTGGTCCTATCCTGGAAGATGGCCATCGCCTCCCTCTCGTCCCTCGCTCTCGGCCAGATATCCTCCACGTCCTGCCGGGCCTTAAGAACCGCTAGCTCCCTGTCCACAACGCTCAGCCCCGTGGCGTCGGGGATCCACCGAAAGGCCAGCGCCAGCCCCTCGGGGGTGATGTCATGCTTAAAATTCTGGTACATAGGATCGGCCTTCAGAGTCATCTTAACGTTCTGCATTTCTGGTTCCTCCTATTATTTTTCACCATCTTCTCAGCCCTCTCCTCTCGTTTGTTCTTATCAAAAATCCGTCTAGACCATATATTCAGGCCCTTCTCTTTTATAAGGATTATCCATGATGCACCAAAATTATTCATCATGTACATTCGGCGCTCTCTCAAGTTGAAATTCCATTCTGCGATCCCAGGCCCCGATTTCGAGAGAATCCACCAGTATCGAGAAAAAATGAACCGCAGACGGCCCCAAGATATCCACGCCGGAGCATCACGAAAACCGACCGAAGAGATGCAGGGAAGGCGAACGGCCGACGGGTGGGCGCGACAGACCGCCGTTCAGGATCGAAGGGTTCGGGACCAGGTGTTTCGGGAGAAGGTTTGCGGCCCCTGATATCTTCGGGGCCGCTCGATACGTCGATCTACGATTACGTTCCCCTCAGATCGAGGCGGGAGAGGATATGACGTAGGTCTTCTTCGCCGTGGTGAAATCGTCGGAGCTGCGGGACTCCGTCGAGATCGCCTCATCCACCCTCTCGATCACCTCTCCGTCCCGGCTGAGGGTGAGGTCGGTCAGGTGAAGCCTCGACGGCTCGCCCAGCATGGTGAACCTGAGGGGGTCGAAGGTGAGGTTGACCATCTGCACCCCCGCCTCGAAGGAGGCTGTCACACCGGCCGTATCGATCTCAAATCCGTCGTCGTCCACGAGTATGCCGGCGATCTCATACCATCCGGGGGTCTGGACGTCGACCTCCGCGCCGATGACCACCGATGAGGGCTTCTCTCCGGGCCCCAAGCCGCTGAGCGTCTCGTCGACGTACTTCCCGGTGAACCGGGCGGGGATGGGCTGGAAGTCCTGGGGGCACTTGAGGATGGTTATGTTCCCCTCGAACCGGTCGATGATATCGCCCTCCCCGCTGTAGAGGAAGAGGTTCTCCAGGCTGAGGGGGCCGCATCCTCCGCTCTTCCAGATATCGCTACCGTTGACGCAGATCTCGATCGATCCGTCCTCCTCGAGGAGCTTCGTGCTACCGAGCCATCCTATCGCAGACCCGTTTCCGTCCAGGAGGCTCCCCTCGACCCTGTACTCGCCTGGGGAGGTGACCTCCACCCCCACCTCGATGCAGAGCTCTTCATACAGGCCGTCACCATCCTCGTCGATGAGGTCGGTCTTGCTCGTCCCCGTCAGGGAGGCTCCCGCCACGGTGAGGCTGACGGGTATTGTGAACCTGTCGTGATCGGACCTGACCTGGATGTACCCTTCAAGCCCCTCGCTCGAAGCGTTGGGGGGAACGGCGATGGTGGCGTTCAGCCTTCCAGAAGTTCCCGAGTCGAGCCGGTCGGGCCCCGTCGCCCTGACCCACTCCCAGGTCTCCTGGACGTAGAAGGTCGCCTCCAGCTCGAAGTTTTGTCTGGACCTGGTGGTCACATGATAGCCGTATACTATCGCCCTCCAGATGCCCGGCGCTGGATGGCTCGCCCCCACCTCCTCCCTGACTTCGCCCTCTCCGTAAGAGACGTCCACAGGCCTTCCGTTCTGGTTGAAGAGGAGGAGGGCCAGGTTGCTGTTGGGATCGTCCCAGGTGAGGCCCAACCCGAACCGGGTGACGTTCTCGGGAACCTCTATAGGCACCGTCCAGATCACCTTGTCCCCGATGGAGCCGGTCCAGGATTCCCTCTCCAGATTCTCCATCATTCCCAGGTAGGTGACGTTGGCCAGTGTCGGCCCGCCGTTTTTGAGGCTGAAGGATGCGTCCTTCGTCTCGCCGGGGATGGCAGAGCCTACAGACCACCTCTTGGGAGTGGCGGCCAGGAGTGTCCTCTCCACCTCCAGGACATAATCCACCTCACCGGTGATGTTTCTGGCGTGGGCTGCGATGAGCCACCGGCCCGTGGGGGGAGCTTCCACCGAGACGGTCTCAGCCCCATCCTCCTCCCCCGCGGGGATGTACTCGCTGGTGGGGGATAGGAGGAAGATGTCCAGGTCATCGTCACCCTCCCACCGGAGAGAGCACTTCAGCTCGTCGGTGCTGGTGGGGACGTCGACGTATCGGTAGTCCCACTCGCCTTTGACCAGAGACCCGGATGCCGAGCCCAGCCCCTCGATCATCTCCATCGGTTCGGCCACCTCGACGGTTACGGGAATCGATAGGATCTGGGTTCCGTTCTCGGCCACGTCGATGGACCCGACGTATCTTCCAGGCACGGCATCCTCGGGGACGCTGACCGCGGCACCGAAGACCATCTGGCCGTTGGCGGGGATCGTCGTCGGCAGGGGCTGGACCATCGTCCAGTCGGCGATGGGGCCCGAGGCGGTGGTGGATACGTTGGATAGCTTCCGGTCAGTCAGAAAGAGGAACTTCGAGTTCCAGTCCACGTCGCCGGGGGCGAGGGCATACATCTTCTTCTGGAACCTGTCGGCCCCGGTATCCAGGCTCCCGTAGACGGTATCGTCACCGACGATCCAGAAGTCGCCGTAGACCCACCTTCCCGCCGTCCAGCGGTCCGGAAGGGCGCTGCAGAGCTGCCCATCTTCCAGGACCTCAACGGAGCTCAGGGCGTCCAGGAGCCCGGCTCCCTGGTAGTAGGCCTCGTACTCCTCGTCCTGGGTGTTGTAGAGCTTCTTCGCTCCCCTGGTGAGGGCTGCCTTCACCCCGGCTGGGGTGAGGGTGGGGTCGGCCTGGATGAGGAGGGCTGCCCCCCCCGCCGCCAGAGGGGTGGAGAGGCTCGTCCCCGAAGCTCCGGCGTAATAGTCGCCGATCTTCCCCTCGATATCCAGCTTCGGTGGGACCGTGGAGACGATGTTCACCCCCGGAGCAACAAGGGTCGGCTTGTACCTGCCGTCCCTCAGGGGGCCCGAGCCGCTGAAGGCGGCGATCCGGTCGTTGGGGTCTGTGGCCCCCACCGTTATCACCTTGACGCCGTCCCCGGGGGACTCGACGCAGCCGAGGCATACCGAAGAGGCGACGAGCATCAGAAGAAGGAGCCTCTCGTCCAGGTTGCCCGCGGCGACGCAGACGACGGTCCCGGCGTCCATGGCGTTGTCTGCGGCCATGGATATTGGGGGGTTACTCTCGCCGAGGTTGAGCCCTCCGAGGCTCATGGTGAGGACGTCGGCGTCGTTCTCGATCGCCCAATCGATCCCGGCGATGATGTCGGAGATCTGGCCGGAGCCCTGGCTGTCGATCACCCTGACGTTCAGAAGGCTGGCTCCGGGGGCCACACCCACGTACTCTCCGCCGGAGGCCGTCCCCGAACCCGCGATGATCCCCGCCACGGTGGTCCCGTGGCCCAGAAGGTCGTCGGTCGTCCTCTCGGAGTCTACGAAGTTGACCTCCCCCACCACCTTTCCAGCCAGGTCGGGGTGATTTTTATCGATGCCGGAGTCCAGGACCGCCACCACCACGCCGGAGCCGTTGATCCCCCGATCCCAGAGGGGGGTGACGTTCACCCTCTGAGTGGCAGAGATCGTCTCGTTCGTCTCGTTCGTCTCCGTCTCTATATCCGGCTGGGCAACTGAGACGGGCCCGTCGGGATAGACCCCCGCCACCCTGGGGTCGGAGGCGAGATTTCGGAGGACCGACGGGTCCGCATATCCAGAGACCCCGTTTATGAGGTTGTAGGAATACTTGACCTCCAGCCCTTCGACATCTCTATCCGCCCCGTCCTTGAAGATCACTATCACCGGCACCTTCTCCGCGCTGCCGGCGGATTCATCTTCGAGAAGAAGGTCCAGGGCCGTGCTCATCGGCTCGTCGAACGCCTGAATCTCCCCCGGCCCGGCAGATGCTGACGACGCTGCCGTTGCCACCAGGGAGAGCAAAAGGCCGACCGCTAAGATCGGTCTCCATCCATCTCCGTCCATAAGTGTAACACCCCCACTATACGCCGACGGCCGGGTAACAGGGCCGAAGCATATCAGACATCCCGGTTGGTAGATAATGCTAAATAAACCTGTGGATTTTCTATCCCCGATGATCATCGGCTGGCTGATCGACAACATCCTCTGGATCGGGCTCGTCCTCCTCGCCCTCTCGGCCATATCGGGTCGGCGCGGACTCTCGGGGTTGGGGTGGGTCCTCTTCGGCGTCCACTGGCTCAAGCAGCCCGCCTATTATCTGGCCATCGGCGACCCCTTCAATGTGGTGCTGACCCTGGTGGTGGCCCTCTTCTGCTTTTACGTCGGCTGGCTGATCCTGGCCCGGAAATGCCGCTCCCGCTCCTGCGACTGGGCGGGGACGGCGGTGGCGATAGGTGGCTTCGCCTACTTTCCCTTCGCCGAGATCGCCCCCCTCAGGGATTGGCTGATCTTGATGACCGCAAAGCTCACCCTCCTCCTCCTCGCGGCCTTCGACGTCCCGGCGATGACCGGTGGCGGGAGCGTCATAACCCTCAACGGCCACTCCGTGGAGATCGTCCTCGCCTGCACCGCCATCGAGAGCATGGCCCTCTTCGCAGGGGTGGTCCTCTCGGTCCGGGCCCCCCTCAAAAGGAAGGCGGCAGCCCTCCTCGTCTCCGTCCCGGTGATATACGCCCTGAACCTCTTCCGGAACACCTTCGTGGTGGTGGCCTACGGCGAGGAATGGTTTGGAGCCGAGAGCTTTTACTACGCCCACAACGTCGTCGCCAAGGCGGGGTCTGCCGTCGCCCTCTTCGCCATAGCATACGTCGTCTTCCTCCTCCTTCCCGAGCTCCTCGATATGATCGACGGGCTGGCCTCCGACATAAGACGGGGCGGGGGTGAGCCGGCCTGAAGCTGGCTCGAAGCTCCGGCCCCTGGGTGGCCGCCCCCCTCCTGGCCGCGGTCTTTCTCTTCGGCCTTGGGATGGTGCCGCTCTCCGGGGCGGCCCTCGCCCTCACCATCTTCATGCTAATTTTTCATCGGGACCCTGAACGGGTCCCCGTCGGGGAGGGGATGGTATCTCCCGCCGACGGCCTGGTGGTGGAGGCGACGGAGGCGAGGCTGGCGATATTCATGAACCATCAGAACGTCCACGTCAACAGGTCTCCTCTGGCGGGAAGGGTGGAGAGGGTCGAGCACTCGGACGGCGGCCATAGGCCCGCCTTCTTCCGATCATCGTCTGAGAACGAGCGGAACCTGATCGTCATAAATACCCCAGATGGGGATTTCCGGCTCGTCCAGATCACCGGCTTTCTCGTCCGGAGGATAGTCTGCTACGTTCGGCCCGGCGACCTTGTCGATAGAGGGGAGAGGATAGGGATGATCAGGTTTGGGAGCAGAGTCGAGTTCTCGATCCCACCGGGCTACTCTCTCAGGGTCGCGGAAGGAGATCGGGTCAGGGCCGGAGAGACGGTGGTCGCTGCGAGGGCGAGATGACCGGGATCCTCGGCCTCGTCCGGCTCCCCGACGTCGTCTCCATCCTCAACGCCTCCTTCGGCTACGCCTCGATCCTGGCGGCTTCGGACGGGAGGTTCGGCTCGTCGGCGGTTCTGATCATCGCGGCCATCGTCGCCGACGGGATCGACGGGTTTCTTGCCCGGAGGGTGGGGGACGGCCCCCTGGGAATCCAGATCGACTCTCTCGCCGACCTCCTCTCCTTTGGGGTGGCTCCCGCCTTCCTCGCATGGGCCGCCTTTGGGTCCTGCTTCGGGGTGCTGGGCGGCCTCTACCTAGCATGCGGCATCCTCCGCCTCGCCCGGTTCAACGTCTCTTCGAAGAAGATGGAGTTCCAGGGGCTGCCGATCCCGGGGGCGGGGGGTCTCGTGGTCGCAAGCGTCCTTCTTGGCGGGGCCGGTCTGACGGCTTTTCTCTTGATCTCGGCATCGCTTCTGATGGTCAGCTCCATCCCCTACCCCAAGTTCAGAGATCCCCGGTTCATCCCCCCGGTTCTGGCGGTGGGGGCGTTTGCCGCTGCCGGATGGCTCCTGGGAGACCAACGCCTTTCGGCAGGGGTCGTATTTTTAGCCCTGGCGGGCTATCTCGTTTCACCATTGGTGATCGAGGTATGCCGACGAATAGGGAAGTTGCCGCCTTCGAGGCGGGGATAAAGCTGGGGGCGATCTACCACCAGTTCGTGGGGTCGCCCGTCTCGGAGAAGACGGCGGCGAGCCTGGAGACGGCGATGAAAATGAGCATCTCCCTCCAGCCTCACGTGAGGTCGGTCTCCGTCGAGATCGACCGGGATATGCTGAGAGAGAACATCTTTGGCTACGGCGAGCTGGCTGGAAAGATGATCAGGGCCCTCGTGGAGATCGATTATCAGGGGGAAAAAGTCAGGGCGATGCTCAAGTTTGACCCCGAAAAAGACTACCCCATGATGTCTCTATTGGACTGAGACCGGCTCATGATGTCTCACCTGGACCGAGATCGCCTCATGATGTCTCTTCTGGACTGAAGCAAAATAGGGGGACTACCAAAAAGCCAGCTCACAATAAACAGCAGAACTGCGCTCACCCCCATCCCCAGGAGTGGCATCTCCGCGCCGAAGAGGAGGGCCGCTCCCCCTCCGCCGATAAGGGCGGCCAATGCACCCGCAGGGGTTAAGCGGAGCCTCTCCCTCCAGAACCCCGCCACCACGGGGACGATCAGCCCTCCGGCGAAGACGGTGTAGGCCGATAGGAGTGACCCGATGATCTCGGGGAGGCGGAGGGCCGATAGGAGGGCAACCCCTCCGATCAGGACCGTCCCGACCCTCGAGGCCCTCAGAATCTCGTTTTCGCCGGCGCCGGGGCGGGCGGCTCTGTAGAGATCCAGTGTCAAAATCGAGGTCGCCGTGAGGAGGGTGGTGTCCGCCGAGGAGATGAGGGCCGATAGGAGGGCTGCGGCCGCGATCCCCGCCCCCAGGGGCGAGAGGGTCTCGGCCATGAGGACGGGGAGGGCCTCCTCGGGACGGATGGCGGGAAAGAGGATACGGGCAGATATCCCAAGGCCTGTTATGAGGAAGGCGAGGGGCACCAGGATGAGGGCCGCGGCCAGGGCTGATTTTTTCGCTGTTTTGGGGTCGGTCGCCGAGAAGAGCCGCGAGTAGATGTCTGGCCCCGCCAGGTAGGCGGAACCGACTACCACGATCAGGCTCGCCACCTCGGTCCCGCCCCGGGCTGCCGAGGTGGGAAAGCTCTGCCCCGCAAGGACCCCGGGTCCGGCGAGATCGATCGCCCTAATGGAGATGATCAGAAGGCCGAAGAGGAGGATCAAAAGCTGCACCGCATCGGTCTTGACGATGGACCTCTGGCCCCCAAGGGCGGTGTAGCCGACGAAGACCAGGGCCGAAGCCGCCATGAACGCCTCCTGGCCGGGGCCGAAGAGGACGCCGAGGAGCTTGCCGGAGGCGACGATCTGAGCCGCTATTATGCCGACCCAGGAGACGAGGATCAGGGCCGAGGCTCCGAGCCCAACTCGCCGATCGTACTTTTGGGCCAGAAGCTCGGGGAGGGTGAAGCAGCCCGCTTTTCTGACCCTCTCCGCCAGAAATAATGAGAGAGCTACGAGCCCCAACGTCCCCGAGAGGAGCCACCAGGCTCCCGTCATCCCCTCGCTGAACCCGAGCCCCGCCATCCCCAAAGTCGAGGAGGCGCCGAGGATGGTGGCGGCGAGGGTGGCGGTGAGGATGGCGGGCGATAGGCTCCTCCCGGCGAGGAAGAACCCCTCCGGCGTCTCCGAGCGCCTGGCCGCCATCGCCCCCACCGCCACCATGGCCAGAAGGTAACCCGCCAGAACGAGCCCAGTCAGG
>Ga0116152_10002844_pt1 | contig 14057 bp, 12 predicted proteins | sample AD_UKC119_MetaG_FD_89894 | JGI IMG/M metagenome (GOLD analysis project Ga0116152, IMG submission 89894) | Active sludge microbial communities of municipal wastewater-treating anaerobic digesters from Hong Kong - AD_UKC119_MetaG | ecosystem: Engineered > Bioreactor > Anaerobic > Digestate...
CCATGGGCGAAGTTGATAAGCATGACGATGCCGTAGACCATGCTGTAGCCCAGGGCAACGAGGGCATAGATACTGCCGATCTGCACGCCGTTAATCAGTTGTGAGAGTAATAGCATGGCGGTTCAGTCCTTTATCTGTGTGAAAATATGCAATTCGTCTGGGCCAGTTGCCTGGATAACGCAATGCCGGGCGCGCGAAACGGGAACGCGCGTCCGGTCCGCCGGGCCGGCAGCCGAAGGTTCCCCCGGCGAAAAGCATTACGCGGCGGGGCAGAGGATCTCTGCCCCGCCGGTGCCGTTTTGAGGTGCGCTTTGATTAATACTTGCCGACCAGCTTGTAAGCGCCGTCCGTGATCTGGATGATGGCGCAGGTTTTTTGCGGGTTGTTGTTCTCATCGTAAGTGACGTGGCCGGTCACGCAGTCCATATCGGTGGCGGCCATGGCGTCGATGATCGCCTGGCGGCACTCGTCGGAGCTGTCGATCGTCATGGTTTCGGAGACCTTATCCATGGCGCTGCAGAGGATCATCGCGGCATCGTAGCCCAGCGCGGCCAGCGCGTTCGGGGTCTCGCCGTAGGTGTCCTGATAGCTCTTGAGGAAGCTCTGGACGAGCTCGCTCGGGTCTTCGGTGGAATAGTGGTTTGCGAAGTACATGCCTTCCAGCACGCTCGTGTCGACACCGTCGATGGCGAGCACGCCGTCCGTGCCGTCAACGCCCAGGAGGGTGGTCTCAAGGCCGACCTGCTTGACCTGGGTGGCGATCATATAGACCGTGTTGTAATAATCGGGTACGAACAGACAGTCGGGGCTCTTGCTGGCGATGTTGGTCAGCTGGGTCTTGAAGTCCGAGTCGCCCTTGCCGTAGCTCTCGGTGGCGACGATCTCAAGCCCGTTCTCCTCGGCGGACGCGACGAAAGACTCATAAAGGCCCGTAGAGTAGGCGTCGGAATTGTTGTAGATAACGGCCGCGGTCGTATAGCCCTGGGAGACGGCGAAGTTCACCATCGTGGAGCCCTGGAACGGATCCAGGAAGCAGGAGCGGAACATGTTCTTGCCGTAGCTGGTGACGTCCGGATGCGTGGCGGTACCGGTGATCATCGGAACGTTGTCGGTCGCAGAGATCTGGGCAACGGCGATGGTCGGGGTGCTCGTCACGGAGCCGATGATGGCGACGACGTCGTCGGATGTGGTCAGCTTGTTGTAGGCGTTGGTGGCTTCGGTGGCGTCGCCCTTATCGTCGTAGATCACGAGCTCGACCTGGCGGCCGCCTATGCCATCGTTGCTGTTGAGGGTGTCGACATACAGCTTGACGGCGTCACGGACGGCGATGCCGTAGGTGGCGACGTCGCCGGTCAAGGGGGCAATGACGCCGACCTTGATGGGATCGCTGGGCGCCTCGCTGGGGGACTCGCTGGCGGGCGTTTCGCTGGCGGGCGTCTCCGTCTTGGTGCAGCCGGCCAGAAGCGCGAAACACATCACAAACACAAGAGCCAGCGCAAGGATGCGGTTCTTTTTCATTAACTTTTACCTCCGATCCATTTTTGGGGCAATTAGGGGTCAAAAAGGCGCGGGTGAGCTCCATGCCTTTAAGATGTTGACAATTATACCGAAACCGGCCGAAATTGTCAACCTCACTTTTGCCAAAATGCACAGAACTTTCCGCTGCCTCCATCGTCATTTTACCCAGATTTTTAACAGTTTCTTAATATTTGTTCGCGCCTAGGTCAAAAAGCCGCCGTTGGGGCTGAGAATTTGTCCGGTTATGAAGGACGCGCGCTCCGACGCGAGGAAGCAGACCGCCTCCGCGACCTCCCCGGGCGTACCCAGGCGGCCCAGCGGCGTCTCCTCCTCCAGCGCCTCCCGGTCCGCCCTGGAAAGTGCCGCGTTCATGTCCGTGTCGATGACGCCCGGCGCCACGCAGTTGACGGTGATGCCGGACGGGCCCAGTTCTTTCGCCAGAGCCTTCGTCAGGCCCACCACGGCCGCCTTGGACGCCGAATAGGCCACCTCGCAGGAGGCCCCCGCAAGGCCCCAGATCGAGGAGACCGTCACGATCCGCCCGCTCTTCCGGTGCAGCATGCCGGGCAGGACCGCCCGGCAGCAGCGATAGGTCCCGTCCGCGTTCACAGCGAAAATACGCCGCCAGATCTCCTCCGTCGTGTCTCCGAAGAGACCCTGCCACGCCACGCCGGCGCTGCATACCAGAATGTCAATCTGGTAATATTTTTGCAACACTTTGTCAACCATATCCCGCACCTCTGCGGCGCTCGCCACATCGGCGCGGAACGCCTCCGCACGGCAGCCGGCGGCGGAGAGCTCCGCCGCGAGCGCGAGCGCCGCCTCTTCCGCGCGGCAGTAGCCGATCGCCACGTCGCAGCCGTCCGCGGCAAGGCGGCGGGCGACCGCCGCCCCGATGCCCCGGGAAGCTCCGGTGACCAGCGCAACCCGTCTCATTGCAATGCGCCTCCATTCAAAATGAAATAACGAGCGAGCCCCGCAAAGCGCGTCCGCGGGAACCGGCATGTCCGCCGAATGCCCCGCAAGGGGCAAGGCGGCCGCGGCAAGAACAGCGGTGGCGGCCCGCCGAAGGCGGAACCGACCGGCACGCCGGGCAGAACAGCCGCTCTACAGCCATCCACAGCCCGGCGGAGGAGTCTTTCAGGCTTCTCCGCCAGACTGCGGGGCATTTTTTGAACCCGCGTGAAACGGTTCAAAAAACGCCTTTATGGAACACGGAAGACAATCCTGATGGTTTTCTTTCACAACAGCTTTCTTTCCGGACCGCCGCGCCCCCGTCCAGGGGGCGGCAGACTGGAACCCGCCGCTTTGCGGCCATTTTACCACAGTCCATTTCCCCGCGCAAATTTTTCCCTCTTGCGCGAACGGTATGCTTCTGCTATAATACACGGTGTTAATAATTTTTATTATGAATTATTTGAAGGAGGCATTCGGGATGGAGACGTCACGGCTGCGCGGCGAACTGATTTCCTCCCTGGCGGAGCTATACGGCCTGAAAGCATTTTCGACGCTGCTGGAATTCGTGCAGGGCGAACTGCGGGTCCTTTACTGCGTGGCGCAGAATCCGGACCGCGCCGTCACGCCCTCTCTGCTCTCGGACTCGCTGGGTCTCTCCCGGCCGCGCATCACGGCCGCGCTGGCCTCCCTGCGGAAGAAGGGCCACTTGGCGATGGAGGTCTCGGAGACCGACCGACGGCGCATGCTCGTGACGCTCACGCCGGCGGGCGCGGCCCTGCTGCGCGAGAAGCAGGCGGGCGTGATGCAGTATTTCGACCGGCTGGTACGCGGCCTCGGCGAGGCAAACGTGCACGAGCTCTCGCGGCTCATCGCGCTGTGTGTGACGGTCATGGACGGAGACGGCACGCGGAACCCCGAGTCCCCCCTGCGCACAGACCTCCTGTAGCCGCGCGGCGGCCCGCTCCGGCGGGTTCCTTTCTGCAGGAAACATGACGGTTCCGGCCGGAAGCCGGCGCCGTTTTTCCGCATCCGCCCGCGCCGAGGGCGGGGCGTCCGTTTCTCGCCGCGCGGCGGCCAAGTTTATTGATGCGGGGTGTCCCATGGAACCATACATATCTCTCGAAAACGTACAGAAGCATTACCGGATGGGCGAGGTGGTGATCCCCGCGCTCTCCGGCGCCACGTTCGAGGTCGGGCAGGGCGAATTCGCCGTTATCGTCGGCCCCTCCGGCGCGGGCAAAACGACGATCTTGAACCTCCTGGGCGGCATGGACGCCTGCGACGGCGGGACGATCCGCGTGGACGGCGCCGAGGTGTCCGGTTTCTCCCGCAAGGAACTGACGTCCTACCGGCGTTACGACATCGGCTTCGTCTTCCAGTTCTACAACCTCGTGCAGAACCTCACGGCGCTGGAGAACGTGGAGTTGGCGGCTCAGATCTGCCGGAGCTCGCTGGACGCCGCCGAGGTCCTCGCCCGGGTGGGGCTCTCGGAGCGCACGGGTCATTTCCCCGCCCAGCTCTCCGGCGGCGAGCAGCAGCGCGTGGCCATCGCCAGGGCGCTGGCGAAAAGCCCCAAGCTCCTCCTCTGCGACGAACCGACGGGGGCACTCGACTACGCCACGGGCAAGGAAGTGCTGCGGCTCCTGCAGGACACCTGCCGCCAGAACGGCATGACCGTCGTGGTCATCACCCATAACAGCGCCGTCGCGCCCATGGCGGACCGGGTCATCCGCGTAAAAAACGGCGCGGTCGCGCAGGTGACGCGCAACGCGCACCCGGCCCTGGCCGCAACCATCGAATGGTGAGCCCTTCCCGGGGCGAAAAAGCCCGAACGGGCGGATTGGTGCGTGAACGCTCTTGACAAAGGCTCTTTTCCTGGACTTCCTGCGGGAGATCAAAAACACCCGCAGCCGCTTTTTCTCCATCTTCATCCTCATCGCGCTGGCCACGGCTTTTTTCTCCGGCCTGCGCGCCACCGCGCCCGACATGCACCTGACCGCCGATTCCTATTTCGACGACCGGAAGCTCATGGATGTGCGTATTCTCTCCACGCTCGGACTCACCGACGAAGACATCGCCGCGCTCGCCGCCACGGACGGCGTGGAGGCGGCCGAGGGCGCCTTTACCATCGACGCGGTCGCCCTGGACGGTGGAAACGAACTCGTGGTGAAGGTCCACTCTCTCTCCCCCTCAGGGATGAACGCACCCGTTCTTGTAGAAGGCCGGATGCCGCAGGCGGCGGACGAGTGCGTGGCGGAGCCGGCGCTTCTTACCAAGCTCGGCATTTCGCTCGGGGACACCGTCACCCTCCAGACCGGCGAGGGCGACTACGCGGACGCGCTGCGCTGCGAGACCTTCACCGTCGTGGGCACCGTCCAGAGTCCGCTGTACATCTCGCGGGAGCGCGGGACCTCCACGCTCGGCACCGGGACGGTGGCGGCTTATCTGCTGCTCCCCGCGGAGGCCTTCGACATGGACAGCTACACCGAGGCCGACCTGCGCCTTACCGGCGCGGCGGATCTCGCATGCTATTCGGACGCCTACGAGGACAAGGTAGACGATTTTCTCACCGCGCTCGAGCCGCTTGCGGACACACGCGCCGCGCTGCGCGAAAAAAATGTCCGCACGGAGGCGGAGGAGGATCTTCAGGACGGCTGGGACGACTACAACGAGGCGAAGACCGAGGCCGACGAAAAGCTCGCCGACGCCTGGCAGGAACTCGCCGACGCGCGCGTGATCCTCGACGACGGCTGGGCGGAATATCACGACGGCGTCGAGACGCTCAAGCAGGAGACGGCGGACGGCCAGGCCGATATCGCCGAGGCCGAGGCCGAGCTCGCCGACACGAAAGCCGAGCTGGACGAGGGCGAAGAGAGTTACCTGGACGGCCAGGCGGAGCTTCAGAGCGGCGAGGCGGATTACGCGGACGGGCTCTCCGAATATGAAACTTCCCTCCAGGAGTACGAGGAGGGACTTCGCGCCTATGAAGACGGCGCCACCGAGCTCGCGGACGCGAAGGCCGAGCTGGACGACGCGAAAGCACAGCTGGACGACGCGAAAGCGGAGCTTAGCGGCGCCCAGGAGGAATTTGCCGCCGCCCGCGCGCAGCTGGACGACGCCGAGGCGCAGTACGAGGCCGGCCTTTCGAATTTCAACGCTCTCATGGACGGCCTCGTCCAAACGCTCGCGGCGCCTCCGCTCTCCCTTTCCGTCACCGCGGACGAACTGCTGGACCCCAGCTGGGACTGGGACGCGACGGGGACAGGCGCCGTGGCGGAGGCCTACCTCGCCGCCGCGGTCCCGGGTTACGACGGCTCCGTCCCCGCGGGCGTCTACCTACGCGGCGCGAAGGCGCAGCTCGACGACGCGCGCGCGCAGCTCGACGCGAACTGGGACGAGTATTACAGAGGCCGGCAGGACTACCGCGAAGGCCTTGCCGAGTATCAAAACGGCCTGGCGGAATACAAGGACGGCCTGCAGCAGTATGAGGACGGCCTCGCCGAGCTCGAGGATTCCAAGGCGGATCTGGACGAGGCCGCCGAGGCCCTCGCGGACGCGAAGGCCGAACTAGAAAACGCGCGGGAGGAGCTCGACGACGGCTGGGCGGACCTCGCCGACTCCCGCGCGGGCCTGGACGACGGCTGGAGGCAATACGAGGACGGCCTGACCGAGGTGGAAGACGCAAAGGCCCAGCTTCTGCAGGAGACGGAGGGCGCGAAAATGGACCTCGCCGAGGCGCTGGACGAACTTCAGGACGGCGAGAACGATTACGCAGACGGCCTTTCGGACTACGAGGAATCGAAAGCCGAAACGGAGGAGTCCCTCGCGGACGCTCTCCTGGAGCTGGGCGACGCGCAGTCCGAGGTCGACGGCATCGACGCGGGCAAGTGGTACCTTCTCGGCCGCGACTCCAACCCGGGCTACGCCGGCTACGGCATGGACGCGGACCGGATGAGCAGCCTCGCCAGTCTCTTCCCTCTCATCTTTTTCCTCGTGGCGGCGCTCGTGTGCCTGACGACGATGACCCGCATGGTCGATGAACAGCGCACGCAGATCGGGGTGCTGGGGGCGCTCGGCTACGGCCGTTTCGCCATCGCCTCAAAGTACATGGGCTACGGTCTGATCGCGAGCGTGGGCGGGAGCGCGGTCGGCATCACGGCCGGCTGTCTCGGCCTCCCGGAAGTCATCTACACGGCCTGGCAGGCGCTCTACACCCTGCCTCCGCTCCAATTTACCGCCGACTGGGGCAGCTGCCTCTTCGCCCTCTCCGCCGCCGTTTTCTCCACGGCGGTCGCCAGCCTCGCGGCCTCCTTCGCCGCGCTCTCGAGCGTCCCGGCCACCCTCATGCGCCCGCGCGCCCCCCGCGCCGGCAAGCGCGTCTTCCTCGAGCGCGTCGGTTTTATCTGGAAGCGTCTGAGCTTCACCCGGAAGGTCACCATGCGCAATCTGTTCCGTTACCGGCGCCGTTTCTTCATGACGGTCCTGGGCATCGGCGGATGCACCGCGCTCATCGTCGTGGCATTCGGCCTGCGCGACTCGATCTTTTCCATCATGGACATCCAATATGACGAGCTCTTCCACTATCGCTACGAGGCCGTCCTCGACGACGGCATCACGCAGGACGAACTGGACACCGTCTCCGGCGTCCTGGAGGCCGAAAACAGCCTGGTTCCCGACTGGGCCTTTATGCGCATGTCCAGCGTCACGCTCGAAGGCGCGGAGGGCTCCCTCACGGCAACGCTCGTCGTCGGCGACGCGGCGGACATCACGCGCTTTATCACGCTGCGCGACCGGGGGAGCGGCGACACCGTGCCGCTCACCGACAAAGGCGCGGTTCTCACCGAAAAAGCCGCGGAGCTTCTGGGCGTCTCGGTCGGGGACACGCTCGTCCTGGACGACGACGGCCGCGTAACCGTCACGGTCGCCGGCATCACGGAGAACTACACCCTGCACTATCTCTACATGACGGACGCGTATTATGCATCCGTCCGCGGCAGCGCAGAGACGCCCAACGCGGTCCTCTTCACCTGCTCCGAGGACACGTCCGAAGCCGGCGATGCGGCGAGCGCCGCGCTTCTCGCCTGCGACGGCGTCACCGCCGTTTCGAGGATGGACAACATCCGCACCATCATGGAGGAGAGCGTCTCCGTCGTGGACTACGTGGTGGTGCTCATCACGCTCTCCGCCGCGGCGCTCGCGTTCGTGGTGCTCTACAACCTCACCAACATCAACATCACCGAGCGGCTGCGGGAGCTGGCGACCATCAAAGTGCTCGGTTTTTACGACAGCGAGGTTTCCGCCTACGTCTCCCGCGAGAACCGCATCCTGACCGTCTTCGGCGTCCTCGCCGGCCTTCCGATGGGGTTCCTGCTCCACCACTGGGTCATCCGGACGGTGGAGATCGATTTTCTCATGTTTGGCCGCAGCGCCAGCACGCGCAGCTATGTCTTCGCCGCCGGGCTCACGCTTCTTTTCGCCCTGCTCGTCGAAGTCGCCACCCACGGGCGGCTCAAAAAGATCGACATGGTGGAATCCCTCAAAACGGTGGAATAAATATCAGGGAAGGGCCGCGGCGCGCAAAGCGCGCCGCGGCCCTTCCCTGATTCGCTCTCTCTTGCCGGCGGGCGCCTTCCCTGTTACAATGGAGCAAACGGAGGGAGGCGAGCCGGATGCCGGAGCGTGACAAGCCGACGCGGGAGGAAATCGAGCAGACTCTGCTGGATGTCTTTTTCGATTCTATGAGGAACCTCGTCGGGAAGGACGCCGCGCGCGGCGCTTTGTTCTCCGCCCGTCATTTTCTCAAAACGAATGAGGCAAAAAAGCGCTTGCTTTTGTCCCTGCGCCGCGAATATGCCGTCATGATGGTCAACAAGACACTGAAGGACGTCCCCGTCCGAATCAGTTATCCGGAGCTTGGTTTCTGGGTCGTTTCCGGAAGCGTGCGTCTCAACCCCTGTATTCTCTGCCTTTCTCTCGCAGAGACACGGGCGGGAGATACCGCACTTCTCCTTTCCGCCTACGCGAAGGAGGGTATCATCAAGCAGCATACGGCTGAAACGTTTCTGGCGCAGTTTGGGGCAAAGCTGCAAACCGCCGCAGGCGCGGCACTTGTTTCCGCGGAGCAAACGGAGGGAGGCGGCGCGGATGCCGGAGCATGACAAGCCGACGCGGGAGGAGATCGACGAAAAGCTGGCGCAGGCGCTTGCGGCGTTTACCGGGCGTTTCGCCGGGCGGGACGCCGCGCGCAGCGTATTAACTTCGGCCAGGCGCAAAAACACCGTTGAGGTGCACAGAGCGTTTTCTCTGCCGTTCGGCCCGGAATATGCCCTGCCGCTGCTGCGGCAGGCCGTGTTCCAAGCAGATACGCAGCGAATGGAAGCGTATGAGAACGGCTGGCTGCTCTACCGCCTCACAGCAGAAAATCTCTGTCTTTTATACGTCGAGATCGCCGAATCTCAGGGCAAAAATGCGGTCCTCAACATTTCCGCCTATGCAAAGGAGGGCCTGATCCGGCAGCACACCGCCGAGAAATGTGCCGCCGACTTCGAGCAGACGGCCGGACGCGTATTCGGCAGGCTGCTTCCGCCTCCCGGTTAGCTTTCCATATCCGTTATGTCGATGACCCATTCGCCCAGCCGCTCCCCTAGCGTCCCTCCGCCCATGCCGCCCACGAACCCTAATACAAGCGCTCCAACAGCTGGTCCAACAAGAGGCGAAATCAAAAATCCGATTTTTGCGCCCGCCATCGCTCCATATTTCGCGCCCACGAGGGTGCCGGTCCAACGGCCCATGATGCTGCAGGCGGTCGAGGCCGAGGCTTTGCCGAGCTTCCCGTCCGCGTCGTTCAGATCATCCTGCATAGTGGCGAGAAGTTCCAGCGCGTCAAGCGTTACGCCGTAGGCCAGCAGCACCCGGCCGCCGAGGCGTACCCTTTTCGCTTTTCCTTCCATCGCCTGGAATATGCGGTATGTGGCCTCGGTGACCTGCACATAGTGCTGCGACCCAAAAGGCGAAAACACGGATCCCGCATCGTATAGCCGGGGCGACGCGCCGGAGCCGGACGCATCCTTTGCAAGCTGCCGTGCGGTATCCGCGATCTGAAACGTGGAATCCGCAAGAGAAATGCCGTTCTGCAGTGCTTTAATCACCCGCAGGCGTGGAAAAGATTCTGTCGCCAGCTATTCCAGAAAGCGGCTGCGCGCCTCGCTGGTCTTCGGGCCGTAAACGCCGTCCTGCGCGAGGTTTCCGAACCCCAGCCGGCCGAGTGCCTCCTGCAGCGCGAGCACCTTTCCCCGCTCCAGCGGCGTGTACCATTTGAGCCGCTCGATCTGGCACCCCAGCGAAAAGGGAAGAAACACCCCGCAGCGGCTGAGCTCGTCCGCGGCGGCGCGCAGATTCGCCGCGCTTTGATCCGTCAGATAATCCCCTTCGCGCGCGGCCTCCTCCAGATCCCGCGCCATGCCCTCCGCGACGCCGCGCAGCCCTTCGCGGACCGCGGCGGCAAAGGACGAGCCTCCGTAACGCGTCAGGGAAACGGAGGAGCCGACCGCTTTCCGTCACAGGTAATCGATATGATCCTCCGAGCAGACGGCATAGCCGCCCGCGCCGGAAAAGCTGTCCGGGCTGGTCTGGTAGAGGTGCTTATTCCACACGTCCTCCAAAAAACCCAGGCCGCCCGCGCCGCACAGCTCCGCGAGAAAATTTTGTTTCGTTTCGTCCGCACCCGCGGCCGAGGACACGCCCCAGCGCAGCGTTTCCTGCACGAGCGACTCCCGCTGGAAACCGGAGAGCGGACCGAACCCGGAGGAAAGCAGAGCTTCGGCCCGGTCGACGTCCGCGTCGCCGGCCCGGGATTTCGTTCCCGTTTCAGAAGCGGAGAGCGACAGGATGGCGGCACATTCGTCCGCATTGCCGCAGAAAGGCGAGACGAGCGCGGCGCCGCCGGAGAGCGTTTCGACCAGATTCAGCGCATTCATGCGATTGCGCGCCGGAACATAGCGGATGATGCGCGCGTGCGCCTTCAGGTCGTCGCAGAGGACGTCGATCGTCTCCCGGCACCGTCCGGCGAGCGCTTCCAGGGCCTCATAATACCGCCATCCGGAGACGTCCCGCATAAATGGCGCGAGCAGGAGGTCTTCGTTAAGCGCTTTGAAATAGGGAAGCGTTCCGACGGTTCCGCCCGCCGCCGCGGCTTCTTTCGACATATGCCGCCCCTCGTTCCGTCAGGAAAGCAGGACAGGGCGCGCAGCCCGGGCGCGCGGCTTATCCCCTGCCTGCGGGCGCTTCGGCGGAAAAGTTGTACTCTTCCATGCAACCGCGGCGGAAGGGCCGGGGCGCGCAAAGCGTGCCCCGGCCCTTCCTTTCTCTTTCCCTGCCGGGCGAGGTAAATCTTCCCATTCTTGCGCCGGCGGCGCATGTTTACAGGATCATGCTTGAAATTTCCCATAAAACGGGGTAGAATACTTTACTGCAACTTTCCCATCCCCCGCCGAGAGGAGTATCACAATGAAAATTCAAAATGAGCGAGGCGAGATTCACATCACCGGCGAGGTCTTCTCCATCGTGACCGGTCTCGCCGCCACGAGCTGTTTCGGCGTGAAGGGCATGGCCTTCCGCTCGAAGACCGACGGGCTCGTCCACCTCCTGCGCCGCGAGGCAATGAGCAAGGGCGTCCACCTCACTTACAACGACGACGGGACCGTCTCCATCGAACTTCATATCATCGTCGAACACGGCGTGAACCTCATCGCCGTCTGCCGGGCCATCATGGGGCAGGTGCGCTACATCGTCAGCCGTACCACCGGCGTCGAGGTCCGCGAGGTCAACGTCTGCGTCGACGGCATGCTCAGCCACTAAATACCGCGCTGAAAGGAACGAATCAACATATGAGAACCACCATTGACGGCGCGGCATTCGGGCAGATGATTCTCCATGCCGCAGCCTCGATCAATGCCCAGAAACAGAGCATCAACGACCTGAACGTATTCCCTGTGCCGGACGGCGACACGGGGACCAACATGAGCCTCACCATCGGCACCGCCGCCGCCGAACTGAAAAAGCAGCCCCTCCCCGCCGTGAGCCGCGCGGCGGAGGTCACCGCCTCCGCCCTTTTGCGCGGCGCCCGGGGCAATTCGGGGGTCATCCTCTCGCTCCTCTTCCGCGGCTTTTCCAAAGCCGTGAAGGACCGGGGCGAAATCGACGGCGGGGCGCTTGCCGCCGCCTTCAGCGAAGGCGTCACCACCGCCTACGGCGCGGTCATGAAGCCCGCCGAGGGCACCATTCTCACCGTTTCGCGCCTGGCCGCCAAGCGCGCCGTCGAGGCCGCCGCGGAGAACGCGTCGGCGGAGTACGTGCTCGTCGAGTGCATCGCCGCGGCCAAGGCCGCGCTCGCGGAGACCATCAATCAGAATCCCGTCCTGAAAAAAGCCGGCGTCATCGACGCGGGCGGCAAGGGCTATGTCATCATTCTCGAGGGCATGCTCGCGGCCCTGCGCGGCGAAGCGATGCCGGAGGCGGCCCCGGAGGGCGCCGCGCCCGCGCGCGAGAAGGCCGATTTCGCCGCCTTCGACGGCGGAGACATCCGCTTCGGCTACTGCACGGAATTTATCGCCCAGCGCAAGAATCAGAAGGACCCGCGCCTTTTGCGGGCCTTCCTGAGCGAACTGGGCGACAGCCTTGTGCTCGTGGACGACGAGGAGATCATCAAGGTCCACGTCCACACCAACCACCCGGGCCGCGTCCTGGAGGAGGCGCTGGGCTACGGCTCCCTTCTGACCGTCAAGGTCGAAAACATGCGCGAGCAGCACACGGAGATCCTCGAGGCGGAGGTCGCCTCCGAGAGCGACGAACCGGCCGAGCCGGAAAAAAAGTACGGTTTTGTCGCCGTGTGCGCCGGCGAGGGCCTTGCGGCGGTCTTCACGGACCTCGGCTGCGACGGCATCATTCAGGGCGGCCAGACCATGAACCCCTCCACCGAGGATATTCTCAAGGTCATCGAGCGCACGCCTTCGGAGATCGTGTATGTCCTGCCCAACAACAAAAACATCATCATGGCCGCCGAGCAGTGCATCCCGCTGGCGCACCGCCGGGTGATCGTGGTGCCCACCAAGACCGTGCCGCAGGGCATCGCCGCGATGCTAGCGGTCTGCATGGAGAGCGACGAGGAGGCCAACACCGCCGCCATGCTCGCCGCCGCAGAAAAGGTCAAAACCGCCCAGATCACTTACGCCGCCCGCGATTCCGAGTTTGACGGCGCGGACATTCACGCGGGCGATTACCTCGCACTTCTCGGGGGCCAGCTCTTCGGGACCGACCGATCGATCCAGGCGCTTCTCACGAAACTCGCCGCGCACCTCGCCGAGGGCAGACCGGAATTCATCAACATCTTCTACGGCGAGGACGTCTCCGCCGAGGATGCCGAATCCGCCCGCAGGATTTTCGAGGCGGCCTGCCCGTCCGCCGAGCTGGGCGTCCTCTCCGGCGGCCAGCCGGTCTACTACTATACCATTTCCGCCGAATAGCGCCTCCGCGTCCGCGGGGGGCAGACTTTCGGAAGCCCTCGGACAAACATGCGCGGCCCGCGGGCCGCGCCGCAGATCGCCCGGGGCGGAAACCGCCCTGGGCGTCTGATTTTAGAAAGAAGGTCCTCTCCATGCCCTACGATTTTGAGACGCTCCATCCCCGCCACAACATGGGAGCCGAAAAGTGGCTCTCGCTCACCGCTTCGCCCTTCGCGGGGGAGGACATCATCCCCTTCTCGGTGGCGGATATGGAGTTTTCGGCGCCGCCCTGCGTCGCGGAGGCGCTGCACGAGGCCGTGGACTTCGGCGTCTACGGCTACTCCGTCGCCGATGCGCGCTACAACCGTGCGGTCGCAGACTGGATGGCGAAGCGCCACGGCTGGGACATCGAACCCGCGTGGTTCTTCCAGACCGCCGGCGTGATGCCCGGTCTGCGCAGCGCCATCCGCGCGCTCACCGCGCCCGGCGACGGCATTCTCTACCAGCCGCCGGTCTACCCGCCCTTCCACGGCTCCGTTGTCGAAAACGGCCGCACGCCGGTGGAAAACCCCCTCCGCCGCGTCGGCGACACCTACGAGATGGACTTCGGGGACCTGGAAGCCAAGGCCGCGCTTCCGAACGTGAAGCTCATGCTCCTGTGCAGCCCGCACAACCCCGTGGGCCGCGTCTGGACGCGGGAGGAGCTCCAGCGCGTGGCGGACATCTGCGCGCGGCACGGCGTTCTCGTCTTCTCGGACGAAATCCATATGGATTTCACGCAGCCGGGCCACACGCACACGGTCTTCGCCTCGCTGGACGGCGAGGCCGCGCGGCGCAGCATGATCGGCACCGCCGCCAGCAAGACCTTCAACCTCGCGGGCCTTTCCACGAGCAACGTCATCATCCCGGACGACACGCTGCGGAAGGCCGTTTTCAGGCAGTACCTCGTCGACTGCGGCGAGCACAACAACTACTTCGGCCTCGCCGCCACCCGCGCGGCCTACGAAGACGCCGCGCCCTGGCTCGACGCGGCCATCCGCTATATGACGGAAAACGAGCGCATCTTCCGCGCGGAGGTCGCGC
>Ga0116152_10002847_pt1 | contig 14050 bp, 6 predicted proteins | sample AD_UKC119_MetaG_FD_89894 | JGI IMG/M metagenome (GOLD analysis project Ga0116152, IMG submission 89894) | Active sludge microbial communities of municipal wastewater-treating anaerobic digesters from Hong Kong - AD_UKC119_MetaG | ecosystem: Engineered > Bioreactor > Anaerobic > Digestate...
TCGCGATCGAGCAGTGACACGCGACACTCGAGCGATGTCGCCATGCTCATCTTGTCGGTGAGCATCAGCAGGTCATCCGGCAACTGCGTCGCGAAATCGACCGACATCAGTTGCGCCAGTGCGTCGTCAGCAGGTGCGGCGGCGAAGGCCGCCGACAAGGCGTCCGCATTCACCGAGCGGCCAGCGGTGAGTGCACGGCGCTGCTCCTCGTCGAACACCTCGACGAACGCACGATACCGTTCGTCGAACGGCAAATCATCGGCGAGCACGAAGCTGCGCGCCAGACGCGACAGATTGAGCAAGCGCGAGTGCCTGTCACTTGGCAAGTAGCGTGCGACGGGTGCCAGTACGCCGCGGCGCAGCCACCGCGGCAGTTTCCGGTAGCGCGCGCGATAGAACTCGTCCTGGTAGCGCCGATAACCACCGAACAATTCATCGCCACCAACGCCCGATAGAATCACGGTCACGTCGCGGCGCGCGAATTCCGACACGAGATAGGTGGTAATGAAGGCTGCGTCGGCCATCGGTTCGTCGAGATGCCACAACAACTTGGGCAGCAACGCCACCACATCCGGCTGCACGATGATCTCATGGTGATCAGTGCCGAACAGCTTCGCTACCTGGCGCGCATATGGCAATTCATTGTATAGCTGGGCGCCGCTCGAGCCAGCGAATCCGATCGAATAGGTCCGCACAGGTTGTGAGCTATGTTTTGCCATGAAGGCGACGACGCAGCTCGAATCGATGCCGCCCGAGAGGAACGCACCGAGTGGCACGTCGCTGACCATCTGCTCGCTCACGGCCGCTTCGAGCCGCGCGCGAATCCGCTGCACGAAATCGCCGCATGAAGTGTGGCGATCGATGACGCGCGGCAGCTCCCAGTAACGCTGCAGCGTGACCCGACCTTCCTCGGCGATCAGCAAGTGAGCCGGCGGAAGCTTGCGGATCCCAGCAAACAACGTCCCGGGCTGCGGTACGTAGCCGAGGGCCAGATATTCGCCGAGTGACGCGGGATCGAGTGAGCGTGTGATACCAGGCGCCTGCAGCAGCGCCTTCAGTTCCGACGCGAATACGAGTTGCGCCTCGCTTTGCTGATAGTAGACCGGTTTGATGCCGATCGGGTCGCGGCCGACGAGCAGGCGGCGACGGCGTTTGTCCCACAAGGCGAATCCGAACATACCATCGAGGCGCGTGACGAACGCATCGCCATACTCCTCGTAGGCGTGCACGATGACTTCGGTATCGCTGCCAGTACGAAATCGGTGCCCGGCACTCTGCAGCTCGGCCCGCAGCGTTCTAAAATTATAGATCTCACCGTTGCAGACCACCCAAACGGTCTCGTCTTCGTTGGCGATGGGCTGCTGGCCGCCTGCGAGATCGATGATCGACAGTCGGCGCATTCCGAGTGCCACTTCGCCATCGACAAATCCACCCTCATCGTCTGGCCCGCGATGACGTGTGATTGCACCCATGCTCGCGAGGATGGCCGCACCATCGACGGGGCGGCGATCGAGCCGCAGCAATCCATGGATACCGCACATGCGCGAGCCTGCGGTTAGCCGAGTGAGCGGGCGAGCCAGGGGCCCACCACGTTACTCACCGCGAGCGGCAGCTTGCGCCAGCCGGCAATGAACATCTGATACTTGGGATTGGTCGGCGACACGTTGGGCACTTCTCTCGCCGTCACGAGATCGTACTCGTGATACAGCGGTTCCGGTTCGAACCCCCAGTGCTTCTTGAATGAAAACGAGCCCGTGCCGATCTTGCTGCGACCATAGTCGAAAACCTTGACGCCGCGTTCAGCGGCGCGACACATGACACTCCAGTACATGAAGTCGTTAGCTTTGTACTGACGAGCGAGATTCGAGCCGCCGCCGTAATAGGGCAGAACCGTATCGCGAAAGTAGAACGACAGCACACTTGCCAGCGGCTGGCCACCGTGCGCCACTGTCATGATCTCGCAGTCGCCGGCAAACTGCTGCTGCAGGATCGAGAAGTAGCGCCGTGGGAACACGGGCGTACCGAGATTACGCACACTCTCGGCGTACAGTGGCCAGAGCTGGTCGGCGCCCTGGTCGATCGCCACTTCGAGTTTCGCGTCTATCCCCGCTCGGACCATGGCGCGCTGCTTGCGTGGAATCGCCTTGAGGTTGTCCTCATCGTTCGCCGCGATCGGTTTGCGGAACGTGACGTACAAATCGTCTTTGCACGGCCAGCTCGGCCGGGAACGCCGCGTACCGCGCAATTCCAGATAGTCCACGTTCAGATCCCTGGCACGCGCGGATGCCGCCGCCAACAGCGCGTCACGCGCGCCTTCCTCGGCTACCAACGGACCACCGTACACACAGAACGGCGAAGAAATAAGGGAGTGACCGAACAACAGGCTGCGGATTTCCCCCAACGGCAGCACACCGACGACCTGCCCGTCACGCTCTGCGAGCAGGTAGTGTGTCCGGTGACCGAATGCCTCGCGCAGGACCGGCGCCCAGCCATAGCGATGAAAGAACGTCGATTCCGAGTGCTGCTCTACGAATTCGTCCCAGCGCGGGCGGTCACTATCCTTAGCGTCGCAGATCCGTACCGCAGCGGCGGTCATGCACGACCTGCCGCGCGGCGGCTGGTCTCAATCGCGGCCGTATGTGTAATAGTCGCCATAGTACTTCGAACCGAAAGCGGTGGTCGTTTGATTGAGTATGATGCCAAGTGCGGCCTGTTTGTTGATCAGGCTGATAGCCTCGCGAACAGCCGCCCGCGGCGTCGAGTCTGCCTTGACGACGAAGGCCACCTGACCCACCAACCGCGACAATACCTGCGCCTCGTTATTGGCCAGTAGCGGCGCGGTATCGAGAATGACGATGTGACCCCTCGGCAGTTGCGCCAACTCTTTGGCAAATGTCCGCATTCGGGCGCCGGACATCAATTCAGGTGCATCCTGGTTGCCGACCCCAGCCGGCACGACAAACAGTCGCTCATTGCTGGTGCGCAGCATCACATCGGTCAGCGACAGCGCGGGATCGTCGAGCAGCTCTGAAATACCTGGCTTGTCCTCGATGCCGAGCAGCCTCGAGATCTTGGGTTTGGCGATATCGCAGTCGATCAACAGGATCGTGCATTGTTTCTGGCGTGCCATGGACAGCGCCAAATTGATCGCACAGAAAGTCTTGCCTTCGCCCGGAATCGAACTCGTCACCATGATGAGATTGGGGTTCTCGATGTCGTTGCTCGAACGATTCAATGCGACATCGATCAGTGGCCACTTGATGCGCCTGTATTCCTCGCGCAACCGCATCGCATGCTCGTCCGGTGGCAACAGCCCGTGTTGCTCCATCTTCTGCAGATCGAGCTGCAAGAACGGCAATTTCTCGTTGAACGACGGATGACGCGCGAACGCGGGCTCGAAGTCCTGATCGGCCTCTTGTTCGAGCGTACCGCCCGTCAGCTTGGAGATCGGCATTGATCGTGCCGCGCTCTTGCTCAATGCTTTTTCGATGATGCTCACGCGACTCCTTCAGGTGCCCGGAACCAACTGGGAATTCAGCCATTGCGTCAGCAGCACGGTGCCCGCATAGACGACCACGAGCAACCCGAGGGCCAGCATCGCCAGCCGAGGCTGGCGCCGTAGATCGGCCGCCATCTCAGCACTTGGCGCAAGACTGACTGAGCCAAAAATCGGCAGCCCCAGGGCACTCTGCAATTCCTTGCGAGTTGAAAACACCGGCACGAATTTGCTGGCAACCAGCGCGACCGCAGCACCGGCGCCGAGCGCAAACAACAGCACCGCCAGGTTGAAAATGCCCCGCATCGGGCCATGCGGAACGGTAGGCACGCGCGCTGGCTCGACGATCCGAAATCGGCTGCCCTCTTTGCTCGCCACTGCACTTTGCGTGATGCGCGCCTGCTCCAGGCGCTGCAACAATTGTTGGTGCTGTGACCGCGTCACTTCGTAATCGCGATTGAGGCGGACCAATTCTGCCTCCACTTCGGGCAGCGTATTGACCATGCCGCGCAACTTGCTGACCTCTGCCTGCGCCCGCCCCAACCGATTGCGCGCATCGACCAGCTGCAGCTCAGTCTGCGACAACGCGATGCGCATGCTTTGATAGACAGGATTGATGTTGAGTGGATTGGTGCCAGCAGCCGTCGCGAAACCGCCGCGATTGCGCGCCGCGATCTGCTCGGCGCGCTCGGCTTCGAGCCGCGAGATCTGCTCTTGCAGCATGACTACTTCGGGATGTTTCTCCGTGTACTGCAGCAGGAGCGGTGCAAGCCGAGCCTTGGCCGCGCTGATCTGGGAGTCCACCGAACTCGGTATCGAACTGCCCGGATCGTCGCCACCGCCCAACCCAACCGTGGGTTCCTCGCCTTCGAGTTGGCGTACCAGTTCGTCGCGTTTGCTGGACGCAACACGGTATTCCGCCTGCACTGCTTGCAAGTCATTCAGCGCCTGTTGCAATCGCTGGAAATAGTCGCCGGACTGCCCCGGCATCAGCCCAATGTTCTCACGCTTGAACTCGGCGACGCGTTCCTCCGCCTCGTGCAAGCGGACCTCGTACTCCGCGATCTGCTTCTCGAGGAAGGCCTGAGCACTGGTGTTGTCGTCACGCTCGAGTCCGAGCGTGTCGCCGACGAAAGTCTTGATCACCGTATCGACGACTCGTTGCGCCATGACAGGGTCGCGATCCGTGAACGATACCGTGTATAAATTCGCATCGGTCACAGCTCGCATGATTACGATGCGCTGTGCCAGCGAGTCGACAATCTGCTGCCTTTCTGTTTCGTTCTTGGCTACGGCCAGCAAGTTGGTGTCGTCCGCCACCTTCTGCAAATTGGGCCGCGCCACCAACAGGCGCGACACGGACGCGGCTTCGGCACTTGCATCAGTGCCAACCGCCAGTCCTGTCAGCAACGGCCGCAGTATCGACTCAGCATCTACGTAGATGCGCGCGTGTGACTCGTAGATGTTAGGTATGCTGGCGACCGCGATCCATCCGAGCAGCGCGATCGCCCACGCAGTGGCAATTCCCAGCCAACGCAGCCGCCAGGCGTTGCGCAGCAGAACCAGGAGTGTATTCAGAAGGTCTTGCATGGGTGCATATTCTAGGGCACGGGCAATAATTCGAAGGACGCGGTTGATGTAACTCGGGCCGTGGACTGTGACGCGATGCACATATCGACCAAATCACTCAAATTGCGAATGTAGCCGAGCGCTACCGGACTAGCGTTCTGGAAAGCGCACAACTGCTTGCACCGGTCGCAGGGGCGGGCAGCGACCACGCGCACCGCGACTCACCGCTGTTGTAGCATATTTCAGCCAAGCCCGGATCGGCCCGCAACCCTTATTCAAGGGAAGGCGCGGCGGCGCAGGCTCGCAACTGCCCGCACTGCGGCATTTCCGTCCCACAATTCTGGCCGCGTCCCGAGGCGGCCTGACACACCAAGCGCCGCATCGATCGCGCTGCTCAATGTTGCTGGCTGCACCAATCGATTCGAGCCCTCGGTCACGGTGATGGGACGCTCGGTATTCTCACGCAGCGTGAGACACGGGATGCCGAGATAGGTCGTCTCCTCTTGTACACCACCCGAATCGGTGATCACCACTCGCGCACCGGTGACCAGATTCATGAACTGTACGTAACTCAAAGGATCGACCAACCGCACTCCGGCTGCGACCAGTCGCTCTTGCAATGCGAAGTCCACCAGGCGCTTGCGCGTGCGCGGATGTACCGCGAACACTAGCGGTAAGTTCTTCGCGGCGGCCGCCAACACGGTCACGAGTGGCTCGAGCGACGTTCGCGTATCGACATTCGAAGGTCGATGCAACGTCACGACGCCGTAGTCCGATCCGTCGAGTTGCAACTCGGTGCGTGTACCGGCCCGCTCGATCGTCTCGCGCAGCATCTCGTAGCTATCGATCATGACATTGCCGATGCAGTCGATACGCTCCGGCGCCACGCCCTCGGCCAGCAAGTTTGCATCCGCGTCGCGCGACGGCGTCCACAGCACGTCGACGATCGCGTCCGTCGCGAGTCTATTGATCTCCTCGGGCATGCTGCGGTCGCGACTTCGCAGACCGGCCTCCAGATGGACCGTCGGAATGCCCAGCTTTACGCCTACCAGCGCTGCGGCAACCGTCGAATTGACGTCACCTACCACCACGATCCAGTCCGGACGCGCGCTTTGCACTACGCTCTCATACGCAATCATCACGCCGCCAGTCTGCTGCCCGTGCGAGCCGCTACCTACCTCGAGGTGGAAAGCCGGCTCCGGCAGACGCAAATCCTGGAAGAAAGCGTCCGACATGTTGGCGTCATAGTGTTGCCCGGTATGCACGATCAAAGGCTGGCACCAATCTTCGGCAGCGAGCGCATGATAGAGCGGCGCAATCTTCATGAAGTTCGGTCGCGCGGCGGCGATGAGATGAATAGTTTTTTTCATTAACCGTCACAACTCGGGAAATGGAGTTCGAGAGTATTGCCTGGGATCGCCAGCGCAGCGTGCCACCCAACGTCGCAGTCGAGTCGCCGCACCTGCCAACTGGAGTCTGGCACGCGCCCTTTGTGAGTCGTCACGGTTGCGCGATCCTGCAGCTCGGTGAAGCAGATCGAGAAGCGGTCGAGCGCGAAGCCAATGCCAATCCCCTCTGCCTTCAACACCGCCTCCTTGGCAACCCAATACTGCAAGAAGACGGCCTGCCGATCCGCCGGCGATGCGGCGGCAATGGCGTCGAACTCGGCGCCGAAGAAGTAACGATTGGCGATCGCGAGCACGTCAATTGGTCGCCCACGACGCTCTATGTCGACACCGATTGCATGCTTCCAGGTTACCGCAAGCACAGCCCGATCAGCGCTGTGTGAGAGATTGAACTGCAGCGGCGGCGGCGCGTCGCTAGCCGTCGCGAGCGTGGGTTTGCCGGCCGTCCCATAAGCAAATTCCAGCGCTACTGGCGACTTGTTGAGATATCGACCCAGCAACAGACGCAGGATGGCACGGCCTACGATGAACGCGTGCCGATCGCGTTCGTAGACGAAACGCGCAGCACGCACGCGCTCATCGGGCACTAGCCACTCCTGCACCCGATCCAGCAACGCTGCATCGGCAGACAGCTTGTAGGCCCAGACATCGACCACCGCCGACGCGAGCCGTGGCGCCATGTTCGCAGTCAGCAACTCCGCCGGCGTATGAACCCGCAGTGGTTCGGCGCCGCGACAGCTACTCGCTGGCACAACTGAGTGCAAGGCGCTCACGGCATCTCCGCAACCGCGGGCAACATCGTCGGTGTATTGCGCGCCTTGCCGTCTTCGAGCACTACGACACGGTCGCCGAGATGAAAGTACCGATCGTCGTGCGTTACCACCACGACGGCTTTCCCGCGTGCCTTCAGATCCGGCAATAGCTGGGAGTAAAAGACGCGCTTGTAGTCGGGGTCCTGATCCGCGGCCCATTCGTCGAATACATAGATCGGCCGGTCCTCGAGATAGGCGACTACCAGCGCAAGTCTTTTGCGCTGACCCTGGGACAAATCGGTGGTGGAGAACTTGCCGGCCTGGACACTCACCTTGTGATCGATTTGCAACAACTGCAGATAACGATTGGCGGCCTGCTCAAAGTCTTGCCCCGTCAGCCCCAGCAGGCGATCGAATAGGTAGGGCTCGGAGAACACTACCGAGAACTGGTCACGGTAGCTACCACGGTTGACGTCAGTGATCAGCTCCGAATTCAAGCGCAGCTCGCCGCACTGTGGTGGGTACAAGCCTGCCAACAACTTGATGAACGTGCTCTTGCCGCTACCATTACCACCTACGACGAACACCAACTCGCCTGGGCGCAGATCAAAGTCGATCGGTCCCAGCGTGAAGCCAGACTCGCCATCGACCTCGGACGAATAGGCGAACACGACATCGCGCAAACTGATGGCGCAAGCGTCAGACTTGCCGCTCAGACCTGCCTGCTGCTCTTGCGGCATCTCTTCGTCGAGTTTCAGACCCAGCTCTTCGATCCGCCGCAGCGCCACTTCACCGCGCGCAACCGGCGGGAAAGCACCCACGATGCCGTAGATCGGATTCATCAAATACAACATGGCGAAGACGTAGGCGGTCAGCGCTTCGACATCGCCCGGCAGCCACAATGGCAACGCGAACAGCAGCAGACCGATCAGTAGATAGTACTGCAGCTGAATCCAGGCATCGGCCATTGCATACTGTGTGCTGGCCACCACGTTGCTGTCGCGATACTCGTCGGCGGCTGGCTGCAGAGCTTCCGCGACGAACGCCGAACGCCGCCGACCGTGCATCATCAGTTCTTTGATCCCGAAGGTGAGATTGCGGAACAGATCGAGCAACCGACCGCGCGCCAGTCGCGAACGTTCCACCTGAGTGAGCGCACGCATATACAGCAGTCGATAGACCACCGCGCTGATGATCGTGACAATTGACATGGCGAGGAAGACCCGCCATGACAACCACGCGAGATACACGGCGCAGCCCGCGAGCACCGACAAATGCATCGCCAACTGCGGCAGGCATTGCATGGCCCAAGTCACCGACGTCACGTCGTCAGTGAGCGTCGCCAACACCTGCGAACCGCCACGTCGTTCGATCGTGCGCAGCGGCGCGCGCAGCAGACGGCGACAGATATCGAGCGACAACTGCAAGATCGTGCCTTGCGATATGCGTACCAGCAGGAGCTGCGACGCGACACCGGAGATGATCTTGCCAACGGCTGCTGCGATGAAGGCCAACAGTAGCCAGGTGGTCCATTGGTCGTTCTGCTGCAACGCGCGGCTGATCAGTGCGAGGAAAGCGGCACTGAAGAGACCCGATAGCAAACCTGCGATCATCATCCAGACAACGGACCGCCGGGACTTGTCCAACAGGAAGCGCAGCAGCGTCCAGATACCCATTGGGACTAATGACCCCTGCGCTGTGGAGGACGACGAGCCGCGTCGGCTTCGCACAATTCCGCTGCGGCGAAGCGCTCCACATATCGCGCGAGCACTTCGACATGCGGCGAGACGAACAGTCGACCGGAATCCTCCGCGGGAATCTGCTCGAACGATGCTCCACCCTGCGCGAGAGTCTCCCAGGCACGACGCGTGTCGTCTGTCGCATGATCAACTTTGCGCTGCGAAGCGATGACGTTCAATACGCGGCCGGGATATGGCAAGGCATCATATCGGGCGACGGCCTGCATGGTGGCGTCGCGCACCCTGTCGGATCGAGCGACGTCGCTGTCCAGCTCCCGTTGACTGTTGCCACGCGCCAGTTGCGTGACTTTGCCGATCACGAGCCGCGGCCATTGCCCGGCAGGAAATTGCGACAACACGCGCGCGAACTGCCGCAGCCGGTCGCTCAGCTGGCGCACCCGCCAGAAACGATCGACGCCGAGAACACTGCGCCGATTCGAGGAGGGATGCCAGCTCTCGACGATCACCAGCGTTACCTCCGCGTCGGCGCGGCGCAGACGCTGCGCTATCTCATAGGCCACTACCCCGCCGGTGCAAGTGCCGAGAATGAAATAGGGCCCTTGCGGCTGCACGCTGCGTATTTCCGCCAGGAAATGCTCGGCCGCTTCCTCAATCGACGTGAACGGCTTCGACAGCCCATCCAAGCCGCGCGATTGCAGCCCATAGAGCGGTCGGTCGTTACCAAGCAATTTGGCGAGCGCCGCAAATACGAGGACGTTACCGCCTGCACCCGGAACCGCGAACAGCGGCAGCTTCACGCCGCGCGGCTGAATCGCGACGAGCGAGCGCCAGGAAGGCGACCAGCCCGACGCCCGCACCAACTGCGCCATCTTGGCGACGGTCGGCGCTTCGAAGAACATCGCCAGCGGCAGTTGCTTGTGAAAGACCTGTTCGACGAGCGCCAGCAGCTCGACCGCTTTCAGCGAGTGGCCACCAGCATCGAAAAAGTTGTCGTCGATGCCGAGTTGCGGATCGCTCAATACCTGCCGCCACAGGGCCAGCAGCTGTAGCTGCAGCATGTCGCTCGGCTCTTCCGCCTCGCCCTCGGGACGCGACAGCCGTTCGATAGTTGGCTCGGGCAGAGCACGTATGTCGACCTTCTTGTTAGCCGTCAGTGGCAAGCTCTCGAGCAACATGAATTGCGAGGGGACCATGTAATCGGGTAGCCGTCCGTGCAGGAACTCACGCAGCTCTTCCGCGTCCGGCGCTGCACCCGATCGTGGCACGGCGTAGGCGACCAGCCGCTGGGCTGCGCCCTCGCGATCGGTTTTCGCTGCAACTACCACTTGCAGCAAAGCCGGATGCTGTGCGAGCGCGGCCTCGATCTCGCCCAACTCCACCCGAAAGCCACGCACCTTCACCTGAAAATCGAGCCTTCCGAGATGCACGAGCTGGCCATTGATCAGGCGCCGCGCGCGATCACCGGTCCGGTACAACCTGCCGGCCGAGTCGGTTGCGAACGGATCCGGCACGAACCGTTCGCGCGTCAGCTCAGGCCGATTGTGGTAGCCGCGCGCCACACCGTCGCCGCCAATGTACAACTCGCCGGCAACGCCAGGTGGCACCGGACGCAAGTAGCTGTCGAGCACGTGCACGCTGGTATTGGCTATCGGCTCGCCGATCGGTACGACGTCCATCGTCTGGGTGATGCGCGCAGTCGTCGACCAGATCGTCGTCTCGGTCGGCCCGTACATGTTCCACAGAGCGGCGCAACGCTGCAGCAATGCGCTCGACAGATCACTCGGCAGCGCCTCGCCACCGCACAACACGCGCATCTGCGGCTCGCCCTCCCAACCGGCCGTCAGCAGCATGCGCCAGGTGGCAGGTGTCGCCTGCATGATTGTCGGACGGCAACGGGCAATCGCCCTGCGCAGCAGATTGCCGTCACTCGCCTCAGCACGGCTTGCAAGCACCACTTGCCCACCGACGATCAGCGGCAAATACAGTTCCAGCCCCGAGATGTCGAATGACAATGTCGTCACCGCCAACAGTACGTCGGCCGCTCCGCAGCCTGGCTGCGCCCGCATGGAATGCAGAAAATTGGTGAGCGAACGGTGCTCGATCTCAATGCCCTTGGGCTGACCGGTGGAGCCGGACGTATAGAGGATGTAGGCGAGATCTTCCATATCCGCGGCGACCTGTGCGCCGGCCGCGACTCCTGTCTCGCGCGCTGCGGTCTCAAGCTCCAGCGTTGGCCAATCGGCCGGACGATTCCGCCGCAGAGCATGCTCACTGACAACCAAGGCCGCGCCAGCATCCGCAACCATGAATTCCAGTCGATCAAGGGGGAAACCAGGATCCAACGGCAAGTACGCCGCGCCCGATTTCATGACAGCCAGCAGCGCGACCAGCATCGCGGGTGAACGCTCGAGGTGTATGCCGACTACTGCGCTGTGGCCTACGCCGCGGCTTGCCAGCACGCGCGCAAGCTTCTCCGCACGGTCGTTCAGTTGCGCGTACGTGAGCTTCTGGTCGCCCATTCTCACAGCGATCGCGTCCGGCGTACGCGTCGCCTGCGCTGCTATCAACTCGTCCACACGTCGCTGCGGGAAATCCGTCGGTGTCCGGGTGCCTAGCTCGATCAACTGCGCGCGCTCGGCGGCGCTCAGCAGCTCGAACGATCTCACGGATCGCCGCGGATCGCCGATTGCCTGGTCCAACAGGCGTAGATAGCCCGCCAGCATGCGCTCGGCGGTCTCCGCCGAGAACAGGTCGGTGGAATAGGCGAGCGACGCCACCTGCGTCAGCTCCGTGTCCACCGTCAGGCTCAGCTCGAATTGCGACGAGCCCTGATCGAAACGGAACGGTTCGGTCGCCAATCCCGCTAGCTTCGGCAATTCGAGCGGCGCATTGGGCACGTTGAACATGACCTGGACGAGCGGCGCGCGACTGGTCGCCCGTTTGTCGACCAGCGCCTCCACCAGCCGCTCGAACGAAGTGTCCTGATGCGCGTAGGCCTCGAGAGCCGTCTCGCGCACGCGCCGCGCTGTCTGTGCAAAACTGAGCTCGCCATTCAAGTCAGTGCGCATCACAACCATGTTGACGAGCGTGCCTACCAGCACCTCAGTCTCGATCCGATGCCGGTTGGCGATCGGTACGCCCACCGCAATGTCATCCTGGCCAGAGTACCGTGACAGCAGCAGCTTGAAGCAGGTCAGCAACGTCATGAACGGCGTGACGCCCAACTGGATACTCAGTCGATTGAGGCCCTGGACGGTACCTGCGGACAACTTGGCGTTGACACTGGCGCCGCGTGAAGTGGGCATCGCCGCGCGCGGCTTGTCGGTTGGTAGGTCAATGGGCTCGAGACCGCGCAGCCGCTGGCGCCAGAAATCCAGCTGACCCTGCAACTGGGCATCGTTCCAATGCTGCCGCTGCCAGGCCGCAAAATCCGCGTATTGAATGCGTAGCGGCTCGAGTGGCACGTCACCGGTAGCGGGCGATTTCGAACGTGGTCGCCGGCTGAGATGCTGGTTGTAGATATATGCCAGATCTCGTGCCAGTACGCCGACCGACCACTGATCGGAAATCGCATGATGCATCGACCACAGAAGCACGGTGTCGTCCGGTCGCAGCTTGATCAGATTGATGCGCCACAAGGGTCCGGTCTGCAGATTGAACGGACGCAACGACTCGGCGCGGCACAACCGCACGGCCTCGGCCTCCGCCGCTGCCTGATCGAGATCCGTCAGATCGACAGGTTCGATGCGGCCTCGGTGCTGTGGCGCAATGACTTGCACCGGCTCGCCGTCGACCATAGCAAACGTCGTGCGAAAGGCTTCATGCCGAGCGGCCAGGTCGTCGACCGCCCGACGCAGCAGGCCTGCGTCGAGAGCCCCGCGCAGGCGCACGGCGGCCGGGATGTTATAGGCGGTCCCCTCCGGCTCCATTTGCTGCATGAACCACATGCGTCGCTGCGAAAACGACACTGGGAGCGGCGCATCGCGATCGACCGGCTCGATCGCTGGCGCCTCGACCCGTTCGTTGCTGGACTGTGCCAGTGCGATCTGCGCTGCGAATCCCATCAACGACGGATTCTCGAACAGGCTGCGCAGTGGCACCTCCAAGCCGAACCGATCCCGCAGGCGTGAGGCAACCTGTGTCGCAATCAGGGAGTGGCCGCCGAGTTCGAAGAAGTTGTCGTGGCGACCGACACGTTCGAGCTGCAGTACTTCGCACCAGATCTCAGCCAGACGCTGCTCGATCTCGCCTTCTGCCGGCACGTACTCACCGCGTGGGTACGCATCCTCATCCGGCGCTGGTAGTTTCTGCCGATCGATCTTGCCGTTCGGCAATAACGGCAACGACGGCAATACGACCCAGGCCGCGGGCACCATGTGCCGCGGCAAGGTGCGCGCGAGATCGTCGCGTACGCGCTGCAGTTCGATGGTGTCACCAACCAGATAGCCGACCAGCACTTCGCCAGCCGCCGCATTTCTCTTGATTGCGACGCATGCGTCCCGAACATTCGGCCGCATCTTCAGTTGCGCTTCGATCTCCCCCAGCTCAACGCGAAAGCCGCGCAATTTGACTTGGGTGTCGGCGCGACCCAGGAATTCGACGCTGCCATCGGGCAGGTAGCGGCCCAAATCACCGCTGCGGTAAAGCCTGGCGTTCGACGCCGCCGAGAACGGATCTGGTACGAAGCGCGCGCGACTGAGGGCCGATTGATTGTGGTAGCCGCGCGCGACGCTCGCGCCACCCAGACAGATCTCACCGACTACGCCCACGGGCGCGGGTCGCAAGCGCTCATCGAGGATATACGTGGCGGTATTGGCGAGCGGCAGTCCAATGGGTACCGATTTGGCGTCGGCGGACAGTCGCGCCGTGTCGTACCAGGTGGATACAACAGCGCACTCCGTCGGGCCATACAGATTCAGTACGCGCGCCTGCGGCCAATGCTGGCGCAGCTCCTGCACGTGCACCGGCAACAACGCTTCGGCACCCGACGCAACCACTCGTACGCTCGGCTGGGCGCGCATCTCGCCGTGCTCCAGCAGTGCCCGCAGGAACGCTGGCACGAACAACATCACGGTCGCCGCGTGCTTTTCGATCGTCTGTAACATCGCCGCCGGATCACCTTGCGCA
>Ga0116152_10002848_pt1 | contig 14048 bp, 14 predicted proteins | sample AD_UKC119_MetaG_FD_89894 | JGI IMG/M metagenome (GOLD analysis project Ga0116152, IMG submission 89894) | Active sludge microbial communities of municipal wastewater-treating anaerobic digesters from Hong Kong - AD_UKC119_MetaG | ecosystem: Engineered > Bioreactor > Anaerobic > Digestate...
CCATCGCGGCACGATCATCAACGACCCGATCCTGCTGAAACTGGCCGATGATCTTTACTGGCTGTCGATCGCGGACAGCGACATCTGGTTCTGGGCCAGCGCCATTGCGGCCGAACGGGGGCTGGATGTGCAAGTGTCCGAACCCGACGTCTCGCCCATGGCGCTGCAAGGCCCCAAGGCCGAGGACGTTGTGGCGCATGTGCTGGGCGATTGGGTGCGCGGGTTGAAATATTTCTGGTTCCGCGAAACCGACGTCAACGGCATTCCGGTCGCCGTGCAGCGCTCGGGCTGGTCGAAGCAGGGCGGGTTCGAGATTTACCTCAAGGACGGCAGCCGCGGAACGGAACTTTGGAATATCTTCAAAGAGGCCGGTCAGCCCTGGGGCATCGGCCCCGGCGCACCCGCCACGGCAGAGCGGACGGAAAGTGGCCTGGTCTCGGTTGGCGGCGATACCGATGACAGGACCAATCCCTTCGAAGTGCGCTTGGGCAAATATGTCGATCTGAACGTGGCCGACGATGTGGTCGGCATTGCCGCCCTGCGGCGCATCAAGGCCGAAGGCGTGAAGCGTCACCAATTGGGTCTGGTGCTGGAGGGCGACAAGCCGGCTCCCCTCGGGTTCCGGCGCGAGGATGTCCTGCACAATGGACGGCGCATCGGCATGATGACCAACTGCGTCTGGTCCCCGCGGATGAAGGCCAACATCGGCTACGCCCTGATCGACGCGGGCGTTCCGGCGGGCGAAACCGTTCATGTGCAGCGCGACACAGGCCTGGTCAACGCGCAGCTTGTCCCCTTGCCCTTCCTCTGAGGCCCTCGTGCGCGCGGTTTGAAACCCCGTCTTGGAGGCAGGCCAGTCATGTCGCCCTCTCGCCACGCGCCTTCCTGCCCCAGGCTTCGGGATATGCGTCTGCACCCAGACGCAGGGGGGGCGTGCCGATCTACCGGATCGCGGGCCAGTGTCCGAGATACGAGGAAATGCGCAAAGCGCCACCGCGATGACCGGTGGATCAGCCGCGCCAGAGGCGAGAAAAATCGCAAAAGGCCTTGATGTCTTCGGTCATCTGCAAGATCCGCGGCCCGTCTTCGGTGCCGCGCAGGAACAGGCTGAAGCGAATATCGGGCGGCTTGGGCAGGGATTTCAGCTCGGTCAACCGGCCCTGCGCGATCAAGGGTTCGACGATATCGGCGGGCAGAATCGCGGCGCCGCAATCGGCCAGCACAAGACCCAGGATTGCGTCCATGCTGTTGGCATCGATGGTGCGCTCGAATTTCAGGCCCTGGCTTTCATACCAGCCGCCAAACAGGTCGGTCGAGCGGCGCGGGCGGCCCTGATGGATCACCGTCAGTGCCCCCAGATCCTCGGCCCCGTCCTTGGCCGACCGGTTCATCGTGCTGATGCACCACATCATCGGCACCTTGGCGAGAGACATTGCGCGCAGGTCCTCGGTCGACTCGATATCCCGGCAGACAGCGATATCGATCTTCCCCGTGGCCAGTTGCGCGAGCAATTCGTGCGGATTGTTGATCGAGACGTCCAGCCTGACGAAGCTCTGCGTCTTGCGGACATGCTGAACGAAGCGCGGAAGCCAGGACTGCGCTGAAAAATCGGTCACCCCCAGCCCGATCCGCGTTTCCTGCATCGCACGCCGGTCCGAAAGCTTGATCATCCGGTCACGAATACCGATCGCCTCCTCGGCCAGTTCCAGCAACGCATCGCCCGCCGGCGTCAGACGCAGGTTTCGGCCGAATTTCTCGAACGGCGTGACCCCGCAGGACAAGGTCAGTTCGCGGATCCTTTTGGTGATCGTCGACTGGGTCGTGTTGAGCCGGTTCGCCGCGCGTTCGAAGGTTCCAAGACGCGCGATCCAGAGGAGGGCTTCAAGCTGCGGAAAGGTAATCATTCAGTCGTTTTAGGAATGTTTTCGCAGTCTATCAATTCACTTTTCAGCTAAATTCCCTGTGCGATGATGCGGGAATGGAACAGATTGCCCTTCACACGCGCTTCGCCGGATTGTCCTCGACCCTGATCGGGGATGCGCTGGACCGGCTGGTCGGCATGCGCGGATTGACGCGGTTCGACACCGGCGGCGCCATGGTTGGCCCGGCGCTCACCGTGCGCACGCGGCCGGGTGACAATCTTGCGCTGCTGGCGGCGATTCAGGGCGCCTCGAGCGGCGCTATCCTGGTGGTCGATGCCGGGGGCGACGAGGCGGTCGCGGTGGCCGGCGAACTCCTCATGGCCTACGCCCTACGGCGCGGAATCCGGGGGCTGGTCGTGGACGGGGCGATCCGCGACAGCGACGCTTTCCGGGCGCAGGGGCGTTTCGCCTGCTTTGCCCGCGCCGTGTCCCTGCGCGGACCGTCCAAGACCGGGCCGGGAGCAGTCAACGTTCCGGTCAGCGTCGCGGGTCAGCAGGTCCATCCCGGCGATCTCGTCTTTGGGGACGCCGACGGGGTCATCGCGGTGCCCCGAGAGCGGCTATCCGAGGTCGTGGCCATCGCCGAGCGATACAAGGAGGGCGAAGCGCGGATGCTCGCCGCCCTGCGCGGCGACGATCCGGACCCCTTGCAGGTCGCGCGCTTGCTGGCCCAGGCGCCCGGCAAGGTGACCGGCCATGCCTGACCCTTCCGCCGTTCACCTGACATCCCGCCGGATCGATGCGATACGGCCGTCGCCGTCGATGGCGTCCATGGCCGAAGTGGCCCGGCTCAAGGAGGCTGGGCGCGAGGTCTTGTCGCTGAACATCGGCGAGCCCGATTTCGCCCCCCCGGCCGCCGCCACCGAGGCCGCGATCCAGGCCCTGCGAGACGGCGATACCAAATACGGCCCGGCGCAGGGGCTGGCGACGCTGCGCACGGCGATCCGTGACAAGCTGGCCCGCGACAATGGCCTCAACCACCGGTCTGAGGACATTCTTGTCGCCTCCGGGGCGAAGCAGATCATCTTTGCCGCCGCCGGGGCGACGCTGGACCCCGGCGACGAGGTCATCGTGCCGGCGCCCTACTGGGTCAGCTATCCGGACATCGTCACCGTCTTCGAGGGCAAGCCGGTGGTCGTGCCGTGTCAGGCATCGGCCGGGTTCAAGCTGACGCCGGACCAGCTGGCAGCGCATCTGACCGCAAGGACCCGGTGGCTGTTCCTGAACTCGCCCGGCAACCCGAGCGGCGCGGTCTATTCCGCCGAGGAACTGGCCGCGCTGGGTGCGGTGCTGGCCGAGCATCCCCGGGTCCTGGTCATGAGCGACGAGATCTACGAGCCCTTCACCTATGGCGCGCACCGCTTCGTCAGCACCGGCAGGGCCTGCCCGGCCCTGGTCCCGCGGTTGCTGACGGTGAACGGGTTTTCCAAAGGTTACGCGATGACCGGGCTGCGCCTGGGCTATGGCGCGGGGCCCCGATGGCTGATCGACGCCTGCACCAAACTGATCACCCAGGATACCAGCTGTGCCAATTCGATCAGCCAGGCCGCGGCCCTCGCCGCGCTGTCCTCGCCGCCCGATTACCTGGCCGGTCACCTGGCGGAATACGAGAGCCGTGGCCGCCGGCTCGCGCAGGCGATCGATGCGATTCCCGGCCTGTGCTGCGCCCCGCCGCAAGGCAGCTTCTACCTTTTCCCGTCGGTGGCCGGGCTGCTGGGCAAGACCGCGCCGGACGGCACGGTGATTGCGGACGACGCCGCCTTTGTCGCCTATCTGATCCGTCAGGCCGGCGTCGTGACGATCCCGGGCGCGGCTTTCGGGCTCTCGCCGTACATCCGGCTTTCCTTTGCAACCGAGACGTCAACCCTTGCACGTGCGGCGGAGAAGATCGCCGACGCCGTGCGTCGCTTAACCTGACAACGGAGGATTCCATGACACTCAGGTCCCTTTCAGCCGCGCTTGCCCTAGTCGTCATCGCCACCGGCCCCGCGCTGGCCGACCAGCTTGCCGATATGACCGCGCGCGGAACGCTGCGCTGCGGGGTTCTTTCGGTCGCCAACCCGTTCGGCTTTCAGGACCCGGACACCCGGGAAATCGTCGGATACGATGTCGATTTCTGCCGCGCCGTGGCCGGTGAGATGGGCCTCGACGCCGAGATCGTGCCGGTCGCGGTCGAAGCCCGGATTCCCGAACTTCAACTTGGCAATATCGATATTCTCGCCGCCGCGCTGGGATATACCGCAGAGCGGGCGGAACAGATCGATTACAGCGATCGCTATTTCGTCAGCCGGCAGGTCGTGATCGTTGCCGGGGATTCGACGGTCGCCAGTCTGGCCGATCTTGATGGTCTCCGCATCGCGACCAACTCGGGGTCCAGCAACATCGACTACCTGCGCAATCAGGTCCCGGGCGCCGAGGTATTGACCTACCAGGACACCGCGGCCGCCTTCCTGGCCTTTGCCCAGGGCCGCGTCGATGGCGTCGCGATCTCCGAACTGGGCACGATGCAATTGCGCCAGCAGGGCGCGATCGAATTCCGCATCGTGCAGGACCCGCTTCGAATCGAACCCTGGGGCCTGGGCGTGCGCAAGGGTGAGGCGTCGCTGGTGGCCGCGGTGAACCAGGCAATGGAAGCCATGGAATCCTCGGGTCAGGTTGAAACCATCTTCAACACCTGGTTCGGCCCCGAAACGCCGTTCCACCTGACCCGCGGCTTCACAGTCGGGCCGATCACCCAGTAAGGGACGCTCGCCAGGCCACCCTGTCCTGAGGGCTGGCCTGGCAAGGGAGCCGCCATGCATTTCGATTTTTCGCGCATCCTGCAAGGGCCCTATATCTCCTGGCTGCTGGATGGACTGCAGGTCTCGCTCCTGCTTTTTGGCTTTGCCTGGGTGATCGCTTTTTCGCTCGCGGTCGTGCTGACCCTGGTCCGCCTGACGGAAATCAGACCACTTGTCTTTCTGGTTGCGGCCTATGTTGAAATCGGGCGCAGCGTTCCCCTGCTGATCCAGGTCTTCTTCTGGTATTTCGCCGCCTCGTCCCTGCTGCCCCACGCCGTGGATCGCGCGATCACCCGGATTGACCCCGAGTTCATCTATGCCGGAATAGCGTTCGGACTGGGCATGGCGGCTTATCTGTCCGAGGTGCTGCGCTCGGGTATTCGGTCCATCCCGCATACCCAGATCGAAGCAGGGCGGGCGTTGGGTTTTGGCTGGCTTGCCACGATGCGCCTCGTCGTCCTGCCGCAGGCGTTCCGGGCGACGGTGCCGCCTCTTCTGAATTACACCTTGATGTTGTTCAAGAATACCTCGGTCGCGCTGGCTATCGGCGTGAAGGAGCTGACCTATCAGACGCGCCTGATCGAGAACACGACCTTTGCCACCTTTGAGATATTCGCCCTGACCACGCTGATTTACCTGACGGGCTCGCTGCTGTTGACGGTTACCGGCGAACTGCTGGAACGGCATTGGAATCGTCAGGTCAGCGGGACATGATCGAGATCATTCGCGAATATTGGCTGCTCTTGCTGATCGGGCAGTATCCCCACGGGCCGCTTGGCGGATTGGCCGGGACCATGATCCTTGCCCTGCTGTGCCTTGTTCTGGCCTTTCCGGTCTCGCTGATGCTAGCCTTGGGGCGGCTAAGCGCCCATCGGCTGTTCCGCGGCCCGGCCATGGTGATCAGCTACGTGATGCGCGGAACGCCGTTCATCATGGTCATTTTCTGGTCTTACTACATCGTGCCGCTGATCATCGGACGTCCTGTCAGTGCCTTTTGGGTGATGGTCGTCGCGCTGGTGCTGTATGAGAGCGCCTATCTGGGCGAAGTGATCCGCGCCGGAATTGTCGCCCTGCCGCGCGGTCAGTCCGAAGCCGCGCAGGCGCTGGGATTTTCGCGCGGCCGCACCATGCGGCTGATCGTCCTGCCGCAAGCCCTGTTCAACGCGTTTCCGGCGATCGTCAGCCAGTTCGTCTCGATCATCAAGGAGACCTCGCTGGGCGTGGTGATCGGCGTGCACGAATTCACCTATGCTGCCAACCAGGTCAACGGAATCGAACTGGTCAAGCCGGTCGCGGTCTATTCGATCCTCGCCATCACGTTCTTCATCCTCTGTTTCAGCTTCACTTCGGCAGCGCGCTGGCTTGAAGCGCGGGTCACGGCACAACGCACGGAGCAACTGGCATGATCGAGCTGAGCCATGTCGACAAGTTCTTTGGGTCAGTGCAGGTGCTGCATGACATTTCGGGTCGTGTGAACAAGGGCGAGGTGGTGGTCCTGTGCGGCCCTTCGGGTTCGGGCAAGAGCACCCTGATCCGCACCATCAACCGGCTTGAGGGGATTTCCGGCGGCCAGATCAAGGTCAACGGCCAGGACATTCACGACGCTTCGGTGAATGTCGATGCGCTGAGGATGCGGACGGGGTTCGTGTTTCAGCAGTTCAACCTGTTCCCGCATCTGAGCGTGATCGACAACATCACCCTGGCGCCGCGCAAACTGCGCAAGATACCTCGGGACGCGGCCGAGCACCGGGCGATGGAACTGCTCGAACGGGTCGGGCTGGGTGAAAAGGCCAGGGTCTTCCCAGGGCAGCTTTCGGGTGGCCAATCGCAACGCGTTGCCATCGCCCGTAGCCTCGCGATGGACCCCGAGGTCATGCTGTTCGACGAACCCACGAGCGCCCTCGACCCCGAGATGGTCAACGAGGTGCTGGCCGTGATGACCGACCTCGCGGCATCGGACATGACGATGATCTGCGTCACGCACGAAATGGGATTTGCCCAGCGTGTGGCAGACACCGTCTGGTTCCTGATCGATGGACGGATCGTCTATCAAGGATCTGAGGTGGGATTCTTCGGCGGCTGCGATGACCCGCGAGTGAAAAGGTTCCTGAACCAGCTTCAGCCCTAGCGTCGAACCTGCAGGTTGGACCGGCTGAAGTGTGTCACTGGCCAAGGGCCGCTTCCGGCCGAGGCTGTGTGAATACGTGCGTGGGACCTTGTTCACCTTCTGCCTGGCAAGGCCCTAGGATGAAAAGACCTTCGCCCCATAGCATTTGAAACTTTCCCAAATCAGTTTTGTGTTTTGGCTGCCTCGGTTGAGGGTGCGGACCGCGTTGACCCGCAAGGACGCTGTTCCCAAGGTTTCGGGCAGCGGAAACAGTGTGCCAGCGTCCAGGTCCCTTTCGATCATCGACATCGGCAACCAACCGGCCAATCGTCGCCCTTCGACCAGACGCGCCACTGCGGGGGTCAGGGCGGTCTCGATCCGCGCGGAAACGCTCAGTCCGGGCGGCAGGCCCGGCAGGCATTCGTCGCGCAACACACGGCCCAGGAATCCGTCGGTGGGATAGGTCACGCAGGGCAGATCGAGGGCGTTGCCCGTCGAAATCGCCTCGTCAACCTGATCGCGGAACTCGGGATCGCCGGTGACCGGCACCAGGGAATCCTGCTCGATGGTCAGGCGTTCGACCTCGATGGCGCCCAGAGCCAGCGGATGACGATCGGTCTCGTGGCAGATCAACATGTCGGCGGCCCCGGTCAGCAGCAAAACCAGCCCCTCGGACCGGTTGATCGACCGCAGACGGACCATCGAGGACGGCAAGGCAGCCTCGATCTGGGCATAGAGGCGCGGCATCAGCGAGATCGCCAGACTGTGCTGGGCGGCGATGATTACCCGCGTGCCCTCGGCCTGCGAGCGCCTCAGATCGTCACGAAGCTGGTGAAAGGTCGAGGCCGCAGCCCGCAAATCGGGCAAGAGCGCCAGCGCCTCGGGGTGCAGGCGCATGGGCCGCCGTGATCGGTCGACCAGCGATGCGCCGCACCAGGCCTCGATCGCGGCGATCCGGCGCGAAAACGCGGGTTGAGTCACATGCCGCGCGGCGGCGGCGCGGGCCAGGTTCCCGTGTTCCTCGAGCGCGATGAGATCTTCGATCCAGCCGACGTCCATGTGCCCTCTATATGCATTTCATGCAAGTTAAGGCGAGAATAAAGCATTAGACGCGGGGATAACATCAAAAATAAGCTTGTTACGATTCTTGTTGGGCGGAACCTCATGCCGTTTTTGATGATCTTCGGTCTCGCCGTGATCGGCCTGGTGGCGGGGGGCGCGATTGCCTATGTCGTCGGTGCGGCATCGGTACTCAGCTTCATCGCCGGCGGGTCGTCCGATTTTCTGGCGATCCTGCCGCAGCGGATCTTCAGCCAACTCGACGTCTTTGCCTTCCTCGCCATGCCGCTGTTCATCCTGACTGGCGACCTGATGAATCGCGGCGGCGTGACCAAGGCGCTGATCGACCTCGCGATGGCGCTGGTCGGGCGGTTCAAGGGCGGGCTGGGCCATGTGAACATCATGGCAAGCGTGTTCTTCGCGGGCGTGTCCGGGTCCGCCGTGGCCGACGCGGCGGCGATGTCCAACACCCTGGTGCCGGCGATGCGCGAGCGCGGGTATTCTGACACCTACGCCGCAGCCGTCACCGCGGCGTCCTCGATCATCGGCCCGATCATTCCGCCCAGCGTCATCTTGATCTTCTATGGCGCGCTGATGGGCGCCTCGGTGCCGGCGCTGTTCGCGGCGGGGGTCATGCCGGGACTGCTTCTGGCGGTCGTCCTGATGGCGATGAACAGCTGGTATGCGCATCGCCATGATCATCCGGGCGGCGCAGGCGTCGAGATCCCGCGCTTTGGCCCCGCGCTGTGGCGGGCACTGCCGGCGCTGTCGCTGCCGGTGATCATCCTGGGGGGTGTGCTGTTCGGCTTTGCAACCCCGGCCGAGTCCGCCGCCGTCGCCGTTGTCGCGGCGCTGGCAATCGGCCTGGCGCGCGGTGACCTGGACTGGGCCGGGATCGTCAAGGCGGGCGAGCGCACGGTGATCATGCTGGGGGCGGTGTTCATCATCCTCTGTGCGATCGCCGCGTTTTCCTACCTCGCCGCGCTGTATCAGCTGCCACGGCGGCTGGGCGAAGAGGTCGCGGCCCTGGGGCTGGGGCCGATGGGCTACCTGATGGCGGTGAACGTGGTGTTCCTGCTGGCGGGCATGGTGATGGACGTCAAGGCCGCCGTGGCCCTGATGGCGCCGATCCTCGTGCCGGTCGCGATCGGGATGGGGGCAGACCCGGTCCATCTGGGCATCGTCATCTGCTTCAACATCACCCTCGGTCTGCTGTCGCCCCCGTTCGGCGGCGTCCTGATCATCATCGCGACGGTCACGGGCGTGAACTATTGGGCGCTGGTGCGCTCGGTCGCACCGTTCCTGATCGCGCAGATCGGCCTGCTGCTGGTCCTGACCTACGTTCCCGACATCACACTTTGGCTGCCCCGGGTGCTGGGGCTCATCTGACTTCATGGGAGGACATGACATGAAACATCTTGGACTTTCGGCCATCCTGGCCGTGACACTGGCGCTACCGGTCTCGGCGCAGACCATCCGCGTCGCCATGAACGACGCCGAGGACAGTGTCACCAATGGCGAATATGCCTTTGTCGAAGGCTTCCGGACGGTGGCCGAAGCCGGGGGCTTCACGGTCGAGGTGTTCCCGTCGAATGCCCTGGGCAACGAGGAAGAACGCCTGAGCCAGACCGCGCAGGGCCTGGTTCAGGTCAACCTGGGCGCCACGACCGCGCCAGCGTCGATGAGCCCGCTGTTGCGCGTGACGATCCTGCCCTTCCTTTTTGCCAGCACCGAGGAATTCGATCGCGTGATGGCCGAGACCGACATGATGGACCACTTCAACGCGCCGCTGCTGGAGAATGGCGTGCGCATCGTCGGCTTCAACGTGCGCGGGCTGGATGCCGGGTTTTTCAACACCAATACCCCGATCTCGACGGTCGAGGATCTGCAGGGGCTGCGGATGCGCGCGCTCAATCGTGGACAGGTCGCGTTCTTCAGTGCCCTTGGCGTGAGTTCGACCATTGTCGATTGGTCCGAGGTGTCGAACGCCCTTCAGACCGGGGTCGTGGATGGCTATGTGAACCCGCCGAACTCGGCGCTGAGGACCGGCCACACCGAGTTCCTGCATCACTACACCCCGGCGGCACTGGCCCCCAGCTTTCGCGCGGTCATGATCTCCGAAGACTGGTATTCCGGCCTGTCCGACGCCGAACGCGCGACCATCGACACGGCCATCGCCGCGGGGATTCAGGCCAACCGCGACTGGCTGCCCGGATGGGCCGCGCAGGTCGATGCGCGCTTTGCCGAGGCCGGTGTGACCGTGACCGAACTGGCCCCCGGCGAGCGCGACCGGCTGGTGGCGATGTCGACCCCGATCCACGCCCAGCTGCTGGGGGACGAGGGGATGGCCCTGGTCATGGGCGCGCTGAACCAGGTTCGGGGGAACTGACACATGCGCGCCGCCCTCATTGCCCTGTCGGATGCCCTGCACGCCGCGACCCGGCTGGTCGGGCTGGTCATGCTGCTGGTGCTTGTGGGGGCGGTGTCGCTGCAAGTCGTCGCGCGCTATGGCTTCTCGGCCCCGCCCGTCTGGACCGAGGAAGCCGCGCGCTATGCGATGATCTGGGTCGGGCTGATGGGCGCGGCGATGTCGTTCAAGGCGCGCTTCGATCCGGCCTTGTTCACGCCCAAAACCGGGCCGCGCGGCCAGTTTGCCTTGCGCGCTGTCCAAAGCATGTTCGTCCTGATCTTCACCGTGCCTGTTCTGTATTATTGCTTCATCGGCACCAACGGCACCTTCACCCGCAGCTTTCTGGGACGCGCGCTGCGCTCGACCTCGGAGGCGATGGATCTGCCGATGATCTGGGTGGCCGTTGCGGTGCCGCTGGCCTTGTCGATCGTCCTGATCCACCTGGCGGCCCGCTGGGCGGGCGATAACCGCGACCTCAAGTCGGACCTTCTGACATGAGCACGGCAGACCTCATCCTGCGCGGCGCGCGGCTGATCGATGGCACCGGCGGCCCGTCGCAGACCGGGGATCTGGCGGTGATCGGCGACCGGATCGCGGCGATCGGTGATCTGGACCACTGGCGCGGTGGGATGGAGGTGGACGCGGCCGGACTGGTGCTGGCGCCCGGTTTCATCGACAGCCATTGCCATGACGACCTCGCGATCCTGCAAACGCCGTTGTTGGAGCCAAAGATCAGCCAGGGCGTGACGACCGTGGTCAACGGCAACTGCGGGTTCTCGCTGGCGCCCAATCCGCCCGGACGCGGGCCCTTGCCGCAGCCGCTGGCCTCGCTGGTGCCGGATCCGGCGCTGATGTTTCCCGACTTCGCCGCCTATTTCGCCCGCCTGCGGGACGAGCCCCCGGCCGTCAATTCGATCAGCCTGTGCGGGCACACGACGTTGCGCCATGCGGCGATGGACCAGTTCGACCGCCCCGCGACCGTATCCGAGATCGCTGCCATGCGCACCCTGCTGGAGCGAGCCCTGGAACAGGGCGCGGCCGGGATGTCGACGGGGCTTTACTACCCGCCCGCGCAATCCGCGCCGACCCAAGAGGTCATCGCGATCGGTGCCGTGCTGCGCGCGCATGGTGGCCTCTATGTCACGCATATGCGCAACGAGGCGGACGGCGTGATCGAGTCGGTCGAGGAGACGCTGCGCATCGGGCGCGAGACCGGGGTGCCGGCCATCGTCTCGCACCACAAATGCATGAACCCGCAGAACCATGGCAAGTCGTCGGTCACGCTGGCGATGATCGACGCCGCGCGGGCGGCTGGGCAGGATGTGGGGCTCGATGCCTATCCCTATGTCGCCGGTTCGACCTTCCTGTTCCCTGAACGCGTCGAACAGGCCGCCCGCGTTATCGTCACCTGGTCCAAAGCCATGCCTGAAATGGGCGGTCGAGACCTGAGCGATATCGCCGCCGAGATGGGCCTGTCGCTGCCCGAGGCGGCAGAGCGCCTGCTGCCGGCGGGGGCCGTCTACTTCCAGATGGACGAAGGCGATCTGCGGCGCATCCTGCGGCATCCCCTGACGATGATCGGCTCGGACGGGCTGGTCGCGGACCCGCATCCACATCCGCGCGCCTGGGGCACCTTTCCGCGCGTGCTGGGTCACTATGCCCGCGACGAGGGCCTGTTTTCGCTGGAAGAGGCCGTCCACCGCATGACCGGGCTGACCGCCGCGCGATTCGGCCTGGACGGGCGGGGCGTGTTGGCGCAGGGCGCGTTTGCCGACCTCGTGCTGTTCGACCCTGCCACCATCCACGACAACGCCAGCTTCGAGACCCCCAAGCACCCCGCCGCCGGATTGCGCGGCGTCTGGTGCAATGGCCGGCAAACCTGGACCGGCGAGGCGGCGACCGGCGCACGCCCAGGCCGTGTCCTGGCCCTGACTTCCTGATTTTCTTAGAAAGGACCCCGCCCGTGATGTTGTCCCGCTTTCCGCGCGTCCGCCTTGGCCACCTGCCCACTCCGCTTGAACCGATGCCCCGCCTGAGCCAGGCATTGGGCGGGCCCGAAATCTGGGTCAAACGCGACGATTGCACCGGGCTGTCCACCGGCGGGAACAAGACGCGCAAACTGGAATTCCTGATGGCCGAGGCGCTTGCGCAAGGCGCCGACATGGTGATGACCCAGGGCGCGACACAGTCGAACCACGCGCGCCAGACCGCCGCCGCCGCCGCGAGACTGGGAATGGCCTGCCACCTGCTGCTTGAAGACCGCACCGGATCGATCGATCCGAACTACACCGGAAACGGCAATGTGTTGCTGGACCACCTGCACGGCGCGACCACGGAAACGCGCCCCGGCGGCCTCGACATGAACGCCGAGATGGAGGCCGTGGCCGAAACCTTCCGCGCCAAGGGCCGCAACGTCTACACGATCCCCGGAGGCGGCTCGAACCCAACCGGCGCGCTGGGATACGTCAACTGCGCCTTCGAGTTGATGACCCAGATAAACGACCTCGGCCTGGTCTTCGACCATCTCGTGCATGCGACCGGAAGCGCGGGCACGCAGGCCGGGCTGATCGCTGGGCTCAAGGCCTGCAATGCGGGGCTGCCGCTTTTGGGGATCGGCGTGCGGGCCCCGAGGCCAGTCCAGGAGGAAAACGTTTTCAAATTGGCCTGTGCGACGGCCGAAAAACTCGGCTGCGCGGGCGTCGCGGCGCGGGACGACGTGGTGGCGAACACCGACTATGTCGGCGCGGGATATGGCATCCCAACCGAGTCCGGGATGGAGGCAATCCGAATGTTCGCGGGGTTGGAGGGGCTGCTGCTGGACCCGGTCTATTCGGCCAAGGGCGCGGCGGGGATGATCGACCTGATCCGCCGCGGAGAGTTCCGCAAAGGGCAGAGGATCGTGTTCCTGCATACCGGCGGGGCTGCGGCGCTGTTTGGGTATGACAAGGCACTGCGCGCGTGAATGACGCCCAGAGGTCAGAGGCACGACATCCGGCTTGCACCGGCGTGATCCACACGAGGCGATCCCTGTCGGAGCGGAGAACTTTCTGAGGCACTACAGGCTCTTCGCCCGTTGGCGGGGTGCATGGTCCCGCTCGCTGAATGTCCGCTTCTTGGCTGGAGGTGCAAAGTGCTTGCACCTTCAGCCATTCGATGCGGCGCACCAGGGTTGCCCAGATTTACAAGAAGACCGGCAACCTGCGCGCAGTCCAACTACTGCTTGGCCACACGAAGATGGACAGCACTGTGCGCTATTTGGGCGTTGATCTGGATGATGCGCTGTCCTTGTCGGAAGGGATCGATCTCTGAGCTTCGCCTGGCCGGTTCATACCGGCAGGCATGTCGCTAAGGGCGACAATTTGCTTGACTTTGGGCCGTATGTCGCTTAAAGCTACGTCATGAAGCAGATCAGCTACACGAAATCCGCCATCAAGGCATTGCGACGGATGCCGGCGAGCACGGCGATGCTGATCCGCAGCAAGATCGAGGCCTATGCGACAGACCCGGCCTCGCAGGCCAACAACGTGAAATCCCTCAAAGGCCGAGAGGGGATCCGGCTGCGTGTCGGGGATTGGCGGGTGATAATGGACGATCAGGGCAACGTCTTGGCCGTGCTGGACATCGGTCGTCGGGGTGGCATTTATGACTGAAAGGACATGACATGAACGAGATGGTGACGATCCCGCGCGAAGAATATGACCGCTTGCGGGCCGCGGCTGAAGATCTGGCCGACCTGCAGACCTATGACCGCGCCAAGGCCGCACTTGCGG
>Ga0116152_10002850_pt1 | contig 14045 bp, 16 predicted proteins | sample AD_UKC119_MetaG_FD_89894 | JGI IMG/M metagenome (GOLD analysis project Ga0116152, IMG submission 89894) | Active sludge microbial communities of municipal wastewater-treating anaerobic digesters from Hong Kong - AD_UKC119_MetaG | ecosystem: Engineered > Bioreactor > Anaerobic > Digestate...
CCTTCTGCCCAAAACCCGTGCTTATCATGAAATCTGGCTTGACGAAAAACTTGTTGCAGACAGTAAAACTGAGGAACCCATTTATGGCGATCGTTATTTACCCAGGAAATTTAAAATTGCAGTCGTTATTCCGCCCAACAATGACTGTGATGTTTTTTCGCAGGATTTGGGTTTTATTGCAATTGTAAATGACAATAAAATTGTTGGTTATAATATTGTAATAGGTGGAGGTTTGGGCTCAACTTTTGGGTTGCACGAAACTTATCCGCGACTTGGTACTGTAATTGGTTCCTGCACTCCCGAACAGGTTATTGATGTTGCCGAAAAAGTTGTTATGGTGCAGCGCGACAACGGCGACAGGCAAAACCGCAAACTGGCCCGTTTTAAATATACAATCGACAGAAATGGAGTTGACTGGGTGAAAGCCGAAATTGAAAAATATTTGGGTTACAAATTACTTGCAGAAGTGCCTGTAAAATTTGAACGGAACGGAGATAGTTACGGTTGGAAAAAAGGCACCGATAATAAATGGCACCTCACTTATTTTGTTGAAGGTGGCCGGGTTCGTGATTTGGAAAATCGTAAAATGAAAACTGCTTTCAGGGAGATTGCAACTATAACCGATGGAAATTTTATCCTCACCGGCAATCAAAATGTAATAATAGCAGGTGTTTCCGATTCAGTTAAAAAGAAAGTTGATGCAATACTGAAATTGCACAACGTATCTCCAACTGAAATTTCGGGATTGCGCAAAAACTCAATTTCATGTGTTGCGCTGCCTACCTGCCCGTTGGCTTTTGCCGAAGCTGAAAGATATTTACCTGATTTAATTTCTAAAATCGATATCATTTTAAATGAATTTGGTTTGTCGAAAGAAGAAATTGTGATCAGAATGACAGGTTGCCCAAATGGCTGTGGCCGCCCGTATTTGGCCGAAATTGGCTTGATTGGAAAATCTCCGGGATATTATAATTTGTATCTGGGTGGAAGTTTCGAAGGTACACGACTCAATAATTTATATAAAGAAACTATTCAGGAAGATGAAATTCTGAAGGAATTACACACGGTTATAAAAAATTTTGCTGAAAACCGTTTGGAAAATGAGCATTTCGGTGATTTTACAATTCGGCAGGGATATGTAGCCGAAATAAAAGAAGGGAAAGAATTCAGACATTAAGATTCCTGGGAAAATCCATAAAAATAAACGTGATGAGAAAAACAGTATCAATATTGGGATGTGGATGGTTGGGAACGGCGTTGGGAAAAAAACTTTTGGCAAAAAGATTTATTGTTAAAGGTTCAACAATAACAGCCGAGAAAATAAACGAACTCGAAGTTACCGGAATTCAGCCTTTTTATGTGAAAGTTGGACCTGATTCGATAGAAATGGATTACGCCGCTTTTTTTAATACCGACGTGTTGCTAATTGCTCTTCCGCCCCAGCGAATAGAAAATATTGAAGAGATTTTTCCGAAACGAATAAACCAGGTAATTCAGTTTGTTGAAAAACTGAAAATTAAAAAAGTGATTTTGATTTCCTCAACTTCAGTTTTCGAAAATTGCAATATCACAGTTCGTGAAGGCGATGAAGGTAATCCAAATAAACCTGCCGGCAGGGCACTTTTAAAGGCCGAAAAAATGCTGATGGATTTACCTGATACGAAAACCACTGTTTTGCGTTTTGGCGGATTAATTGGTTACAATCGCAATCCCGCCAGATTCCTGCTTGGTAAAACCGATGTTTCGGCAAACACTCCTGTTAATCTTATTCATCGTGATGATTGTGTAAAAATTATTACCGAAATAATTGAAAAAGATATTTGGGGTGAAATTTTTAACGCCTGCAGTCCGGGGCATCCAACGAAAAAAGATTTTTACACAAGGGCAGCAAAAATTGGAGATTTACCAAAACCTGAATTTGTTGACAAATATGAAAATTACAAAATAGTAAACAGCGATAAGCTTATAGAAAAATTGAATTATAAATTTCAATACCCAAACCCGATGGATTATTTAAAAGAGCTTGAAGAATGGGCATATCGCATTTGATTTCGATTGTTGGTGCAGGGCCGGGAGATCCGGAATTGCTTACATTAAAGGCCGTTGACAGGCTGAAAAACGCTGATGTGATATTGTATGATGCTTTGGCAGGAAATGAAATTCTTGACCTTGCAAAGCCCGGTGCAGAAAAAATTTATGTGGGCAAACTGCATAATGACGGTCAAAACCAGGTAGATAGGCAAAACAGTATTCATGCAAAATTTCTGAAATTTTCAAAGCAAAATAAAACTGTGTTGCGCTTAAAAGCCGGCGATCCCATGATTTTTGGACGCGGGGCTGAAGAAGTACGTTTTTGCAGGGAAAATAATCTTAATTACGAAGTAATACCAGGTGTTACAGCCGGAATTGCTGCGTCTGCCTTTTTTGATATTCCATTAACTGAAAGAGGGAAAAGCAGTTCTCTTCTTTTTTGTTCAGGACAACGCGAAAACGGTTGTTTCTCAAATATTGATTCAATGGCTCATGTTTTAAATTCAGGTTCGTCGGCTGTAGTATATATGGGGCTCAATATTTTGGCAGATCTGGCTTGCGCCTTGATTAAAAATTCAGTTGAAAGTTCAACTCCCGTTCAGATTTTAAGCAATATCTCACGAATGAATCAGAGTATTTGCTCAACTACTCTTGGCAATGTTTCCACTTTTCTTGAACAAAACGAACCCGATTCGCCTGCAACAATTATTATTGGAAAGCATGCAACGCAAATTTGAATTGTTATCTTCGGTTCTTTAAAACTTTTCAATGGAAAAAAATAAATACTGCTGCCGGATTTTCCCCATCATTCTTTTGTTAATTTCTTTAATTCCTGCGCTTGCAATCTGGTATTTCGACGAGGGAGTTCATTCTTTTTCGTTTCTCACCAACAAAAACGAAATCTTTAATTTTCTTGGAACCGTTTTGTTTATCTCCGTAATTCCAATCGGTATTTTTTACTGGTTAAACGATAAGGAAAAGTACCGGTCGCAGGCAAAAATAATTTCGTTGCTTGGGTTTTTACCGGCTATTGGGGTGTTGGGGTTTATTCTTTTGTAAAACAAATCTTGTTGATCAGGTAACCGGAAATAATAATTCAGTATCGTCTGAAAGCTTTTGTTCAATTCAAATAAAAATTACAGATGTTGGTTGTTATCAACATTTTCTAATGCAAATGGTTGGTAGATAAAAATGAATTGTTTAAAACCAACCATTTAAAAGGTGAAACAGAATTAATTCAAATTACTATCTTTCGCCATCAAAATTTGACTATGCCAAAATTTCCAAATTATCTTCAACCTGATGCTGGTGATTGCAACTCAGGTTTTATGTTTGAATTAGTTAACTTTGGGCAACATCAAAATATAAAGAAATGAATGCCGCAGAAATAAAATTGGAATTATTCAGGAAAATAGATCGTCTTCCTACTGAAGAGCTTGAAATTTTATTTAATAACATCTCAACATTTATTAATGCTTCATCAAAGTATAAGTTATCAGACGATGAGCGAAAGGGAATTGATATTGCCTTGGAAGAGAGTGCAAAAGGAAATGTATTTTCATCTGAATCGGTTGTGGAAGAGGCGAAACAAAAATATCCCGGATTAAAGTTTGAATGAGAAGGATTATCTGGAATAAAGTTGCAAAGTCAGATTATTTTGAGAACATTAATTATCTTCTTAAAAATTGGTCAGAAAAAGAAGTTCAGAAATTTATCGATGAGGTAAGACACATTGAATTTGTTCTTAAAAAAGGAAATGTTGATTTTCAGGATATCAATTACAGGGGTGTAAAACGTGTAGTCTTGAGAAAGCAAATAACTTTATTCGATAAAATCAATGACATTGCAGAAGTTGAATTTTTAAGATTTTGGAATAACCATAAAGACATCAAAAGATTGAGGTTTTAATATATAATTTAAAGATTTATATGCCAAAGTTTCCACATTATCTTCAACCCGATGCGATGGACTGCGGACCAACCTGTCTGCGGATTGTGGCAAAACATTTCGGGCGGCATTTTAATCTGGAAACTTTACGCAATCTTACCTGGAAAACCCGCGAAGGTGTTTCGCTACTCACAATCAGTGATGCAGCCGAAAGTATTGGCTTTCGGTCTCAGGGCGCAAGGTTGGCAATCGATAAATTGTTTGAAATCCCGCTTCCGGCAATTATCCACTGGAACCAATATCACTTTGTAGTTTTATATAAGGTAAAAAAAGGTAGAAAAGGAATTGAATTTTTCATTTCTGATCCTTCTCATGGACTGGTTGTTTATAATAAAGAAGAATTTTTAAAATGCTGGGCCTCCACTGAACAAAATGGCCAACCCGCAGGAATCGCATTGCTCCTCGAACCAACAGCAGAATTTTATAAAGAGGAAGGCGAAAAAGTGAATAAAACCGGTTTCAGGTATTTACTCTCTTATTTAAAGCCCTATCGTAAACTCATAAATCAGCTGATACTTGGGTTTTTCACAGGTAGTATTCTTAGTTTACTTTTCCCGTTTCTTACACAGGCAATTGTAGATGTGGGTATCACTACCAATAATTTGAGTTTTATCGTTCTTGTTTTGGTAGCACAATTGGTTTTAACTGCCAGCCAGACTGCGGTGGGTTTTATACGAAGTTGGATAATGTTGCACACAAGCACCCGAATCAGCATTTCACTCATTTCCGATTTCCTTATAAAACTGATGAAACTTCCCATCCGGTTTTTCGATACAAAGCAAATCGGTGACCTTCGGCAACGTATTGAAGATAACGACAGGGTTCAGTCTTTTTTAACCGGAAGCCTTGTTAGCATGTCATTTGGCATATTTACTTTTGTTATATACAGCTTTGTAATGGCTTATTATGACTGGACAATCCTGTTGATTTTTTATTTCGGCAGTGCTTTGTATGTTTTGTGGATTGTGTTGTTCCTGAAAAAAAGAAAGGAAATTGACTATAAACATTTTAATGTAGCCGCGGCAAACCAAAGTAATGTTTACCAGTTGATTACCGGAATGCAGGAAATAAAACTCAACAACTGCGAAAAACAAAAACGCTGGGAGTGGGAGCGGATTCAGGCCAGGCTTTTCAGAATTAATGTGAAGGGTTTAATGTTGAACCAAAATCAACAGGCTGGCTCTCTTTTTATAAACTCAGTTAAAAATATTCTCATTTCGTTTATTGCGGCCAAAGCTGTTGTTGAAGGAAGTATGACTTTGGGTATGATGATGGCGGTACAATATATTATAGGTCAGCTAAATGGTCCGATTAATGAATTTATCGGATTTATGCACGCCGGACAGGATGCAAAAATCAGTCTCGAACGTTTGGGTGAAATCCACAACAACGATGACGAGGAAGATGCCAATTTGTATAAAAATTATGAATTACCTGAAAACAGGGGTATCTCAATACAAAATCTTGCATTTCATTATGAAGGGCCAAAATCACCAAGGGTTTTAAATGATATTAATCTTATAATTCCTCAGAATAAAATTACCGCAATTGTTGGCGCCAGCGGAAGCGGCAAAACCACACTCATTAAAATGATACTTGGGTTTTACCCGCCAAACGAAGGAAAAATTGAAATTGGTGGAATTAACCTCACTCAGTTCAGTATGGAAATGTGGCGCAGTAACTGTGGCGTTGTAATGCAGGATGGGTTTATTTTTTCTGATACAATTGCAAATAATATCGCGGTCGGCGAAGACCATCCAAATAAGGAAATGTTGTTTAATGCGGTTAAAATGGCCAATATTCTTGATTATATTGAAAGTTTACCCTTGCGTTATAACACAAAAATAGGGCAGGAAGGAGCCGGTTTAAGTCAGGGGCAAAAACAACGTATTTTAATTGCCCGCGCCATTTATAAAAATCCGGCATTTTTGTTTTTCGACGAGGCAACAAATTCGCTCGATGCGAATAATGAAAAGGTTATTGTTGAAAATCTGAATGAATTCTATAAAGGAAAAACTGTTGTAACAGTTGCTCACCGTTTAAGTACCGTGAAAAATGCCGATCAGATTGTTGTATTGGAAAAGGGTGAAATTGTTGAACGCGGAACTCATAACGAACTTGTTGCAAAACGGGGAGAATATTATCATTTGGTGAAAAATCAGTTAGAACTTGGAAATTAGTAAATGTCAAATTCCAATAAAATAGAAATCCGCTCCGACGAAGTTCAGGAAATAATGGGAACTCCGCCAAAATGGATAATCCGTTGGGGAATAGTTATTATTTTTCTTGTCGTTATGATATTACTCGCTGGCAGCTTTTTTTATAAATATCCCGATTTGATTCAGGCGCGGATTACAATTGTGTCCGAAAATCCGCCAATTTCGGTAGTTGCCCGCTCAGATGGTAAACTTGACAAGATTTTTGTTCTCGATAAGCAAAAAGTTGAAGCAAATACAATTCTTGGAATTATTGAGAATCCTGCAAACTACGAAGACGCTTACGAATTAATTGAGTTTCTCGATTCTATTCAAATCTTTTTTACTCAACCCGAGTTGTTTAACGCATTAAAATTTGAAAAGGAATACAGTCTGGGCCAGAATCATGCTTTTTATTCTGCGTTGGTTAGCCAGCTCCGCGAATATCAAACTTCGGTAAGTTTTAATACATTCGAACAAAGAATCAGGTCTCTCGAAAAACAGGTTATCGATTATACAAATTATTATGAAAAACTCAGGCAACAAATAGCAGTTTTAAATGATGATTATGTGTTGGCATCGAGCCAGTTTCATCGTGATTCGGTTTTACACCTGCGAAAAGTAATGTCGGATGTTGATTTTGAAAAATCGGAAGCAGCAATGTTAAAGCAGAAATATGCATACCAAAATGCAATGACAAATCTGGCCAGTACGCAAATCACAATGAATCAGCTTAAGCAACAAATTCAGGAACAAAGAGTACTGAATTCAGAAACCAATAACAAATTATTAGCTGCCTTAAAAGAAAAATATGATAATCTTGTGAACCAATTAAAAACATGGGAGCAGAATTTCGTTTTAAAAACTCCAATTGCCGGGCAGGTAACTTTTACAAATTTCTGGAGTGCCAATCAATTTGTTTATTCAGGAAATGTTGTTTTTACTGTCATCCCGGAAAATGAGCAGAAAATAATTGGAAAAGCTACTGTTCCGCTGGCCGGTGCCGGAAAAGTTGAAGTTGGGCAGAAAGTAAACATCAAACTTGATAATTACCCGTACATGGAGTTTGGATTACTTGAAGGAAAAATAAGTAACATTTCAATGGTGCCTGTAAATTCTGAAAAAGGTGGATATTACACCGCCGAAATAGAGTTAATCAATAAACTCATTACCAACTTAAAAAAAGAGCTTCCCTTTAACCAGGAAATGCAGGGAAATGTCGAAATTATTACAAAAGACCGCCGTTTAATAGAGCGTTTGGTTGAACCGCTGGTTTCTGTTTTCAGGGAGAGGATTTAAAGTCGGTTTCCAACTAAAACTTAACTTTATGTATTCGACGTTTCCAACAGGACAATATTCATTTTCCAGCATTCAGATTCCTCTTATCCAATTATTTCAATTTTAATTTATTGAAAAAAAAATAAAAAAAGTATTGTTCTTTTATCAGAAATAGTACTTTTGCAGACCGTTTTAAGGGGGTGGTATGTATTTCCATCACTTAAATGGTTGTTTTTAAGGATTTTTGCATACTTTTGCAGTCCATTTTTGAAAAGATTATTAACTATATAAAAAACAGGTGTTTATGCCAACTATTCAACAGTTAGTTAGGAAAGGAAGACAAAGTAAAGTTGAGAAGAGTAAATCTCCGGCTTTAGATTCATGCCCGCAACGTCGCGGGGTATGTGTTCGCGTTTATACAACCACACCTAAAAAACCAAACTCGGCAATGCGTAAAGTAGCAAGGGTAAGGTTAACAAACGGTAAAGAAGTAAATGCTTACATTCCGGGAGAAGGACACAATCTGCAGGAGCACTCAATTGTGCTTGTTCGCGGAGGCAGGGTAAAAGACCTTCCGGGTGTTCGTTACCACTTAATTCGTGGTGCTCTCGATACCGCAGGTGTTGCAGGACGTTCACAACGTCGTTCGAAGTATGGTGCCAAAAGGCCAAAGGACAAAAAGTAGGAATTAAAAAGTAGTTAACAAGTTATTACAGTGGTTTGGTTGAGTAAGTAGATCTCCCTTTTTGTCTTCCGGAGAAAAGCTGAAGACCGCCTTAGGGCAGCCAATTTAGATAACACTAAAAAAAGTAAAATGAGAAAGTCGAAACCAAAGAAGAGACATTTATTGCCGGATCCAAAATTTAATGATGTTTTGGTGACTCGGTTTGTCAACGATTTAATGTTTGATGGTAAAAAATCAGTTGCTTACACTGTTTTTTACGATTCATTGGACATGGTTGAAAAAAGAGTGAAAGATACAGAGTTATCTCCGCTCGATGTTTGGAAAAAAGCATTGGAAAACATTACTCCTGCTGTTGAAGTAAAAAGCCGCAGGGTAGGTGGTGCCACTTTTCAGGTTCCAATGGAAATCAGACCCGAAAGAAAAGAATCTATCAGTATTAAAAACATGATTTTATTTGCACGTAAACGTTCAGGTAAATCAATGGCTGATAAATTGTCTGCAGAAATTGTTGCTGCTTTCAATGAAGAAGGTGGTGCGTTTAAGAAGAAAGAAGATACCCACAGAATGGCAGATGCCAACCGTGCATTCGCACACTTCAGATTTTAGTTTAGCAATATTTACAGGATTAGAAATTAGGATTAGAAAAATTATAAGATGGCTAAACAAGATTTGAATTATACCAGGAACATTGGTATTATGGCACACATTGATGCCGGAAAAACTACAGTTTCGGAACGTATTCTGTTCTATACAGGATTAACACACCGAATTGGAGAAGTGCATGATGGTGCTGCAACAATGGACTGGATGGAACAGGAGCAGGAAAGGGGAATTACAATTACCGCCGCTGCTACTACAACATTCTGGAAGTATAAAGATATTGAACATAAAATTAATATTATTGACACTCCCGGTCACGTTGATTTCACAGTTGAAGTTGAACGTTCATTAAGGGTTTTAGACGGCAGTGTTGCCTTATTTTGTGCTGTAGGCGGTGTCGAGGCTCAATCGGAAACCGTTTGGCGTCAGGCAGAAAAATATGGCGTTCCGCGTATTGCGTTTGTAAATAAAATGGACCGTTCAGGCGCCGATTTCTTTAAAGTTTATGGTGAAATTAGAGAAAAACTAGGTGCTAACCCAGTCCCAATTCAAATACCAATTGGTGCCGAAGAAAAATTCGAAGGCGTAATTGATTTGATTGAGATGAAAGCAGTTCGTTGGTATGAAGATGCCAATAAAGGTACAAACTACTTACTCGAAGACATTCCTGCCAGTTTAGAAGAACAGGCATTAGAGTGGAGAGGTAAATTGGTTGAATCGGTAGCTGAAGTTGATGATGCTCTTTTAGAAAGATATTTCGATGATCCCGAGTCAATCACCAAAGAAGAAATGCTCGATGTAATTCGTAAAGCAACTATCTCAGGAGTTATTATTCCTATGATGTGTGGCTCGGCATTTAAAAATAAAGGTGTGCAACGCTTACTCGATTCAGTTTGCGCATTTCTTCCAAGCCCGCTTGATAACGGACATGTTACAGGTATTAATCCATGGACTGAAAAAGAAGAAACCCGTAATGCTGATGTTGAAGAACCATTGGCTGGGCTGGCTTTTAAAATTGCTACCGACCCATTTGTTGGCAGGCTTGCATTTATAAGGATTTATTCAGGCCGGATTAATGGAGGAGATATGGTTTTAAATACCCGAACCGGTAAAAAAGAACGTATCTCAAGACTTTATCAGATGCATTCCAACAAACAAAATCCTAAAGATTTTATTGAAGCAGGTGATATTTGTGCTGCAGTAGGCTTTAAAGATATTCGTACCGGAGATACATTATGCGATTTGAAAAACCCAATTGTTTTGGAAAGCATGGATTTTCCGGAACCGGTAATTGGTATTGCAATTGAACCAAAATCTCAAAAAGATATCGATAAACTTTCACAGGGTTTATCAAAGCTGGCTGAAGAAGATCCAACTTTTCAGGTAAATACCGATCCTGATTCAGGGCAAACAGTAATTCGCGGAATGGGAGAACTTCACCTTGAAATCCTTATTGATCGTTTACGTCGTGAGTTTAAGGTTGAATGTAATCAGGGAGCTCCGCAGGTTGCGTATAAAGAAGCAATCAGCCAGGTAGTTGAACTTCGTGAAGTTTTCAAAAAACAATCTGGTGGCCGGGGTAAATTTGCTGATATAATTGTGAAAATTGAACCTGCCGACCCAGGTGTAACAGGCTTGCAATTTATTGATTTGGTTAAAGGAGGTAGGATTCCAAAAGAATTTATACCACCTGTTCAAAAAGGTTTCGAAAGTGCATTGTTGAACGGTCCGTTGGCAGGATTTCCTGTCGATAGCCTTAAAGTGAGTTTGCTTGATGGTTCATTCCACGCAGTTGACTCAGATCAGCTTTCATTCGAAATTTGTGCACGCCAGGCATTTAAAAGCGCTGCTTCTAAAGCAGGCCCAAAATTGCTTGAGCCTATTATGAAAGTGGAAATTGTAACTCCAGAAGAATATATGGGAGATATCATTGGCGACCTAAATCGTCGTCGTGGTGAAGTTTCGGGGATGGAAACCAAAGGAGGGGCAAAAGTTATCAACGCAAAAGTTCCGTTAGCCGAACAATTTGGTTATGTAACTGTGTTGCGTACTTTATCATCAGGTAGGGCAACTTCATCTATGGAGTTTAGCCATTATCAGGAAGTGCCTAAAACGCTGGCTGAAAAAGTACTTGAGAATATTAAAGGTAGAACTGATTTATTATAATAATTATAACAATTTCTCAACATGAGTCAAAAGATCAGGATTAAGCTTAAATCGTACGATCACAACTTGGTTGACAAGTCGGCTGAAAAGATTGTAAAAACAGTTAAAACAACTGGTGCGGTTGTTAGCGGACCAATTCCGCTTCCTACTCATCGCAGGGTTTTTACAGTTTTGAGATCGACCTTCGTTAATAAAAAATCGAGGGAACAGTTTCAGTTGTCTTCATACAAACGTTTGATCGACATTTACAGCTCAACCGCAAAAACAATCGACGCCTTAATGAAGCTGGAATTACCCAGTGGTGTTGAAGTAGAAATTAAAGTTTGATAACTAAAAAGTAGTCAAAAAATGGCTGGTATTATTGGAAAAAAAATCGGAATGACATCCGTATTCAGTGTTGAGGGGAAAAACATCCCATGCACTGTTATCGAGGCCGGTCCTTGTGTAATCACACAAGTAAAGACCGCCGAAACCGACGGCTATGAAGCGCTACAACTTGCTTATGGTGACAAAAAAGAAAAGCACACCACTAAAGCAGAGTTTGGGCATTTCAAAAAAGCTGGCGTAACTCCTAAACGTAAAGTTGTGGAGTTCAAGAACACCTACCAGAGAGAATTTGAACTTGGCGATGAAATCGATGTCAGTGTATTTCATGTAAATGATTATGTTGACATTGAAGGTGTATCCAAGGGAAAAGGTTTCCAGGGTGTAGTAAAAAGGCATAGCTTTCGTGGGGTAAATGATGCCACACACGGACAGCACAACAGATTGCGGGCACCGGGTTCAATCGGAGCATCGTCCTGGCCGTCACGTGTATTTAAAGGAATGAGAATGGCAGGAAGGGATGGTGGCAACACCGTTACAATTGAAAATCTGCTCATTATCAAAATTATTCCTGAAAAGAATTTATTAGTGGTAAAAGGTTCGGTACCTGGCGCCAAAGGTTCATACTTAATGATTAGGAAACAATGGAACTAAGTGTACTGAATAAAGAAGGAAAAGAAACCGGAAGGAAAGTTACTTTGAGCGATCAGATTTTCGGTGTGGAGCCAAGTGACCATGCAATTTACTTAGATGTAAAACAATACATGGCCAATCAAAGGCAAGGAACCAGCAAATCAAAAGAACGAGGAGAAGTTTCAGGAAGTACCCGTAAAATCAAAAAGCAAAAAGGAACAGGTGGTGCACGTGCAGGTAGCATAAAATCGCCTACATTCCGCGGTGGTGGTACAATGTTTGGCCCACGCCCTCGTAATTATGATTTCAAACTGAATAAAAAAGTGAAGCAACTCGCCAGAAAATCGGCGTTAACTTATAAAGCGGCTGAAAACAGTATTTTGGTGCTTGAAGATTTTAATCTTGAGGCTCCAAAAACCAGGGAAATAGTGGCAATCAGGACTAATTTGCAAATTGCTGATAAAAAGTCACTTTTCGTTTTACCAGTCGAAAATAATAGTATATATTTGTCCTCCAGAAATTTAAAGGACGTATCGGTTGTAACTGCTTCTGAATTAAATACTTACCAGATACTTAACGCAAAAACTATAGTTATTCTGGAAGGTTCTGTGAGTAAAATAGAAGAGGCATTTAAACTTTAAGGATAGTTAAAAATGGATATTTTAATAAAACCATTGGTTACCGAAAAAATGACACAGCAGGCTGAACGGTTCAACCGTTACGGTTTCGTGGTGGAACGTAAAGCAACAAAACCGCAGATAAAAAAGGCTGTTGAAAGTCTTTACAGCGTTACAGTAGCTGAAGTGAACACTATGGTGCATGGTGGCAAAGTAAAGTCCAGATATACCAAAGGCGGAGTAATTACCGGAAAAACAAATGCTTACAAAAAAGCAATAGTTACTTTGGAAGAAGGACAAAGTATTGACTTTTATAGTAATATTTAATAGATAATGGCAGTAAGAAAATTAAAACCAGTAACACCGGGTCAAAGGCACAAGATAATTGGCGCTTTTGATACTATTACTGCATCTACGCCTGAAAAATCATTGTTAGAACCCATACGGAAAACTGGAGGTAGAAATAACCAGGGCCGTATGACAATGAGGTATATAGGTGGGGGACACAAACGCAAATACCGTATTATCGATTTTAAACGCGATAAAGACGGAATTGCAGCTGTAGTTGATTCTATTCAGTACGACCCAAATCGTACTGCCCGCATTGCACTTCTTCAATACGAAGATGGTGAAAAACGTTACATCGTTGCACCTAACGGGTTGCAAGTTGGTCAAACGATTAACAGCGGTTCAGGTATTGATCCTGAAATTGGAAATACGCTTCCTCTGGCTGAAATACCTCTTGGTACTTTGGTACACAACATTGAATTACACCCCGGACAAGGCGGTGTAATGGCTCGTAGTGCAGGTGCTTATGCACAATTGACCTCTCGTGATGGTAAATTTGCAATTTTGAAATTACCATCAGGCGAATCTCGCATGGTACTTACGTCCTGTAGGGCTACAGTAGGTACAGTTGGAAATACAGAACACAACCTCGAAAAATCGGGTAAAGCCGGTCGTTCAAGGTGGTTAGGAAGAAGACCGCGCGTTCGTGGTGTTGTGATGAACCCTGTCGATCACCCAATGGGTGGTGGTGAAGGTCGTTCATCTGGCGGACACCCAAGATCTCGCAAAGGGCTCCTTGCAAAGGGTTACAAAACCCGTTCTAAGAAAAAGGCTTCCAACAAGTATATTGTAGAACGTAGGAAAAAATAAATAGAGGAATAATTATGAGTCGTTCATTAAAAAAAGGTCCTTTTATTGATTTCAAACTTGAAAGAAAAGTTTTGGCGTTGAATGATGCCAACAAGAAATCAGTAGTGAAAACATGGGCCAGAGCATCAGTAATTTCTCCTGACTTTGTTGGGCATACTATTGCAGTACACAACGGAAATAAATTTATTCCGGTGTATGTGACCGAAAATATGGTTGGTCATAAACTCGGCGAATTTGCGCCAACACGTACGTTCAGGGGCCATGCTGGTAATAAAAAGCGTTAAGGCATAACTATTAATTTTAAAAGGAAAAGAAAATGGGTGCCAGAAAAAGACTAGCAGCTGACAAAAGAAAAGAAGAAAAAAAGCAACAATATTTTGCTGTTTTAAAAAACTGCCCGACTTCTCCACG
>Ga0116152_10002852_pt1 | contig 14039 bp, 15 predicted proteins | sample AD_UKC119_MetaG_FD_89894 | JGI IMG/M metagenome (GOLD analysis project Ga0116152, IMG submission 89894) | Active sludge microbial communities of municipal wastewater-treating anaerobic digesters from Hong Kong - AD_UKC119_MetaG | ecosystem: Engineered > Bioreactor > Anaerobic > Digestate...
CCACGACTTGCAGTACGGGCAGATGCGCGGTGAGGGTCACGAATCGCTATCCAGCGCCTGAATTTCACTCTCCTCAATGCTGCCGTAGGACTCTTTTATGCGTACGACTATTGCCAGACCGAGCGCCGTGGTAGATATGCCAACGACGATGGCGGTCAGTATCAGCACCTGCGGCAACGGGTTCGAGAAGATCTGGCCGGTAACACCTTCCTGAATAATCGGCGCAGTGCCACCATCCACCTTGTCCATGGTGATGTAGAGCAGAAACACTGCCGACTGGAAGATCGACAGACCAATCAGTTTCTTGATGAGATTGCCCTTCGCAATGACCGCGTAGAAGCCGGTCATCAGAACGACGGCGAACACCCAGTAGTTATAGAGACCGAACAGTTCCATCGCTCGTCACCGCGCGGCAAACGCGTGAAAGATCAACAGCAATGCGCCGCACACGTTCATGCCGACACCCGCTTCTATCAGCAGGATCCCGAGATGTTGCCCGGCCACCGGGTCGGCGGCCAGCACCGCGTAGTCGAGGAAGTTTCCACCCAGCACGATACCGGCCATCCCAACCAGGCCGTAGAGCAGCGTGCCGCCAACCACCAGACCCATGAGCGCCGCTCGTGGAACCGCGCGCAGTGCTGCGCTCTCCCCCTGCACGAGCGCGTAGAGAATGATCCCGGCCGCGATCAGCGTGCCCGCCTGAAAACCACCGCCCGGCCCGAAGTCGCCGTGGAATTGTACGTAGAGACCAAACAGCACGATGAACGGGATGAGTAGTGGCGCCACAATCCGCGGAATGAGGTGATGTCGCAATCCCTGCCGCTCGGTATCGAGACGGCGAGCCTGGCGCAAGACGGAGTCATCCGTGCGTGTCCCCAACACGAGCAGCACGCCGATACACGCTGTAAACACGACGAACACTTCACCCAGCGTGTCGTAACCGCGGAAGCTCGCGAGGATGGCCGTTACGACGTTCGGAACGTCGATGAGCGCCGGAGTTTGCTGCAGGTACCAGGGTGCCACATGCTGGTGAACTGGAGCATTGGGGTCACCGAGCCGCGGTGTATCGAAGGTTGCATAGATCAGCACCAGAGTCATCAATGTGACGACACCGAGCGAAAGCCACCGCGCCTTCGTCACGACTCGTTCTCGCTCCGCCGTCAGCGCCAGCGCACCGAGAAACAGCACTGTCGTAATGCCTGCCCCTACAGCGGCTTCCGTGAGCGCCACGTCCGCAGCATCCAGTACGAAGAAGTTGGCGGCCATCAGCAGGCTGAATATGCCCGAGAGCATCACGGCTACGAACAGGTCGGACGTGCGCACGATCGCCACCGCCGTAAAGACCAGCAGCGTCAGCAGGAATACCGCGAACAGCAGAACCACGAATCAGCCCTGATGCTCGATCGAGTCGGCCTCTGGCCTGAGCCCCGACAAGAGCGCCGCATTGGCCAGTGCATAGGAGGCGGTCGGACCCGTGACCAGCAGGAAACCGAGGATCGCCAGCAGCTTTATCGTCGGCAGCGACAGAGCGCTCTGCAACATGATTCCCGTGAGAATCAGAATCGTGCCCATGGCATCGGTCAGACTGGCAGCATGCATACGTGTATAGAAATTGGGCAGCCGCAGCGCTCCCAACCCGCCCACGAATACGAACGCGGCGCCGGCAGTCAGCAACGCCCAGCTCAATCCGTCGATGATGACCGCAACCATATTAGATCTCGTCCGGCTGACGAGCGTTCGTGCGACGATTCTGGAAGAAGGCGAGCACAGCGAGAACGCTGATGAAATTGATCAGCGCATAGGCGAGCGCGAGATCCAGGAAATCTGGTCGACCGAACATGAATGCGAGCACCGCCAACAGGAGCGCCGTCTTGGTGCCGAACATATTGACCGCTAACACCCTGTCGTAGACCGTCGGCCCACCCAATGCCCGCGCCAGCGCCAGACACATGGTGACCAGGATCGCCACAGCAACAACGAAATACAAGCTTAGTCCTTCACCAATGCAGTAGCGCGACGATCGAACTCGCCTTCCAGCAGCGCTGCGGCGCCAGCTTTGGTCAGGCAGTGAACCTGCAACTTGCCGTCATGGATATCCAGAGTGACCGTACCGGGCGTCAAGGTGATGGAATTCCCAAGGATCGCCTGCGCCACAGGCCTCGAGCTCGTGGCGTGGAACGTCACCACGGTCGGACTGATGGGCATGCGAGGCTGGAGCACGATACGCGCGACATCGATACTGGACTTGACCACTTCGATGGTCAGCCAACCCCAGTAGCGCGGCAACCGAGGCATCAAGTGCAGCGAAAATACGTCGCGCCCAAAGAAGCCCACGCGATGAGCAATAAACACGCTCAGCACGCAGGAGAACGCGCCGAGTCCGAGCAGCAGCGGCGTGTAGATGCCCGACCACAACAGCCAGACGACCACCAGCACGATCAGCAGCAGTGCCCAGCGCACGCCAAACTTGCCCACAACCCGCATACCGCAACCCTCCAGACCGGCCAACTCAGCGCCTCGAGCGGTGTATGATAGCGTTCCGCCAAAGCCATGACCGACAAACGTCAGTCGGGTACGAACTCGATCAGATCCGCGTCGATCTGCACGCTGTCACCGACCTCGTAGTGGATCGCCGCGATCCGGCCAGCGCGCGGTGCCAACACGGTATGCTCCATTTTCATCGCCTCGACCACGACGAGCGGAGCATCCTTCTCGACCTCTGCGCCAATAGCCGTCAGCACCGCAATCACCCGGCCGGGCAACGGCGCTCGCAAGTGTCCGAGGGCGTCCCCATCCCGATCGTCACTTGCCGCACGCTGGCCGATGCTGAAACGCAGTCTGGCGGTCGCGGTGAACAGGTCGAGTGCGTGCGGTGGCGTGAATATGGCTGTCGCCGCGAACGAGCTGGCGCCAACGCTGGCCGTCAGCCGGCCATCTGGCTGCAGCACGCCGCGCAATTCCTCGGCGTCGTCGTCGAACGAGGCGCGCCAGCCATCGGTCACATACTCAATCTCGAACGTACGACTCGTCTCGGCAAAGCGCAGCTCGAGCTGCCGACGCCCCGGACCGTTCAGACGCCAGCCGTCATTGCGCCACCACGGGGAATCGGCCACGCCGCGTACGTGCGCCGCCGCGGCAGTCTCGAGCGCCTCGCGTGCCAGTTGCGCGAGTACCGCCGTGAACCAGTGCCGCAGCTCTGGCACAGCACGAGCCGGCTGCAGTGCCGCCGCTTCCCGCTCGATCAAGCGGGTGTCCAGGGCAGCATCAGCAAATGATCGTGTTGCGATCAAGCGCTGCATGAAGTCGATGTTGTTAGCAATGCCCACGATCTGATAGTGGGCCAGCGCGCGCGCGAGCCGGGCACGAGCGAGCTCGCGCGACTCGCCCCAGACGATCAACTTGGCAATCATCGGATCGTAGAACGGCGCGATCGTGTCGCCCGCGGCGACGCCGGTATCGACCCTGACGCTTGCCGACGCGGTGGGTGCGCTGAGATGCCGCAGCCGGCCCGTATCCGGCAGAAATCCCGTGTCGGGATTCTCGGCATAGATGCGCGCCTCGATCGCGTGACCGCGCATCGCGATTGCGTCCTGCGCGAGCGGCAGCTGCTCGCCGGCAGCCACCCGGAGCTGCCATTCGACCAGATCGAGACCAGTGATCATCTCGGTCACCGGATGCTCGACCTGCAGGCGCGTATTCATTTCCATGAAGTAGAACGCCGTATCTGCGACGATGAACTCCACCGTGCCAGCGCCGACGTAATCGACCGCTCGAGCGGCGGCGATGGCCGCCGCGCCCATCGCGTCGCGTTGCGCCAGCGCGAGGCCTGGTGCTGGCGCCTCTTCCAGCACCTTTTGATGACGGCGTTGCACCGAGCAATCACGCTCGAACAAATGCACAACATTGCCCTGCGCGTCGGCGAATATCTGCAGCTCTATATGGCGCGGCTGCGTGAGATATTTCTCGATCAACACCGTCGCGTCACCGAAGCTCGCCGCCGCCTCGCGGCGACAACTGGCGAGTTGTGAGGCAAAGTCGGCGGCGCGCTCGACAACCCGCATGCCTTTGCCGCCGCCGCCCGCACTCGCCTTGATCAGCACTGGATAGCCGATAGCATCCGCCGCACGCTGCAGCGTGACATCGTCCTGATCCGCGCCATGGTACCCCGGGACCAGCGGCACACCGGCCTGCTGCATCAGTGTCTTGGCCGCCGACTTGTTACCCATCGCACGGATCGCTGCCGGTGGCGGCCCGATGAAAGTGACGCCCTGCGCAGCACAGCTCGCGGCGAATTCGGCGTTCTCCGATAGAAATCCGTAGCCTGGGTGAATCGCTTCCGCGCCACTCGCCAGCGCAGCGGCCAGGATTGCATCGCCGCGAAGATAGCTCATCGTTGCCGGCGATGCGCCAATGTAGCGTGCCTCATCGCAGCTCTGCACGTGCAGGCTGCCGCGATCTGCATCCGAGAAAACCGCGACGGTTGCGATACCCAACCGCCGCGCACTGCGCGCTATCCGGCAGGCGATTTCGCCGCGGTTGGCGATCAGTATCTTGTTGAACATCAGCGCTTCACCCACGCAGGCTTGCGCCGCTCGAGAAACGACTGCACACCCTCGCGCCCGTCAGCGGATGCGCGCGCGGTCGCGATGCGCGCCGCGGTCTCGACGATCAAGCGCTCGTCGAACGCGGCGTGCGTAACGTCCCGTATCAATCGCTTGCTCTCGGCGATTGCTCCTGCAGCGCCGAGCAGCAACTGCTGCGCGATTTGCTCGATGGTCGAATCGAGCGCCGTGTCGGCCACACATTCATGCACGAGGCCCAGCCGCCGCGCGTCCGGTGCCGACAGGACTTCAGCAGTCAGAAAGTATCGACTTGCGGCACGCGGGCCCATCGCGCGCACTACGTACGGCGCGATAGTTCCGGGCATCAACCCGATCCGCACCTCCGTCAGACAGAACGTCGCGGCGTCCGCCGCCACGGCGATGTCGCAGGCCGCGACCAGCCCCAATCCGCCGGCGAAGCACGCGCCATGCACCCTGGCGATCGTCGGCCGCGGGTGGGTCGCTAGCCGGTGCAGCAGGCGTGCGAGCTTCTCGGCGTCGGCCTGATTCTCTGCCTGCGAGTAGTCAGCCATGCGGCGCATCCAGTTCAGATCCGCGCCGGCCGAGAAGACGCCCCCGCGCGCAGCCAGGACAATTACGCCGACAGTGCTGTCGCTCGCCAGCTCCGCGAGCGCCGCGTCGAGCTCGGCAATCAGCGTGTCGTTGAAGGCATTACGTACGTCGGGCCGGTTCAGCCAGACAGTAGCGACCGCATCGGTACGTGTCAGTTCGATCGTGGAGTACTTCATGTCGTGGTCACGCACTACATTCTGAATACGCCGAAACGCGTGGCACCGACCGGTGCATTCAATGCTGCATTCAACCCGAGTGCCAGACAGCTGCGCGTCTCAGCCGGATCGATGACACCGTCATCCCACAGTCGCGCGCTCGCGTAGTATGGATGGCCCTGGCGGTCATACTGCTCGCGGATCGGCTGCTTGAACTCCTGTTCTGCCGCTGCGCTCCACGCGCCGCCCTGCGCCTCGATCGAATCACGCCGCACGGTCGCGAGCACACTCGCAGCCTGCTCGCCACCCATGACACTGATACGGGCGTTCGGCCATGTCCACAGCATGCGTGGACTATAGGCGCGGCCGCACATGCCGTAGTTGCCCGCACCGAAACTGCCACCAACGATCACTGTGAACTTCGGTACGTTCGCGCACGCGACTGCCGTCACCATCTTCGCGCCATGCTTGGCGATGCCTTCGTTCTCATACTGGCGACCCACCATGAAACCGGTGATGTTCTGCAGGAACACGAGCGGTATGCGCCGCTGACAGCACAACTCGATGAAGTGTGTGCCCTTGAGCGCAGATTCCGCAAACAGAATGCCGTTGTTGGCAATCACGCCGACCGGCATCCCGTGGATGTGCGCGAATCCCGTGATGAGCGTCGTACCGTAGCGCGCTTTCCATTCATCGAACTCGCTACCATCGACGATGCGGGCAATGATCTCACGGCTGTCGTATGGCTTGCGATGATCGGCCGGCACCGCGCCGTAGATCTCGTCAGCAGCGTATGCCGGTTCCACCACCGGGCGCAGCTCCATGGCGTACCCTTTGGGTTGGTTGAGTGTCGCGACTATCCGGCGCGCGATCTGTAGCGCATGCGTATCGTCATCGGCCAGGTGATCCGCCACTCCCGACAGCCGTGTGTGCACATCACCGCCACCCAGATCCTCACTACTGACTACTTCGCCGGTCGCCGCCTTGACGAGCGGCGGACCACCGAGAAAGATCGTGCCCTGTTCGCGCACGATGATGGACTCGTCGCTCATGGCTGGCACATAGGCGCCGCCGGCAGTGCACGAACCCATGACGACGGCGATCTGCGCGATGCCCTCGGCCGACATCTGCGCCTGGTTGTAGAAGATGCGGCCAAAGTGATCCCGGTCCGGGAATACTTCGTCCTGACTCGGCAGATGCGCGCCACCGGAATCGACCAGATAGATACAAGGCAGACGATTCTCGCGTGCGATCTCTTGTGCGCGCAGGTGCTTCTTCACCGTGATGGGATAGTAGGTGCCGCCTTTGACGGTCGGATCGTTGCAAACGATGACGCACTCGCGACCACTCACTCGCCCGACGCCCGTGATGAGTCCGCCGCCTGGGCAATCACCGTCGTACAACTCGAATCCTGCGAGCTGCGAGAACTCCAGAAAGGGCGCGCCTGGATCGAGCAGTGTGCCGACGCGATCGCGCGGCAGCAGCTTGCCGCGGCCGAGATGTCGTTGTCTGGCCGACTCGCCACCTCCCAGCGCCATGGCACCTGCCTTGTTGCGCAGATCGGCGACCAACGCCCGCATTGCGCGTGCATTCGCCTCGAATTCCGCGCCCCGCAGCTTCAGTTTGGACTCGATCACCGGCATCGCCGCCTCCCTGCTCCACCGCGAGCCTTGCCGCGGTCCGTTAATTGTCCGACAATACTACCATTAGTCCTACTGGAACAGTACGTCATGAGCGGTCTCGACAACTGCGATTTCGATTTTGGGCTTGGCGACACACTTGACGAAGTCCGCGGTCAGGCGCGGCGCTTCGCACGTGAGCATATCGCGCCCTTGGCCGATACGATCGATCGGAGCAATGAGTTTCCGCGTGCACTCTGGCCGGCGCTCGGTGAGCTCGGTCTGCTCGGGGTCACAGTGCCTGAAACCCGCGGCGGCGCTGGCCTCGGCTACCTCGCGCATGTCGTGGTGATGGAAGAGATCTCGCGCGCCTCGGGTTCAGTCGGCCTGTCCTACGGCGCGCATTCGAATCTGTGCGTCAACCAGCTAAGTCTGAATGGCAGTGACGCGCAACGCGAGCGCTACTTGCCGGCACTGCTCTCTGGCGAGCATGTCGGCGCCTTGGCGATGTCCGAGCCGGGTGCCGGCTCGGACGTAGTCTCGATGCAGACGCGGGCCGACGAACACGCCGGCGGCTATTTGCTGAACGGCCGCAAGATGTGGATCACCAACGGGCCTGATGCCGACGTTTTGGTCGTCTATGCCAAGACGGCGCCGGATGCGGGTGCGCGCGGCATCAGCGCGTTCATCGTCGAGCGCGGCATGCGCGGCTTCAGCACCGCCCAGAAGCTCGACAAGCTCGGTATGCGGGGCTCGTCGACCTGTGAGCTGGTATTCGAAGACTGTCTCGTGCCGACCGCCAACTTGTTAGGCGAGGTCAACGGCGGTGTAAGGGTTCTGATGAGTGGTCTCGACTATGAGCGCGTCGTGCTCGCGGGTGGTCCCTTGGGCCTGATGGCGGCGGCGCTCGATCTCGTGCTGCCTTATGTGCACGAGCGCAAACAATTCGGGCAGCCGATCGGTACGTTCCAGTTGATGCAGGCCAAGATTGCCGACATGTACACACAGTTCAACGCCGCCCGCGCCTATACGTACGCGGTGGCCAAAGCCTGCGACGAGGGCCGCGGTTCGCGGCGCGATGCGGCCGCCGTGATCCTGTTCGCGGCCGAACGAGCAACGCTGATGGCACTGGAGGCGATCCAGGCGCTCGGCGGCAATGGCTATATCAACGATTACCCGGCCGGCCGCCTGCTCCGCGATGCCAAGCTGTACGAGATTGGCGCCGGCACGCAGGAAGTGCGCCGCATGCTGATAGGCCGCGAGTTGTTCGACGTTGCAGCATGAACATTGAATTCGCACCGCTGCGCCTTGCACCCGGCTATCGCAAGGTCGCCGCCGCACTGACCGAAAGGATACTGGACCGCAGCCTGCCGGCGGGCGAGCATCTGCCACCAGAAATCGAGCTCGCGCGGCAGCTTGGCGTGCACCGCTCGACCGTGCGTGAGGCGCTCCGTGAACTCGAAACCAATGGTCTGCTGGAGCGGCGGCGGGGATCGAAGCGCATGGTTGTTACACGACCAGCCAATGACGCTGTCGCCGGAGGGGTATGCCGTGCGCTGTCGTTGAGCGACGTCACCTTCCAGGACGTCTGGGAAGCGATGACGATGCTCGAGCCGCCGCTCGCGGCAGCGGCTGCCGGGCGTCGCGAGCCGGAAGCGTTCGCCGCGCTCGAACACGCCGCGGCCCAGTTTCGCGCGCACAATGCCGATGCCAAGGCTGTCGATACGCCCGTGGCGGTGCGTGAAGTCGCGGACTTCTTTCGTCGCCTGGGCGACTGCGCTCGCAATCCAGTGCTGATTCTGGCGCAGGAACCATTGCTGCAACTGCTCGAACCCTCGCTCGACGCGATGATCGACAAAGTGCCGCAAGCCCGCGCCCGGATCGTCACGGCGGAAAGGCGTCTCGTCGAGGCCGTGCGCGCGCGCGATACCGCTGCCGCGCACGACTGGATGGCGAAGCACATCCGTGACTTCAAACGCGGCTACGAACTTGCCGGCATGGCCTTGTCGCAGCCAGTCGGTTAGCGCAGCACGCGTCCGCTGGTTGGAACGATCTATCGGCGCCAGGTTGTGTTCGGCAATACGTCCGGCCATGCTGCCGGGCAGCCCGTCACCCGCTTAGGACCATACCTATGACTACCCGTCGAGATCTCCTGACTTCGGCCGCCACTGGCATGAGTGGCGCGGCACTACTCGCGCTGTCCGCAACGGCTGGCGCGGCCGCCCGCAAGACCATGCAATCACACTATGGCAGCGGCCCGGGGTTGAAAGGCCCGTATCTCGATCTCGGCACCGGCAAGGGCAACCAGCTCGCTTACGCACGGTTGCAGGGTGATCTGGATTTCGGCAAGCCCAAATACTTCTGGTTCAAGGGCTACGGTATGGCGGTCGAGCCGAACAAGAAGATCCAGGACTTGCTTGGCACGGCCGGCTTCGGCGTGATCCGTTTACAGCAGGGGCCGGACGGCGCCATTCGTCGTCTGTGCCGCGAGATCATCCTGTATACCGAGTTGCGCTCGGGCGAAGTACTCGACGAGTGGCGCAATCCGCTGACCAACGAAACCGTCAAAGTTGTCCACGTCGCTAACGACCCGTTCAACTATCTGATCGAGGACCACTTCCCGGCACCGCCGACCTTCGGCGGTCTCGACAAGACCAAGCCGCCGCCGCGCGCAGAATTCCTGTTGCCCTGGTATCAGCATGGCGACATGGCGGCGATGGAGATCCACATTCACCTGCTGTATCCCAATGCGCTGCAGCCTAACAAGTGGCCTCGCGAATCGTCGGGACCGATGGTGCAAGCATCCGAGTTCTTCGCGCATCACGTGAAGGTGGCGGACCTGCAGAACCCAAAACTGACCGCGCTCGACTTCCAGGGCACCTGGAATCGGATCACGCCGTGGCTGCCGTGGATGCTCATGGGCCAGCGCCCCGGACATGTGCAGTACGGTTGCTTCCAGGGTACGACGCGGGATCTCGAGTCGGTGCTCGACCGGCGTCTGCTCGACTATGCCCACAAGCACTATGCCAAGTACTTCGACGCGCCGACTGAATGGACCGACGACCGCAGCCTCTCGAGTCTGGAGCGCTATGCACTCGAGCAGCAGCCCGCGCCCGTGCAGCCCGCTGCTCCTGTGAAACCTTAGCCTGACGATGCAATCCGAGCTGCGTTTCAGTCCTGCGGCGGAACGCAACAAACAACCGATCGTCGAGATTCTGCAGAATGTGCTGCCGGCCAGCGGCGAAGTACTGGAGGTCGCATCGGGAACTGGTCAGCATGTCGTACACTTCGCGACGGCGCTGCCTGGCATGGTATGGCAACCGTCCGATGCGGATCTCGACAACTGCGCGACGATCGCAGCACGAATTGCCGCGAGTCGGCTCACCAACATCCATGCGCCGATCGAACTCGATGTACATAGGCTGCCATGGCCCGTGAACGGTGGCTTCACCGGTCTGGTCTGTTGCAACATGATTCATATTGCGCCGTGGTCCGCGACGCCGGCATTGTTCAGAGGTGCCCGCCCACTGCTGGCACCGCGCAGTGCGCTCGTGCTCTACGGGCCATTCATGGAAGATGGCAGGCACACGGCCGATTCCAATCAGGATTTCGACCAGTCACTGCGCGCCCGCAACGCCGAGTGGGGTGTCCGCGATCTGCTCGACGTACAGGCGGCTGCGGAAGCAGCAGGCTTCGCGTTGCAGTCTGTCGACGTCATGCCTGCTAACAACCGGATCGTCGTGTTCACGCCACGTGCGGTCGCGGCCGTCAAGCCAGATGACTAGCGACCAGCTCCGTTGATTTCTGCCACAGTTGCGCCGCCAGGGGTTTGTTGGTCATCTGCCCCCCCGGAATCACTGGATTGCAATTCTCGAAATAGTAGCCGCTGGTTTGAGCCAGCGCCGGGCTGGTCGCCACATAGCACTGCGTAGACGCGCCAACGCCGACTGGCTTGAGCAGGAATCCGGAGATCAGGCCCAATATCCTGCGCTGCCAGCCAGGATAGTGTCGGCTGAGATTGGTGTCGACCGGCCCCGGATTGATGGCATTGGAGGTCGCATTGGTGCCGGCGAGGCGGCTTGCCAGCTCCAGCGAGAACAGCCCATTGGCCGTCTTGGACTGTCCGTACGCCTTGTTAGGCGTGTAGTCGCGCTCGCCCGACAGATTGTCGAACTCGATGCCGGCCGGCGGCGCCCATTTGTAGGCCGAGCTCGAGACAACGACGACCCTGCCCTGCGGTGCATTGGTCACGCGATCGAGCAACAGATTGACCAGCAGGAAGTGACTGAGGTGATTGACGAAGAACTGCTTTTCGATGCCGCGCACCTGCTCGAGCTCCGGCAGAGCCATGATGCCCGCGTTGCAGAGGAGCACATCGAGCGGCGTATCGAGCTTGCGCACAGCCTCGGCGCAAGAACGAACGGAAGCGTGACTCTCGAGCTCGAGCTCGAGCGGCACCGCACTGCCACCGATCTCGGCACAGGCCGCCGTGGCCTTCTCGAGCGTACGGCCGGTCGCCAGCACACGCGCGCCACACGTCGTCAGCACGCGCGCCGATTCGAGCCCCAGTCCGGAGGTAGCCCCCGTGATCAGCACCGTCTTGCCGGTCAGGTCGAGATCCGCCACCACCTCAGTTGCAGTCGACGACTTGGTAAAGGCACTGAGCGGAACACCCTCGGGTTGCACGGTCGATTCCTCCTGACGTGAGCATGACCCCGTTCCGGCGGCGGCGAGCGCCGCGCCGGCGGACAGGAAGCTGCGACGGTTGATCATGGTTGCCAGAGTTTGCCCCGGCGGCGCCGGTGGTTCACGTGCGATCGCCGCACCGACCATTTCCCATGCGCGTGATCGACCGCTACAGTGCGCGCCATGAGCTCAGCTACTCTCCGGGGTGCGTCCGTACCACCATTTCATGCCGGTGAAATCGGCCGTCGCGTCGCCGTCCGTCAGCGCGCTGGTCTGCCGGTGATCGGCATGCACTTCGGACAGCCGTCAGCAGGCGCGCCCGCGGCTGCCATCAGAGCCGCGCATCGTGCACTGGACAGCGATCCATTGGGGTACTGGGAATCCGAGGCGCTGCGCGAACGGCTCGCGCAGCACTATCAGGAGGTCTATTCGGTAGCTGTCGAGCCCGGACGAATTCTGCTAACAGCGGGCGCCAGTGCCGCACTCGTCGCGTGCTTTGCGGCGATGTTCCGCCGCGGTGATTCCGTCGCGATCCTACGCCCCGGCTATCCCGCGTATCGCAACACGCTGCGCGCACTCGGACTGAATGCGGTGGAAATCAGTTGCGGACCCGAGCATCGCTATCGACTGACAGCCGAGATGGTGGCACGGCTCGAACCGGCGCCGACAGGCCTGATACTCGCAAGCCCTGCCAATCCTACTGGGGCCATGCTCGATCGACAGGAGCTCGCTGCGGTCATCGCTGTTTGTAAGGCACGCGGCATTCTGCTGCTGTCGGACGAGATCTATCACGGCATCAGTTACGGCGCTCGCGCCACCAGCGCGCTCGAATGCGACTCTGATGCTGTTGTCATCAACAGCTTTTCCAAGCTCTATCGGATGCCGGGCTGGCGTCTCGGTTGGCTGGTCGTACCGCAGGAATGGACCACGTCCCTGAGTTCTTACCTCATCAACATGTTCCTGACGCCCTCGAGCGTGGCGCAGTACGCCGCACTGGCGGCCTTTGACGTGCCGGACGATCTGCGGCATTTCGTCGCAATCTATGCCCGCAATCGCCTGCGGCTCGCCGCAGGACTCGAATCACTAGGCATCCGCAACATCCAGCTACCCGACGGGGCGTTCTATCTCTATGCTGACCTGACTCACTTGACGCATGACAGCCTGCAGTTTTGCCGACGCGCGGTCGACGAAACTGGCGTGGCGCTCGCACCAGGTATCGACTTCGACACTGTCGACGGCCGGCGTTTCGTGCGCTTTTCCTTCGCGGTCAGCGAGGCCGAAATCGACGAGGCGTTGCGACTACTTGCAGCCTGGCTACCCGGCTACCGCGATCGGTAGTCAGAAACGGTATTTTCGATCGATTGCCCGCCTCTGATCGTCTGGATCGAGCGTGTGGCAACTTGGCTGCTCATTTACGTGCGGCTTGCTCCCGCAGCGCCGCGACAATCTGCGCGTCCTCTTCCGCTGACGACCTGCCATGGCGCTCGAGAAAGCGCTGCATCTCAGCCGCATTGGCGGCGAGATCATCACTCTTGCGCAGCACGGCCAGCATTTCCTCTTGCGTATGGCAGCCGCCACAGTACTTGGCGAACAACGCATCGCTTGCGACCGGCGTCGAGGTCGGTGTCGGCTCCGCCTGCGCAACCGCGCCAGGGCTCACGAGCCAGGCGAATGCCGCCGCCGCACACAAGCACAGTGTAGTTAGAACAATGGAGACGCGCGTGACGATCGTATGATGCATGATTTCACCCCATATTGAATCTTTCAGTACAAATCTGTGCCGCTGGCACACCCACTTCGAGCAGCTCGTCCTCAAGCAAGTCCATCATTTGCGCTGGACCACACACGAAATACTGGAAGCGCTTGTATTGTTTCGGCAAATGCCGACGTAGCAGCTCAGTGGTCACCAGGCCTTGCTCGCCGCGCCAGTCCGGCGGCGGCGACTCGTACACCAGCACGATACGCAAGTTCAGCTCCGACTGCAGCGCCGTGAGTTCGTCACGAAATACCATGCGTTCGGGTCGATTAGCTGCGTAGATCAACACGACGGGCCGCACGTCGTCGCGGTCGCGCATCGTGCGCAGGATCGACAACATGGGCGTGATACCTATGCCGCCCGCGATCAGGACGAAACCCTGCCCCGGGAAGCGATCGGGAGTCAGCGCGCCGTAAGGGCCATCGAGCCAGACCCGTGCGCCCGCGTGAAGCTGCGGCACGACGTTGCCGGACCAATCGCCGAACGCCTTGATCGCGAGCTCGATATGGTGCGCCTCGTCGGGTTCGGCCGACGATGCGATCGTGATGGGATGCTGCTGAGCTGTCAGCGGGCGAGCTCCGGTCGCCAGCCATACGAACTGTCCCGGCTGGAATCGTAGCCCGGGATGATCAACCGGCCGAACGACCAA
>Ga0116152_10002853_pt1 | contig 14038 bp, 3 predicted proteins | sample AD_UKC119_MetaG_FD_89894 | JGI IMG/M metagenome (GOLD analysis project Ga0116152, IMG submission 89894) | Active sludge microbial communities of municipal wastewater-treating anaerobic digesters from Hong Kong - AD_UKC119_MetaG | ecosystem: Engineered > Bioreactor > Anaerobic > Digestate...
GAGCTCCGTGGCCGTCCGGTAACCCTCGATGGCCCGCGCGTAGGCCATCTGCTCGAAGTAGTGATCAGCCTCCTTGATGTAAGGGTCAGCATTCCCCTGGGCCGATGCGGGAAGCACCAGCAGGAGCGAAAGGGTCCACAGGATCAGCGCGCGCAACATCAGAAGTAACGGGGTGAAATGGTGCGTCCGCGCAGGAAGCGGAAGTCGTAACTGAGCATCACCTCATGAGTGCCTGCGTTATAGGCGCCGATCGCCGTGGTGGTCAGATCGAAGGCATAGCCGGCGCGCAGCTGGTCGTTGATCTGGTACTGGCCCATCACCCCGAAGGAGTTGCCCAGGCGATACATGGCACCGAACCAGATGCGCTCGCGCAGCAGGAAATTCGCGTTGAGGTCGAGGGAGAAGGGAGCACCTTCGACGGTGCGGAACAGGAAGGATGGCTTGAACTTGATGTCCTTGGAGATGTCCATCACATAACCCGCCATGAGGAAGTAGTGCCTCGCCTCCTTCGCGGGGGTCACCGTGCCGCCGCTCACATCGTTCAGGTCGTTCTCCATGAGCTTCGGTGCGGACAGGCCCACGTAATAGCGGGGCGCATGCCAGAACAGGCCGAAGCCGAAGTTGGGCAGCATGCGGCTCTGGATGTTCACGTTGGCGGGGTCGTTCTCCACCACCCGTGTGAGCGAGGCAAGATCAGCCTGGTACATGTTCACCCCACCCTTCAAGCCGAATGCCAGACGCGTATCGGTGCCCGTGCGGATGCGATAGGCGAAGTCCGCATAGGCGGAGGTCTGGCGTGCGGGACCGATCCGGTCGTTGATGGCGGAGAGGCCAAGTGCGATGCTCTCGTTCTTCAACGGGGTATGCGCCAGGAAGGTCTGCGTGGCCGGAGCGCCGTCGAAGCCCACCCATTGGTGGCGCGAGAGGGCCATCACGGTGAACACATCGGCACTGCCGGCATAGCCCGGATTGAAGGCCAGCGTGTTGAACATGTACTGGCTGAACAACGGATCCTGCTGGGCGGAAGCCATCGGTGCGAAGGCCCAGGTGCCTACGAGGAGGGCCAGGAGGGGAATGGTCCTTCTCATCGGATCAGCTGGATATAGCCCGTGAACGGTTCACCATCTGAACCCAGTTCAACAACGTAATAGTAAGTGCCTGTCGGCGCGGGACCGGAGATCAGTGCATCCGGTGACGAACCGTCCCAGACGACGCTTTGGTTATCGTAACCCGCACCATCAAAGACCTTCGCACCCCAGCGGTTGAAGATCTTCACGGTATTGTTCGGGAAGCCTTCGATCCCGGGAATGATGAATCGATCGTTCACACCGTCATCGTTCGGTGAGAACGACTGCGGGATGAACACCTCGGTATCGAAGGAGCATGGGCTCGTGGCCGACACCTGGAACTCCGCACAGCCGTAAGCATCCGATAGTAGCGCCGAGAAGGCACTGCTCACTACCACCGGGTCACTGACGAACATATACGGCGCCGTGCTGGAGAGGGTGCCGGGATCACCGGTCACCACATAGGACATCGCATCACCACCCACCACGGCAAAGGTGACGGTGTAAGTGCGATCCACCTCATTGCAGATCGTGGTCACTTCCACCGCCTCCGGGTTGCTCACCACCTTCACCTTCACAACGCTTGAGGCTGGGACACACCCGGCCACCTGCACGGTATAGATGAAGTCATAGTCGGCAGGGACAAGCTGCGTGGTGTTCAGCACACCATTGGACAGCGCGCCGGTCCCGCTCTGGTCCAGCCAGGTGCCGCCGGCATCCGGCGTTCCGTTCAGCACTGGGAACAGCGGGAGGGCCAGCAACGTATCGCACACGACCACTTCACCCGGTAGACCGGCGTTCGGACGCGGATTGATGGTGATCTGGAAGACCGCGCTCGAGTCCGGGCAGTAGGTGTTGCCCGCCACCGTGTAGAGGTAGTTGCCACTGGGCCTTGTGGCGGGATCCAGCACACCGTCAAAGGGTCCGCCGGGGCCGCTCCAGACACCACCATCGTCCGGCTCACCGCCGAGCAGGCCCGCCAGGTCCATTACCGGATCGCTCGCGCAGATCACCATGGGCGCTGGTGCGGAACCCGGATCCGGGTAATCGACCGTGGAGATGAGCAAGGTGGCCTGCACGGATCCACAACCGGGATCCTCGATGGTGTAGACGAAGGCGTTCTGGCCACCCGGGGGCAGCACGGTAGCGTTCAACAGGCTGTCCTCCACGATCGCCCCGGTCCCGTTCAGGTCGGTCCAGATACCACCTTGGTCCGGGGTGCCATCCAAGGCATCGAACAGGGAGAATCGCGTCTCCGCCCCGCAGATGGTCAGGGTGTTGTCGTCACCGGCATCCGCACCTGACCCAACGTTCACCGTGATCGTGGCCGAAGCATTGGCACATGGAGGTGTTCCGGTGATCTGGTACTGGAACGCGTAGGTGCCATTCCCCACGGCAGATGGATCGAAGATGCAACCGTTCAAGGCACCGGTACCATTGATGTCCGACCAGGTCCCGCCCACTCCTGCTCCACTGCCAAGCGCCGCGCACAGGTCAACCTCGGTCTGGGTGGCGCAAGCCGCCACGGTGGCACTCGTTCCAGCGAACGGTGCCAAGCTTCTATTGATCGTCAATCGCGCGGTATCGTTCACACAGGGCGCGGTGCCTACGATCACATAGCTGAACACACCACCTTCCTCGCTCTCCGGATCATAGCTCGGTACGTGCGCATCGCCGTCCTCGTCATACCAGGTGCCCCCTTGTTGTGGAAGTCCTCCCAGTTCGCCGAGCATGTTGAACGAGGCGAAACTTGAGCAGATGGTGATCGTTCGGTCATCGCCCGCATAGGGCGCCACCGGCTCGGTCACCGCGATGATCGCTTGATCCGCGGCGCAGGGAGCCTGACCCGGAACACGGTACACATACGAACCTGGGGCATCGACCGCCGGGTTGTATATCCCGGACACGACCACGGGACTGGGGAAGATGGTCCATGTACCGCCGGTCTGCGCATTCGGTCCGAGCAGGGGGAACAGGTCCACCGGGGCGTCATTGGAACAAATGCTCAAGGGGGCATCATCGCCCGCGTTCGGAGGTGTGCGCACAACCACCGTCACCAAGGCGGTATCCGCTGCGCAGGAGCCCACACCCGGAACGACATACTTGTAAACGCCCGGCTCATCGGTGGCTGGTTGGAAGGTGCCGTTGTGTGCAAGGCCAGAAGGGTTGAGCCAGGTCCCGTTCCCGTCCGGATCGCAACTCAAGCTACCGAAGAGCTGGCTGGGTGCATCCGTCAGGCAGAAGGTCCTTGCTCCATCGCACCCTGCAAAAGGTCCTTCCTGCACCGTTACGCTAACAAAGGCGGTGTCGCTCGCACAGCTGGAAGTTCCTGGGATCACATACCGGAGTTCACAAGTGGTGTTGGGCGGGGTCGAGCTGCCGTTGAACGCTCCACCGATCAATCCGCCACATCCATTCACGTCGGTCCATGCGCCTCCGGGTTGTGGGGTACCACCCAGGGAAGAGAAGAGATCGAGCAGCTGGTTCTGGCAGATGGTCACAGAGGCATCCTCGCCAGCGTCGAGCGCATCGGCAAGGTTCAACGTGACAACGGCAGTGGCTGCGGGACAGGGGCCTGTTCCAGCGACCGTGTAGGTGAAGTGATAGGTGCCTGGCGCAAGGCTCGTGGCATCCAGCACTCCGCCGGTGAGCTGCCCCGTTCCATCATCGTCACTCCAGGTACCGCCTGCGTTCGGTGTGCCACCAAGTCCAGCAGCCAGTTGGATCGCATCATCACCAACACAAGCCGCGAGGTTGCCGTTCGTTCCCGCATTCGGCCTGGGCACCAAGGTCACCTGCACCTGGGCCGTTGCGTTGACGCAAGGTGCCAGGCCGGCCACGGTGTACAGGTAAGCTCCGCCTGGATCCTCCGCCGGATCGAAGAACTGCGAATGCTCCAGGCTGCCGAATGTCCAGCTTCCGCCGGTGTTCGGTGTTCCATCGAGCAGGTCGATCAGGGCCACCTGAGGCCCGTCGGAGCAGATCTGCACGGCCGAGCTGATGCCCGCGTTCGGCGCGGTGTTCACGATGATGGTAGCCGTCGCGGAGTCCGACTCGCAAGGGCTCAGACCGGCGATGCGGTATTTGTACACACCGGGCGCTGTCGACCCGGGTGTGAACAGCTCACCCACTTGCACTCCGGTAGGGCCGAACCAAGTGCCCGTTTGCTCCGGCGTACCGGTCAGAACGGTGAAGAGCGAGAATGGTTGGGCGTTGCTACATAACGTCCGCACCCCGTTGTTCCCTGCGTCGGGTTGATGGTTCTGGATCACGTTCACCTGCGCCTGAGCGCTGGCGCATGGAGCCGTACCCTGAACCGTGTAGGTATACACACCGGGCTCACTCTGTCCCGGAATGTAGATGCCCTGGTGCGGATCCAGCTCGGGGTCCACCCAGGTGCCGAAGGTCTGCGGCGATCCGTTCAACACGTTCAGCAGCGGGAAGGCCGGGTCATTGTCGCATACGATGACCTGGCCATTGAAGCCGGCGTTGGGCGGTTGGTTCACGGTCATCGCCACGGTGGCGGTAACGGCCGCACATCCCTGCGGGCCCTCGACGCGGTATACATAAACACCAGCTGCATCGACCCCGGGCTGGAACACGCCGCTATGGGATACGCCGGTGGGCTGGTAGGTCCACGTACCACCGACCTGCGCGGTCGGTCCCAGCAGCGGAAGCATGGGAACAGAACCCTGGTTCGCACACACACTATGGGAGGTGGACACTCCGGCGTTCGCACGCGGATTCACGATGATCGTCAACGTACTTGTAGCGTTCGGGCATGGTGCCTGACCCGTGACCGTGAACGTGTAGATGTAGATGCCGGGCGCCACGTTGGAAGGGTTGAAGAAGCCCGACACGATGGCCGTGGACGGATCAGGACCTCTCCATGTACCGTTCATCAACGAAGGCGTTCCACCCAAGCTGTCCACCATGGCGAACCCCGTGGCATTGTCGCAGACCGTGATGGTCCGGCTGGAACCTGCGTTGGGTGGCTGTCGCACGGTCACCGTGGCTTGCGCGGTCGCATTGGCGCATGGTGGCAGACCTGCCACGGTGTAGGTGTACGTGCCCGGTGCGGTCTGCCCGGGGATGAACAGGCCATTGAAGCTCGTAGTGGCAGGCGCCGGTCCCGACCACGTGCCACCGGGGTCTGGGTCACCTCCCAATACCGTGATCAGGTTGACGCTTGGTCCACCGGCACAGAGCGTCGTGCTGCCGTTGGTCCCTGCCCGCGGGGCCGCGTTCTCCGTCACGGTGACGATCGCGATATCCGAGGGACAGGGGGAAAGACCGGTCACCGTGTAGGTGTAATCACCGGGGTTGTCGATCGGCGGCTGGTAAAGCCCGTTGTGGGTTCCTGGGCCAGGTCCCGGACGTGTCCACGTTCCGCCCGTCGTGGGGTTGCCATTCAACAGGTCGAAGAGCAGGAAGGACGGGCTGTTGCTGCACACGGTGGTATCGCCATTCCCACCTGCGTCCACCGCCTGGTTCACGTTCACCGTGAGCGAGGCGGTACCCGGGCTGCAGGGGGCGGTTCCGGCGACCGTGTAGATGTACACACCCGGTGCATCCACGCCCGGAACGAAGATGTTCGAATGCGGATCACCATTGAACGTCCAGGTACCCGGTTGCGGACTTCCCCCAAGACGCAGGGTCATATTGAAGGGACCATCGCTGCTGCACACCGTCGTCGATGCGCTCGTTCCAGCGACCGGTGCGGCCACTTCTGCAACGGTCACCGTGGAGCTGGCGTTCGGGCAGGGTGCGGTGCCGGTGAGCGTGTAGGTGAAGACACCCGGGTTGTTCGTGGGTGGGTTGTACGTACCGCTGCCAGGGCTCCAAGTACCGCCGGTCTGTGGGTTGCCGGTCAGCAGGGTGAAGAGGTTGAACGACCCGCTGTTGCTGCAAACCGTGGTGCTTGCGCTCAACCCGGGGTTTCGCGCTGCGATCACGGTAACGCTCACCAGGGCATTGTCCGCGGCGCAGGAGGCGGAGCCGCTCAGTTCGTAACGGAAGCTGTAGGTACCGGCGGCCTGCAAGGTGGCGTTGAAGAACTGGCCGGTGACCGCGTTCGTACCCGAAAGTTCGACCCATGTACCACCGGGCTGAGGCGTACCTCCGAGCCCGGAGAAGAGATCCACCAGCGTATTGGACCCGCACACCGTTAGTGAACCGTTCGCACCTGCGTCCAGGGCGGCCACGATGGTCACACGCACGGTGGCTTGGTCAGCGCCGCATTGGCCGGTGCCGGGAACGGTATAGGTGAAGTCGTAATCGCCCGGCGCCATGCCCGTGGGGGTGAAGACACCCGCTGTCAACTGGCCGGTCGCGTCATCATCGGTCCAAGTACCACCGGCGGTGGGAGTACCACCGAGTTCGGCGAAGAGGTCCACATCCCCGGCATCGGAACACACGGTGATGGTGGCATCGGTACCCGCATCCGGTGCCTGGTTCACGGTGATGGCCACCGTTGCCGAGGCGTTCGTGCAGGGCGGCGTTCCTGTCACCGTATAGGTGTACACACCAGGCGCACTAGTGCCCGGGGTGAAGATCGCCGTGCCGGGTCCGCCGCCGGGAACGGTCCATGTTCCGCCCGCATCAGGTGTTCCGCCCAACGTGGTGAAGAGGTTCACAGGTGCGTCCGTGCTGCACAGGGTAAGGGTCGCGTTGGTGCCTGCGACCGGCTTCCGGCGCTCTGTCACAGAAACGACGGCGGTGGCCGATGGGCAGGGGCTCAACCCCGCGACGGTATAGGTATAGGCGCCCGGGGTGGAGGTCCCTGGCACATAAGCACCCGTGGGAACGGGCTGTCCGCTCGGGTTGGTCCAGACCCCACCCGTCATTGGTGATCCGCCCAGGCGGGTGATCAACTGGAAGGATGCCTGGTCGCTGCATACCTCGGTGGTCCCATTGGTCCCGGCGTTCGGCGCCTGGTTCACCACGACCGTAACGAACGCGGTGTCATTCGCGCAAGGAGCCGTTCCGTTCACGACGTACTTGTACACGCCCGCGGGTGTGGTCCCAGGTGTGAAGGTGCCCGAGAAGGGAGCATTCGCCGGTGTGAGCCAGGATCCACTTCCGCTCGGCGTTCCGCCCAACACGGTGAAGAGTTGGAAGGGCGCCATCGTGCTGCACACCGTGATCGAACCGTTGTTGCCCGCTTCGGGCGCCTGCACCTTCACCACTTGTACGGTGCTCGACAAGGCGGTGCATGGTGAGGTTCCGCTCACCGTGTAGGTGTAGGTGCCCGCAGGATCCGTCGCCGGGTTCAGCGTACCGCTATGGCTCTGCCCGTTCGGCTTGGTCCAGGTGCCACCGGTGTTCGGGGAACCAGAGAGGCTGTTGAAGAGGTTCACCGTCGGGCCGTTCGTACAGACCGTGAGGTTCCCGTTGCCGCCGGGGTCCGGCGGTTGCACCACGCTGACGGAGACGGTGGCAGTGGCGTTCGCACAAGGCGAGGTGCCTGCGGCAGTGTACGTGTACGTGCCGGCGACCGAGGTGCCCGGTGTGAAGGTCCCGTTATGCGATCCGCCGCCCGGCGCGGTCCAGGTTCCTCCTGCGTTGGGGCTACCACCGAGCAGTCCGAACAATTGGAACGGAGCAGCTGATGCGCAAACCGTGGTACTTCCGTTGGTCCCGGCGTTCGGTGCCTGCACGATGTTCACAGTGACGACCGCTGTGGCATTGACGCATGGTGCGAGGCCGTTCACGGTGTAGGTATACGCTCCAGCAGGGCTTGTTCCAGGGGTGAAAGTTCCGTTGCTGGGAGAGGGACCGGGACCGGTCCAGGTGCCACCAGGCGAAGGTGAACCGCCGAGCAGGCCGAAGAGGTTGAAGGCCGTGGCATTGGAGCATCGCGTCACCGTGGCGTTGGTCCCGGCATTAGGGGCGGTGTTCACGGCCACGGTCACGGTGGCGGAGGCGTTGGCGCATGGCGGAACGCCAGCCACGGTGTAGGTATAAACACCGGGCGCACTCGTGCCAGGGATGAAGGTCCCGGAGAAGGTACCTCCTCCCGGAGCGGTCCAGCTACCACCGCCGTTGGGTGAACCGCCCAAGAGCCCGAAAAGGGCGAAGCTGGCGTCCGTGCTGCATACGGTGGTGCTCGCATTGGTGCCCGCACGGGGCGCGGCCTGCACACCAATGATCAAACTGGCGGTGGCCGCCGCACAAGGGGCGGTGCCTGCGACCGTATAGGTGTATGTACCGGCCACATCGGTCCCCGGGACGAAATTGGGACCGTGTGATCCACCGGGCCCGGTCCAGGTGCCACCGGCCTGGGGTGTGCCGCCCAGCCTGCTGATCAGTGCAAAGCTGGATGCGTTGCTACAAACAGTGAAGGTGGCACCCGTACCGGCATTGGGAGCATTCACCACGGTCACCGTTACCGTGGCCGAGGCGTTCGCACATGGTGGTGTGCCCAGGACCGTGTAGGTGTAAACCCCCGGCGTCGATGTCCCGGGAGTGAAGGTCGAAGTCACGGCGCCACCACCGGGTCCTGTCCAGGCGCCACCTCCATCCGGGCTGCCGCCCAGGCGTGTGAAGAGATCGAAGGCGGGCTGGTTGTTGCACACCGAAATGGAGGCGCTCGTTCCGGCCGAGGGGGGTTGGTTGACCGTGACCGTGACGGTCGCCGTGGGGTCCACGCAGGGCTGCGGATCACAGGGGACGGTATAGGTGTACACCCCGGGCGCGTCCACCAAGGGGTCGAACAAGGCATCGGTCGGGTCGCCATCCGGATCGGTCCAGGTGCCGCCGGGATCAGGGCTGCCGCCCAACGCGGTGAACAAATCGGTGACGGGGCTTGTGGAGCACAGGGTGAGGGTACCGTTCGTTCCTGCGCTCGCGTTCTGGGGAAGTTGCACGAACAGGTTCGCAGAGCGCGCGGCACAGGAAGCTTGGGCAGGCACGCTGTACGTGTACAAGCCGTACGGGTCCGATGCAGGGTCAAAGGTGCCATCGCATGCACCACTTGGACCGGTCCAGGACCCACCAAGCTCCGGATAACCACCCAGGGAATCGATCATGTCGAAGGGCGTCGCGAGCATCGGCACATCCGCTGCGGCGTTCTCCCCGGCTTGTATGCCGGTGAGGATCGCGGCTTTCCAGCCTGCATCATTGCCGGAGCCATCGACCTCCCACTTCAGGGTGAGGCAGCCCGATGCATGGGAGGAGGACACCTCCAGATCCAGCCAGTCATCGTGATGGTCGCCGACCAGGAACGGGCTTCCCGTGGTGCTCGTGCCTTGGAACACCTTCAGCTTATCCCCGGCATCATCCGCCAGATCCCATTCCACGAACCGCAGCACCGTAGCGGGTCCGGCGTTCGGACCACCTGAGGGGCACACCGTGGCGGTCGCGTTCACCCCGTTCGGGTAAGGTTGATCCGGCCCACCGGGATCACAGATCATGCCATGACACTGATCAACGTCCACGCCGTCGGTCAGTGTCACCACTTGACCACGCGAAACCCGTGTCGGGGTCATCGCCATAAGGAGGAGCAGGCCCAAAGCCCACCCTGATCGTGGTCTGCTGGAAAATGAATGGATCACGGCCAGAATAACAAAGCCCTGGTAAGAGGGACGTGCAAGTTATGCGCTTAGGACGGGCCAGAGTCAATTCGGTCTCGCCTTCCGCACCAACTGTCGACGGTCATGGTGATTTCGTCGACCAATATCTCATCTGGTCGATACCGGCGAGGTCCACCCGGATCGGGCCGTTAAGGCTGTACCACGGGTGTGGGATCCCGACCCAGGGTGATCGCGAGCATCACCTCATGGGTGCCGGTGCTGTAGTTGCGCAGGTTGCTCGTGATGATATCGTACGAATAGCCGAACTGGAAGGTCTGCTTCAGCCAATAACCGACCATGGCCGTGTAGGCATCGTTCGTCCGGTAGCCGGCTCCGAGCCAGAAGGTGTTCTTGTAACGCACAATGGCATTGAGGTCGACCTTGGCCGGCACAGGGCTCGTGTATTTCACCAGTACGGAGGGCTCGATCCGCCAATCCTCGCCCACGGGGAAGCGATAACCACCCATCGCATAGTAGTGATCCTCCATGCGGCTCAAGGTCTCCTTGGTCTCATCCAGGAAATACACCTTGTTCTGCAACAACTGGGGTGCGGTGGCGCCGAACCAGAACCGCTCACCATAGAGGTAGAAGCCGAACTTGGCATCGGGCAGGAGATCGCCGCGCAACTGGTCATCCATCACGGGATCGTTGGGGTCGTGGAATTGGATCTTCGACCCGTCGATCAGGAACTGCAAGAGGCCGGCGGATACGGATAGGGACAGCTTCACATCCTCCGTCAACCGCAGGTGATAGGCGTAGGAGAGCTGGAAGCCTGTTCGACGCGTGGGTCCAACGATGTCCGTGAAGAGGTAGCCACCCACGCCCATCTTCTCGCCGATCGGCGTGGTGCCGCTGAAGGTGAAGGTGCGTGGCGCATCCTGGATCCCCACCCACTGGTAGCGATGGCCGCTCCGCAGTTCGAAAAAAGGCCGGCTGCCGGCCACCGCCGGGTTGAATACGTAATCGTTGAACTGGTACTGCGTCAGCTGCGGCAACTGCTGGCCACTGGCGTTCAACACCAAGGCGACCAGACTGAGGAGGAATGGATGGCGCATGGGTCTTCGATCAGCGGATGATGGTGAGCGGGCCGGTGTACGGCTCCGGGAATCGTTCGTCGTTCAGCTCGATGACGTAGTAGTATGTCCCCACGGGCACGAGCCCATCCTTGTAGCGGCCATCCCAGGGTTGTTTGTAGCCCACGCTCCGGAACAGCAGCTCGCCCCATCGGTTGTACACCTCCACCTCACACTCGGGGAAGAGCTCGATCAGGTCGATCTGCCAGGTATCGTTGCTTCCATCCGCGTTCGGGGTGAATCCGTTCGGGATCACCACGGTCGGCACCACGGAAACAAGGACGGAGTCGGTATCCACACACCCGTTCGGGGCCACGACGGTAAGGGTGAACCAGGTGGTGACCGACGGATCCGCGATCGGTGCAGCGATGGAGGCATCGTTCAACAGGCTGTCAGGGGCCCAGCTGAAGACGGCTCCCGGCGGGCCGGAAGGGGAACCACCGAGGGTCGCGGTCTCATTGATGAAGATGGTCTGATCCACGCCGGCGTCCGCGATCGGCAGGGCGAGCGAAGTGACCAGCACCACATCGGTGGAAGAACACGGTCCATCGGAAACGACGAGGGTGAAGAGGTGATCACCCGCTGGTAGGACAGGCAGCTCGATGACGGGTGCTGTTCCGATCTCGAGGCCGTCCGGATCGCGCCAAGACCAGGTGACCGCGCCGGTGCTGGCCGATCCATCCAGTGTGGTGATGGTGCCGGTGCAGACCTGCTGATCCTGGCCCGCATCAGCAATGATCGTCACATCAGCCCCCACCGTGATCACCGTGTCGATCGTACAACCGTTGACATCGGACAGGGTCAGGTCGTAGGCGCCCGGCACCAGGTCAGCAAGGTCCTCCGTGATCGCGGTGAAGCCGTTCGGACCGACCCAGGAGAAGGTGTAGGACGGCACGCCACCGAACGCGGTCGTGGCTATCGACCCATCGGCCGCATCGGCACAGCTCGCATCGGTCAACGTGTTCACGATGAACTCCAGGACCGGTGGTTCCTGAACGACGTAGTTGAAGGTACTGTCACAACCCACGGCATCCGTGATCGTGAGGACGGAACCACCAGCGCACAGGTCGGTGGCTGAACTGCCACCGGGCCCGTTGGGTGGTTCCGGTGACCAGGAATAGGTGAGCGTTCCGATGCCACCGGTGGCGGTCGTGACAATGGCTCCGTCACAGACGCTGTTGCACAGCAGGTCCGTCACCAGGGCATTGTCCACGATGGGCACGAACGGCAGCACGGTGAAGGGCACGAGGGTGTCACAGCCCAGCCCGTCGGTAATGGTCACGCTCATATCGCCCGCGCACAGGCCGGTGACCGACATCGTTCCCTGGCCGGAGGCATCCGGCTGCCATAGATAGGTGAAGGAGCCTGCACCGCCCGAAGGGTTCACGCTGGCGGTCCCATCACAAGGCCCATTGCAGGTCTCGCCAAGGAAGACCAGGCCGGGATCGATCGGGGTGCCCTCGGTGATCGTGAACGGCAGGTCCACGGAGCAGCCGTTGGCGTCCGTTATCCGCACCTCATAGGCACCGGCACAGAGCAGCTCAATGTTGGTGGTGTCCAGTGCGAAGGTGGCGCCAGTCTGATCGGCCCAGTTGATCGTGTACGGTTCAACGCCGCCCGTGATCACCAGCGTAGCGGTCCCCTCGCACTCGGCGAAGCACGCGTTGTCGGTCGTCGTCAAGGCCGCTTCAAGCACCGGGGGATCCACGAGTTCCACGGTCACGGTGGTCACACAGCCGTTCGCATCGCTCACCGCACAGGTCCATGTATCCGCGCACAGACCGGTGGCCACATCATTGCCTTGTCCATTCGGAGGAACCGGATCCCAGACGTACGTATAGGCACCCGTTCCACCTTGCGCGGTGAGTTGGATGACCCCATCACAAGCCGCATTGCAGGTGATCGGCGTGACGTCGGAGGTGACGACCAACGGATCCGGACCGAGGATGAGGAAGGGAACGACAATGGAACAACCTGCAGCATCGGTGATGGTGACCTGCGCGGTACCCGCACACAGGCCTTCCGCCGAGGGGTTGCCCTGGCCGTTGGTCGGCAGCGGGTCCCATTCGATCGTATAAGGCGGCAGTCCACCGGTGGGGCCCACCGTGGCGGTACCGTCGCACACGCCAGCGCAGGACACGGGAGAGGTGCTCAGGTTCGCGATGATGGGGTCCGGTTCAGCCACGATGGCGGTATCGATGCTGAGGCAGCCAATGCCGTTCGTGACAGCGACCAGGTAGGTGCCACCGCACAATCCGCTGATCTGCTCGGTCGGCGATCCGAGGTCGTTGCCGCTCGCATCGTACCAGGCGATAGAACACAGCGGCGTTCCGCAATTGAACTGGACCTCCGCGCTTCCATCGCACACACCGGGGCAGGTGGTGGTATCGGCGGTGGTGGCGAGCACTTCGCCATTGAGGTCCTGAACCGGAACGAGCGCATCAACGGTACAGCCGGCAGCATCGGTCACCTGCACCGAGTAGAATCCACTGCAGATGCTGCTCAAGGTGTCGTTCGTTCCCAGGATCGCGGCGCCCGAGGTCCATAAGAACAGGTACGGATCCTGACCGCCGCTCACCGAGACAACGGCTTCGCCATTGCACAGGCCGCACTCACTCGAGGTGGTGCCAATGGTGAGAACGAGCTCATCGGGTCCTAGGACCTCGTAGGTGAATGTCGCGGCGCACCCGTTCGCATCGGTGATGGCGAGCGCGTAGCTGCCTGCACAAAGGTTGAAGGCACCATTGCTTCCCTGCCCGTTCGGCGGGATGGGCGCCCAGGAATAGGTCAATGCGCCGGTCCCACCGGCCGCTGTCACGATCACACTCCCATCACAGGAACCAAAGCACGTGACCGCTGAGACCACGGCCGATGCTGAGATGGGCAGGGGTTCGCTGATAAGGACCTGTACGGTGGTATCGCATCCCGAAGCATCGGCGATGAGCACCTCGTACACACCGGCACAAAGTCCTGTGACCTGCGGGGAGCCCTGTCCTGCGCCGGGCTCGGGAGACCAGGTGTAGGTATATGGTTCAATACCACCCACCGGACCGACCGTCGCGGTACCATCGCAGGCACCGGGGCATGACACCGGGGTGCTGCTGAGGTTGGGCACGATCGCTGTGCTCGTGCCGACCACCGCCTCCGCGATGCTCACGCATCCGGACCCATTGGTCACCTGGACGGTATAGGTTCCCACGCACAGACCGACCAGCACAGGATCCTGGCCGAGCACGTTGCCATCCGCGTCCGTCCATTGGACCGTACATGGATCCACACTGCAGGAGAAGTTCACCGCCACCTGAGCGTCACACCCATTGGCGCA
>Ga0116152_10002854_pt1 | contig 14033 bp, 14 predicted proteins | sample AD_UKC119_MetaG_FD_89894 | JGI IMG/M metagenome (GOLD analysis project Ga0116152, IMG submission 89894) | Active sludge microbial communities of municipal wastewater-treating anaerobic digesters from Hong Kong - AD_UKC119_MetaG | ecosystem: Engineered > Bioreactor > Anaerobic > Digestate...
GCGACGCTTGCGGATCATTATCAGGGTAAGCGATTTAATAGCCCTAATGATGTGGTTTTTGATCATCGCGGCCACATGTTCTTCACGGATCCTCCTTATGGACTCATCAACAACATGCAAGATAGTTCCAAAGAAATTCCATTCCAGGGGATCTATCGCGTCGATGCCGCAGGAGATGTTGTCTTGCTGGATACGGTGAGTCGCCCAAATGGGATTGCTTTGTCGCCGGATGAGCACACATTGTACGTTGCTAATTCCGATCCTTTAGCAGCCATTTGGTACGCCTATACCCTGAGCGACAGCGGGACGATTTCAGACAAGAGAATTTTCCTGGATGTTACTGACCAGGTCAACAATCACAATCCCGGATTGCCGGATGGGTTAAGAGTTCATCCTACAGGAACACTATTTGCATCGGGTCCGGGGGGTATCTGGGTGATCAACGCGCAAGGGGAGCCACTTGGGGTCATCCGTACCGGACAGGCTACAGCCAATTGTAGTTTTAATAGTGACTTTTCAGAGTTGTTTATGACCGCCGATGACTACATCATGCGAATCAAACTGGAAACGAACCTGGTGAAGAAATTGACTCAATGATTTCAATCGCCAGGGCTTTGCGTTCCTCATGTGGGCCTTTGAGAAGGGTAAAGGGAACGGATTGTGCTGAAAGAAGATCCAAATAGTCCTGAAATAGTTTTGTACGGCGGGTTTCATCCTCCCGCAGAGGGTCCGCTTCCCAGGGAATATCAGGATAACATAAAAAAACATGCTGATAGGTGGTTTTGCTTTTCTCCAACCAGGCACTGAGGAGGGGAGGTAACCGGTTGCCCACCTTATCCAGCCACCATATGGCGAATGTGTACGAATCGGTATCGGATAAAGTACAGGTTTCCTTGTAGCACTGGAGGGTCTCCAGGGATGACTGTGCCGATGCAATGCGCAGGATCATTTCCTGAATTGAGCTGACCGGTGGTCGACGAAGATAGTTTCGACTGTATTCGGGTATCCATAACCAATTGGTTGTCAAATGAATGCTGTGACAAAGGGTGGTTTTACCTGAACTTTCAGGTCCGGTAACAGAAAATATCATGCAACAGAAGTAGGGAAAAAAATTGAAATTGAAAAGCAGAATCTCTATCTTTACCCATGGAAAGGGTTTCAAATCTTCGGGTAGAAAATGCCCAGGAAGAGTACAATATCAGAAGAAGTCAAAACCGATTATTTCATTCATATTACAAGTTTTTGGCATAAAACTTGCTTGATTTAATCTGGTTCTAATCATTCATTCCAATATTGTACTACCCAGACAAATTGTAGTTTTCTTATTTTGAGACCTTAGTCTAGAGAGCCTGGATTAGCTAGTCTAATTCGGGCTTTTTTTCTTCTCCGTATCAAATATAAGAAGAAATTTAAATATAAAAAAGCTATATATATAGAAATTTCTAATTTTTTAGGAATTTCCGGCTGCCTGGTCGCGTAGCCGCTGCAAAAATGGAGAAGCAAAGACAAAATCCTCCATCTCAGGGTTATCGCTGTGCAACACCGATTCCTTGTTGCCAATCCAGGCGACACGCCCCTGATGAAGCAGAGCGATATTCTCACCGATTTCCATAACAGAGTTCATGTCATGGGTGTTGATGATGGTGGTGATGTGGTTTTCTTCGGTTATACTATTGATCAACTCATCGATCAGGATACTGGTTTTAGGATCCAGACCTGAATTTGGTTCATCACAGAAGAGGTACTTTGGATTCAGGACGATGGCGCGGGCAATTCCTACGCGCTTTTGCATGCCGCCGCTTATCTCGGAAGGGAACTTGATGTTATTGCCGGCGAGATTCACCCTTTCCAGACACCAGTTCACCCGCATATCTTTTTCTTTTTTGGTCTGAGCTGTGAACATGTCCAGTGGGAACCGCACGTTTTCTTCCACCGTCATGGAGTCAAAGAGGGCCGAACCCTGGAAGAGCATGCCAACCTGCATGCGGACAGTCTTTAATTGCCTTTTGTTTAATCTGGAGAATTCTACATCATCGTACCAGATAGTCCCTTCATCCGGTCGCATCAAACCCACCAGTATTTTGAGGAGGACGGTTTTGCCCGCACCACTCCGGCCAATGATGAGGTTGTTTTTTCCGGTATCAAAGGTGAGGCTGATGTCCTTCAGGACATTGTGTTCTCCAAAAGATTTGTAAATACGCTCTGCTCGAATCATAGATCAGGTCGTTAATACTACGGCAATTACATAATCGGCGAGAATGATCAGGATATCGCTTAATACGACGGCCTGGGTACTCGCACGTCCCAGCTCGATGCTTCCTCCGGTTACCGTATAGCCATGATACGTGGATACACAGGTCAAAATGATGGAAAAAACAAACGACTTGACCAGCATCAAGGTGACATTGAAGGGTACAAAAAAAGATCGAAGCCCCTGGATGTATTCCTCACTAGCCAGAAAATGAGTGGGTACCATAGTCAGATAACCTCCGGCGACGGCCAGAAAGGCCGCTACAATAACCAACATCGGTATTACGGTCATTGCTGCTATGAGACGAGGCATGATCAGGAAGCCGGCTGTATTGACCCCCATGATCTCCATCGCGTCAATGTGTTCTTTCTGCCGCATTCCTCCGAGTTCTGCCGCCATATTGGACCCTACCTTGCCAGCCAATACCAGGCAGGTGAAAGTCGGCGCCAGTTCAATGATCGCGATGTCTCGTACGATGTACCCGATGTAATACCTGGGTATGAGCGTTCCGTCCAACTGGTAAGAGAACTGTATGGCGGTAACCGCTCCTATGAAAACGGAAATCAAACCTACGATAACCAGCGACCCAATGCCGATGTCGTACATTTGCCGCACCGTTTCTTTCCAATACATGGACCATCGCTCCGGCTTTGCGAATGCATTGCCCATCATGATGATAAACCGTCCAAAATGCGACAGCAGTTTAAGCATGCTACTTATTTTTCAGATCGTAACTTTGCGGGACAAAATAAACCATTATTAACCGTATAAAACGAAGTGTGGACCATTTTCATGCCATTCCTTCGTCAAAGGTAACACATATCAAAGATCATGCGAGCTATCATTAGCGGAGGTACCAAAGGAATCGGGTTAGCTATTGCGGAACAACTGGCAGGGGAAGGTTATGATCTTGCCCTATGTTCCAGACAAATGCATGATTTATTAAAAACGCAGAAAAGATTGCAGCAAATTCGACCAGATGCGGAAATCCTCATCCATGAAACCAATGTGCGAAATAAGCAGGAAATCAAGGCTTTTGTCGATTTTGTTCGCAGCAAATGGGACCGGATTGATGTCCTGATCAACAATGCCGGGATTTTTATATCCGGCAAGATTACTGAGGAAGAAGAAGGAACCTTGGAAGAGATGATCGAAACCAATTTGTACGGTGTGTACTACATGACCCGCGCGGTCTTGCCTGCCATGTTGCCAGCCCGTCGCGGACACATCATTAATATGGCTTCCATAGCCAGCATCATGGCTTACCCGAATGGAGGTTCCTATTCCATCTCCAAGTTTGGGTTACTGGGCTTTTCCAAAGTTTTAAGAGAAGAATTAAAACCGACCGGAATCAAGGTAACAGCCCTCCTGCCCGGAGCTACCTGGTCCGATTCCTGGGCCGGATCAGACCTTCCCTATGAGCGATTGATCGAAACCCGGGATATTGCGAAAATTGTATCATCCATCCTTAGTCTTTCAGATTCGGCTGACATCGAGGAGTTGATCGTTAGACCGCAATTAGGCGATTTATAGAAGCAATATGTGTACAGTCACTTATCTGCCATGGAATGGAGGCTTTATCATAACCTCCAATCGTGATGAAGCTCCTGACCGTTCTCCTTTGAAATTAACCGAAATAAGGAGGAATGCCGAGCTTATTGCATTCCCAAAAGATGTGAAAGCAGGAGGAACGTGGATTGCTTCCAGCGAATCAGGTAAAGTATTGTGTCTCCTGAATGGAGCTTTTGAAAAACACCACCATCGTCCGCCATACCGGTTGAGCCGTGGGCAAATGGCCTTGCAGTTTTTCGACTACCCCCGGATCATCGATTTTCTCCATACCTATGATTTCCGGGGTATAGAACCTTTTACCTTGGTGGTGTGGGATGGGGCAGAATTGGCTGAGATTAGATGGGATTCACGAGCTTGCCTCCATTATAAAAAACTTGATCCTCAAAAACCTGCCATCTGGTCATCAAGTACACTCTATCCTTACGAAATAATGCAAATGCGAATAACCCTTTTCAGGAAATGGTTGCAAACTAACGTTGAGTTTGCCCCTCTTAACATTCGCGATTTTCATTCATTCGGGCGGGTAGGGGATCCAACCAATGACTTGGTCATGAACCGGAATGGGGTGGTACGAACGGTAAGCATAACCCAGGTGATCTTTGCCCAGGAAAAATCAATCATGCATTACGATGAATTGATCCGGAATACTCAGGATGAGATATCCATGATGGTAGCTGCTTCCACAAACAATTAATTCCGGATCAGATGTTTAAGCCGCCGCAGACACTTAGGACCTGACCGGTGAGGTATGAAGAATCATCGGATGCCAGGAATAAGGCCAGTTTAGCGACATCTTCTACCTTGCCAAGCCGGTTTAGCGGGATGTTTTGTAAGTATTGCTTCATGGTTTCTTCGGAAAGCTCTCCGGTCATTTCAGTTTCAATGAATCCGGGTGCGATCGCATTGCAGCGGATATTCCGGGAACCCAGTTCCTTGGCAATGGACTTGGTAAATCCTATAAGCCCAGCCTTTGATGCCGCATAGTTAGCCTGGCCGGCATTCCCAAAAACACCAACTACAGAGGACATATTTATGATCGACCCGCTGCGGGCTTTCATCATCGGACGGAGTACCTGCTTGGTGAGGTTAAACGCAGATTTAAGATTGGTATGGATGACATCGTCCCATTGTTCTTCACTCATACGCAGCATCAGGGTATCACGTGTAATTCCGGCATTGTTGATTAATACATCGATGGTGCCAAAGTCTTCCAGTACTTGCTTGACAAGGTTTTCCGCCTGGACATAATCGGCTGCATCCGAGGCATAACCTTTGATCTTAACCTCTGATGTTTTTAATGCGTCTACCAATTCGTCAGATGCCTGATGACTGGATCGGTAGGTAAATGCTACATGTGAGCCGGCAGATACAAAAGTTTCCACCAGACCTTTTCCAATGCCCCGGGTCCCGCCGGTAATGAGTGTGACTTTCCCATTCATAATTAAGAATTTTAGCGCTTACTCCCACAAAGTAATGGGTAATTAATCGTTCTACCAAGCCAGCCTGGATCAAGGTTGTGGTGCGCCGTTGATTTCAATGCAATCCAATCCTAAAACCGGAAAGAGTATGCTCAAACAGTCCTGAATTCAGAATTTGCAACAAGAAATGCATCAAAAACGGATTGGTTATTTTACTTTATTTTTAGGATAAACTTGTAAAATGATAGCACCTCCGGCCTGGTCTGGTCCCATAACTCCCGGCATGCTTTCGATATTGCCCATTCTCTACGTTGCCTGGTCTGACACTGTGTTGAGCCCATCAGAAATGAACCTGATTCATGAACAGATAAATCAGATGCCGCACCTGACTCCCGGGGAGAAGAAAGCCCTTATAAACTGGGCTGATCCTACTGCTCCTCCGGGTGAAGATGTGTTTCGGGAATGGGTGAAAGCGATGCAGGAAGCTTCCGGCAAATTGACCGGAAAAAAGCGATTGTCGCTGGCCAAACTGGGTTTGGAGATGGCGGAGGCGGCAGCCAGAAAAGGGATGGACCCGGTGCACCTCCACCAGGTTCTGGAATCGCTTCAGGAAATGGAAACGGCGTTAGGGGTGACGAATCCCGAGAGCTATCGCATTCTGGCCGCCCGTTTGACGAATCAGGGGGCACTGAGAGCAGAAGACCAGCCTTCCTTTAGCGTAAAAGCGATGACGGATGTCCTTGACGATGACTACGCATTGGAGCGGCAGCGGTTAAGAAGACTGCTCGAAGATCCGGCTTTTAAATACCGATATACCCGCGACAAGGATCGCCACCGTGATCAGGTGCTTGCCTGGTGCCGGATGCTGGCACAACAAGGATATGGCGCCATTTCCTACCCTGAAGCCTATGGTGGTCGAGACGACATGGGCAGATACGCCGCTATCTTCGAAACGCTGGCACACCACGATTTGAGTCTGGTGGTTAAATTCGGTGTCCAGTTCGGATTATTCGGTGGAGCCATACTACACCTGGGGACAAAGATGCACCACGATGCCTATTTGCATGATGCCGGTACACTTACGTTGCCTGGTTGTTTTGCGATGACTGAAACAGGTCATGGCTCCGATGTGCGCGGGATAAAGACAACGGCCGTTTATGACCCGGTCACCCGGGAGTTTGTGATCAATTCTTCCGGGCCGGAATCGAACAAAGAATACATTGGAAACGCTTTGCACAGTCGTATGGCCGTCGTATTTGCTCAATTGCATGCCTTGGGAATACAGCACGGTGTACATGCATTTCTGGTACCAATGCGTGACAAAGATGGCGATGAATTGCCTGGAATCCGGGTAGAGGATAATGGATATAAGATCGGGCTGAATGGTGTGGATAATGGTAAAATATGGTATACCAATGTCCGTATACCCCGGGAGAATTTGCTAAACCGGTTTGGATCGGTAGCGGCTGACGGGAGTTATACCAGTCCGATCGAAAATCCGGATAAGCGCTTCTTTACCATGCTTTCAACCCTGGTAGGGGGCCGTATTTGTGTGGGCAGGGCCGGCTTGTCCGCCGCAAAGTCCGGATTGACCATCGCCATACGCTATGCATTGCGGCGACGTCAGTTTAGTCCCGGCCCGGATCAGCCGGAGACCTTACTTCTGGACTATCCGACCCACCAGTGGCGGTTATTGCCCCGCTTGGCAACAGCATATGCACTGGATTTTGCATTAACCGATCTTACACGTCAATATCAGGATGCTCAGGGCGGGGATCTGCGTAAAGTGGAGACAAAAGCCGCCGGATTGAAAGCTTACACGACATCGTTCGCGGTGGAAACGCTGCAGGTATGCCGGGAAGCTTGTGGTGGCAAGGGCTACCTGTACGAGAACCGGTTTGCCGATCTCAAAGGAGATACCGACATATTTACTACGTTCGAAGGGGATAATACCGTTTTGTGGCAATTGGTTGCGAAAGGTCTTTTAAGCGATTTTCGGCAACAACTGCACGACCAGGGAAATCTGGCACTGGTACGACTAATCATGGAGCGAGTAACAACCTCCATGACTGAAAAAAACCCAATTATTACCAGGAACACCGATGCCGGCCATTTGATGGATGCAGAATTTTTACTTTCCGCATTCAAGTACCGGGAGCGCAAGTTGGTACAGGGAGTGGCTGAACGTATGCGAAACTATCTTCGTAAACATATGGATGCCTACGATGCCTTTCTACGGTGCCAGATGCATATGGTGCATGCGGCAAAAGCATTTGTCGAGCGGGAAGTTCTGGAACAATTCATCAAGGTGGTGGTGGATCAGAAAGACCCGGCTATTAAAGGGGCATTACAGCAAATGTGTCGACTGTATGGGTTGTACACGATCCTCGAGCATAAAGGATGGTACCTTGAAGCCGGTTATCTGGAGCCGGTCAAAACCAAAGCCATTCGTAGGATGGTACAAAAATTATGTGCTGGGATCAGGGTTGATGCGCTCGCACTGGTTGATGCTTTTGCAATTTCGGATGTCGTGCTCGGTGCACCAATCGCGATCGAATGATGGATGGATATTTACTGATGCGAATCGGTTGATTGAAGTTTAACTTTCCTTCCATCCTGGATCAGGATATGATTACCGGTAACCGCTTTGTAGGTAGCATGCGGGAAGATGGTTTTAAAAGTGCCTTCGTAAAATTGGCTCGTCTCCTGCCGGTCTGCCTCTGTATAGGCAAGACAGTTGTAAAAGATTAATCCGTCGTACCGAAGCAATCTTCGGCAATTTTCAAGAAATTCCATGGTTTGGCAAGCCACAGGGATCTGCGCATTGTCGAAAACATCGACACAGATGAGATCGTATTGCTGCTCGTCCTGCGCAACAAAAGTAGCCGCATCAGTCAGGTACCAGGTGATGGGAGAGGTTAACCGTGGAATGGTGTATTTGACCGCCAATTCCACAACCGCTTCATCCAGTTCCACGGCAGTTATTTCAGCTTTCTGATGGAAGACATTTTGTAAGATGAGCGGTATAGACCCCAGCCCGAAGCCCAGGACCAATACCCGTTCACAACGAAAGGTATCCCAGTCAATTGTCATGAAAGAAAGCCGGAAGTTATCGTAAGCTTCATCAAAGGAGTAGATGGCATTTTGGGTGCTTAGCTGAAATTTACCCCGGACCAGGCTTACATTGAGTTGTGGGTTCAGATCTGACGAGGTCCTTTCCAGCCGGACTTCCCAAAGGTAACTCAACCATCGTTTCCAGGCAGGTATATTCATTATGAAGTGTATGATGCACGGTTGGTCATGGTTTTCTGGAAAACAGCCTCAGCAATCCGTCGATCCTGGTCGTTATAGGGCTGGTTTTTTGCAGCCTGGGCAGCTTCAGCTACCTCTTGAGCTTTGGGGAGTGAATAAGTCAGAAATCCATGCGGTCCACCCCAGGTGAAAGGAGGAATGAATTTACGGAAATAGCCATCACCGTATAAGTTGCAAAATGGTCCAGCAACAGTGCCCGTAGTTAACATGGACTGAATTCCGGTACGGACGTGGTCTCCCATGATGGTTCCGCAATAGGGGCTGCCTGTAGATACAAATTTGTTCTCAGGGTAACTCCAGACCGATACGTCGTCAAGCGTATTCTTCAGGTTGCTAAAAGTGGTTCCAGCGCCCAGATTGCAATAAGACCCGATCACTGAATTACCCAGATATCCGTCATGGCCTTTGTTGGAATAGGATTGCATCACGGTGTGTTTGATCTCTCCTGCTCCGGTACAGCCCGGCCCAAGTGTTGTCGGACCATAGATTTTGGCGCCCATTTTTAATACGGCCTGTTCGCCCAGGCTAAAGGGCCCGCGAATCATGCATCCTTCCATAATTTGAGCACCCTTGCAAATATAGATGGGACCTTGTTCGGCATTCAGAATAGAGTGCTTCACCTGAGCGCCTTTCTCAATAAAGATCTGATCGGCCTGAATCAATTGATTGCTGGCATCCGGAGTTTGGAAGGTTTTGACTTTCCGCAACAGATCCACATCCCATTGCATGGCGATGGCATTGTACTGAAAAAAATGCCACGGACGGTTTAATTTAAAAAAGGGTGTATCACTTACCTGGAATCCATTCAGTTCCTTAATGGGTTCTTCATGGATCAGCAGATCAAACTGACTGCGGGGAAATCGTGCTGCGATGAGGTCTTCCCCCTCCATGATCGCTTCATTGATGTTTAATTGATCAACCAGCTTGATCAACTCCCTGGATGGTAGATAGGCGGCATTAACCAGATAATTGTCGTCTTCAATCGTTAAAGGGTAAGCCTGAGCCAAGTGATCCTGTGTGATGTAAGAAGCGGTACCCTTCAGCAGCTGTTCCCACTTTTCCTTTAGCGTAAGAATACCTATCCGTAACTCGCCTACCGGCTTGGTGAAAGTCAGGGGAAGCAAATAGTCCCAACTATCATCATCAAACAATATGATGTTGCGGTTCATATTCCTTTCTTGGCTTTAAAACGCATCAAGTTGCGTGACATTGTATACTGGGTTTTGGATAAAATGAAGAAAGCTGCTTGACCCGTTGCCAAGCAGCTTTCTTCGATATCATTTTTGGATTGTATGATTAGTCTTCCTTCTTGGCAAATCGTGAATTTGCAAACTTCTTATTGAACTTGTCAATCCGACCAGCCGTATCCACAAATTTCATCTTACCGGTAAAGAACGGATGGGACATGCTTGATATTTCCATTTTGACCAGAGGGTACTCTTTGCCATCTTCCCAAACGATGGTATCACGGGTAGGTGCACAAGAACGGGTAATGAAAGCTTCGTCCACTGAAAAGTCCTTGAATACGACAAGGCGGTAATTTCCAGGATGCAAGTCTTTTTTCATTTCGATTTCAATTATTGGAGTGCAAAGGTAAAGTAAATTCCGTAATAAGGAAATACTCTGGCTTGAAAAAATATCCGTTTGATCCGGTTATTCACTCCATCCCGGCCAGAAGGCATCCTGATAATGGTTGACCATAGGGGCCTGGTTGTTAGGAAGGTAGATGGCTATGATATCGAATCGTATTTCCCATTGATGATCGTGTTCAATCATATAGGCTTCCGCAGCCTGCCATAATTTGCGTTGTTTGGATGGAGTCACAAATGTTTCTGGCGTGCCATAATAGATCGAGCGGCGGGTTTTTACTTCAATAAACACCAGGATGTCCCCATCCCGGGCGACCAAATCCAATTCGAGGTGACCGTGCCGCCAGTTTTTAGATAACACCGGCCACCCCAGCTTTCGGACCAGGTCCAGTGCCAGTTGCTCGCCAAACTCGCCGGTTTCCAGATGCTTTGCCAAGGATTGGGGTAAGTTGATATAAAGTTTAGTACTGCCGTGTGACGGAAATGAAGATAACCTTTATTTTCGCACTTGAATTTATTTTGAATATGTTACCGAAAGTCAATCCACTGGCAACAAAAGCCTGGCAAGCCCTCGAATTGCGGGCTGATGCTATTGGCGATAAACAATTGCGGACCTGGTTTGCTGAAGAACCTCTCCGGGGCGAATCGATGGTGGTGAGCCACGAAGAAATACGGTTGGATTATTCCAAAAACAGGTTAGATGAGGAAACCCTCCTGTTACTGGCTGAACTGGCATCCGCTTGTGGACTGGAGGAAGCCCGCGACGCATTTTTTGGTGGTGAACTGATTAACGAAACCGAACATCGGGCGGTTATGCACCCGGCGCTGAGGGCTCCCAGAGATGCACATTATTTGGTTGAGGGCGTAGATGTCATTCCCGAGGTGTATCGGGTGCTCGACCAGATGGAATTTTTTTGTTCGACTATCCATCAGGGTGTAAAGAAAGGGTGTACCGGCAAAATATTTACCGATATCGTAAATATTGGCATTGGTGGCTCCGATCTGGGAGCAGTGATGGTTACCGAAGCTCTTCGGCCTTACTGGGTTGACGGCATTCAACCCCATTTCGTTTCGAATATCGATGGAAATCATCTTTATCAGGTCCTGCAAAAAGTAAATGCGGAAACCACGCTTTTTATCGTTTCCTCGAAGACTTTTACCACGCTGGAAACCATGACCAATGCAAAAAGTGCCCGGGCGTGGTTTGTACAGCAAATGGGAAGTGAAGCCGGCGTAAAAGATCATTTTGTTGCAGTATCTACAAATACGGAAGCAGTCAGCGCATTTGGTATCGATACCCGGAATATGTTTGAATTTTGGGACTGGGTAGGCGGGCGATATTCCCTGTCTTCGGCCATTGGCTTATCCATCGCATTGACAGTAGGATTTAAAAATTTTCGATCGCTGCTGGATGGAATGCATGCCATGGATGAACATTTTCGATATGCTCCATTGCTTGGAAACATGTCGGTGTTGATGGGTCTTATTGGAATTTGGAATATCAATTTTCTGAAGATGAGTACGCTGGCGGTATTGCCTTATGACCAATACCTTCATCGATTACCGGCTTACCTGCAGCAATTGGATATGGAAAGCAATGGCAAATCCGTAGATCGCAATGGAGCCCCGGTACATTATGCTACCGGACCCATCGTATGGGGGGAGGCTGGGACAAATGGTCAACACGCATTTTACCAGTTGATCCATCAGGGAACCATTGAAATACCAAGTGATTTTATAGGTGTGGTTAAGCCCTCTCACCCGCTTCCTGGGCATCACAACTGGCTATTAGCCAATCTAATCGCCCAATCCCGTGCTTTGATGCTGGGACGTACCAGGGAGGAGGTTTTGGAGAGCGGTGAAAAGGTATCGGAAAATGTGGTACCACACAAGGTATTTCCGGGAAACCGCCCAAGCAATACCTTGTTAATGAAGTCTTTGTCACCCTTTGCCCTTGGCCAGTTGATTGCCCTTTATGAACACAAGGTTTTTGTTCAGGGCATTATCTGGAACATTTATAGTTTCGATCAATTTGGCGTGGAGCTTGGTAAAAAATTGGCGGTCCAGATCCATCCTTTCCTGGAGGATGGACGGACAGACGGATCGCTTGACTCTTCTACGAACGGATTATTAGCTGCCATTTATGACTGGAAGTAAAACACCTCCCATCCCGATCCAACCGACCATACAGCATTATGCCTGGGGTGGTAAGTCCCTGATACCCTCGTTAGCTGGAATACAGAATGACCAGGGAGAACCGTTCGCTGAGTGGTGGATAGGCGATCATCCAAAAGCCCCGTCCCTGGCTTTCTGGGAAGACAAATGGCAGCCATTGGACCGACTGATCCGGGATGAACCTGGTTTATGGCTGGGAGAGCCTTTGCAAAGCCGGTTTGGAGACCACCTTCCGTTTCTGTTTAAGGTTCTGGATGTTCATGATATGTTATCCATTCAAATTCATCCGACCAAAGCAAATGCAGAAATCGGTTATGCCCGTGAAGAAAAATTACGCAGACCCCTGGATGCTTACGACCGGGTCTTCAAAGACTCCAATCATAAGCCTGAGTTAATGGTGGCCATTTCAGAGTTTTGGCTTCTACACGGATTCCAGAATGAGAAGGCGCTTCAGCAGGTGCTGACCAGGATACCGGAATGGAAAGAATTTCCTGGAATCCTGCGCAAAAAACAAGTCAAGGGATTGTATGCCCATATCATGCAATTATCGGATGCCAAACTTTTCGATTACCTCAGTCCATTACGCGATCGGATATTACCCGCCTATCAGCGAGGAGAGCTGACCCGCTATCAACCGGAATATTGGGCAGCCAGGGCTTTCTTACAATATGGATTGGACCGGGGCATCTTTTCTATTTTCCTCCTGAATCTCGTTTGTTTGTTGCCAGGTGAAGGCATTTTTCAGGATGCCGGAATTCCGCACGCTTACCTGGAAGGCCAGAATGTGGAGATCATGGCTAACTCAGATAATGTTTTCCGGGGCGGACTGACTCCAAAGTATGTGGATGTAGACTTGCTGTTGCAACATGTGGATTCCCAGTCGGTTGAACCGGAGATTTTAAGAGCAGAAGTCACTCCGGAAGGGCGGATTTTCCCGGTTCCGGTACCTGACTTCAAATTATTTGAATACCGGTTAGAACCCGGGCAGACTTCCCGGATACCAACGGGAGCTCCCGGAGAGTTGATCATCATTTCCGGTCAGGGGAAGATTCAGCACGATAGCCGCAGTAGGGCTTTGCGTCCGGGTAGTGTGTTTTATTTATTCCCCGACACACAATGTCAGATCCAAGCTGACGAACCTTTATTGGCCTACCTGGGAACTTGTTGAAATTCCTACAATAAAAAAAGCCAGTCTGTCAGGACCGGCTTTTTAAGTCTTCGGGGTATGGCACAAGATTACTTGTACATCGATTCTTTCTTGAATTCCTTTACCAACAGGTAATAAAAAATTGCGCGGTATTTATTCCGGTTGCTGGAACCAAATGTATCAACCACTTTCGCAATGGCTTTGTCCAGTTCCGGTCCGTCTTTAAGACCAAGTTTTTTGATCAGAAAGTTCTTTTTAACCCGCTCAAGTTCCTGAGGATCTCCACTGGAAACTTTACTGGCATCATTACGGTAAATGGATGGACCACAACCTTTGGTAACGGATTTCAATAAAGCGCCATCGACAGTTTTTATGCCAAGCTTGTCTTTCATCTCCTTTTCATAAAGACTGACGCATTCATCAAATTTGCTCATAATTTGGATTTTTTAATGATTGATTGCAAATAGAGAACGCACGGATTGTCCTTGCGTGTATCAAATGTAAAGATTAATTAATACAATACCTATTTTTCCAGGTTTTGTGGGGAGTTTGGGTCGAATCGAGCCCAC
>Ga0116152_10002857_pt1 | contig 14025 bp, 8 predicted proteins | sample AD_UKC119_MetaG_FD_89894 | JGI IMG/M metagenome (GOLD analysis project Ga0116152, IMG submission 89894) | Active sludge microbial communities of municipal wastewater-treating anaerobic digesters from Hong Kong - AD_UKC119_MetaG | ecosystem: Engineered > Bioreactor > Anaerobic > Digestate...
ATCCACCTGCTGGCCCAGGTGCTCGCCCGCAACCCGGACCTCGACCACGAGGCGCGGACCCAGGTCGGGCACATCACCGGCGAGGCCGCCCGCATCGACGCCCGCATCCGCCAGTTCCTGGAGTTCGCCTGCCCTCGCGCACCGGTGCTCGAGCCGGTGGACCTCGACATCCTGGTGCAGGAGGTGGCGGCGCTGCAGGCCGCCGCGCGCGCCGGGCAGGGCGTCGAGATCATCGGCTACGCCCCGAGCCGCCAGGTGGTCACGGCCGACCGGGCCTTCGTGGTGGAGATCCTCGAGAACCTGGTGCGCAACGCGGCCGAGGCCGGGGCCACCAAGATCATGGCCTCGCTCGTGGCGCTGGGCGACGACGTGGACATGACCGTGGCCGACAACGGGCCCGGCATCGCCCCGGCCGACCGGGGGCGCGTGTTCGACCTGTACTTCACCGGACGGCCCGACGGCACGGGGCTGGGCCTGTCCATCGCCAGCCAGATGGCGGCCGCCCTGGGCGGCACCCTGGGCCTGGCCGACGAACCCGGACTCGAGGGCCGCGGCGCCCGCTTCACCCTGCGCCTGCCGCGGCGAAGGAGCACCTGATGATCCACGGCAGCATCCTGGTCGTCGATGACGAGAGCACGCAGCGCGAGACCCTGGCCGGGGTGCTGCGCCAGTGGGGCCACGCGGTGGCCACCGCCGGCGACGCCGACGAGGCCCTGGCGCAGCTGGGCGACCGCCCCTTCGATCTCATGCTGACCGACCTGCGCATGCCCGGCCGCTCGGGCCTGGCGCTGCTGGCCGAGAGCCGCCGCCTGCGGCCCGACGTGGCCGTGGTCGTGGTGACCGCCTACGGCACGGTCGAAGGCGCGGTCGAGGCCATGCAGCAGGGCGCCGTCGACTTCGTCGGCAAGCCCCTGGACCTGGACCGCCTGGCCCTGGTGATCGAGCGCGCCCTGAAGATGCGGCGCCTGGTGCACGAGAACGAGGTGCTGCGCCGGCGCCTGGCCGAGACCGCGGTCACGACGCGGCTGCTGGGCTCGTCGGCGGCCATGGCCGAGGTGCTCGGGCGCGCCGGCCGGGCCGCCGACACCGACGCCACGGTGCTCATCCGCGGCGAGAGCGGCACCGGCAAGGAGCTGCTGGCCCGTTCGATCCATGACCTGAGCCCGCGCGCGGCCGCCCCCTTCGTCGCGGTGAACTGCGCGGCGCTGCCCGAGGCGCTGCTGGAGAGCGAGCTGTTCGGCCACCTGCGCGGCTCGTTCACCGGCGCCGAGCAGGAGCGGCGCGGCCGCGTGCTGCAGGCCGACGGCGGCACCCTGTTCCTGGACGAGATCGGCGACCTGGCCGCCGCGGTGCAGGTGAAGCTGCTGCGCTTCCTGCAGGAGCGCGAGATCACACCCGTGGGCGGCGACCACGCGGTGCCGGTGAACGTGCGGGTCGTGGCCGCGACCCACCGCGACCTCAGGGCGCGCATCGGCGACGGTGCGTTCCGCGAGGACCTCTACTTCCGGCTGAACGTCGTCGAGCTGGTGCTGCCCGCGCTGCGCGAGCGGCGCGAGGACATCCCCGAGCTCGCGGCGCACTTCCTGACGCGCTACGCGCGCCGCTACGCGCGGCCGGCCCGCGCGTTCAGCGCCGAGGCCATGGCGCTGCTGATGACCCATCCCTACGCCGGCAACGTGCGCGAGCTCGAGAACATCGTCGAGCAGACCGTGGTGATGACCCGCGGCGAGGTGGTCGAGCGCGACGACCTGCCCTCGGCCGTACTCGCCGGGCGCGGCGCCGACGGCGCGTCCGCGGCGCCGGGGGCGGACCTGGCGGCCACCCTCGAGGCCTTCGAGCGTCGCCTGGTCCAGGATGCCCTCGCGGCCTGTGACGGCAACCAGAGCGAGGCCGCCCGCCGCCTGGGCCTGACCGAGAGCGGCCTGCGCTACAAGCTGGGCAAGTGGAAGGACCGCTAGGGCAGCGCGGCTCGCGGAATCCTGCGAGGTCGACGCTGCCGGCTCGCGGAATCCTGCGAGTTGAACCTGCCGGAACGGTTGCAAGGTCGCCAAACAAAGCCTGAACGCATTGCTCCACAACGCCTTGCGAATAATTGTCCCGGATGTTTCACCACGGTCCGCCGGTTGCATGGAACCCCGCCGAGGCCCCGGTCCGACCAGACCCCGGATCCTCAACGCCCTTCCCTTGGGGCGTGATCGGTGGTTCGCGCCGCGTGACCGGAGGAACCCTTGCTCCCCTCCACCTTCCGGCCGCGGCGCGACCGCAATCCCTCCCGAACATAGTCCGAAACTTCCCTACTTTTTCCTTGAAGCCCGGTGTGAAATTCTTGTATGATGCTGTCTAGCATCGGTTTATCCGATTATGATACTAGGATTTCACAGAAAGGAGCCAACCTGTTTCCGGGCATCGAGGTCCAGGGCTGAGGAGGGGAGAACCTCACACCGACTCGACACCCGAAACCGATCGGAGTCCCCCATGTCCTCTCGCCGCACTCTCGCCGCGGTCCTCGTGCTGGCCATCCTGGCCGCCGGTACGGCCCTGGCTGCGCCTCGTGCTCTCGCCCCCGTCCAGGACGGTCCCCTGGCCTCCTACGACACCCTGCCCTGGGCCCCGGATCGCGTCCTGGTGCAGCTGCGCGCCGACGCCGCGAAGGCTGCCCCTGCCGTGCCGTTCGCGCGCGGCGAGGTGCTGCCGGATGCCCGCTTCGGCATCCCGTCCCTCGACGCCGCCGCGTCCGCCGCAGGCGTCGTGCGCATCGAGCGTCCCTTCGACCGACCGGCCCGCGCGGACAAGGCCGCCGGCCTGGACCGCTGGTTCATGCTGACGGTGGCCGAGGGCGACATGGCCGCCGTGGCGGCGCGCCTGGCCGCCGATCCCGCCGTCGAGGAGGCGCACCCCGACTGGCGCGCCTTCCCGGCCGCGGTGCCCAACGATCCTCTCTACCCTGACCACTGGGGCCACAACAACACGGCCCAGATGATCAGCTACGACTGGGCGACCTACAGCCACACCGGCCCCACCGTCGGCACCGTCGGCTTCGACAGCAACGCCCAGGCGGCGTGGGACGTGACCTACGGCGATCCGTCGGTGGTCATCGCCATCATCGACAGCGGCGTGGACATCTACCACGAGGACCTGCGCTGCATGACCGGCTACGACTTCGGCGACGGCGACACCAACCCGATGGACGACAGCCGCAGCGCCGGCCACGGCACCTGCTGCGCCGGCGTGGCCGCGGCCATCGGCGGCAACGGCATCGGCGTCGCGGGCGCCGCCCCCGGCTGCACGATCATGCCCCTGAAGGTGGCCGACCGCCGCGGCAGCATGTACTTCAGCGCCATCACCAGCGCGATCTACTACGCGGCCGACAACGGCGCCGACGTCATCAGCATGAGCCTGGGCGCCGCCATCACCACCGACGCGACCACCGACGCCGCCCTGGCCTACGCCTGGAACGCGGGCTGCGTGATCCTGGCGGCCACCGGCAACGAGAACAACACGGTCATCAGCTACCCGGCCATCCACGCCAACGTGATCGGCGTGGGCGCGGCCTCGCCCTGCGGCGACCGCAAGCGCTCGAGCAGCCTGTCGACCGAGCTGAACCCCGGCGTGTTCGCCGACCCCAACGGCTACACCTGCGACGGCGAGCGCTGGTGGGGCTCGAACTACGGCACCGCGACGCGCGACGCCGCCGGCGCCGTGGACATCATCGCCCCGACCATCGTGCCGACGACCGACATCAGCGGCTCGGCCGGCTACGACGCGGGCAACTACGACATGTTCTTCAACGGCACCAGCTGCGCGACCCCGTACGCGGCGGGCGTGACGGCGCTGATCCGCTCGGCGTACCCCGAGTACACGGCCCAGCAGGTGCGCGACCGCCTGTGCGACACGGCGCAGGACATCGTGAACGTCGAGTCGGGCGCGGGCTGGGACAAGTACGCCGGCTACGGCATGGTCGACGCGGCGGCGGCGGTCGCCGGCGGCGGCGGCGTGGTGGGCACCCCGCCGGTGGCGGCCTTCGCGGGCTCGCCCACCAGCGGCACGGCGCCCCTGGCCGTGGCCTTCACCGACCAGTCGACCGGCTCGCCCACGAGCTGGGCCTGGACGTTCGGCGACGGCGGCACGGCGACGACGCAGAACCCGTCCCACACCTACGCGACGGCCGGCGTCTACACGGTGAGCCTGACGGTGACCAACGCCGACGGCAGCGACACCGAGACCAGGAGCGGCTACGTGACCGTCACCAACCCGTCGACCGGCGGCACCATGCACGTGGCCGACATCACCGTGACGCGCACCGTGAGCGGCCGCAAGTACTACGGCCTGTGCACCGTGGCCATCGCCGACGACGGCGGCGCCCCGGTGGGCGGGGCGGTCGTGACGGTCTACTACACCGGCACCAACAGCGGCACCCTGACCGGCACGACCGGCACCGACGGCAACGTCAGCTTCATCACCGTGAAGTCGACCGCCAGCGTGCCGTTCTGCTTCGAGGTGACCAACGTGACGCACGCCTCGCTGACCTACGCGCCGGGCGACAACCTGGTGACCAAGTCGTGCGAGACGGGCGACGTGTACGGCGCGGACCGCGTGGCCGGCGCCACGGGCCTCGTGGGCGCGAGCCCGAACCCCTTCAACCCGCAGACGGTGATCAGCTTCACCCTCGGCACGGACAGCCACGTGAAGCTGACGGTCTACGACGTGCGCGGCCGCGTGGTCGACGTGCTGGCGGACGGTTCGTTCGGGGCGGGCGCCCACGACGTGCTGTTCGACGGCCGCGACCGGCCCAGCGGCGTGTACTTCTACCGCCTGCAGGCCGAGGGCTACGACCGCACGCAGAAGATGGTGATGCTCAAGTAGGCCTTCGCACGATCGGGCCTGCTGAAGCCGGGAGGGGCGGTCCTGCGGGGCCGCCCTTCCTCTATTCGCGGCCCAGGGCGGTGATGGGGTCCATGCGGGCGGCCTTGTTGGCGGGGTAGAGGCCGAAGAACACGCCGATGGCCACCGAGAACAGGGCCGCCCCCAGCGTGACGGGGAACGAGACGTGGAACGGGAAGCGCAGCACGTGGGTCATGCCCCACGACGCCAGGTAGCCCAGGCCGATGCCCACCACGCCGCCGATGCCCGTGAGCGTGCCCGCCTCCACCAGCACCTGCAGCAGCACGTCGCGCCGCCGGGCGCCGATGGCCATGCGCACGCCGATCTCGCGGGTGCGCTCGGCCACCGAGATGAGCATGATGTTCATGACGCCGATGCCGCCGACCATCAGGCCGATGGACGACAGCACCACCAGCACCAGGGCGATGCCGCCGGTGACCTTGTCGATGATGTCGCCGTAGGTCTCGGACGCCACCACGTCGAAGTCGTTGGCCTGGCTCGGCCGCAGCCGGCGCGCCTGGCGCACCGCCCCCACGACGTTGGACATGACCTCGTCGGTGTCCCAGCCCGGGGCGACGGTGACGGCGATGTTGCGGTCCTCGAAGCCGGTGTGCAGGCCGTCCTTCTCGAAGGCGGTCCAGGGCACGACGACGTAGTTGTCGCCCAGCGCGCCCAGGATGTGCTTGCGCTCGGCCATGGCGCCGACGATGCGGTACGAGCGCCCGTAGATGCGGATGACCTTGCCCACGGGGTCGAGCCGCGGGAACAGGTCGGCCCGCGGGCCGTAGCCCAGCACGGCCACGCGCTCGCTGCCGGCCACCTCGTCGGCGGTGAAGAAGCGTCCCTCGGCCACGGGGATGGAGAAGATCCAGGGGAAGTGCTCGCTCGAGCCGAAGGGCTGCACGAACTCGGTCTTCTCCTCGCCGTACTTCAGCACCGTGCCCGAGTTGTTCGAGACCTGGTAGTCGACGACCTCGACCCCGGGCGTCGCGACCAGCGCCGCGGCCACGTCGGGCATCAGGTGCGGGCGGCGCAGGATCTCGTCGGGGTCGGCGCCGCCCAGGCCGCTGTAGCGCGACACGTACAGGTAGGGACGGCTGGCCGACACGATGTCGTCGCGGATGCGCCCGGACAGGCCCGACACGATGCTGTAGATGGCCACCAGGGTGGTCACGCCGATGGCCACGCCCAGGATCAGCAGCAGGCTGCGCATGCGGTTGCCGCGGATGGTGCGGAAGGCCTGGATCACGCCCTCCTTCACCGAGATGCCGGCGGCGGCGGCGCGCGGGCTACTCATGGCGCAGCGCCTCCACCGGGTCGAGCCCCGCGGCCTTCCAGGCCGGCCAGGTGCCGAAGCCCGCGCCGATCACGAACGTGGTGCCCAGGCCCAGGGCCAGCGACCAGCCCGCGATGGCGAAGGGCAGCGGCGAGGCCAGCGAGATGGCCCAGGCCAGCACCAGGCCGATGAGGATGCCGATCACCCCGCCCACGATCGAGAGCGTGATGGCCTCGACCAGGAACTGCCACATGATGGCCAGGCGCCGCGCGCCCAGGGCCTTGCGCACGCCCACCTCGCGGGTGCGCTCGGTGACCGACACCAGCATGACGTTCATCAGCACGATGCCGCCGACGACCAGGCTGATGCCCACCAGCGGCACGAGGGCCCCGTAGATGGCGCCGCTGATGCCGCCCCAGATGTTCAGCAGCTGGTCGCTGGTCTGGATGGCGAAGTCGTCGCGCTCGAGCGGGCGCACCCGGTGGCGCACCCGCATCAGGAAGGTGGCCTCGTCACGGGCGTCGTCCAGGCGCCCGAGGTCGGCGGCGGCGACCCGGATGTCCAGCGACTCGCCCGTGCCCCAGAGCTTCTGCCACGCGGTCACCGGGATCAGCGCCACCTCGTTGCGGTTGTTGCCCAGCACCGTGCCGCGGTCCTCGATCAGGCCGACCACGGTGAAGTGGCGGCCGCCGATCTTGACCTCGCGGCCCACGGGATCGGCGTGCCGCGGGAACAGGTCCCGCGCCACGTCCCAGCCCAGGACCACCACCTGGCGGCTGGCCGTGACGTCGATGTCCGTCAGCTGCCGGCCGGCGGCCAGGGGCACGTCCTCGAGCAGCGGGTAGTCCTCGGTCACGCCGCGGATGCGCACGTTGCGGTAGCTGCGGCCGCCGGCGCGGACGATGTCGCCGCGCACCACCTCGGCGCCGACCGCGCGGGCCAGGGTCATGCGCTCCTGCAGGAAGGCGCGGTCGTCCAGCGTCAGGTCCGGGTTGTTCAGCGACTCGAGGAAGGCATCGAAGTCGGTCAGGAACTGCAGGCCGTTCACGCGCGTGATGGTGAACACGTCGGTGCCCTCGTCCAGCACCACCTCGGACACGTAGCGGTCGGCCCCGTAGATGAGCGAGACCACCGCGATGACCGACATGGTGCCGACGATGTTGCCCAGCAGGGTCAGGAACGTGCGCAGCTTGTGGCCGCGCAGGCTGGCCAGGGCGATGCGGACACCCTCGAGCAGGTTCATCAGCCGTCCCGTCCGCCGCGCCCGCCCCGGCGGCCCTTCTTCTTCTCGGTCTCGACCCGGGCGCCGTCCTTCAGCTCGCGCAGGATGCGGAACGGGCCGGAGACGACCACCGTGCCCTCGCCGACGCCGGTCACCAGCTCGAAGTCGTCCTCGCCGGCGATGCCGATGGTCACCGGCACGAACTTGGCGAAGCCGTCGCGGATCACGAACACGCCCTCGGTCTCCTTGCGCTTCGTGCCGTCGGCCGCGCCGGCGGCGGTGTCGGCGCCGGCCGCGCGGGGCTCGAAGCCCAGGTCGGCCAGGGCGCGCTCCTGCTGGCGGGCGCGCTTGCCGCTGTAGCGGCGGATGTCGGCGGCCTTCAGCGGCCACTCGCGCACCGTCACCGCGCCCAGGGGCACCGCCAGCACCTGCGGGCGCTCGGCCACGGTGATCTCGGCCTTGGCCGAGAGGCCGGGCCGGATGTTGGCCGGCGCCCGGTCGAGCAGGATCTTCACCTCGAAGTCGACGGCCTCGCGCGTGGCGCCGGTGCGCACCTGCAGCGGGCTGTTGGCGATCTCGGTCACCGTGCCGCTGAAGGTGCTGTCGGGGAAGGCGTCGATGGTGACCTCGGCCTTCTGGCCCAGGGCCACCTTGACGACCTCGGTCTCGTCCACCTCGACCCAGGCCTCCATGGTGCCCAGGTCGCTGATGGTCAGCAGCACCGTGCCCGGGTTGTTGAGGGTGCCCATGATGGCGTTCTCGCCCTCCTCGACGTTCAGCCGGGTGACGACGCCGGCCATGGGCGCGGTCAGCGTGACCTTGGTCAGGTCGTGGCGGGCCTTGACCAGGTTGGCCTCGACCTGCTCGACGCGGTGCTGGGCCGCCTCGACGCGGGCCTGTTCGACCCGCGCGGAGGTGCGGGCCGCGTCGACGTTCTCCTCGGAGGCCAGGCCCTGGGCGAACAGCTCCTCGGCGCGGTCGCGGTCCTGCACCGCCTTGTCGCGGCTGGCCTCGGCCAGGCGCAGGTCGGCCCGGGCCGAGCGCACCGACGCGGCCAGCGCGTCGACGGCCGCGGCGTACTCGGAGGGGTCGATCTCCAGCAGCAGGTCGCCCGCCGCCAGGCTCTGGCCCTCCTCGACCGCCAGGTTGACGATGGTGCCCATGGCGTTGGCGCTGACGTCGACCTTCCGCCGGGGCTCGATGGTGCCCGAGCAGGTCACGGTCGCGGTCAGGTCCTTGCGCACGACCTTGCCGGTCTCGACCGTGGCCTCGGGCTTGCCCTGCCCCTTGAGGATGCCGACCGTGACCGCGCCGAGCACGACCACGGCCAGGCCGATGAGGATGATCTTCTTCACGCTGACGCTCCCGTCGGGGTTGGCGGACGATCTACATGAACAGCAGGCCGACGGCCGTCATCGCGCCCGTCAGCAGCAGCCAGGGCAGGACCACGGCCGTCGTGGCCGCCCCCTGCGACATCCGGAAGACGCGCCGGAAGCCGATCACCAGCACCACCAGGCCCCAGATGGTGAAGAAGTCGGTGAACGACGACAGCACGGTGAACAGCTTGTCCCCCGGCTCGAGGCCCGGCACCACCGACGCCAGGCTGAACGTGACGCGGAAGATGGACTCGGTGGCCAGGATCAGGGGCAGCTTGACCAGCGAGGCCAGGGTGAACGGGATCAGCGCCGACCAGGTGACGATGCCGATGGCCTGCTTCATGGTGCCCTGGCCGCCGCCCATGCGGGCGAAGAAGCCCAGGATCAGGCCGAAGACGAGCGCCATGATCCAGGTCGAGAACCCGGCGCCCACCGCCGCGACGGCGCGGCTGACGGGCTTCGGATGCATGGACTGCTCGTACTGCTGCTGCCACTGCTCCTCGGGCACCATGCGCATGAACTTCGAGTCGCGCATGACCTCCATCTGCTCGGGGCCCGAGATGGGCGAGGTCAGCCACGCGAAGCCGATCATGGCCAGGAACAGCAGCAGGCCCGCGGCGGGCCAGCGGGGCGCGGCCCCGACGTTGTCCATGAGGCGGCCGGGGTGCAGGACGAGGTCGACCAGGCGGCCTCCGAAACTGTCGTTCATCGTGTCTCCTCGCTGCTGTCCGGTTCCGGATGCAGCCGCGGCAGCACGCGGCGCCCGGCGGCGACCAGGGGATCGGCGGCCTCGCGGGCGACGAGCGCCGCGGTGCCGTCGGCGGGATCGGCGTGGCGGGCCAGCAGCTCGCGGGCGAAGGCGCCGCTCTCGATCTCGGCCAGCACCGTCCGCATGCGCTCCCGCACGCCGTCGTCGATCACCCGCGGCCCCCGCGTCAGGCCCCCGTAGGCCGCGGTGCCGCTGATGCGGCGGCGCATGCCGTCCAGGCCGTGGCGGTGCAGCAGGTCGGTGATCAGCTTCAGCTCGTGGATACACTCGAAGTAGGCGTTTTCTTCGCCGTACCCGTGCTCGACGAGCACCCCGAAGGCCGCCTTCAACAGCTCGATCACGCCGCCGCAGAGCACCGCCTGCTCGCCGAACTGGTCGCTGATGCACTCGGCCCGGAACGTGGTGACGAAGCCGCCCCCCACCAGGCAGCCCACGGCGCCCGCATACGCGGCGGCCAGCTCCCAGGTTGCGTCGGGCGAGCCGTCGGCCACCGCCAGCAGGCCGGGCACGCCGCCGCCCTGTTCATGGGCTTCGACCAGCATGTCGCCCTGGCCCTTGGGCGCGGCCAGGAAGCAGGGCCGGCCCGCCTCGGGCGCCACCTGCCCGAAGGCGACCGCGAAGCCGTGGGCGAAGCCGAGCGCGGCCCCGGGCTTCAGGTGCGGCGCAACCTCGGCGGCATACACCCCGGCCATGGCGTGGTCCGGCAGCATGAGCATGACCACGTCGCCCGCGGCCACGGCCCCTGGAGTGTCCAGGACCGTGAAGCCCTCCTGCCGGGCCAGGTCGCCCCGGGCCGAGCCCGGACGCGCGCCCACCACCACCGGGACGCCGCTGCGCCGGAGGTTCAGGGCATGCGCCCGCCCCATGGTGCCGTAGCCGACGATGGCCACCCGGAGACCCCGAAGCGGGCCGGGATGGGCCTGGTCCGCCTCGATCACGGTGCCGGGCGGCGGCGGAAGTCGGGAGAAGATGGGACGTTCCATGGGCGGAGCATAGGCTCCGCCGGCCACCTTGACAAGGTGGGGCTGCCGGTGTAGATTCCTCCCCTGCCCACGGAACCGGGCCAAGGGTTCCAAGCTGAATGTGGGTGGCGGCTTAGCTCAGTTGGTTAGAGCAACGGAATCATAATCCGTGTGTCCGGGGTTCGAATCCCTGAGCCGCTACCAACATTTTTTTTTGCCCCCATGGTTCCGCGCCCCTCCGGCGCACCACGCCTCGCTTCCGGAGGCGCCATGACCACCGAGACTCCAGACATCGTCCGCCGACAGGTGTTCGCCCGGAACGTGGCCGACGCCATCGTGTCGCTGCTGGCGTGCGCCTGCCCGTCGGTGGAACGGCCGGGCCTGCTGGTGGCCCTGTCGGGCGGCCCGGATTCGACGGCCCTGCTGCTGGGCGCGGTGCTGTGGCGGGACCGGACCGGGGCGCCGCTCGTGGCGGCCCACCTGAACCACGGGCTTCGCGGGGAGGCCGCCGACCGGGACGAGCAGTTCTGCCGCGAGCTCTGCGCGCGGCACGGCGTGCCCCTGCGGGTGGGCCGCGACGACCCGCGCCCGGTGGCCCGGGCCCGCGGCGGCGGGCTCGAGGAAGCCGGCCGTCACCTGCGCCGGCGGTTCCTGGAGAGCCTGCTGGACGCCGAGCCCGACCTCGACGCCGTCGCCACCGGCCACCACCGCGACGACCAGACCGAGACGGTGCTGATGCGCCTGCTGCGGGGCACCGGGCCCGAGGGCCTCAGGGGCATCCGGCCCGTGGCCGGGCGCACCATCCACCCGCTGCTGGGCGTGACACGGGCCGAGATCGCCGCGTTCCTGGCGGCGGCGGGCCAGCCCTGGCGCGAAGACACCACGAACCTGGACGGCGGGAACGTGCGGGCCCGGCTGCGGCGCGAGGTGCTGCCGCTGTTGCGCGACCTGTTCGGGCCGGGCTGCGACGACGCCCCGGCGCGCCTGGCCGAGCTGATGGACGACGAGCAGGCCCTGCTGGACGGCCCGACGGACGAGGCCCTGGCCCGCTGCCGCCGGGACGACGGACTGGACGCCGACGCCCTGGCCGGATTGCCCGCGCCCCTGGCGCGGCGCGTGCTGCGGCGCTGGCTGGCGGCGACCGCCGGGACGGGGGCCGCGGGTCCGGAGGACCTGGCCCTGGTGCACCTGGAAGCGGTCCGGGCCCTGCTGGCGGACGGCGCCTCGGGCTCCGGGGTCGACCTGCCGGGCGGCCGGCGCGTCGTGCGCAGCTTCGGTCGGCTCGAGCAGGCCGCCGCGATCGCACCGAGGCGGGGCGAGGACTACCGCATCCACGTGACCCGCGAGCCGACGGACAGGGCCGCGGCCGACGGCGATCCTGGCCACGGCGATCCGGATGACGAGACGACCTGGCGGCTGACCTGCCCCGCCTCGTGCCTGGCGGGCAACCTGCGGGTGCGCAACTGGCGGCGGGGCGATCGCCTGCGGCTTTTGGGCCTCGACGGTTCGAAGAAATTGAGCGATCTTTTCCGGGACCGGCGCCTGCCGGCGTCCGCGCGCGCGGACGTGCTGGTGGTGGAGGACGACGAGGGCATCCTCTGGGTCGTGGGCCTGGCCCGCGCCGAACGGACCCGTCTGTTGCCGGCCGGCGGGCCGGCGGTTACCTTGAGCGTTTCCCGCCGCCGCAGCCCGGGGCCCGCAGCGCCCGGACGTCACGATGCCCAGGACACGAATCGATGACCACGATCCGAGGGATAGACACCTGATGAGTCCCAATCCCCCCCGCGGCCAGGGCCCGGACGGCCGGCCGCCCCGAGGCCCCGGCATGAAGCCCCCCCAGATCCCCGGCAAGACCGCCGGCTTCTGGATCCTGCTCGTGTTCCTGGTCTTCCTGGTGTACCAGATGATGTACATCGACCGGTCGACGGTGCAGGAGATCAGCTTCTCGGCCTTCGACGAGCAGGTGCACAAGGGCAACATCCGCTCGGTGACGCGCACCGAGATGACGGTGCACGGCGAGCTGAACCAGAAGACCACGATGACCGTGCGCGACGGGTCGCTGAAGGAAGTGGACCGCTTCAGCGTGTACCTCGTGTCGTCGATGCCCGACTTCGACAAGTACATCAAGGACAAGAACCCCGACGCCACGCTGCTGGGCGAACCGCCGCACACCAACTGGTGGGCGACGTTCCTGACCTCGTACCTGCCGTTCCTGCTGATCCTGGTGCTGTGGCTGTTCTTCCTCAGGCAGATGCAGAGCGGCGGCAACAAGGCCTTCAGCTTCGGCAAGTCGAAGGCCAAGATGTTCAACATGGACAAGCCCGAGGTCACGTTCGAGGACGTGGCCGGCTGCGACGAGGCCAAGTACGAGCTGCAGGAGATCATCGACTTCCTGCGGGCGCCGCAGAAGTTCCAGCGGCTGGGCGGGCGCATCCCCAAGGGCGCACTGCTGGTGGGCTCGCCGGGCACGGGCAAGACGCTGCTGGGCCGCGCCGTCGCCGGCGAGGCGGGCGTGCCGTTCTTCAGCATGTCGGGCTCGGACTTCGTGGAGATGTTCGTGGGCGTGGGCGCGAGCCGCGTGCGCGACCTGTTCGACCAGGGCAAGAAGAACGCGCCCTGCATCATCTTCATCGACGAGATCGACGCGGTGGGCCGCCACCGCGGCGCCGGCCTGGGCGGCGGCCACGACGAGCGCGAGCAGACGCTGAACCAGCTGCTGGTGGAGATGGACGGCTTCGAGTCCAACGAGGGCGTCATCCTGCTGGCGGCCACCAACCGGCCCGACGTGCTGGACCCGGCGCTGCTGCGCCCGGGCCGCTTCGACCGGCAGATCGTGGTGGACCTGCCCGACATCAACGGGCGCGAGGCGATCCTCAAGGTGCACATGAAGAAGGTGCGCGTGTCGTCCGACGTGTCGGCTGCGAAGCTGGCCGCGGGCACCAGCGGCCTGGCGGGCGCCGACCTCGAGAACCTGGTCAACGAGGCGGCGCTGCTGGCTGCGCGCAAGAACCGCGACTCGGTGACCATGGACGACTTCTACGACGCGCGCGAGAAGGTCATGCTCGGGCCCGAGCGCCGCAGCATGATCCTGACCGAGGACGACAAGCGCATCACGGCCTTCCACGAGGCCGGCCACACGGTGCTGGCCCAGGTGTGCGAGTTCGCCAACGCCACCGAGAAGGTGACCATCATCCCGCGGGGCCAGGCCCTGGGCGTGACCTTCACCCCGGCCGAGCGGGACGAGCACCACCGCTCGCGCGAGCAGATGATCGACCAGATCTGCATGGCCCTGGGCGGGCGCGTGGCCGAGGAGATCTTCATCGGCCGCATCCACACCGGCGCCTACCAGGACATCAAGATGGTCACGGGCATGGCGCGGGCCATGGTCGCGTCGTTCGGCATGAGCGAGGCCGTCGGCCCCATCTCGTACGAAGAGGGCTCGGAGCAGGTCTTCCTGGGCCGCGAGTACGGCCGTCGCCACCACGTGAGCGAGCGCACGCAGCAGCTGGTGGACGACGAGGTCAAGCGCATCGTCGACG
>Ga0116152_10002858_pt1 | contig 14024 bp, 22 predicted proteins | sample AD_UKC119_MetaG_FD_89894 | JGI IMG/M metagenome (GOLD analysis project Ga0116152, IMG submission 89894) | Active sludge microbial communities of municipal wastewater-treating anaerobic digesters from Hong Kong - AD_UKC119_MetaG | ecosystem: Engineered > Bioreactor > Anaerobic > Digestate...
CTCCTCCCAGGTGCGCTCGGCGGCCTCCCACTCGTCCACGACGTTCATCGCGGTGAGCTGAGCGAACGCGAAGATGAAGTCATCTCCGGTCGTGTGGATGGCCTCGCCGAACTGGCAGCCGAAGCTGCGCTTGAACTGGGCGATGGAGTTGTGATCGCCTCGGGCAACGCCCTCGATGATCTGGTCGGCGGCGATGAGCTTGGCATCGCTGAGCCCCGCAGCGGGGGCGTCAACGAATCCGATCAGCCCCTCGCGGGTGATCTGTTCGAGCAGCTTAGCCAAGGTTCACTCCAATCGTGACGGCGGTATCGGTGTCGGAGGTCTCGCCTCGGAAGAACTCCACGATGCCGAACTTCGTGTTGCCTCCTGCGGTGAGCGTGAGCGCACCAGCAGAGGTGATGTAGACGATTGTGCCCTTTGCGGTCTGGTCGGTCGCACCAGTCACGGGGAAGGCGTAGGTGCCAGTCGGAGAGGCGGTCGCCTCAAGCGACTGGAGGCCGACGCCGCCGTTGGGCTCGCCCACTTCGAGCAGCTCGTCAATGACGGCATTGCCCGTGGTGGTGAGGCCGTTGGTGTAGTCGCCGGAGCCCGTGATGGTGACCATCGGGCGCCCACCGAAGATGACCGGGGTGCCCGGAGGGGTCTTCGTGGGGACGGTGATCGAGCGGCGCTCCGACTCGATGTCGGACAGGATGACGTTGAGTGCCATGTCTACTTCCCTGCCTTCCGAGCGCCGAAGCCCTTGAACTCGTAGCCCTCGGCGGCGCTCTCGCTGAACTGCGCCGACTCGGTGGTCAGCTTGGTCTCCGTGGTCTTGGCCTGCTTGCCAGCGGCCTCACGCGCCTCCTTGGCGATGACCTTGGCCGACTCGATGGCAGAAGTGATGTCCTCACCCTTGGCTGCGCGATCACGAAGATCGGCCTCCTGGCTGGGGAGCAGCTCTGCCGCGTCGATGGCTGCGGTGGCGTCGGCGTACGCCTTCACCCCGGCCTCGGCAGCCGTCTGGAGCGCGTCTGCGTCCACGGTGGCCTGAGCTTCCTTCTTGCCCGACTCGGTCAGGGCCTCGACGGCGACGGTGAGCTTGCCGATAGCGTCAAGCACATCCTTCTCTGCCATTTCTGACAGTCCTTCCTCTTCGGTAACCCCTGCCGAGTCGGCAGAAGCATTTTCTACGCGCGAAGCGTAAGCCTTTTTCGCGGACTCCAGCAGCTTACCGCGTGCTCCGGCGGCGATGACGACATCGACGCTGGTGTAGGGGTCCTCGGTGAACTCGGTGACGATGAAGTTGCCGGTTCGGTCGTCCCACTCGCCCTCGCCCATTGCGAAGATGGAGACGCCGAGCTTCTTCTTGTACCGCTCCAGCTTGGGTCGGTACTCCTCGTCGGGCAGGTACCAGCCGTAGACGGCGGCCATGCCGCGCTCGTCGTCCTCGGTCCAGGTCTCGCCGAGGATTTCGCCCGCGATCATGGTGAAGTCGCGATCCTCGGGGCCATCCCAGCCGGTCGGGTGGTTCTTGAAGCTCAGCACGTCGTTGAAGACGTGGTGGAAGCTCTCCAGGAGGTCTCGCGAGTAGTACCCGCTGGACCCCTGGCCCTCCGAGATGATGCGCACCTTCCAGGCACCGTCTTCGCGCGGCGACTCGCTGACGAGAGTCGCGGCCTCGAAGATCGGGCGCTTTTCGATGGTCACTGTCATGGCATCGAGCATAGCAGGGCAGATTCCGCAGCCCCAACTTGTCCGAGACGGTGGGGTCGCTTGCTACGCCGTCCCGGCCGCCGCGTCATCCGAGCGGGCGCCATTCCCGTCGTCGTCCAACGAGCCGACAGCGCCGCTGTTGCCCTGACTCGGAACCGCGCTGGTGTCGTCCGGGTCCGGGTCGTCCTGCATGGACGCCAGCGTGGACGACTTTGAGCCGGTCCAGGCGTCGGGCTCTGGCAGCTTGTTCGAGGTGGGGTCGATGTCGAGCAGCTCCAGTGAGCGATTGCGGTATTCCTGCTGGTTGATGCCGCCCTGCTCGCGCGCGATACCCAGGCTCTGCATGGAGCGATGGATCGGGTCCACGTCGAGGCGCTTGAAGTCGAGCACCATGTCCTTCGCGCCCATCGCGGTGAAGATTTGACGGAAGAAGTCCACGAAGTCTTCCTGGCGAGAGAGGGCGGCGAGCTGCTCAGGCTGCGAGAGGGCATTCTCCGAGGCGTAGCTGCCTCCGAGGCCGGGGTCTGCGGCCAGGCCGGTAACCGACACGTCCATCGCGGCGGCGGCCTGTGCCTGAATCGGGCGCCCTTCATACAAATCTACCGCTCCGGCGCGGGGGACCTGCTGAATCTCGGTGTCTACGCCGCCGACGGCGGCGATGCCGATGCGCCCCTGGCTAACCTTCGCGCCTGCGGCCTTCGCGGCCAGCTCGGTCTTGGCCTTCACGAGGTAGGAGATTGCTGCGAGTGCATTCTGGAGCTTGGCGCCGTCCTTGAGGTAGGTCGAGTAGAGCACGGCCCACGGAGCTGCGCCGAATGCGTCGGGCACGCCCCAGGTGTCTCCGTTGTCCTTGTTGATCCGCTTCTCGATGATCACGGAGGTCTTGCTCACTGGCACGTCGGCGACGGTGGCGCCAGCCTTGCGCGGGAGAACGTCGGGAAGCTGAGTCTTCTGGGCCTTGAGCCGGTTCTTGTAGGCAAGGGTTGGCACCCACTCACGCTTGGTCCTGGTCTCGCCGCTGATGTCGTCCTGTACGACGTAGGTCCGCAGGACGTACTTGAGGCGGCTCCGGTTCTCCGGGTAGGTGAGCGCGTTCTCGATGTTCACGTCGATGGCGAGCCGCTCGAAGAGCTTCGTGGTCGAGTCGTACAGGATGACGAGGTTGCCAGAGGTGAACAAGATGCGGTTCAGCTCCTTGAGCGCCGTTGGCGAGAAGATCGTGTTCCAGTTATCTTCGTCTTCGATGATGTTGGTGATCCACGACTTCGGCTTGCCGTCCTTGTCGTCGTCTGCGGTGGACTTGATGCTGTATCCGCGCCCGAAGACGTGGTTGTTCTTGAGGCGGAGGCCGCGCCCGAGCAGGCCGCCCATGACCTTCGTCTGCTTCTCCAGGTAGCAGGTGGTCTTCTTGGCATTTTCGAGGTCCATGCCCTTCGCGTTTTCGGCCATGAATGCCTGGCTGATCGGGAGCCATCCGTCGTCCTCAATCTTGAGCAGGTCGGTCACGACCTGCCCGAAGGCCTCGACCAGCACGCGGGTGGACGAGTCGCCGAAGTCGGCCAGCTCGGATACCTGGTCGCGGTATCGCTTCTCGATGGCCTTCATGGTGGTCACGCGGGTGGTCATGGAGTCCAGCATACCCCCCAAATCCGCACTTTCGGGCGGATTGGGGTTAGTTTCGGGTTACTTTTCGACCACTTTTCGCCTAGTTCCAGAAGCTGTTCGAGGAGAAGACGCTGCTGCTCAGGAGGTCGATGTCGAGCGCAAAGCCATCCCCGGGCTGGAGTCCGAGCATCCCCTCCACGTCCACTTCCGCCGCCGAGTAGCTCGCCGCGTCGGCCGCGTCCGGGGACTTGAGCCCCTTCTCGCGCAGCTCCTTCTTCGAGAGGATGAGCATCGACTCCGCAGTGCCCGAGGCGAACTTGTACTCGATGCCGCCGAGCTGGGCGCACAGCGGATGGTCTGGCTGGTCTGCCTCGATGTCCACCTCGCCGCGCTTCATGCGCTCGGCGAGCCGCGAGTACCAGTAGGCGCGCGTGTTGTACCAGGCGTTCCGGTCGGGTGACGGGTCGTTGTTCTTCATGCGGATGATGTGGTAGGTCTCGTCAGTCACGTCGAGCATGGCGTCGTGCATCAGGGCGCCCATGCCGTCGGCGTCGATGCGGAGCTGCGTTGCGCCCAGCTCGCTCATGTGCGCCTGGACGCGCTCGTTGGCTGCCATCGCCTCCTGGCGCTGGCCCTGCGCGTTGTGGATGGGGAAGAAGGGAAGGCCGCGCCAGCGGTCGAGGAACCTGATGCGCACGCCTCGCTTCGCGGTCTTGCGGGGCTTGTCGAGCGGGTACCAGTTCGGGCCATCCTCGCCCTCGTCGCGCCACTCCATCGTCTCGTGCACCCAGCCCTCCTGGGCGGTGTAGAGGTAGGAGTAGTCGCCCTTCTCGGAGCGAGCCACGTCGAAGCCGACGTGCGTGGGGTCGCTCGGGTCTGGGATGACTGTCGTTTCGAGACCAGCCTGGATGACCTCCTCGGGGAAGAGGATGTATCCAGTGTCGAGCGCCCACAGGCCCTGCACGCGCGCCTTGAAGTTGGCACTATCCTCGCCGTACTCCTCGCGCATGTCGTCCACATAGCCCTCGGAGGCCAGGTACTTGAGCACGTCGGCTGGCAGGTCTTCCTTCTCGGGAGTAAAGTTCGGCGAGTCGAGCACGGAGATGGTGATCCGGTTCCACTGTGCGGCGCGCTTGGGGTCGTTCCAAATCTGGCCCATCTCGGAGGCCGGATTCGTCGGGTTCGCGATCATGAGGATGCGGTCGTCGTCGGCGGTCGTGTTGTTGCGGAGCGTGCCGATCATGTCGGCCGAGACGCCCACCGCCTCGTCGGCGATGGCGAGCACGCCGCCGTGAATGCCCTGGAAGGCGTCGCCCTCGCGGCCCTTGGGCGGAGTGCGCCCGGCGCCCAGCTCCAGTCCGTCGTGCGAGCGCCAGACGGCGCCGGACGTGACGTAGCCGGGCAGCTCGTGGTCCGGGAGCCCCGTGGTGTCGTATCCGTGCTTCACGGCCTCCAGGTACTCGCGGTAGCGCTCGCGCGACTTCTGGTGCAGAACCTGCACCTCGCGCCAGACGATGCCGCGCACCTGCGCGGTCGTCGGCGCCGTGGTGAGCACGCGCGCCTCGCCGATTGGGTGCACGTCGATCCACCAGCAGATGAGCACGGCGGTGAGGAAGCTCTTGCCGACGGAGTGCCCGGCGGCGACCATCGTGTTGTGGTTGTTTACGATGGAGTGGCAGATTTCGATCTGCTTCGACCAGAGGGTGACGCCGAGCACGTCGTAGGCCCAGATTTCCGGTCGCTGACGATAGAGCGTGCGGCGGTTCTGCGTTTCGAGCTGGCGCAGGACGGCGTTGTTGAAGGTGAAGCGGTACTCGGGGCTGTTCGACAGCTCGAAGAGGTCCTGAGCCATCAGACCCCGACCGCCTTCTGCGTCTGGGTCTCCAGGTAGCGATTCGACTCGGTGATGCCGATGGTGACCAGCTCCTTGACCTCTTCGGGGTCCACGTCGATCATGTCTCGTTCGGCGAGCGCCTTGAGCAGCGCGTTGAAGCCGAGCATGTACGCTTCGACATACGATGCGGCATGCGCCTCGGCGAGCTTGGTGCTCACGTCGTTGACGTTGAGGTTGGTGCGCTCGATCTGGTCGCTCAGCAGCTTGTACGAGCGCGCGATGGCGTTCCACGACTTCGGGTTCTCGCGCTGGTCGCGCAGCCAGTCGAGGTGCTCTGCCATGCTGATGAGGAGCAGCCTGCGCTCCTCGACCTCGTCCAGGATCGTCCTGGATTCGAGGAGGGTCTTCACCCGGTCGATGCACTGCGCTGGGGTGAGCTGGCCGAGCACGCGCTCGGACATCTGCTCGGGGGACTCGTACTTCGCGGCCGAGCGCAGAAGGCGTCGGTCAAGCGAGGTTTGTGGCAGAAGGCTCATGGGTCCAGCATAGCTGAGACGATTGTCGGCGCCCAAGCGGGCCGGAGAGAGAGTACCCCGGCCCGCTCAGTGAGCGGACGCGAGGCCTTGAGGAGTTGTGTGGCGAAGCCTCGCGCCGCGACCCAGCGTAGCAGCTACGGGCGCAAGAAGAGGCCGACGATGTTGAAGATGACCGCGTTGACGACGCCGAGCCCGGCGACGCCAGCCCCAATGAGCCATCGGGTCTTGGTGGTGCGAGCCTTGTCCGCGTCGGCGGTGGCCTTGAACCCGGCCTTCACCTCTCCGCTGACTCGCGCCAGGCCGGACGACATCTCGTTGCGAAGGTCGTCCAGGCCCTTGTCCACCTTCTCTTCGATGGTCTTGTCCTGGCCGTCGAGCCGCTGCACTGTGGCGCTGAACTCGGACTGCGTGACCATCTTGTCGAACTTGGCTTCGATTCGGTCGTTTGCGCGCTCCTGGCGCTCGAACCCGGAGCGAACGTCGCGCACAAGATCGGTGATTCGCTCATCGATATGCTCGTCCACGGCCTTCGCCCCTCCAGGGTAGGCGTCGTTTGTCATGGATGCCATTCTAACCCCGGAGGAGCGGCCGTTTGCGGCTACTCTCCGTGCTGCTGGACGGGCTCAAGGCCCAGGAGGATTCGATTCTGCGCTTGGCGCGCGTCGTCGTCGCCATCGTACGGCGTCTCGATCAGTGCTGCCGCGAACTCGGCCAAGAACGACGGCATCGACGTGCTGTACGGCGCGCCGAGCTGGTCGCTGATGGTTTCGCCCACGGAAAGCACGGCCTCCACCAGCATGTCGATGGTGTCGTTGATCGAGACCTGCGCGGTGCCTGCGGCAGGCCCGCTGGTGATCAGTTCACCGGCGACGGCGCGCTGCGCGAGCACGGTGCGCTCTTCGGCCGGGCCGAGCAGGATCGCGACCTTGGCCTCGAAGACGCCGGGCTCGTTCGGTGCCGCACCAGCCCCATCATACGAGTTTTCAGCCATGCTTTTCTCCTCCTTCTGCCGCGCTCAAGCGGCGGCGCGGAACTCCGCGCTGATGGTTGCCAGATTGTCGAGCAGGCGCCCGTCTGGCGTTCTGACGACGGGGACGGAAATCATGCCGTCCGGCGCCCTCCCCAGCTCCCCCTTGAGCGCGATCAGCGCCATCTCGTTCACTGGATCGTCCAGCTTCACCTCGTAATACTCGGCGCCTGCGCGGTCCATGCTCCGCTTCGCGAGCGGGCACCGCGTGCAGTGCGTCGTGCTATAGATCGTGTACTTTCCGTCGGTCAATGCTTCTCCCTGAGTCGCTTTTTCTGGCGCACCGCCCGCTTGAGCGGCGCGCTCGTGATGTGCCAGTGACCGGCTGGACACTGGTAGGCGCGGATGTGGCTCGACTTGCCTCCGCCTTTCCGGCGGGTGATCATGCTCGCCATTGCCAGTGTAGCGCTCCTCTGGCTGCGGAACACCTCCTTTTCTGGGGTGTTGCAGACGCCGGTAATGCGAATCTTCGTCACTCGCTTTCCTCCCACTCCGACTCTCCGCGAGCCACCTCGATATGCCAGTACCCACAGCGGCACTTGATCGGCATGGCGACCGTGAATCGGCCGGAGTTGCGGGATGCGTATCGCATGATCGCGACGGCCCCGACGTGCGCACGCTCGTGCGAGCGGTACGCCTCGATGCCGGGCGTCGGGCATGGCCGGAACGGCCACAGCGCGCCTCGCCAGAGCTGCGCTCGCAGGCGCTCGCGCGCCTCGCGGAATGCTGCCCCACGGAGCTTGCGCTCGCGCTTGAGGCTGGCGCGCAGCGCCTTCTCGCGACGGTACTCGACCTTGATCGCAGCGGCCCACGGCCGAAGCGCGTCGGCGAGCGCGACCACTCCTGGGCGCCGGGTCATGATCGCACCTCCAGGTCCCAGATGCTCAGCACGCGGCGCATTGACAGCTCCAGGCCGTGCGGGTCCTCCAGCTCGGCGATGACCTCATGGCCCTTCTCGCCGTCGGCGCCCACATCGTAGCCGCCGCCAAGCGAGTTCAGCGACGAGCGCACAGGGCCTGGGCCGCTGCCGTTGTAGCCGTGGTTCAGCCATCCGGTCACCGTGTACTCCAGGGTGCCCTTGGGCTCGAACGCTGCCTGGCGCACGAGCACGACATGCTCGGCGTTGCGCGCAACAACCCGCCACCAGACGCGCTCCTTGCCGCCCTTTCGGTTCCCGGACGGCGTGAATCGCACCCGGTCGCCGACGGCGAGCGCGTCAAGCTTGTCCTGGACCAGCTTCTTCCACGGATGCTGCGCGTAGATGTACTCCGTCTCGCGAATCGCGTCAATCATGCCCACAGCGGCTCTCCGCTCTTCGCTCGGCGCTCCATCCTGGAAATCTCGATGGACACGTCGTGCCGGTCCATCACGGCTTCCAGGAGCACGGCGCGAGCGAGGATCGTTCGCTCCAGCTCCGACTTGACGCTGTTGAGCGCGGCACCGGCGAGCGCCGCCGCCCTGCGCGCCTCTTCGGCCTGATCGTAGGCCGTGATGTACTGGCCGACCAGCTTCTCGATGCTGTCATCGAGCGGCGTCTCGGCCTCTCGACTTGCCAGCTTTTGCTTCTCGCTCATGCGTGCATTCCTCCTCCTGGCCAGCCACTCCTAACCTTCTCCGCCATCGAACGCGCGCTCAGCGCGTCCGCTTCCGCCTGGGCCTGTGCCCAGTCGTCTTCGGGCTCGTCGTGCTCGCGCACGATGTCGTCCCACATCTCTTCGAGCTGGATGCGGCACAGCTTGAGCCGCTTCGAGGCGTGGATGTAGGGCCACATCTCCGCCGTCGGCCGGTCGAGGTCCCAGCCAGGCCGTCCGCGCTGCGCCCGAATCCAGTCCGCGATCTTGCGATGCTCGCGCGTGACCTTGTCCAGGGCCTCCTTGAGCGGCAGCCGCTCCAGCAGCGCGTTCGGACTGCCGTCCTTCGGAATGAAGCGGTAGGTGTCGAGGCGCGGCGCTCTCGCGTACCCGGCTGGCGGTTGCTCGGCGTCACGGCTGCGCCCAGGGGACAGCAGCTCGATGGCGCGGTCCCCGTAGTCGGCAGGCGCGGCGTAGAGCCGGTCGCCGAGCCGTTGAAGGTCGTCGGCTGTGATCGACTGGCCTGTGACCGAGCTGACGGTCGCGGCCACGGCGTCTAGGTTGGATGCCGCTCGCTGCGCAGCATCGGCAAGCGGTGTGTCGATGGGGATCATCTGCATCTCAGTAGCTTGCCAGACCGTCCCGGCGTCGGCGCGCGGCGTCGGAGAAGATGCCTTGGTGCACGATGCCGCCCATCACGTTCTCGCTGAGTCCGACGCCGGTGTATCCGCCGCTCGCGAAGCCGGTCGGGAGTGCCTTGTCGCCGTCGATGCTGATCGTGCCGGTGCCGTCCTCGTTGATGGTGGCGCGGCCGATTTCCTTCCCGTTCTGAGTGACCGGGATGTCTTCGCCGGGCTCGGTCGGCACGATGCCGGTGCCGTCAGCGAAGATGCGCACTTCGTGCGTGCGACGGCTGGCGTCCTGGTTGGCCTGGTGGTAGTGGGGCGAGCTGCGGACGCGCTCGGCGAACTCGGGATGGTCGGCCATCATCTTCGGCGTGACGCCCGGGGGCAGGGCCTCTCCGTGCGTCGGGCACTCCGGCAGCCCGGGATCGTCTCCACAGAAGCCGCACGCCGGGAGGTCGTCGTCGTCCAGGCCGTCGCCGTCCAGCCCGTCGAGCACGGGCGGGTGCTCGCCGTTGTCGATGGCCTCCTGGATGGCGGCGCTCACAGTGCCTGCCGGGGCCTCGTCCACGATTGCGAGCACGTCGCCATAGCCGGTCCGCGCCTTGCCCTCTCGGCGAGCGCGCTCTTCGTCTTCGCGAGCGGCGGCCCGCTTTGCCTCCAGCTTCGCAGCGCGTGCGTCCTTGACATGCTCCGCGACGCGGTCCTTCTTGCCGGGGGTCGAGATGTCCACATGCGGATATGGCCTGCCCTTCGGCTCGGTCGGGCACTCGAAGCAGGTCAGGTTGCGCGTGTGCAGGTCGATGCTCGACGCCGTCAGGCTTTCGCACCTGGAGATGATGTCTCGCTTCGCCGCTTCGTACGAGTTGTCGCCCGGCACGGTCAGCGCTTCACCCTTGAGGAGCGTCTCCTTGAACCCCTTGAGGTAGAACTCCGCGATCTGCCCGCGCGCCGCTTCCGAGAGCACTGCGCCCTGGAATGGCTCGATCTTCATGCCGAGCATCGCCTCGGCGAAGGTCTCGAACGCGCGACGCATCTTCCGCATCTCCTCGACACTGCTCTTTGCGAGCTTGGCGATTTCGTTCAGGTGGCGGTTCTGCGTTGCGGCGAGCCGGTTGGCTTCCTCCTGCTGGCGACGGTAGAAGTTGTCGTCGTTCTTGCGGGCCATGTCGTGTCCTCTCTGGGAAGTGCTGCTCATCGGCACGCTCCCATCGTATGAGCGGCTCGGGGGCATGCGCAAGCCCATCATTTTCGTGGCGAGTACGCATTCTTGAACTCGGGCAGGCTGAGGCGACCCTTGCTGATGTGCTGCGCGATGCCGGACGCAACGGCGTCGCCGAGCGCCAGCCTGTCGGCGAACACGGCGAGCGAGTTGCACTTCGAGCAGAGTAGGCCGCGCACGCACTTCCCGCAGGATGTCTCGCCAGGGCAGCATGAGTGGTCGTGATCGACCTGGAGCCACTCCGCTTCCTGGCATGCTGCGTTGTGGCAGCCCAGCTCAGACATCTCGACATATGCCATCGGGTCAACCTTGTGACGCGCGCAGATCGAGGCGTGCCTGGCACACAGCCCGCGCGACGCCGCAGACCGCTTGCAGAGCGACACGGCGCACTTCACGCCCTTCCATTTCGACGGCCTGCCGCCCAGATTGCGAAGAGGTTCGCCACGGCGGTGCTGTTGATAGTGCCCGCCGCACATGCCCTTGGTGACGGCCTCGCGTGAGCACGTTTCGTAGCTGCATAGTTTTTCCATACTGACATTATGAATCTATTACTAAGTATTTTCAAAATCAGAATCAAAAATCTGGGGGTTCCGCTTCGGTCTGCGCCGTTTTAGGATGGGATTGAGCGAAAGCTCCTGCACATGATGCAACTCCACAGAGATATGGGGTCACTTTGCGTACCCTATTGGGACCATTTTCGTCAAGGGACGAACATGGTTTGGGGGGTGAATATTGCGTATTCTTGAAGGGAGGAAACTTTTGCGTGGCCCCCACCCCCCGCTAAATCGGCCGGGTACCCTATCAAAAATGACGGGTTTACGCAACCCCGACACGCCGAACTCTCAGCCAAGTCCCAGGCTGGGCCTCCGTCGGCGTGTCGCGTGCGCGTGTGTGCGCGTGTGTGCTATGCGTGCGCGCGTGCGTGTGTGGGCGTGCCATGCGCACGCATGCACACCCATGCGAGCCATTACCTGGGAGCTAGCTGTGAGTGTGTCCGCATGGGCACGCATGGCCCGCATGCTGTCCCATCTGTGCTAGACTAGTCATGTAAGCAAAACAATAACACTCAAGGATCGAGGAAAGACAATGGCAAACACTACCCAGTACGCGCAGCTCAATATCGGGCGCGGCGTTGGTAACGATGGTGTGACGATGGCCGCCGACGTGTGGGAGCGCTTCGTCGGCGCGTGTGTCGATGCGCTCGCATACGCGGCACGCGATCCCTACGCGGGCATCACTCGAACCGAGATGGCGGGGCGCGTGGAGGTGCATCACGGTAGCGGCGTGTGGCAGGGCGTGCGTGAGGATAGCGCTCATGTCTCACTGTTCAGCGAGCACGGCATCGACACGGGCAAGCTGCGCGACTCGGTGGCCGAACTCGCCTATGACTACGGGCAGGATGCCATCGCCCTTATCGTCGGCAGCGAGCTGATCACGGCCTAGCAGGGCAAGCCCCGCCGGTAGCGGTAGCCGCGTCATAGCGGCACGGGGCACGGGCGCACACGCGCCTATCTCAAGGATCGAGAGGATAGACCAATGGGTAAGCATGCAGCACGCGCGGAATGGTGGATTGAGGCCGCCGCGCTCAAGAATCGGGGATGGCTGGCCATGCCGCGCCACGCACGCGGCGGGCGCCACGCGAGCCCGGCAACGCGGCGCGGGCGTCGTCTGCTGGCCGCCGTGTTCAGTGTGGCGGTGGCATGATGGGCGCGCACAACGCGGCAACGCTGGCCGCCGCTGAGCAGAGGATCGCCTACATTCTCGGGCGTCTCAACGCTCGCACCGAGTGGCACGCCGACATCAGCGCGGCGCTGGCTGAGCCCGAGCGCGGCGGATCGCTCAAGCGCTGGATAGCTGAGGGCATGGAGTTGCGCACCCTCCAGCTAGACATTCATCTGGAGGATGGCGCGCCTGTCGGAATCGCGAACGTCTGGGTACCGGATGCCCGAATCGTGGACGGGGTAGCCGCTACCTACTTCACGCAAAACGGCAGCCGCCGCGACTTCAAGGGCGTGACCACGTTTCTCCAGCGCGAGAATCTCTATGTCGGTTTCAGCGCGGACTCGCGCGGGGATCGCGTCGGGCTCATCGTCTACCGGCGACTTAGCTGAGAATCTGCTGGGAGTCGGGCACATTCCGCCCGGCTCCCGGCTCAACCCGCTAGACTGAAAACAAGTTATTCAACTCTCAAGGATCGAGGAAATCATGGCACTCACCAACTCGCAAGTAGTCCCGGAAATCATGCGCGGGCGCGACGCAGAAAACGGGCGCGGCTCATTCTGGGGCAGCGGCTCGCCGTCGCGCTGGACGCGCGTGGCGCGTGGCTGGATTCAGCACACGCCGGTCGCCCGCTCGCTGGACATCGTCGCCGAAAAGCACGGCGGAATCGAGGCCATCGTGCTCAGCTACGCGACACCGCTGGCCGTAAAAATCGCGGGCGTGTGGTTCCGCCCGGACATCTCGCACAGCCGCACGACTCAGTCGAAGCACGCGCCGAGTCTCTGGCCGCTCAATGCTCAGCCGCTCCCGTGTGATGCGAGCGTGGAAGACGTGGAAAACGTGCTCGCCGGGTTCACGGTCTATGACCCGTGGAAAAAGTCGTTCAGGCGCGGCCCGGTCTCGCGCGAGGCGGTGGCAGCATGAGCCGGGAAACGCGCGACACGCGCCCGCCCGCGAACAAGTTCCAGGAAATCGAGGCCGCGCTGGATCGCCGGGTGCTGGCCGCGCTCGCCGCCGCGTGGGAAATGGCCGCTGAGCGAAACCTGGTCACGGGTGACTACTGGACGCGCGAAGACGTGCAGGAAATCGCCGACGACCTGGCTGAGCCCATCACCGACGCGCAAGCCGCCGACGTGATCCAAGGCATTCGCGACGCGCAAAGCTCGCCCGCCGGTCTCGTGGTCGATTCTGACACGATCCTGGATCACGTCTGGGGCGTGCTCTCGTGAAGCTCAAAAACGTGGACGTGCGCGGCACGGTGGCCGCGATCCTGATCGCCATCGCCCTCCCCGTGTTCCCGTTCGTGAATCCGTGCGAGACCGAGGACGCCGCCGTGTGCACCTGGCACGCTGACACCGCCGGAAACGGTGGCGGTCTGAGCTTCACAAACTTCTACGGACTCACCATCTACCACATTCCCACCAAGTAATCCAACGAAGGAAATCATCATGAACCGCCATCAGTCCCGCAAGTCGCCCACTTACACCGCTCGCCGTCTCCCGGTGACCGAGCTTCGCCCCGGGATGCATGTCACCCTGGCCAAGCACTCGCCCACCTCCCGAACCCTCCCCGAAAAGGTCGGGCAGTGCGTCGGCGGCAGCTATGCCGTGGTGACCGAGTGCCAGAACTTCGGCGACGACCTCAGAGTCCGAGTCTCCCACTCTGCCGAGCCCGGTCAGTCGCCCCGAGTGCTGACGTTCATCGTCCCGGCAAATCAGCGAGTGATCGCCAGAGTGCCGGATGCCGTGCCGGTGCCGTTCACCCCTCTGGGCTGGGCTGTCATGCTGGGCATTCCCGGTGCCGCAGAGATGGCCAAGGGAACGAGCTACGCCGCAGCATGACCCCCAACGCATTCACGGATGCCATCGGCCTGATCCTCATTCTGGGTCTGGCCGGTGGCCTCTTTGGCCTGGCCTTGTTCGGTTGCCTACTGGGCGCACTCTCGGACATCTCAACAGGCCGAAAATCGAAGAAAAGCACCCCCCATACAGGAAAACAGTGACTCATGTGTATCGCACTGTCTTAGACATCCTCATTATTCTGGGAATATTCCCAAGTGTAAAACACTGTCTGACACATGAGACACACTGAAACACATAACCCCCCTGAACTTCTCCCCGAAATGACTCAGTCGTAGCTACTGCATGGGACAATCTGTCTCAGACAGGGAAGATCGGCATGACCTCGCCAAC